>Ga0302314_10005370_pt1 | contig 23382 bp, 20 predicted proteins | sample III_Palsa_N2_3_FD_200533 | JGI IMG/M metagenome (GOLD analysis project Ga0302314, IMG submission 200533) | Peat permafrost microbial communities from Stordalen Mire near Abisko, Sweden - III_Palsa_N2_3 | ecosystem: Environmental > Terrestrial > Soil > Palsa > Peat permafrost | place: Sweden... | reverse complement strand
GAAGACTTCTTTATGGACCACTTGGATACGGAGTGGTCGTTCCGGGTGCTCGCCGCGGGTTACAAATTGTTTGGAATTCCCTCAGTGGTTTTTCGGCATCGGATGGGCGAAGCAACTTGGCGCTTCTGGCTCCTGGGATGGCGGATATGGCCATATCGCGTGCCGCGGCGGCATTACTTCCTGTTCCGCAATGCAATACGGCTGATGCGCCGTAGCTACGTTCCTCTGGTTTGGAAGTTCTGGGCTGCGGTTAAGCTGAGCTTGACCGCATTGGTTCATCTGCTGATGGACGACAAACGCTGGTTACAACTGCGTTGCATGGTAAGAGGTGTTGTAGATGGCCTGCGCTAGGGAACGTAGTCCGAAGATTCGGCCATGCGCTGCCTGTAGCGAAGTGCTGTTTTTTGAATTGCTCTTTCCTGCGTCCTAAGAGTCGAATTCCTCCGCATGCCTTTTATAGGCAACGGCTTTATCCCAGAGTCCCGATTTTCCAGGCCCGCTATTAATCCCTTCGTCCATGAGAGTCTGGACTTGCGCTCAACCAGCACGATTTTGAGCCACACCAAAAGCAGCCGTATCGAATGTTCCAGACTCCACAGCGGCGCGAAGACCACGTGCCGGCGAACCACCGTGACTCCGTTACGCGCCTGAAAATATCGCCGGAATGGCGGGTAGCTGCGTACTGTAAGCCGGAATCCCAAGCATTTGATTTTTCTTGGACGACCCAGGCGATGCATCAGCGTCACATCCTCGCTGCGTCGTACCTGCCAACCGGCTTTTGCCAAGCGCAAGCAAAAGTCGAAATCTACTGAATCGAGAAAAAATCGCCAGTCAAATCCTCCCACGTCCATCCATGCCTCGATACGGACCAGGTTGCCGGAAGTGATCACAACCTCTCGCTTTTGATGTATTAACGAGTCTGCCTTGCGCAGGATGAGTCTGTTGCTGAACGCGTCGCGAATCTGTGAGGCTACCAGGCCTACCTCATCGGAAATCACACCACGCCGCAGGCGTTTCGCCGCCCCATTCGGCAACGTGCTGTCTTGGTCGAGGGTAATGACCCAGTTGAAGCCTTCAATACGGGCCAGCTCCATGCCCAGATTAAGCGCAGCCCCAATTCCGGTGTTGAGCCCAAGTCTCACCAACCGAACGCCGCGAATACTCCGGATTTGCTGGAACAGATGGCGGGCAGCGGATTTTGGTGTGTTATCGATTACATAAACTGTCCGAATCTGGCTGGCCAGCAAGCGCAGGTTCCTGAAGGTCGAAGCCGCGGGCCGGTAGGTAACCACTACGGCGGCGACATCCCGGGCCATGCCGCGCACTTCAGTGGGTGGGCGCGCTCCGGCCTTTACTGCTGCGTGGCGGCGATTGACCTTGCTCGGACGGATATTCCGGAGCAAGGATTGAGTGTGTCTCGGTATCGTTGGCTTGAACGACATCATTCAATACTGCATGGGCTTATTCACGTGCCTTGATGCTGTTGCGGCAGCTTTGACTCGATCGAGTGCTTCAAATTCGCTGCTCGTGCGGTTTGTTCCTGGTTGAGGTGTGCGGCTTTCAATGACTCCAGTACCGCAAGGGCCGAGCTTGCGTCTCCGTTCAAAATCTCGATCTCCGATAGCTCTATTCGATACTCTACGCTGCCGGGGCGCAATGCCAAGGCCTCCCGCGTTACTTCGACGCCGAGCGGATAGTCATGCAAGGCGTTGGCGCAAAATGCTCCGTAGTTTGCCAACAGTCCCGGCGATGGGCCCGGATGGCTGAGTGCTGCCAGGTACGCCGAGAGCAATTCCTGGACCTGGGGAGTGCATTCGCCCTTGCGTTGACAGTCCGAGAGTGATTCAAGGGCTCCAAGGTCATCCACGGAAATTGGGCGGGATGCCAGCAAGCTTGTGAGATTCTCCCACCACTTCGGATTGACCGGCCGATTGGTATGGCTTGCAACGAGGATCAGGCTGGCCAACGGTGCGGCGCTGGTTCCTTGCAAACCGGATGCGGTTTGAAATGCCTGTATCGCGGGTTCGATGAGCTTTGAATCTTTCCGGTATCCGGAAGCGATGGTCAGGGTATGGCCTAGCTCGTAAAGTGCGCGGGGTGAGTTGGGATGCTGATCCGCTTCGGCGTAGGCGAAGCGGATCGGATTGCTCCATTCCGTTGCGCGGAGCGCGGTCATTGCGCCAAGCACCAGGATTGCCAACATGGGGAGCGCCAAGCGTAGCAGCTTGAGGTCTGGTGGGATTTCCAGGATGAGCCCGGCTGCCGCCAGCAGCAATCCGGCTGATGAAAAATAATTGCGGTGCTCGAAAACCAGCTCGAGCGGGATGACCGTGGCCGTCAGTAGATGCGCTGCGAAAAACCAGGCTATTCCCAGTGAAACCAGGGGCAATTTGCGCCGCCACGCGGCTGCGGCAATGAGGCTTGCCAGTAGAAAAATCGCACTGAAAACGGTGCTCGCGGGGCTGAACCATCCCCTCGATATTGCGATGTCGTCGTGATAGAAGCCCAGATCGTCCGGCCGGGGAAACAGCGTCCAGGCACCGTAATCCACCAGCACGCGGCACTCGGTCATCAGCCTTTGCGGGAGCGTGAATGGGCGCCCTGCGAATGCACCTGGGCCGAAGCGCGGCAGCAACCAGTACAGTCCGATTGCCGCGGGGACGAATAGTCCCAGGGCGAACACCGCGAAAAGCTTGCGCCGATCGCCGTGCTTCGGCGTCTCGAAGTTCAATACCAGTAGTTCGGCTAAAAATGCGTAGAGCGGCAGCAGCACGGCCGATTCCTTGCACAGCAGGCCTCCCGCTGTGCCGGCTATCAGCCCGGCTGCACACAGGAGCGTGCCCGGTCTGCCGCTCGATATGCGCAAGCGCCCGTGCAAATAGATCCACAGACCGGCGAGTACGAAGATCTGCGCCAGGCTCTCCATTCTTTGAACGACGTACAGCACCGGGCTCAAATTGATCGGGCAGATCAGCCAGGCCGTGCTGATGCCGACGGCGGTCCACCGGATGGTCTGGTCCGGCAGCGCAACTTCACGCCTTGCGTTCCAGAGTTGCAGCAAAGCGGTGAGCACAGCCCACAGCAACAGCCCATTCAGCAGGTGCACCAGCAAATTGGTGAGCTTCATCGGCAGCGGGTCCAGCTGCGTGAAGTAGTAGTTCGCGGCGAAGCTGAGCATCGCCAGCGGGCGTGGGAAATCAGCCACCGGGGATGCCTTGGCTGCGGCCAGCCAGTCCGGCCAGTTGCTGGTGGCGACATGCACTTCCGGATTTTCGACGATGTTCGGGAAGTCGTCGAACAGGTAAGACCCTGAAAGACCCGGCCAGAAGATGGCCGCCGTCACCAGCAACACAGCCAGCAGGCCGAGCAAGTCACGACGAATTCCGCGCTTGGATGCGACGTTTGATCCCTCGCCAGGCAACATGAACTATCGGCCTACCTTCGTTGGGGCGGCTGCTTGTGCCGCCGAATCTTCCCGGAGTTGCCTGGCCATCGCATCGAACTCGGTGTCCCAGTAGTGCTCGTGGTCCAGCAGCTTGAGGTGCAGCGCTGCCATGCCGCTTAGTCCGCGGTCGGCTGGCTTCAGTGTTTTATAGTATTCGAGATGCTCCAGCCCTTGGCGGGGAAACCCTGCTTCTCCGAGCAAGGCGGCTTGCACCAGCGCCCCATCCGGCTTGGGAAATGCCGCCAGCCCGGCGTTGAAATCATTCAGCGCGCCGTCTGCATCTTTCTGGACCAGGGCCACACGGCCTTGCAGTTGCAACAGATCGAGCTGCCGCCCCGCCGCCTGGGAAAAATAGGGATTGTCCTTGAATGCCTGAATCAGCGAATTCAGCGCCGGTATGTCCAGCCCTGCGCAGCGCTTCTCGCTCACGTCGTTGATTTTCTGAACCAGCCAGTTCTGCACCAGCTCCGCCTGCTGGCGATTGTGCGTCAGCGAAAACTTCGCCATTTCCATGGTCTGGGGAGTAACCGCGCCCAGCAGACACTCGATGTCGATCAGGTTCAGCGACAGCTGGGCTTCGTCCGGCATTTGCGCTAAAGCGGATTTCAGGCGATGGATCGCCAGGTCCGGCCGCCCCTCGTGGGCTTCGTAGGAAGCGGCATTGGCCTGGGCGCGCGGTGATGTCGGGGCGAGGTTGGCCAATAGTTCCGCCTGTTCATACGGCTTGCCCCAGATACCGGCGCGGGCATGGCAAAGCAGGGCCAGAATCAGAGGCAGCAGGGCGGAGAGCGCGAAGCGCAAATAAGGCAGCGGGCCGGGCCCGGTCAGCCATAGGGCCAGCGGCCAGAACATCATCATGGCCGGCAGATAGTTGCGGTGTTCGAAATACAGCTCCAGCGGAATTACGGTGCTTTCCAGCACATGCCCGGCGAAGTAGAACAGGATGGCAAAGGCCAGAGCTGGCTGGCGCTGGCGTTGCATGAACCCTGCCGTCAGCAGCAACAGGACGGCCATCAGGCAGGGCAGTGTCGTCCAGGGATGGAGCCATCCGGTCGAAGCGGAATATCCATCATTGAATACGCTGGTTCCGGTGGCGCGCGGTACCCATAGCTGCAGCAGGTAGTCGCAGATGATGCGCGGTTCGGTCAGGAGCCGCTGCCCGATGGTCCAGGGGCGTGAGTAGGTATCGCCCCGAAACACGCCCGGCAGCTTGGTCAGCAGCCACAGGATCAGAAATGCGGACGGTATGCCGAGCAGGATGTTCCGCGCCATGCGGAATCTGCGGCTGTCGCCGCCGGGGTTTGAGCGGTCAGGCAGCGTCCATTCCATGGTGAGCAGCATCAAGGGCAGCAGCACGCCATTGGCTTTGCACAGCATCGCCAGGCCCGTGCAGCCCCAGGCCCCGATGATCAGCAGGGGTAGGCCGCCCCATTTCCCCTGTGCCCAACGATCCTTTCCGCTGAGCCACAGCAGCATGCCGATCAGGGTAAAGGCGGCGGGCAGCATGGCCTCGCGCTGGATCACGTAAAGCGTGGTGGATACCAACAGCGGATGCAGCAGCCACAGGGCCGCGCCGAGTACCGCCGCCGGCTGCCTGCGCTGCTCCTCGATTCCCAGGCGCCGCCCGAGCTTGAGCAACGTCCAGTAGAGCAGCAGGCCGTTGAGCAGGTGCAGCAGGATATTGGTGCGCTTGAACGATTCCGGGTCCGCCGGCCAGTGGTCGGCGTCGATCAGGAAGCTGAGCAGGGACAGGGGCCGCCCGATGGGATCCGCGGAGCCGGAGCTCAGGTAGAGAATCAGCGAACGGAAGTTGTCGACCCTGCCGTAGGCGCCGAGTTGTGCGAGGTTATTGAAGTCGTCGAACAGGAACGTGCCGTGCAGGCCGGGTGAATAGGCCAGCCAGCCGATCAGGAGCGAGGTCGCGAGCGCCGCGAAGGCAAGATGCCGCTGCATAAAAAAAGGGCCGCTTTCGCAAGCGGCCCTTGATCAGCAAAAGCGACTATTAATTACGGCAAACCTGCGGCAGATACTTGTTCGGCAGGGTGGTGCCGCCGGGGCCGGCGGTGCCGCCGCCGGCAGCGCCGGTCTTGCAGTTCCAGGTGATGGAGCCCTGGGTGCTGCTGGCGAACGCCGAATAGCCGAGGATCTGTCCGGTCAGCTTCGTCTGTGTGGTGTTGAAGCTGACCACGATCTTGCCGAGAGCCACGTCGACCGAGGCGACGTACTTGCCGGTGATCGAGCCGGGGCTCTCCATGCCAGCGCTGCTGTTGTTCGGCGCGAAGCGGCCGGTGTTGTTGTAGAACTCGGCAACTGCGGTCTTGGCGCCGTCGGCCAGGGTCACGCCTTCCGCAACCTGCGAGCGGATGGTGTAGTCCTGATACGCCGGGATGGCGATGGCGGCCAGGATGCCGATGATCGCGACCACGATCATCAATTCGATGAGGGTAAAGCCCTGTTGCATCTTCTTCATGATTCTTCACTCCGTTAACGGTTGGTTAAAAGTTATAAGCGGCCGTCGCCGCTACGAAGCTCATGCAGTCTTTATGCCGGACAGCATTGTGTTTAAAAACATACGGTTATGAAAAATGTCTCTACCATCCGCCGTAACTTCCCCGGCTTCGTCCGGCGCAAACTGACGCTAATTGTCAGTTCGGGATGCGAGGGACGGAGATTCAAATGCGGCCGTGATCAAACTCCCGCAGGCTGGCTGTGATGGCGAAAGCCCGTGCTATCACTGATCCTAGAGGTGCGGCAGAATCTGCGCGCCTTATTCCGCTCCTCATCCAAACCTTCCCCAAAGTGCATGAAAGCGCTACCGCAGCCGTTGATGATTTCTGGCCGCCACCAGGCGTTCAAGGAGTGGCCCTATCTGATTGCGATCCTGCTCGGGGCCTTGGCCCTGCGCTCCTGGTTCGTGCTTGGCGGATGGGTCGGCGCGCCATTTATCAGCGATGCCACTCAATACGGCAACTATGCGTGGAATCTGGTGCATGCACACACCTTTTCCATGGCGGACCCAGGCTCTGAAAGCGTTGTCCCCGACAATTATCGCGACCCGGGGTACCCCCTGCTTCTGGCCGGGCTGATGCTGCTGTTTGGGTCGGGAGATGCCTGGTATCACTCGATCCTGTTGGTACAAGTGATCCTCGGCGCCCTCTCGGCGGGGCTGGCCTTCGTGATTTCCAGGCATTGGCTGGGGCGGAACGCTTCCTTCTTCGTGGGCATGGCGGTAGCGGTGTGGCCGCACAATATGGCGATCAGCGATTTCCTGCTGTCGGAGACCCTGTTTGGATTCATGGTCCTGCTGGCGCTGTGGCTGCTGGTGTCGGCGTCCGGGAGCGCTCGCCGCTTGCGCTGGGGCCTGGCGGGCCTGGGCTTCGGCGCCGCCGCAATGGTCAATGCCACGATGACGCCGTTCGGCCTTCTTCTGGCAGCCGCTCTTTGCTTGAAGCGGCTTGCGCCTTCCCGCCTGCTGCTCGCTTTCTTGATTGGCTCGCTGCTGTTGCCGGGTGCCTGGGCGGTACGGAGTCTCACACTGAAGTCGGATGTGTCGGCCGGCAACCGAGTGACGGAAAACCTGGTTCAGGGCAGCTGGCCGATCTATCACTCGGCATTCAAGGCCTTTCCATTCGACGCGCAGGCCGCGCATGTCATGGATACCATTCACGAGGACACGGCCCTGGCCAACAAGTCATTGGTCGCGTGGTCGGCGAAGCTGCTCGAGCGCGTCGAGCGAGAGCCCGGGAAATACCTCGCCTGGTATGCCTGGAAGCCGGAATTGCTCTGGGCCTGGAACATCCGGGTGGGATTCGGCGATGTCTATCCCTATCCGATAGCGCACCCGATCTTCAGCTCTTCTGTCGTGATGCGCGTTTTTGAAGCGCTGTGCGTGGCGCTCGATCCGGTGTTGTTCGTGCTGATGGCGGTTGCCGCGGGCGTTGTCCTGTTCAGATCCGAAGCGTCGAAAGTCTCGATCGGGCTCTATGCGGCAGCACTCCTGATTGCCTTTGAGACACTGGTTTATTCGGTGCTGCAGTCCGAGCCGCGCTACTCCATCCCGTTCCGCCCATTGCAGATGATGCTGGTCGCCGCGGCGATCGAGTGGGCCTGGCGCCGCTGGCAAGCGGGGCGGCTGGCGATGCGCTCTTCCCCAATGCCTGCTGGAGAACAGGGCTTGTAGATGCGCCCCGGCGCGGCTCCGGTCGCGGCGACTCGTCGAATTTCCTGGATTTCCCGCAGCGCGGCAGGGGGTGCGGCGACCCGCCACGGCCGGGCAGGAGCCCCCCGCGGTTGCTACAATCCGCGTTCTTTACGCTTGCCTCGCCACCGCAAATCCCACCATGCAACAAGACTATTCGCCGCGCCACGTCGAAAGTGACGCGCAGGCCTACTGGAGCGAGCATCAGGTTTTCCGTGCCGTGGAAGATCCGGCGCGTGAGAAGTTCTACTGCCTGTCGATGTTCCCCTATCCGAGCGGGCGTCTGCACATGGGGCATGTGCGCAACTACACCATCGGCGACGTGGTGTCGCGCTACCAGCGCATGTGCGGCAAGAACGTGCTGCAGCCGATCGGCTTCGACGCCTTCGGCCTGCCGGCGGAAAACGCGGCGATCAAGAACGGCGTGCCCCCGGCTGCCTGGACCTATTCCAACATCGATTACATGTGCGGCCAGCTGCGCCAGCTCGGCTTCGCCTACGACTGGGAACGCAAGTTCGCCACCTGCGAGCCGTCCTATTACCGCTGGCAGCAGTGGTTCTTCGTGCAGTTGTTCCGCCGGGGCTTGATCTACCGCAAGAACTCCATCGTCAACTGGGATCCGGTAGACCAGACCGTGCTGGCCAACGAGCAGGTCATCGACGGCCGCGGCTGGCGTTCCGGCGCGGTGGTCGAGCAGCGCGAGATTCCGCAGTGGTTCCTGAAAATCACCGCCTACGCCGACGAGCTGCTGGACGAGCTGAAAAACCTCGAACACTGGCCGGAAGCGGTCAAAACCATGCAGGCCAACTGGATCGGCCGCAGCGAGGGCCTGGAGATCGACTTCAAGTTGGGCCAAGCCAACGCTACTCCCAGCGCCAGTGGCGCTGACCACCTGACGGTTTTCACGACCCGGCCGGACACTCTCTACTGCGTCACCTACCTTGCCGTTGCCGCCCAGCATCCGCTGGCGCTGGAAGCGGCGCAGCGCGACCCGAAAGTTGCCGCTTTCGTCGAGGAATCCAGGCACGGCGATGTCACCGAAGCCACTCTGGAGACGATGGAAAAGCGCGGCGTGCCGCTGGGCATCGACGTGATCCATCCGCTCACCGGCGCCAAGGTGCCGGTATGGGCGGCCAACTTCGTGCTGATGGGCTACGGCAGCGGCGCGGTGATGGCCGTGCCGGGCCATGACCAGCGTGATTGGGAATTCGCCCATGCCTATGGCCTGCCGATCCGGGCCGTGATTGGCGCCGAAGCGGGCAAGCCCGCCGATATCGCCGAGGCAGCCTACGAGGAAAAAGGTTGGCTGCTCAATTCCGGTGAATTCGATGGCCTGCAATTCAAGGCCGCCTTCGACGCCATCGCCGCCCGCCTCGCAGCCCTGGGCCAGGGCCGCAAGCGCATCAACTACCGCCTGCGCGACTGGGGCGTCTCGCGCCAGCGTTACTGGGGCTGCCCCATCCCCATCATCTACTGCGAGACCTGCGACGCCGTGCCGGTGCCGGAGGAGCAGTTGCCGGTGCGCCTGCCGGAAGACCTGGTGCCGGACGGCCGCGGTAACCCGCTGCTGCGCCTGCCCGAGTTCGTCAACGTCGCCTGTCCGCAATGCGGCAAGCCGGCGCGGCGCGAGACCGACACCTGCGACACCTTCGTCGACTCCTCCTGGTACTTCGCCCGTTTCGCCAGCGCCACCCAGCAGCAGGCCATGCTCGACAGCCGCGCCGCCTACTGGCTGCCGGTGGATCAGTACATCGGCGGCATCGAGCACGCCATCCTGCACCTGCTTTACGCGCGCTTCTTCCAGAAGCTGATGCGCGACGTCGGCGTGTCCAATGTCGGCGAGCCGTTCAAGCGCCTGCTGACCCAGGGCATGGTGCTGGCCGAAGGCTATTACCGCACCGACCAGACCGGCGGTCGCGAGTGGATCGCCCCCAAGGACGTGGAGGTGGAGCGCGATGCCAAGGGCGCCGCAGTGGGTGCGGTGCTGAAGAGCACGCGCGAGCAGGTCACGGCCGCCGGCCTCGGCACCATGTCCAAGTCCAAGAACAACGGCGTCGATCCGCAGGAGATCATCGACTCCCACGGCGCCGACGCCGTGCGCCTGTTCATGATGTTCACCGCGCCGCCGGAGCAGACCCTGGAATGGAGCGACGCCGGCATCGACGGCGCCGCGCGCTTCCTGCGACGTGTATGGAAGCTGGTCTATGAGCATACCCAGCAGGGTGCCGCGGCGGCGCTGGACCTTGCTGCTCTTACCTCGGACCAGAAAGAGCTGCGGCGCAAGCTGCACGATGCCCTGGCCCGCATCGGCAACGATTTCGAGCGGCGCTTCAACTTCAATACCGCCATCGCCGCCTGCATGGAGCTGGTCAACGCCCAGTCCAGATTCGAGGACACCAGCCCCAACGGCCGCGCCGTGACCCAGGAAGTGCTGGATGCACTGGTGCGCGTGCTGTCGCCGATCGTGCCGCATATCGCCCACCAGCTATGGTTCGCGCTGGGCCACGCCGAGCCGGTGATCGACGCCGCCTGGCCGCAGGCTGAGGCCTCGGCCCGCGTTGCGGACAGCGTGCTGCTGGTGGTGCAGATCAACGGCAAGCGGCGCAGCGAGATCACCGTGCCGACGGATAGCTCCAAGGAGCAGATCATCGCGGCGGCGCTGGCGGACGAGAACGTGCAAAAATTCCTCGCCGGCCAGCCGATCAAAAAGACCGTCGTGGTGCCGGCGAAGCTGGTAAATTTCGTGGTGTGATGACCCAATCGTTCCGCAACAGGTGGCAGGCCGGTGCTTCCCGGGTAGTGGGCGGCCTGCTGCTCGCCGTCGCCCTCGGCGGCTGCGGCTTCCACCTTGCCGGCGAGCGTCCCCTGCCGCCGTCACTGAGCTCGCTCTATATCGACCTGGTGCAGCCTTATCGGGTCGGTACGCCGCCGCTGGAGGCGGCGTTGCAGGCGCGCATCACCTCCCGTGGCGGCGTCGTCAAGTCCCATATCGGCGACGCCAAGGCGGTACTGCGCCTGACCAATCTCAACGAAACCCGCGAGACGCTGTCGGTAGGGGCGGATGGCCTGGCCAACGAATATCGCCTGGTGACCCAGGTGACCTTCGAGCTGCACAGCGGAGAGAAGGAGCTGATCGCGCCGCAGGCCCAAGGCATTTCCCGCACCTACAGCTTCAGCGTCGATGAAGTTCTCGGCAAGGAAGCCGAAGAGGCGCGCCTGCGCAGTTACATGCAGGACGAACTCGCCGAACTGGTGCTGTTGCGCATCGATGCCGCACTGGCGAGCACCGTGGTTCCGGTGGCGGCGCCCGAACCGGCTCCGCCCGCTCCTCCCGCCGAGCAGCCCGTTGCCCCGAGCATCGTGCCGACAGCGCCTGAGTCGCCTGAGGCAACAACACCCCCGTCCTGAGTCGCGCGGCTTTCCGCCGGCATCTGCACTGGCCGGGCGTAAGGCAGCGTCCGTATACTGTGACGCAGCCATCGCGGCACGACGCTGCGGTAGCTGACCAATCTCATCTGCCAAGGAATCGATCATGAAGCAATGGAAGCTGATTGCCGCCGCCGCCACACTGACCCCGGCCATCTGCCTCGCCGACCCGCCGCCACCGCCTGCGCCGCCGCCGCCCTGGAGCGGCGACGCCTCGGCCGGCTACATCCGGACAACGGGCAACACCAATAGCACCTCGCTCAATTTCAAGGGCGACCTGGACTGGAACTACGGTCGCTGGCAAAACCATTTCGATGCACTGGGCACGTACGGCAGCAGCAAGGGCGAGTCCACCGCCGAAAGCTACCAAGCCAGCGACAAGCTGAATTACGACCTCGGTCCCGAATCCTACGTCTTCGGCAATCTCGAGTACGCCGACGACCGCTTTGCCGGCGTGGTGTCGCGTTATTCCGAATCGGTGGGCTATGGCCGCCATGTGATCAAGTCGCCCATGCAGACCCTGGACATCGACGCCGGCGCCGGCGCCAGCCAGTCGCGCAATGCCGGCGACACCGACTACGACGACCAGTTCATCGGCGTCTTCAACGTGAACTATCTGTTGAAGTTCGCCCCCAATGCGCAGTACAAGCAGACCCTGCACATTGAGGCCGGCAAGCAAAATACCTTCATCAATCCGGTCGCCGAGCTGAAGCTCGCCATCGTCGGCAACTTCTTCGCCACCCTGGGCTACGACTGGCGCCACAATACCTCGGTGCCTGACGGCAGCGTGCATACCGACACCATCACCACCATCAACTTCGGTTACACCTTCGGCAAGAAGCCGGCTTGATGAATTTCTACAAACATCACGTTTTCTTCTGCTGCAATCAGCGTGACGGCGGGCGCCCCTGTTGCAATGACAAGGGCGCTACCGAATTGCGCGACTATTGCAAGAAAAAGGTGAAGCAGCTCGGCCTTGCCGGCAAGGGCCAGGTGCGCGTCAACATGGCCGGCTGCCTGGATCGCTGCGAAGAAGGGCCCACCGTGGTGGTCTATCCCGAGGGCGTGTGGTACCGCTACGCCGACCAGCACGATATCGACGAAATCGTCGACAGCCACTTGCTCAATGGGCGCGTGGTGGAGCGCTTGCGGATCTGAGTCCGGCCATTTTGATCGAAGCGGGTTGCGCCTTCGCCACGGCCTTGTCGGAGAGCCCCGGTTTGGCCGTGACCGCTTCCCCCTGCGTCATCCACGACAGCATGTCGTAGTAATTGCGCACATTGCCGACGAAGCCCACCGCCTCACGCCCGCGCGCATAGCCATGGCGGGTTTTCTTGAACCAGTGTTCGCGGCTGAGCAGCGGCAGCGCATTGCGCACGTCGAGCCAGCGGTCGGGATCGCCGCCCAGCTGCGCCGCCAGCGCGCGCGCATCGAGCAGATGGCCGACACCCTGGTTGTAGGCGGCCAGCGCCATCCAGGTGCGGTCCGGCTCCGCGATCTGCGGCGGCAGCTGCGCCAATATCTGCTGGAAGTAGCGCGCGCCGCCGCGAATGCTCTGCGCCGCGTTGGCCCGATCCGCCACCTCCAGGTCCGCCGCCGTCTCGGTAGTCAGCATCATGATGCCGCGCACTCCGGTGGGGCTGACCGCAGCCGGGTCCCAGTGCGATTCCTGATAGCCGATGGCCGCCACCACGCGCCAATCCAGGCCATAGCGCTGCGCCGCATTCTCGAAAAAAGCCCGATAACGCGGCAGCCGTTCCTGCACATCGGCAGTGAAGCGCACCACGCCCTGATAATCGGTTTCGCCGATATGGCCGAAATAGCGGTCGCGCAGGCGCGCCATCTCGCCTTCGCCCAACTGATGCAGGTAGTCCTGCACCGCGTTGTACAGCGAGGCATCCATGTCCTGCGGCAGCGCCCAGGCCAGGTTCTGCTTGTCCGAAACCGCGAATGCCACGCGCAGGTTCGGGTAATAGCGCTGATTGATCGCCACCAGATCGGAATTGGCGATGGTGTAGTCCAGCTCGCCCTGGGAGACCTGGTAGAGCAGATCATCGACGTCGTTGTCCGGCTCCGCCTGACTCCATTTCAGATCGGGAAAACGCGCCTTCTGCGCGCTCAGAATCTCCTCGCCGCTGCTGCCCGGCACCACGTCCAGCTCGCCCTGCAGATCGCCGAGATTCTGCGGCGCCAGGCCGTCGCTGTTGTAAACCAGTTGCAGCACCACCTGCTGCAGCGGGCGTGAGAAGCGCACGCGCGCCTCGCGTGCCGGGGTGATGTTGATGCTGGCGGCGGCTAGATCGGCCTTGCCCGCCGCCACCGCGTCCACCGCCTCCGGCGTGCTGTCGAAAAATTGCAGATCGAGCGGCACGCCCAGTTTTTTGGCGAGCCCCTGCAACAGATCGCACTCGTAGCCGGTCAAGCCTTGCGGGCCGTCATAACAGGTGGTGGGGCTATTGGTGGTCGCCACCACCAGCTTGCCCATCATCTTCACCCGCTCCAGTGTCGTCGGCTTGGGCGAGCACGTCGACAACGGCAGCAGGCTCAATAGCAGCAGCCACCGCACTACGGCGTTCGTCTGGCGCAACAGGGCTTTCATCGGGTATTGCGGAGCTTTCTCTTTAGAATTTATCCACGGATGAACTCTTTTAGTCCCGACCAAACCAAGTCAGCGGTGAACAGGGATCCGGGCGCTTCTGGCTGCGGGTGGCCAGGGGTCATTGCGCCATTTGACCGCATTTCCGCGCCTCAATTCCGTGCAGGCCAGGCCGGCGAGCCCTGGCCCGGCGGCCAATCGTGAAAATCAGGCCGCCGAATCAGCAACGAAGCTGCTAAAATAACACTCCGGGCGCCGTATTTTGCGATTTCTGGCGTCCGGCGCAGCGTAAAGAAGCTTCAATCGCCTTGCGCTGCACAGTCACAAACCCGGAGAGGTACCGAAGCGGTCATAACGGCGCCGACTCGAAATCGGATGGGGGACGCAAATCCCCACAAGGGTTCGAATCCCTTCCTCTCCGCCATATAAAGCATTAAGGCCGGCTCAATGTCGGCCTTAATGCTTTGTGCGGTTTGGTGAAGATCCATTCATCTTTGCGATGAGGTTCTATTCCACCACGCCATCGAAGTATTCGACCTCGATGCCGTTCAGGAGCGATCGAATCACCGGAAAATAGCGCGCCCCGTAAGCCGATGCGCGGTGCGCATCCAGCGCGGCCTGATCGACATACTGCTCGTGCAAAACATAGGAATCCCTGGTCATGCGGGAACTGAGCAGCACATAGGCCATGCACCCCGGCTCGTTCCTGCGGATCTCTTCACGGAGTTCCCGGAACAATTGTTCAAACTGCTTTTCGCGGCCCGGTTTCACCGACATGATCTTCATGCCGCCAATCATCTGTATTCCTTGGCTTCCTGATGGATCGCGCGGAGCCGCGCTTCGCGCCAGGCGGATTTCGGCAGCCAGCGGTGCTTCCGCGAGAGGGCTTGACTGCGTATCCCGCCGCACGCCTTTGTCGCTCGCCCGTAGCGGCGGCTCGAAACGCAGTGAAGTGGCGGATTCATGCACGCCTCAAGCCGATGGCGCTGCGACAGGGAGGGGAAGATCAAGCGTCCCGAGTATGCGCTGATCGGGGTGCCTTGTCCCGACGCGGCGGGCAGGCTGCGGTCAGGAAGGTGCCCGACCCTGGAGAGTTGATTTCCCGCCGCTTGTCAGGCATGACGTCGCGGCATGTCGGTTAAGAGTATGCTGGCGACCGCCGATCAGGTGCTGGTCGCGCGATCCATGTTTTTGTTCGAGGAGGGACGAACATGTACGAGCTGATTGAACTGGGCGCCGCCGGCTCGCGGCACAAGCCTGCGGCGCAGGAAGGTGTCGTGCCGAAAGGTCTCGAAGCACAGCCGCGGCGGATGGATCTGATCATGGCGCGCTACGGTGGCTCCTGTGTCCCGGCGACTCGGCCAGGATCCGGCGCTGCGACTCAAGTAGCCGTTGTCCCTGGGTCGTAGTTGACGCTGTTATCTGGCTCCGGCCCAGAGCCGTTTTCGCATCTGTAAAATGTTCCACATCTTCACTGCAAGATTTTCATGAAAAAAACTGCCTCTCCCAATGCCTCCATCAAGCCTGTTGCGGCCCGCAAGCCCGCAGCCAAGTCCGCACACGCGCTGACCGAAGCCGAAATCCGCGAGATGCCGCCTTCCGACTACATGAACGAGGCGCAACTGGATTTTTTCCGCCGTCGCCTGACCGACATGCGCGACGAAATGCTCAGCCGCGAGCAGGGCTCCAAGGAGCGCCTGCACCAGAATGAAACGCATGCCGACCCGGCAGACCGTGCCACCGCCGAGGAAGAGCATTTTCTCGATTTGCGCCTGCGCGAACGCGAATCCCTGCTGCTGCGCAAGATCGACGAATCGCTGCGCCTGATCCACTCCAAGGACTATGGGTATTGCGCCAAGACCGGCGAGCCCATCGGCATTCCGCGGTTGCTGGTGCGCCCGACCGCGACGGTCTGCATCGACGTCAAGGACCGCGACGAAAAGCTCGCCACGCACTCATTTTCGGCGCAGCACTCGAGCCGTCGCAACCAGTAATTCCGCGCCGATTCCGGGGCTTGCGCGATGCGGCGGGAGCCCCGCAAGTTCGACTTTTCGGGGTCGAGCGCGTATGATATGCAAAGCAGTCGCTCAAGCAGCTTAGTTCAGCGCGGTTTCCCTCAGTTTCTGTCGGGCTCGAATCTCACTCAGCTTTTTTCTTGATGGCCTGCAGCCTTGCGGGCGGCGTGCCCGCGCAATCGTCAAAGGAAACAAGCAAATGAGCGATGTCTCTACCGGTACCGTGAAGTGGTTCAACGACGCCAAGGGTTTTGGCTTCATCACCCCGAGTGAAGGTGGTGAAGACCTCTTCGCCCACTTCAAGGAAGTGCAGGGCAGCGGCTTCAAGACCCTGACCGAAGGTCAGCGCGTCGAGTACAAGGCCGCGCGCGGCCCGAAGGGCATGCAGGCGACGCAGATTCGTCCCCTGTAAAAATGCTGCAAGCATTGAAGGAAGCCGCGACCCTCGGTCGCGGCTTCTTTTTTTGTGCCGCACCTCAAACACCCAATTCAAACCTTCATCTCCGTCCTCATGGTGCTCCATGAAAACTCCGAAAGGCCTGCAAGAGCTGATTGAAGACGGCATCATCGATGAGGTGATCCGCCCGCTCAAGAGCGGCAAGGAAGCCGCCGTCTACCTCGTCGCCAGTGGATCCACCATCCGCTGCGCCAAGGTTTACAAGGACGCCAACAACCGCGGCTTCCACAAGCTCGCCGAATACCAGGAAGGCCGCAAGGCCCGCGGCAGCCGCGATGCGCGCGCCATGGGCAAGCGCAGCCGCCACGGCCGCAAGGAACAGGAAGCGGCGTGGAAGAACGCCGAGGTCGATGCGCTCTACCGTCTCGATGCCGCCGGCGTACGCGTACCCAAGCCCTACGGCTTCTTCAACGGCGTGCTGCTGATGGAAGTCATCACAGACGAGCACGGCGACGCCGCGCCCCGCCTCAACGACGTGCAGGCCACCCCCGAGCAGGCGCGCGAGTGGCAGAAATTTCTCATGTCGCAGGTCGTCATCATGCTCTGCGCCGGCCTGATCCACGGCGATCTGTCCGAATACAACGTGCTGCTCGATGCCAACGGCCCGGTCATCATCGACCTGCCGCAGGCGGTCGATGCCGCCAGCAACAACAACGCCTTCGCCATGCTGCAGCGCGACGTCAACAACATCACCGCCTATTGCGGCCGCTACGCCCCCGAGCTGCTCGAAACCGAATACGCCTACGAGATCTGGAAGCTGTTCCAGACCAGAAAGCTGCGCCCGGATTCAGAGCTCACCGGCCTGTTCGTGCATGACCAGACCGAGGCTGACGTCGAAGGCGTGCTGCGCCAGATCGACGAGGCCCGCGATGAAGCCGAACGCCGCCAACGCGGCCGTGACGAAGCGGAAGCGGCGCATTCGGAATAGCGCCGCTGTCCGGCGCTAGCGGCCGCGCCGCTGGCTCACTCAGACACTTCCAGCGGCAAGCGATTGGCGTCGATCAACTGGTTCAGTGAAATCGAAGAGCTGACTTCGCGCACGCCTTCGATCTGCGACAGCTCGTTCCAGACGAACTGCTGATAGCGATCGACGTCGCGCACCACGATCTTCAGCAGGAAGTCCACGTCGCCCATCAGGGTGTGGCATTCCACTACTTCGGGATGACGGTTGATCGCCTGCACGAACTTGTGCAGCGCATTCTTGCCGTGCCGCGCCATCTTGACGTGGGCGAACACGGTCACGCCCAGGCCCACCTTCTTGGTATCAAGCAGCGCCACACGCTGCTTGATGATGCCGCTGTCGAGGAAGCGCTGGATGCGGCGCCACACCACCGATTTGGAAGAGGCGACGCGTTCGGCCATGTCGTTGACCGGCGTGGTCACGTCCTGTTGCAGCAGTTCCAGGATGCGCAGATCCAGGGCGTCGAGCGTTTCGGTCATTTGTTCCTCAAAATTTCACTTATCGGGAATATTATCCCAACTATGCAAGGCTTGCCGGGAAAATCAAGGAAGAAATACCCGCAGAAAGGTTTATGCTGATGCAAACAATCGGCATTCCTGCGCGCTCCCCGCGAAGTCTTGAGCGCATCATGGTGCCGGCCCCGCCAGCCGGCCTGTCCGACGCCGCGCCGGGACCAACAGGAGGAGAGCATGAGTAAAAGCAGCCACCCGAAGAAGCCGCAGAGCCCCTTGAGCCTGCACATCCCCGAGCCCACGGCGCGGCCCGGCGACGCCCCCGATTTCAGCAAGCTGGTGATTCCCCAGGCCGGCAGTCAGCCGCGCCCGGCCGTCGACACGCCGGCGGCACAGCTGCGCGACTGCGCCTACGACCTGGTGCGCGTGCTGGACGAGTCCGGCAACGCCGTCGGCGAATGGAACCCGAAGCTGGACGCCGACACCCTGCGCAAGGGCCTGCGCGCCATGCTGCTGACCCGCGTCTTCGACGAGCGCATGATCCGCGCCCAGCGCCAGGGCAAGACCTCGTTCTACATCAAGTGCACCGGCGAGGAAGCGGTATCGGTGGCCCAGGCCTACGCGCTCGATCCCAGGGACATGCTGTTCCCCACCTACCGCCAGCAGGGCCTGCTGGTGGCGCGCGACTGGCCGCTGGTCGACCTGATGTGCCAGATCTACAACAACACCGGCGACCGCCTCAAGGGCCGCCAGCTGCCGATCATGTACTCGGTGCGCGACATCGGCTTCTTCTCCATCTCCGGCAACCTCGGCACCCAGTTTCCGCAGGCGGTGGGCTGGGCCATGGCCTCGGCCTACAAGCACGACACCCGCATCGCCTCGGCCTGGGTCGGCGACGGCACCACCGCCGAAGGCGATTTCCACCACGCCCTGACCTTTGCCGCCGTATATCGTGCGCCGGTGGTGCTCAACGTGGTCAACAACCAGTGGGCCATCTCCTCCTACCAGGGCTTCGCCGGTGGCGACGAAACGACCTTCGCCGCGCGCGCCGTGGGCTACGGCCTGCCGGGCTTGCGTGTCGATGGCAACGATTTCCTCGCTGTCTATGCCGTGACCCAGTGGGCCGCGCAGCGCGCCCGCGACAACCACGGCCCGACCCTGATCGAGCTGTTCACCTATCGCGCCGCCGCGCACTCCACCAGCGACGACCCCTCCAAGTACCGCCCCGAAAACGAGGCCGAGAAATGGCCGCTGGGCGATCCCATCGCGCGCCTCAAGCAGCACCTGATCCACATCGGCGAGTGGAGCGAAGAGCAGCACGTTGCCCTCACCACCGAACTGGAAGAACACGTGAAGGCCGCGCAGAAGGAAGCGGAAAGCCTGGGCACGCTCGGCACCCAGCCGGCCAGCCCCAGCAGCATGTTCGAGGACGTGTTCAAGGACATGCCCTGGCATCTGCGCAAGCAGCGCCAGGAAGCGGGGTACTAAGCGCCATGGCGACGATGAACATGATTCAGGCCATCAACTCGGCCATGGACGTGATGCTGGCGCGCGACCCGGACGTGGTGATCTTCGGCGAGGACGTCGGCTATTTCGGCGGCGTGTTTCGCGCCACCGCCGGCCTGCAGCAGAAGCACGGCCGCACCCGCGTCTTCGATACGCCGATCTGCGAGGCCGGCATCATCGCCACCGCCATCGGCATGGGTGTCTACGGCCTGCGCCCGGTGGCGGAGATCCAGTTCGCCGACTACATCCTGCCGGCCTTCGACCAGCTGGTGTCCGAAGCCTCGCGCCTGCGCTACCGTTCCGGCGGCGAGTTCTGGGCGCCGATCACGGTGCGCACCCCCTGCGGCGGCGGCATCTTCGGCGGCCAGACCCACAGCCAGAGCCCGGAGTCGATCTTCACCCACGTCTCCGGCCTGAAGACGGTGATGCCGTCCAATCCCTACGATGCCAAGGGTTTGCTGATCAGTTCCATCGAAGAGGATGATCCGGTGATCTTCCTCGAGCCCAAGCGCATCTACAACGGCCCCTTCGACGGCCACCACGACCGTCCGCTGACCTCCTGGGCCAAGTACCCGCAGAGCGAGGTACCGGAGGGCTACTACAAGATTCCGCTGAGCAAGGCCGCGGTGGTGCGCGAGGGCAGCGCCGCCACCATCCTCACCTACGGCACCATGGTGCATGTCTCGCTTGCCGCCGTAGCCGAGTCCGGCCTCGACGTGGAAGTGATCGACCTGCGCACCCTGTTCCCGGTCGATGTCGAGACCATCGAAGCCTCGGTGAAGAAGACCGGCCGCTGCGTCATCGTGCACGAGGCCAGCCGCACCTCTGGCCTGGGCGCCGAGCTGATGGCGCTGGTCATGGAGCACTGTTTCCATCATCTCGAAGGGCCGGTGCAGCGCGTCACCGGCTGGGACACGCCGTACCCGCACGCCTTCGAGTGGCAATACTTTCCCGGCCCCGACCGCGTGCGCGCGGCGCTGGCCCTGGTGATGGAGGGCTGACATGGGCAAATTTACTTTCAAGCTGCCGGATATCGGCGAAGGCATCACCGAAGCCGAGATCGCCACCTGGCGCGTCGCCGTCGGCGATACGGTGAAGGAAGACCAGCCCCTGGTCGACGTGCTGACCGAAAAGGCCGCGGTGGAAATCCCTTCGCCGTATGCCGGCAAGGTGATGGAGTTGAAAGGCAGCCCCGGCGACTTCGTGCCGGTGGGCTCGGTCATGGTGGTGCTGGAAATAGCGGGCGAGGGTGCGGTTGAAGAACCCGCCGCCGCTCCGGCCGCCCTTGCGCCAGCCGCAAAAGAGAAGCCAGCAAAGCCTGCGGCAGCACCCGCTCCGATGGCTGCATCGGCTCCCGCACCGGCTTCAACACCGGCGCCGCAAACGGCCGCCGCCACCGCGCCGGTGCCCCTGGTGCCGCGCAGTGAAGGCGAAAGGCCTCTCGCCACTCCGGCGGTGCGCCAGCGCGCCCGCGACCTCGGCATCCAGCTCTCCTATGTGCCCGGCAGCGGCCCCGCCGGCCACATCAGCCATGCCGATCTCGATGCCTTCATCGCACGCAAGCCTGTCAGCGGCACTGCGGTATCGAATACACGCCAGAAACGCGAAGGCGTGGAGCAGATCAAGGTCATCGGCCTGCGCCGCAAGATCGCCGAGGCGATGCAGCGCTCCAAGCAGCGCATCCCGCACTTCGCCTATGTCGAGGAAGTGGATGTCACCGAACTCGAAGCCCTGCGCACCCATCTCAATAACAAGCGCAAACCCGACCAGGCCAAGCTGAGCCTGCTGCCGTTCCTGGTGCTCGCCCTGGTGCGCGCCGTGCCGGATCATCCTGAAGTCAACGGCACCTTCGACGACGAGGCCGGCATCGTGCACCGTCCGTCCGCGCTGCATATCGGCATCGCCGCGCAGACGCCGAACGGCTTGGTCGTTCCGGTGATTCGCCACGCCGAGACACTGGACCTGTGGCAGATCGCCGCCGAGATCAAGCGCCTGGCCGAAGCCGCGCGCAGCGGCAAGGCCAGCCGCGAGGAACTGTCCGGATCCAGCATCACCATCAGCAGCCTGGGCCCGATGGGCGGCATCGTCTCCACTCCGGTGATCAATGCACCGGAAGTGGCCATCGTCGGCGTCAACAAGATGATCGAGCGCCCCATGGTGCGCAACGGCCAGATCGTGACGCGCATGATGATGAACCTGTCCTCCTCCTTCGATCATCGCATCGTCGACGGCTGGAACGCGGCCGAATTCATCCAGCACATCAAGCGCCTGTTCGAAAATCCCGCCACGCTGTTCATCGACTAAGCCATGAGCAAGACGATCACAACCAAAGTGCTGGTGATAGGCGGAGGACCCGGCGGCTACGTCGCCGCCATCCGCGCCGGCCAGCTCGGCCTGGACACCATCCTGGTGGAAGAAGACCGCCTTGGCGGTACCTGCCTGCTGCGCGGCTGCATTCCCTCCAAGGCCCTGATCCACGCGGCCAGCAAATTCAATGAACTGGGGCATGCCGGCAATATAGGCATCAAGCTCGACGGCGCCGCCAGTTTCGATATGAGTCAGGCGGTGAAGTGGAAGGACGGCATCACCGGCAAGCTCAACAGCGGCGTCACTGGCCTGCTGGCCAAGGCCAAGGTGCGCACCGTCAGCGGCCGCGCCGTGTTCAGCGACGCCAAGACCTGCACCGTCGAAACCGCCGAAGGCCCGCAGACCATCAAGGCCGAACACGTCATCCTCGCCAACGGCTCCAAACCGGCCGAGCTGAAAAGCCTGCCCTTCGGCGGCGACGTTATCTCCTCCACCGAAGCCCTCTCGCTGAGCGAACTGCCCAAGCGCCTGGCCATCGTCGGCGCCGGCTACATCGGCCTGGAGCTGGGCATCGCCTTCGCCAAGCTCGGCAGCGAAGTCACCGTGGTCGAAGCGCAGGAGCGCATCCTGCCGCTGTACGACGCCGAACTGACCCGCCCGGTGGAACACTGGCTGAAGAAGAACGGCGTCACCGTGCATCTGAAGTCGATGACCACCGGCCTGGGCAAGAAAGGCAAGAGCCTGAGCCTGCAATACCACTCCGCCGACGGCAAGAGCCAGGAGATCCCCTGCGACAAGCTGCTGGTCACCGTCGGCCGCCGCCCCAATACCCAGGGTTGGGGATTGGAAAACATGGCCGTCGATATGGTCGGCCCCTTCGTCAAGGTCGACGACCAATGCCGCACTTCGATGCGCGACGTCTGGGCCATCGGCGACCTCGTCGGCGAGCCGATGCTTGCACACAAGGCTTCCAAGCAGGGCGAGATGGTGGCCGAGATCATCGCCGGCCATAAGCGCAGCTTCGATCAGGTCTGCATCCCCGCAGTGTGCTTCACCGAGCCGGAGATCGTCAGTGCCGGCCTGAGTCCCGAGCAGGCCAAGGCGGCCGGGCATCAAGTCAAGATCGGCCTGTTCCCGTTCGCCGCCAGCGGTCGCGCCATGAGCATGGAAGCGGGTGTCGATGGCGGCTTCGTGCGCGTCGTCGCGCGGGCCGACAATCACCTGGTGCTCGGCATCCAGGCGGTGGGCGCGCATGTCTCCGAGTTGTCTGGGGAATTCGCGCACGCGCTGGAGATGGGCTCGCGGCTGGAGGATATTGCCGGGACCATACATGCGCATCCGACCTTGAGCGAAGCGTTGCCGGAAGCATCGCTGGCGGCGCTGGGGCACGCACTGCACATCTGATTGCTGCAATAGAGCGCCCCGGTCTCGTCATCCATGCCCGCGCTGTTCCCCCTCTCCCGACGGAGTGGAGAGAGGGTCAGGGATGAGGGGCGCTTTTCTACCTGACCAACACCAAACTCCGTTCGTCCCGAGTGCCCGCCCTGGCGGGCGTATCGAGGGACCAGCACCAACCTTTCTCCCTTGTCATCCTGAGCGCAGCGAAGGATCTGGCCTCACACCCTCATCTGAAACTGCGCAGCGTGCGCTGGCGCGCGTGCCGGATCCTCCTGACGCTTGGACGAAGTTTTTCGCCTACGGCGAGTTACTTTTGGCAACAGCTCCAAAAGTAACCCAAAGAGCCGCCCCGGAGTCTGCGCCCTCTCATCGCAAAAGAACAAGCGCGATGAGAGGGTTCTCTGCGCTTCTCGGCCGAGGTGGGGTTTTTAGACAGGCCGTCCCTGGCCTGTCTAAAAACGCTTCGGCATCCTGCCTCGCCCGCGTCTGCGCGCGGCTAATCCACCTCGTCCTGTGATGCTCGGCGCAGCCAGACGGGGGGAAACGTCCGAAGCCACATCAAAAGCGCAGGCTTCGCTCTCTGCAATCCCCCTCCCCCTGCGGGAGGGGCTAGGGGAGGGG
>Ga0302314_10005365_pt1 | contig 23386 bp, 22 predicted proteins | sample III_Palsa_N2_3_FD_200533 | JGI IMG/M metagenome (GOLD analysis project Ga0302314, IMG submission 200533) | Peat permafrost microbial communities from Stordalen Mire near Abisko, Sweden - III_Palsa_N2_3 | ecosystem: Environmental > Terrestrial > Soil > Palsa > Peat permafrost | place: Sweden... | reverse complement strand
TGCGCAGGTCCATGTGGCGCAGGGACTGGACGAAGGACACCAGCTCCTGGGTCAAGGTCGCCTCGATCCCCGGCACCCGCGAAGCGACGATGCGGGTCTCCAGCGCGGCGTCGGGCAGCGGAATATGCAGGTGCAGGCAGCGGCGCTTCAGCGCGTCACCAAGGTCGCGGACATTGTTCGAGGTCAGGAACACCAGGGGCGGGATGTCGGCCTTGATCACCCCCAGCTCTGGCACCGAGACCTGAAACGCCGACAGGATTTCCAGCAGAAACGCCTCGAACGCCTCGTCGGACTTGTCGATCTCGTCGATCAGCAGCACCGCCCCGCCAGGGGTCCGCAGCGCCTGCAGCAGCGGGCGCGGCTCCAGGAAGGGTTCGGAGAAGAACAGGTCGCCCATGCCGTGGAGCTTCTCCATGGCGTCGTCCATGGTCTTGGCGTCGCCCAGGGCCTCGCCCATCCGATCCTTCAGGATCTGGGTGTAGAGCAGCTGCTTGCCGTACTTCCACTCATACAGGGCCTTGGACTCATCCAGCCCCTCGTAGCACTGCATCCGGATCAGCGGCAGGCCGAGCAGGGCGGCGGTGGACAGGGCCAGCTCCGTCTTGCCGACCCCGGCTGAGCCTTCCACCAGAATCGGCTTCTGCAGGTGGTTGGCCATGTAGAGGGAGGTGGCGATCCGGCGCGAGGCGATATAGCCGACGCCGGCCAGGCCCTCGATGATCGACTCCACGGACGACATGGGTCCCGACGCGGAATTGGGGGCGGCGGCCGCGCCGGCCAGGGAGGAAATCGTCAACGGCTCAAAACCTTTTGGGCAATGCTCGAAAAACGAGGGTCGAAACAGGGTGCGACAAGGCGCGGTTCAATGCCTCCATTTGCCAGCCGCCGTGTCGGTAAAGCAATCCCTTGTTTGGGATCGCCGTCGTCCTGCGCCGAAGTCGATTTGAACCACGAAGCACACGAAGGGCACGAAGGGTGCCGTTCACTGCAAAGGACGCGAATATCGCCAAGGCGGGCGCAGCCCGACTCATTCAGTTCGTTTGTGCTGTCGTTTCAGTGCGCTCCGCGCTTCTTGGCGTCCTTTGCGGTGAACCACGAAAACGCCGGCCCCTTCGTGTGGTTCGTGGTGAATTCCTCAACAGCCTCGCCTCTGGCGTCGCCGTTCGGAACGCGCCAAACTCGGTCGTATGATGCTCGCCTCCTACGATGACTACCGCACGGCCGCCCGCCGCCGACTGCCGCGGGTGTTGTTCGACTACATCGACGGCGGCGCCTATGACGAACACACCCTGGCCCGCAACGTCGCGGACCTGAAGCAGCTGACGCTTAATCAGCGGGTCATGCGCGACGTCTCAAAGGTCGACATGTCGCTGGAGCTGTTCGGGCAGAAGCTCTCCGCCCCGTTGATGCTCGCCCCCGTCGGACTGACCGGCATGTACGCCCGGCGCGGCGAGGTCCAGGCGGCGCGAGCGGCCAAGGCCGCCGACCTGCCCTTCTGCCTCTCCACGGTCGGCCTCTGCTCCATCGACGAGGTGGCGAGGGACGCCGCCCCGCCCTGGTTCCAGCTCTATGTGATGAAGGACCGGGGCCATATGCGCGAGCTGCTGCTCCAGGCCAAGGCCGCCGGCTGCCCGGTCCTGGTGCTGACGGTGGACCTGCAGACGCCCGGCACGCGCTACCGCGACGTCCGCTCCGGCATGACCGGCCGCGGCGGCCTGGCGGCGAAGATTTCGCAAGGCTTCGACGGACTGACCCATCCCGCCTGGCTTTGGGACGTCTATCTGAACGGCCGCCCGCACAAGTTCGGCAACCTGACCTCGGCCATCCCCAAGGCCCGCAGCCTGACCGACTTCTGGAACTGGATCGGCGCCAATTTCGACGCCTCCATGAACTGGAAGGACGTCGAGGCGATCCGCGAAATCTGGACTGGCCCCATCGTCATCAAGGGCGTCCTGCATGTGGACGACGCCCGCGAGGCGGTGAAGTGCGGCGCCGACGGCATCGTCGTCTCCAACCACGGCGGCCGCCAGCTCGATGGCGCCGTCTCCTCCATCGCCGCCCTGCCGGCCATCGTCGACGCCGTGGGGGCTGAGACCCAGGTGCTGATGGACGGCGGCATCCGCTCCGGCCTGGACGTGGTCAAGGCCCTCAGCCTGGGCGCAAAAGCCTGCCTGATCGGTCGCGCCTGGGCGTTTGCCCTGGGCGCGGGCGGCGAAGCCAAGGTGGTGCAGACACTAGCCCGTATGAAGGCCGAGATGCGCACCGCGATGATGCTGACCGGATGCACCACGCTGGATGAGGTGCGGCGGGGGTTTTGAAACCTTCTCCCCCAAGAGGGAAAGGGAATTCATCCCCAGTCCGCGGCATCTCTCGCCGAAAACGCCTCAAACGACACCGGCTTAGCCCCCGAGAGCTTTTCCACCTCGTCCGTCACCCGATCCTCCGCCCCGTTGCTGATCGCGACGTCCGCGAAGCTCAGCATATGGGCGGTCATCTCTGGAACGCCGTTTTCCATATGGCGGCGAGCTACTTCGGCGGGCGTGACCCGCCGGTGCTCAATCGTTCGGCCAAGCACGCCGCTGATGATCGCCGCCGCCTCGTCGTAGGTGATGGCGTGCGGGCCGGTCATGATGGCGTCACCGTTCAGAGGCTCGGACGCGGTGAGCGCGCCGAAGGCCGAACCGGCGATGTCGACCGCGTCGATGAAGCCCACGCGCCCGTCTTCCGCGGCGGTGTAGAAGGCGCCTTCAGCACGGATCGTCTGGCCATTGAGGGCTTCGGTGAAATTCTGCATGAACCAGCTCGGCCGCAGCACCGCCCATCCCGCGCCGCTCTCTGCAGCGTTTTCGGCGAGCCAGGCGTGCACCTGGCCATAGCCTGGCCCGCCGGCGGGGACTGGCGAGCCGCTCTGCAGCACGAAGCGGCCAACGCCGGCGGCGATGGCCTCGCGAACGAAATCGATCATAACCGGCCCGGGATCGCCGCCAGCGCGCGGCGCGATCAGATAGGCGGCCGAGGCGCCCTTCAGCGCACCCGCCCAGGTCTCGCGATCCCACCAGTCGAAGGCGACGCCAGCCTCGCCGGCCGGATGGCGCGACGCCACGCGATGCGCAATGCCGGCGGCATGCAGCCGCTCGGCCAACCGCTTGCCCACCTTGCCGGTGGCGCCGGTGACGAGGACGCTCACGCGGCGACCTCGGGCTTGCCGAACTTGGAAGCCCAGGCCTGGACATCGCCGTCGGCGAAGGCCGCGATGCTCACCAGCGGATTCCAGTATTCCCGCAGCCGCCAAAGCTTGCCGTCCTTGACCTCGAACACCATCACGTAGCTCTGGGTGAAGAGGGCGCCGGTGGCCGTGGCCTTGCCGTCGATGGTCAGTTCGACGCTGAGGACACAAGGGTCGAGGGCGGGGTGCATCCGCATGCGCGGCGGAGCCACCATCGCCATCTTGCCGGACGCGGCGATCATATAGTCGCGGATCTCGGCCTTACCGCTGTAGGCTTTTTGGCGGCCCTTAGGGGCATATGGAAATTCCAGCACGCCGTCTTCAGCCCACAGATCGGTCCAGGCGTCCCAGTCTCCCATCAGGGTCAGGTAGGCGGTCGCCACCTGGAGGGTCTTGGCGCGGATGTCGTCGTCGCTGGCGGTCATGGCGTGAAAGTCCTGGATCGGAATCGGAGAGGCGGCTAGGCACGGGGATCGACTTCACCGCCCGGTATGAACTATACTGAGTAGTGAGGTTTAGTGAGTCAAGCGGGGTTTGGACAATCGTGACGGACACTCAGGTTCAGCGCGGCCCGCTGTGGGGCCATACGGCGGCGTCACAACAGCGGCGGCGGGACATCCTGGTGGCCGGCAAGAAGGTCTTCTTCGAGCACGGCTACGCCCTCACCAGCATCGACCGCATCGCCGCCGTGGCCGGCACCACCAAGCGCACGATCTACGACCACTTCGGCTCCAAGGACGCCCTGTTCGCTGAGGTGATCGGGTTCGCCTCCGAACAGTTCGTCGCCCCGCTGTTACCGACAGCGGACGCCCTGCCGCCAACGCTGGCCGAGGGCGTGCGGCTGTTCATCGCCCAGTTGACGGACCTCGTCACCCGCCCCGACATCGTCCGCTTCCAGCGCCTGGTGATCGCCGAAGCCGAACGCCATCCCCAGTTCGGCCAGGTGCTCTACGAGACCGCCATCCTCGGCGCCGAACGCGTCCTGGCCGACTATCTCCGCGCTCGCATCGCCGACGGCCAGGCGCCGGCGCAGGACGCGGAAAGGTCGGCGCGGATGGTGCTGGACCTGACCGTCAACGGCGCGCGGGTGAGGGCGCTTATGGCGGTGGACGGCGCGTCTGATCCCGCCGCAATCGAGGCGGCGTTGGCGCTAGCTACAAGCCGGGCCGACTAACTGATTCCTTCTCCCCTTGCGGGAGAAGGTGGCCCCAAAGGAGTCGGATGAGGGGTCGCGCCGGCCTCTCGCGTTTCCTGCAAACAGCCTATCGGATAAGCCGGTGCGGCCCCTCATCCGTCAGGCTCGGCATGCGTTTGATGGGGTGGTGACGGTTGGCCCTGGCCCGTTCCAATCGACCGAAATCGATCGCCGATCCTATCGCCACCCCGCATTGAGCTTCTCCAACGCCCCCGCGCCTGGCACCAGCGCCTCATTCCCCAGCGCGTTCAACGGCGTTTCCACCGTGTCCAGGCTGTCGTGCAAATCCTTGGCGTCGGACTCGACAAATAGCAGCCCGGTGACGATCTCGCCGACCGCCGCGCGGTCCTGCAGATAGCCCATGGCCTTGCCCCGATCGGACGGATCGTAATGTGGCGCCAGCTTGCGCAGTTTCAGGGTCGAGCCGTCGTGCTGGGTGACGATCTCCACCGTGCCGGGGGCGTGGTCGATCTCGATGGGGTCGCGGGCCGGGATCAGGTCCAGCCGGTTCACCGCCTCATTGTGCTCGCGCACATAGTCGAAGCTCTTGGTCGAGCCGACGTGGTTGTTGAACTGGACGCAGGGGCTGATGACGTCGATGAAGGCCGCGCCGCGATGGGTCATGGCCGCTTTGATCAGCGGCACCAGCTGGGTCTTGTCGCCGGAGAAGCTGCGGGCGACGAAGGTGGCGCCCAGCTGCAGGGCCAGGCCCACCATGTCCACGGCGCTGTCGTGGTTGACCACGCCCTTCTTGCTCTTGGACCCCCGGTCCGAGGTGGCGGAAAACTGGCCCTTGGTCAGTCCGTACACGCCATTATTCTCGACGATATAGGTCATGTTGACCCCGCGCCGGATGGAGTGGGCGAATTGGCCCAGGCCGATGGAGGCTGAGTCGCCGTCGCCAGAGACCCCCAGATAGAGCAGGTCGCGGTTGGCCAGGTTGGCGCCCGTGAGCACCGACGGCATTCGTCCGTGTACGGTGTTGAACCCATGCGCCGCGCCGACGAAATAGTCGGGGGTCTTGGACGAGCAACCGATCCCCGACAGCTTGGCGATACGGTGCGGCTCGATCTCCAGCTCGAAACACGCCTGGATGATGGCGGCGCTGATAGAGTCGTGGCCGCAGCCGGCGCAGAGGGTGGAAACCTTGCCTTCATAGTCGCGGCGGGTGAATCCCAGGGCGTTGGTGGTCAGGCCGGGGTGATGCAGGCGGGGCTTGAGGATGTAGGTCATTCGGCGGCCTCCGTGATCTTGGCGCCGGCCATGCGTTTGGCGATGTCGCCCGAGATGAAGCGCGCCGTGATCGGTGTGCCGTCGAAGTGCAGCACCGGCAACAGCTTGGCCGGATCGATCCCGCCCTCATTCATGATCAGCACCCGCAGCTGGGCGTCGCGGTTTTGCTCCACTACGAACACCTGCTCGTGGGCGGCAATGAAATCCATCACCTCGCTCGCGAACGGAAAGCCGCGCACGCGCAGGGCGTCCAGGTGGGACCCTTGCGCCTCCAGCATCTCCAGCGCCTCGTGCATGGCCGGGGTGGTGGAGCCGAAATAGATCACCCCGGTCTTGGTGGGGTGTTTGGCGTCTCGCCTTACCGGGGCCGGCACCAGCGCCTTGGCGGTCTCGAACTTGCGTGAGAGCCGCTCCATGTTGTCGACGTAGACGGAGCCTTCTTCGCTGTAGCGCGCATAACGGTCGCGGCTGGTGCCGCGGGTGAAATAGCTGCCCTTGGAGGGGTGCACGCCCGGATAGGTGCGATAGGGGATGCCGTCGCCGTCGACGTCGAGATAGCGGCCGAAGTCCTTGCCCGCCTCCAGTTCGTCGTGGGTCATCACCTTGCCGCGATCGATCACCTTGCTGTCGTCCCAAGTCAGGGGCTGGCACAGCCATTCGTTCATGCCGATGTCCAGGTCGAGCATGACGAAGACCGTCGTCTGCAGCCGGTCTGACAGGTCAAACGCCAAAGCCCCCATCTCGAAACACTCGTGCGGGTCGCAGGGCAGCAGCATCGGGTGTTTGGTGTCGCCGTGGCTGGCGTAGGCCGCGCCGATCAAGTCCGCTTGCTGCGTGCGGGTGGGCATGCCGGTGGACGGCCCGCCGCGCTGGACATCGAAGATCACCGCCGGGATTTCAGCAAAATAGGACAGGCCGACGAACTCCTGCATCAGCGACACGCCGGGGCCGGAGGTGCAGGTGAAGGCCCTCGCCCCGTTCCAGCCGGCGCCTACCACCACACCGATGGAGGCGATTTCGTCTTCGCACTGCACGATGGCGTACTTGGCCTTGCCGGTCTCCGGATCGACCCGCAGATCCTGGCAGAAGTCGGTGAAGGCCTCGGCCAGGGAGGTGGACGGGGTGATCGGATACCAGGCGCAGACGGTGGCGCCGCCATAGACGGCGCCCAGGCCGGCGGCGGTGTTGCCGTCGATGAAGATCTGGTCGCCCACCTTGTCCGCCCGTTTCATCTTCAGCGCGAGGGGCTCCAGGTTTTGCAGCACATAGTCGCGGCCCATGTGCAGGGCCTCGATATTGGGGGCGATCAGCCGCGTCTTGCCTTGGAACTGTTCGCTGATCAGGGTCTCGAACACGTCGATCTCGATGTCGAGCAGGGCCGCCAGGGCGCCGACATAGATGATGTTCTTGAACAGCTGCCGCTGGCGCGGGTCGGTATAGGCCGCGTTGCACATGGCGGTCAGCGGCACGCCCACCACATTGATGTCGGCTCTGAACCGGTCCGGCGTCATCGGCTTGGTGGAGTCGTAGAACAGGTAGCCGCCGGGTTCGATCTCGGCGACGTCCTTGCCCCAGGTCTGCGGGTTCATCGCCACCATCAGGTCGACGCCGCCGCGCCGGCCCATATGGCCAGACTCGCTGATGCGCACCTCGTACCAGGTCGGCAGGCCCTGGATGTTGGAGGGGAAGATGTTGCGGGCGGCCACCGGCACGCCCATCCGCATGATCGACTTGGCGAACATGCCGTTGGCGCTGGCCGAGCCGGAGCCGTTGACGTTGGCGAACTTGACGACGAAGTCGTTGACGCGAACCGTGCTCATTATTCGGCAGCCGTCCTTAGGGGGTCGTTCACCGGGCTCTTGGAGCAGCCGCCGGCGTGGGTGATGTCGAGCAGGAATTTCTGCATGTCCCAGGCCCCCGTGGGACAGCGTTCGGCGCACAGGCCGCAGTGCAGGCAGACGTCCTCGTCCTTCACCATCACCCGGCCGGTCTTGAGTTCGCCGGACACATAGAGATCCTGGGTCAGGTCCAGCGACGGGGCCTTCAGCCGCGTGCGCAGATCGTCTTCAGGGCCGTTTTCGGTAAAGCTGATGCAGTCGGTGGGACAGATGTCGACGCAGGCGTCGCATTCGATGCACAGGGGCTCGGCGAACACCGTCTCGATGTCGCAGTTCAGGCAGCGCTCGGCTTCCTTATAGCCCAGCAGCCGATCGAAGCCGAGTTCAACCTCCAGCTTGACGCTGCTCAGCGCGGTCGCCTTGTCGCGCAACGGCACCCGATTGCGCAGGTCGTTGGAGATGTCGTTGTCATAGCTCCATTCGTGGATGCCCATCTTCTGGCTGGTCAGGGTCACCCCCGGCGGCGGCCGGTCGGCGATGTTCAGGCCCTGGCAGTGCAGATGGATGGAGACGGCGGCCTCGTGCCCGTGCGCCACCGCCCAGATGATGTTCTTCGGCCCGAACGCCGAGTCGCCGCCAAAGAAGACGCCGTCGCGGGTGGACTGGAAGGTGACCTCGTTCACCTTCGGCATGTCCCACTCGTCGAACTCCAGCCCGACATCGCGCTCGATCCAGGGGAAGGAATTCTCCTGGCCCACGGCCACCAGCACATCGTCACATTCGAAATGCTCGTGCGGCTCGCCGGACGAGACCAGCTTGCGTCGCCCTTTGTCGTCGTATTGGGCGACCACCTTCTCAAACACCACCCCGGTCAGCTTGCCGCTTTCGTGGCTGAACGAGACGGGCACCAGGAAGTTGAGGATCGGGATGTCCTCGTGGATCGCGTCCTCCTTCTCCCAGGGTGAGGCCTTCATTTCCTCGAACCCGGAGCGGACGATCACCTTGACGTCCTCGCCGCCCAGGCGGCGGGAGGTGCGGCAGCAGTCCATGGCGGTGTTGCCGCCGCCCAGGACGATGACCCGCTTGCCGATCTTCTCGATGTGGCCGAACGAGACGCTGGACAGCCAGTCGATGCCGATGTGGATGTTGGCGGCCCCCTCGGCCCGTCCGGGCAGGTCCAGATTGCGCCCGCGCGGGGCGCCGGTGCCGACAAAGATCGCGTCATAGCCCTGGCCCAGCAGGGCCTTCAGGCTGTCGACGCGCTCGCCGTAACGTTCGGTGACGCCCAGGCCGGTGATATAGCCGACCTCCTCGTCGATCACCTCTTCCGGCAGGCGAAAGCGCGGGATCTGGCTGCGGATCATCCCGCCGCCCCTGGAGTCGCCGTCAAACAGATGGATGTCGTAGCCGAGCGGCGCCAGGTCCCGCGCCACGGTCAGGGAGGCCGGCCCGGCGCCCACCAGGGCGATCCGCTTGCCGTTCTTGGTCGTGGCGATCGGCGGCAGGCGGCCGGTGATGTCGTCCTTGTTGTCGGCGGCGACCCGCTTCAGCCGGCAGATGGCCACCGGCTCATCCTCGACCCGCCCGCGCCGGCAGGCCGGCTCACAGGGGCGGTCGCAGGTGCGGCCCAATATCCCCGGGAAGACGTTGGACTTCCAGTTGATCATATAGGCGTCGGAATAACGGCCCTCGGCGATCAGCCGGATGTATTCGGGCACCGGCGTATGCGCCGGACAGGCCCACTGGCAGTCCACGACCTTATGGAAATAGTCCGGCCGCCCGATGTCGGTGCGTTGCAATCTCGTTTCCTCAGCTCACGCTCTACTTCCCGGAGTGAGGTCCCTTCAGCGAGGCCCGATTTCCCGACGCGGCGTTCGGCAACAGGGTAACGCCGCCGTGAAGGCCTCGCCAAGTGTGAATTTCAATTCGCGACGAACTTCCCCCGATGGCTCGCTTAACGGGCGATTTAAGGAGTAAAGACTTCGTGAAATAGGACGAATCTTGGGCCCTCCGCTCTTCCGTATTCGCTCCGTCCGCGCCACCTTGAGCTTGGTAGAGTCCAACAATTCAAACGCGGGAGACGAACAGGATGAGCGTATCGATCGACACCAACGCCTTCGCCCAAGATCCCATGGCGTTAGATGATTCAGGCGTCCTTCCCGAGGCCCTGATCGAGACTCAAGCGGTGACCCAGCCGGAGGATTATCACCTGATCGCCTCACGCCGCGCCCAGCTGGAAGACGCCGACACCCTGCGCCGCATGCGGGCGCTTTAGACCGACTCAGCCTTTCCCTTCAATTGGCAAGGTATTGAAATAGCGGTGGTCCATCCTCGCCCTTCGACAGGCCAAGGTGAGGACGACTGAGAGCGCAGTAGAAATCCTCATGCTGAGCTTGTCGAAGCACAAGGATTTCGGCCTCCCAATGCCCGACCTCGATATCACCGTCGCCGGCGCCGACGAGCGCGGTGTGATCGCCAACCTGCTACAGCTCTACGCCCACGACTTTTCGGACTTCTGGACCGGCTTGCCGGACGGCGAGCTACAGGGCGACGGCCGGTTCGAAGACTATTGGGCCCTGGACCTCTATTGGCGCGAGCCTGACCGCACCCCGCTGCTGTTCCGCATTGATGGCCATCCCGTTGGCTTTGCTTTGTTGAACCGCTTCGCCCACTCCGGCCTGCCGCTGGACTGGAGCATGGCCGAATTCTTCATCGTCCGGAAACCTCGCCGAGGCGGCGTGGGGACACAGGCCGCGCGCGCCGTGTTCAGCCTCTATCCGGGCCTGTGGGAAGCCGCCGTCGCCCGCAAGAACGTCGGCGCCCTGGCCTTCTGGCGCCGCGCGGCCAGCGGCCATCCGGATGTTGAGGATGTGGACGAGACCGATCACCAGACGTCGGAGTGGAACGGGCCGGTCCTCAGGTTTCGGATCAAGCCGGGCAGCTGATCGGACGACTCAGAACGAGGCGCAGGGGTAGGGCCTTGTCTTCCACCCGCCTCCAGGCTTAGGCGTGGGCAACCCACGAGGACCCCCATGCCCGCAACCGCCCTTTCCCGCCGCGCCCTGTTCGGCGCCAGCGCCGCCCTGGCGCTCTCGGCCGCCATCCCGTTCGCCTACGCCGAAGGCGCCGCCATCACTTCGCCGGTCTGGGATCTGACCGACCTCTATCCCAGCGACGCCGCCTGGCTGGCCGAGCACGACCACATGGCGGCCGCGGCGCCGAAGCTGGCGTCGCTCAAGGGAACGCTAGGCCGCTCCGCCGCTGATCTGCAGGCCGGGCTGCAGGCCATCTCCGACGCCAGCAAGACCGTCGACCGGCTGGAGATCTACGCCAGCCTCAAGGCCGATGTGGACACCCGCAGCGCGCCCGACCAGGAACGCCGCTCCCTGGCGCGCAATCTCGCCACCGCCCTCGACCAGGCCACCGCATGGTTGGCGCCCGAGGTGCTCGCCATCGGCGCGGCCAAGGTCACCGCCTTCGAAGCCGCCGACCCGGGTCTGGCCAAGTTCCGCTTCCAGCTCGACCAGATCCTGCGAGCCGCGCCGCATACCCTGTCGGACACCGACGAAGCCATCCTGGCCGCGTCGGGGACGATCCTCGGCGGACCCCGGACGGTGTACACCCAACTGACCAGCTCGGACATTCCGTGGCCGGAGGTTACCCTGTCCACCGGCCCAGCCAAGCTGGACGACCAGGGCTATGGCCGCTATCGCCAGGCGCCCAACCGCGACGACCGCCGCAAGGTGTTCACCAGCTTCTTTGGCGCCTATGGCGAGTTCGAGAGCTCCCTGGGCGCGACCCTGGCGGCCAAGATCAACGGTGACATCTTCACCGCCCGCACCCGCAAGTTCGACAGCTCCATGCAGGCGGCCCTGTTCGAAAATGGCGTGCCGGAGGGCGTCTACCGGACCCTGATCGCCGAGGCGAACACCGGCCTGCCGCAGTTGCATCGCTACTTCAAGGTGCGCCAGAAGCTGCTCGGCCTGCCGGACATGGCCTATTACGACATCTATCCGCCTGTGGTGAAACTGGGCCGGACCTTCGATCTGGATACCAAGCGCCGGCTGGTGCTGGAGGCGATGAAGCCCCTGGGCCAAGCTTACGTGGACAAGCTGGCCAGGGCGACGGCCGCCAAATGGATGGACGCCCTGCCCAAGCCCGGCAAGGCCTCAGGCGCCTATATGAACGGCGGCGCCTATGACGTGCACCCCTATCTGCTGCTTAATCTGTATGATGACTATGATGGGCTGACGACCTTCGCCCACGAATGGGGCCACGCCATGCACAGCGTGCTGGCCAATGGCGCCCAGCCCTATGAGACGGCCGAATACACCATCTTCCTGGCGGAGATCGCCTCCACCAACAACGAACAGCTGCTGGCCCACTATATGGAGGCCAACGCCACCAGCCGCGACGAAAAGCTGTTCTACCTGGTGCAGTTGCTGGAGCTGCTGCGCGGCACCTTCTTCCGCCAGACCATGTTCGCCGAGTTCGAGCTGCTGGCGCACGAGGAGGCCGAAAAGGGTGGGGCGCTGTCAGGCCACAAGTTCAGCGCCATCTATCTGGACCTGCTCAAACGCTACCACGGCCCGGACGTGATCATCGATCCGGCGTTTGGGGTTGAGTGGGCCTACATCCCCCACTTCTATCGCGACTTCTATGTCTACCAGTACGCCACCTGCGTGGCGGCTTCCGCCTTCTTCAGCGATCGGACATTGGCGGGCGGCGCCGCCGAACGGGAGAGCTATCTGAACGTCCTGCGCTCGGGCGGGTCGGACTATCCCAACGATATCCTCGAGCGCGCCGGCCTCGACATGACCTCGCCCGCCCCCTACCGCGCCCTGGTCGCCAAGTTCGCCCGGACCCTGGATCAGGTGGAAGCGCTGATGGGGTGAGGTCCGCGCAGACGTCAAACCAGGCTGGCGAGCCAGGCGGCGATCTCGCGGTCGCTCCGTAGCCGGACGATCGGCGTGACGGCTGCGTATCGACTTAACGCGGCGTCGACCTGGCTGCGCGTCACGCGATCCCAGTTCCAGATATAGCGCCATAGCCAGGGGTCGAAGGTTTCCGGGCAGCCTTCAGGCAAATCCGCCCGGCGCCGGTCGCCGGTCGTGATGACCCGCCAGATCGAACGCCAAAGGCAGAGCAGGCGCGGCTGGTCGACCCAGACGATCAGGTCGGCGCGGGCGAAGTGAAGATCGCCACTGTCAGGGAAGTTGCCGTCGCAGACCCAGCGTTCGCCAGCCACCGCGGCCGCCAGCCGCTCGCGAAATGCACCCTGATCGCCCTGGATCCATCCCGGCTTCCAATACAGTACGTCCAGATGGACTGTTGGCAGGCTCAGCTGCTCCGCCAACCGGCGGGCGAGAGTCGACTTGCCACCTCCTGAACAGCCGATGACGGCGATCCGTTGCAGCGTCGCGCCCTTAGAGGTCGATCGGTTCAAAGGTGGCGAACATGTCCTTTGCCTCGGGAAGTTCTGTAAGCGGAACGATGTCGCAGGCGGCCGCGTAGCGGTCCCACATCGCCAGCACTTCTGGGTGTTTATGGGCGGCCGCGACAGCCCCGTCCTTCCATTCGAACACCTCGACAATGACGCCACCCTTGCCGCGCATGGCCAGGGTCGGCCGATCCGACGCCAGGCCAAGGCCACGCAGGACCGGCACATGCTCCTTCGTCAGGGCCAGCAGATCGGCCTCCCTGCCCGGCTTTGGCCGGTAAGCCACGATCACCATCTCGCCCATTTCAAGCTCCGATCGTAAGAAGGTTGCGTCCCTCGAGGCCTTGCCGGGCCTCGAGGGCCGCTCAAGGCTTTAGCTACCCTTCGTTGGTCCAGATGATCGTCCCGGACGCCGCGAACATCCCGCCGACCCCGTGGGAGACGGAGATTTTCGCGTCCTTCACCTGCGCCGGCGCAATGCCACGCATCTGCCGGATGCTCTCCTGCATCGCGTACATGCCGTACATGCCGGAGTGCATGTAAGAGAGGCCACCGCCGTTGGTGTTCACCGGCAGCTTGCCGCCAATCGCGGTGTTCCGATCACGGACGAATCCGGCGGCTTCGCCCGGCTTGCAGAAGCCGAGGTCTTCCAGGCCATAGAGCGGCAGGTGGGCGAAGGCGTCGTAGATCATCAGGTGATCGACGTCCGCGTGGCTGATCCCCGCCTCGTCGAACGCCTTCTTGCCGGAAACCCGGAACGCCTTGGAGCTGGTGAAGTCCTCCATCTGGCTGACCATAGGCGTCTCGACGCTCTCGCCCGTGCCCAGGATGTAGACCGGCTTTTGCGGGAAGTCCTTGGCGCGGTCGGCGCTGGTCAGGATGATGGCCCCGCCCCCGTCGGTGACCAGGCAGCACATCAGCATGCGGAACGGCCAGGCGATCATCGGCGAGTTCAGCACGTCGTCGATGGTGATCGGGTCCTTGAAGCTGGCGCGGGGGTTGAGCGCCGCCCACTCCCGCTGGATCACCGAGACGGTGGCCAGGTCCTCGACCGTATAGTTGCGGGCCTTCAGGTAGCGCATCACCGGGACGGTGAACATCGAGGGCGGACCGACCGGGCCATAGGGGGCCTCGAACTGGCCCGACAGGCTGGCCGGGCTGCCGCCGAAGCGGCCGGCGCCCACGCGGGACTTGCCGGACTCGCCGTGGGTGATCAGCACGGTCTTGCACAGACCTTCGTTGATCGCCGCGGCGGCATGGCGGACATGCAGCATGAAGGAGCAGCCGCCTACGCCGGTGCCGTCGGCGTAGGTGGGGGTAATGCCCATATAGTGGGCCAGCTCCACCGGGCTGATGCCGGCGGTGGCGACGCCGTCGATGTCGGAGGGCTTGAGGCCCGCGTCCTTCATGGCGTTCAGGGCGGCGTCGGCGTGCAGGCCGATCACGGACACGTCCGGGATCTTGCCCATCTGCGTGGTTTCGGCGGCGCCGATGACGGCGATGGATTTCGGTTTCATGCGCTCTAACCCTTCACAGGCTGGAAGAAGGGCAGCGAGATCTCGTCGCTGAAGCTTTCGAAGGTCACCTCGACCGGCATGTCCAGCTGCAGCGCCTCCGGAGTCTGCGGGCAGCCGACGATGTTGGTCATCATCCGCGGGCCTTCGTTCAATTCGACGACCGCGATGGAATGAGGCTCCTTGCCCAGGTCCGGGCGGGGGCGATGGTTGATGACGTAGCTGTAGAGAAAGCCCTTGCCGCTGGCGGTGTAGACGCTCACGTCGCGCGAGCCGCATTTGGGGCAGAAGGGGCGGGGTGGGAAGTAGCTGTGCTGGCAGTCGGTGCAGCGCTGCAGACGCAACTCGTTCACCTTGCAGCCTTCCCAGAAATGCCGGGTCTCCGGCGTCGGCTGTGGCAAAATCCTATCCATGGGCGGCGAAATCCTCTCCTGAAAATATGAGGGGTGGCGTCGGCTATATCCGATCGCCTAATGATCCCCGGCTCCGTTAAAGACGAGGCGCGGCGCCTTGTCGACGCGGATTCTACGGCGGGGGACGTGAAGTGATGATCACGCTGGAAGCGATCGAGGCCGCGGCCCGGCGCATTTCCCCCTACGTCGATCCGACCCCGCTGGTGGCCATGACCCCCACCGGGGTGCGGTTGAAGGCCGAGAACCTGCACCCCATCGGCGCCTTCAAGATCAGGGGCGCGTTCAACGCTATCCTCAGCCTGACAGACGAGGAGCGGGCGCGAGGCGTGATCGCCTACTCCAGCGGCAACCACGCCCAGGCCGTGGCTTATGCCGCCCATGTTCTGGGGGTTGCGGCGACGATTGTCATGCCCCGCAGCGCGCCCAAGCTGAAGCTGGCCAACACCCGCCGCTGGGGCGCCGAGATCGTTGAGGTCGGCCTCGGCAGTGATGAGCGGCGCGAGAAGGGCGAGGCCTTGGCGGCCGAAAAAGGCCTGTCGCTGGTCCCACCCTATGACAGCCTGAAGATCATCGCCGGCACGGGGACCATAGGCCTGGAGATAATGAAGGATTTTCCGGACGTGGCGACGGTGGCCATTCCGGTGTCCGGCGGCGGCCTGGTCTCGGGCGTGTCCGCGGCGCTGAAGCTCACGCGGCCAGACATCCGCATCATCGGCGTCGAGCCCGAGCTGGCCAACGATGCGGCTCAGAGCTTTGCCGCTGGAAAGATCGTCGCCATCAGCGCCGAACAGGCGGTGCGGACCATCTCCGACGGTCTGCGGTCCCAGTCGGTGGGCGAGAACAACTGGCCGCATATCCAGGCCTATGTCGACGAAATCGTCACGGTGTCGGAAGACCAGATCAAGGCCGCCATGCGCCTGATCGCCGCCGAGAGCCGGCTGATCGCCGAGCCCTCCGGGGCCACGGCCCTGGCGGGGTTGCTCAAGGCAGGCGCGGCGCCCGAAAGCAGCGTCGCCATCCTGTCCGGCGGCAATCTCGACCCGGAAACCTTCGCGGCCATCCTGGCCGAGGGATAGGGCGCCTGCCCATCCCCGATCACCCACCGTCACGAAACCGTTGAATCCGGCCGTTAACGTTTTGGCAGAGCCAAAAGGGAACGCGCCATGTCCGACGCCGCAGCCACCATCGACGCCCATCCGCCTCAGCATGGCGGGCCAAAGCTCGACCAGAAAAATCATCCCGCCGGCGGGATCTTCTTCCTCGCCCTGCTCATAGCCGGTCTCGGCTATGTCGCCTGGAGCGTGTTCAAGGACACCCGGGCGGTGGGCGAGCCCCTGGCCATTGCCGCCTTCGCCTCCCTGGGCCTGGCGCTGCTGATCGCCCTCGGCTTCGAGTTTGTGAACGGGTTTCACGACACCGCCAACGCCGTCGCCACCGTGATCTACACCCACTCCCTGCCGCCGATGGTGGCGGTGGTCTGGTCGGGTCTGTGGAATTTTGCCGGCGTCATGGTCTCGACCGGGGCCGTGGCCTATTCGATCATCACCCTGCTGCCCGTGGAGCTGATCCTGCAGGTCGGCTCCACCGCCGGCTATTCGATGATCTTCGCCCTGCTGATCGCCGCCATCATCTGGAACCTGGGCACCTGGGCCCTGGGCATTCCGAATTCCTCGTCCCACGCCCTGGTCGGTTCGATCATGGGCGTCGGCCTCGCCAACCAGCTGATGGCCCCGGCCGGCCAGGCCACCTCGGGTGTCGACTGGTCGCAGGCCACCAAGGTGCTCCAGGCCCTGCTGTTCAGCCCCTTCGTCGGCTTTGTCGGCTCGGCCCTGCTCCTGCTGATCATGAAGTTCCTGATCCGCAGCAAGAAGCTCTACACCGCGCCGGAAGGCGACGCGCCGCCACCCCTGTGGATACGCGGCCTGCTGATCCTCACCTGCACCAGCGTCTCCTTCGGCCACGGCGGCAACGACGGCCAGAAAGGCATGGGCCTGATCATGCTGATCCTGATCGGCGCCGCGCCCACCGCCTATGCCTTGAACCGCACCATGCCCGACAACAGCGCCCCGGCCTTCGAGGCGTCCGCGCACAACGCCCAAGCGGTGTTCACGGCCCACGCCGGCCAGACGCCGCCGCCGCCGGTGGCCGTGGCCCGCACCGAGGTGGGCGATGGCCTGAAGACCGGCAAGCTGGACAATCCGGTCGTCTACGGCGCCCTGGCGGTGGTGTCGGACGATATCCAGCAGCAGGTCACTAGCTTCGGCGCCATCCGCAAGGTGCCCGCCGCACAGACCCCCAACCTGCGCAACGACATGTATCTGGTCGGCGACGCCGTACGGGTGCTCACCAAATCCAAGACCGCCAAATTTTCCGCCGCCGAAACCAAGACCCTGACCGCCTTTCAGGACGGGCTGCAGAAGGGCACCCGGTTCATTCCGATCTGGGTCAAGGTCGCCGTGGCCATCGCCCTTGGCCTTGGCACCATGGTCGGCTGGAAGCGGATCGTGGTCACCGTCGGCGAGCGGATCGGCAAGACCCACCTGACCTATGCGCAAGGGGCCTCCGCCGAACTGATCGCCGCCGCCACCATCCTCGCCGCCGAACAGTATGGCCTGCCGGTCTCCACCACCCACATCCTCTCCAGTGGGGTCGCTGGCACGATGGCGGCCAACGGCTCGGGTCTGCAGTGGTCGACGGTGGGCAGTATCGCCGCGGCCTGGGTGCTCACCCTGCCGGCCGCCATGGCCCTGGCCGGCGGCCTCTACTTCATCCTGCGCCACCTGCTTTAAGGCTCGGGCCGTCCAGACACGAGAACGGGCCGCCGACGGTGACGTCGGCGGCCCGCTTAGTTTGTCGGCTTGGGGGGCCTAGTGGCCGACGCTGGCGTTGGCGCTGCCGCCAAAGCTGGCGTTCACGCCGCTGCTGGAGGCTGCGGCTGAGCCCGTGCCGCCGAGGGTGGACCGGCTGACCGTGGCGCTGCCGGAACCCGAACCCTTGACCCCGCTCGCCGCGACCCCCGAGGCATAGGCGGCGGCGCCGCTCGCCATCGACTTGACCCGGCCGGCGGTGTTGCTGGCGGTGGTCTCCGCGTCATTGGTCGCCGTCTTGGCGGTGTTGTGGACCTTGGTCGTGGTGGTCTTGGCCGTGGTGTCGGCGCGGCCGACGGTGTTGTTCACCGCGCCGGTGTTCAGATTGCCATTGAGGTTGCCGTTCAGCGACCCGTTCAGGCCGCCCATGCCGCCATTCAGGCCGCCGCCCAAGCCGCCCCCGAGTCCGCCGCCAAGGCCGCCGCCACCTCCGCCAAGCAGGCCGCCGGCTTGAGCCGAAGAGCCGGCCAACAGCAGAGCGCTGGCGGTCGCGGCGACGAAAAGCAAAGAAGATTTACGCATGATCGGTTCTCCCTGATCGCATGAGGCGCGTCCGAAGCGTCTCGCGAAGGGTCCAACGACGGCGGTCGGGAGTCTCATCCGCCGGCCGCAAATGTTTTTTCGAAAGGGCTCAGTGGGCCTGGTCGGCCACGCCAACATCCCGGCCGACCACGCCGCCATTCTTCTTGGCCTGATCGCCCAACGCCGCCACGGCGCGCGGGGCCGGGGTCCGATCATCCTCGCGCAGCAGCTGCGCCAGGCGGCCGGCGACGATGGGCGCGGCAAAGGAGGTCCCCCGCACCCTGGCGAACCCGCCGCCCGGCTTCGCAGCCTCGATATCCGCGCCGGGCGCCTCGAAGTCGACATGGCCCGCGCGTCCCGCCTCCAGCAGAACCTTGCCGCGCCGATCAACGCCGGTGACCGCGATCACCCCGGGGTAGGCGGCGGGATAGAGGGGCGGGGCCGCCGGTCCGTCATTGCCCACCGGCGCGACGATCAGGACGCCCCGGTCGATCAGCGCCCGTAAGGCCGCGCCCAGCGTCAGATTGGAGGGTCCGACCAGGCTGATGTTGATCACCCGAACGTGGTTCTCGGCCATCCATCCCAGGCCCTGGACGATGGCGTCCGCTGACCCGCCGGTGGGGCCGGCGCCATAGACATCCGCCGCCAGCAGGCTGGCGCCCGGCGCCGCGCCGTGAAAGCTGTGCGTGGCGCCGACGATCAGGGACGCCACCGCGGTGCCGTGCGCGGCGGGGGTCAGTCCGCCCGGGGCGAAGCCGCGCTGTTCTATACTGGCGCCGGCGAAGGCGGGGTGCCGCCGGTCGACGCCAGTGTCCAGCAGGCCGATCCGCGCGGTCCCGCCGCCCGGAGCCGAGCCGGCGCCTGCCTCGACGCCAGCGGCTGCAACAGCCTGGCCCGCGCCGGCGTAGAGGTGGTCGAGATCGTATTGTCCTTGCGGATCCAGGGTCCGCAGGCGGCGAAGAGCGTCCCGTGCGGCCATTCCCTTTGGCGCGCCAAGGGTCACCAGATCGAGCCCCAGACTGTCCAGCCGGCTCTCATGCAGGGCCGAAAATCCGGCCTTGGCGGCGATGGCCAGGGACGCCGGGCCGGGCGAGATGGCCAGTACCTGGCCGCGCACCACCACCGCCCCATTGTCGTCGAGATCCAGGGCCCTGGGGTTGGCCCGCGCCAAGTCGATCAGTCGCTCGTGGCTGATGGCCGAAGCTGTGGAGCCGATATCAGTGACCGTCTGGTCCGTGGCCTGCCGCAAGTCGCCGAGCTCGCCATGGAGGGTCGACGGCAGGTCTCGGATCGCCCCGCCGAGCCCGTGCACCAGCTGGGCCGACGCTGGCGAAGCGACCAGCCAGGCGCCGACAAGCGCCAGGGCCAGCGTGGCTGGCCAGCGATGTCTGCCGGTCCGGGCGATCGCGCCATTCTCCGTCACAGGTGGGCCGCGGCCCCGGTTCGAGCGTCTCATCATTGTCCGCGTTGCTGAAATTACGAAGTGCTTTAGGGATGAAACGCGCCGCGTCGGTCGTTTCATCCCTTGAGAGCAGAAGCGAAAGCCTTGGACGAATTCCAGACGGAGATCGTCGCCCTGCTGCCCAGGCTGCGCCGCATGGCGCGGGTGTTGGCGCGAAACCTCGCCGACGCCGACGATCTGGTGCAGGTGGCGGTGGAGCGGGCGCTGGAACGACGAGGCCAATGGACCCCGGGCACGCGCCTGGACAGTTGGGTGTTTAGGATCATGAAGAACGCCTGGATCGACGAGACCCGCGTCCGGACCCGCAAGGGCCGCGTCTTCGCGCGCGAAGCCGAGGGCGAGCGGGTGGCGGACCAGACCATCGCCTCGATGGAGACCCGGCTTGAGGCCGCCGCTGTCGAACGGGCCCTGGCGGCCCTGCCCGAGGATCAGCGCCTGCCGATCGCCTTGGTGCTGATCGAGGGCCTGTCCTACAAGGAGGCCGCCGAGGTGCTGGAAGTGCCCATGGGCACATTGACCAGCCGGCTGGTGCGCGGGCGCATGGCGCTGATGGCCCAACTCGGCGGAGACGAGGCGTAGTCATGGCCATCACCGAAGAGATGATCATCGCCTATGCCGACGGCGAACTGGACGCGGCGGGGCGGGGGCAGGTCGAAGCGGCGATGGCGGCGGACGCCAGCATTGCCCGTCAGGTCGAGGCGCATCGCAAGCTGCGCGCCGCCTTCGCCGGCGCCTTTGGCGGCGTGCTGGACGAGCCCGTGCCGGAACGGCTGATGGCGGCGGCGAAGCGCGCGCCCGGCGCGCCATCGGCGGATGTGGTCGAGCTGGCCAAATTTCGCAAAAAGCCGGCGCCGGCGAAGCGGACTGTTCCCCGCTGGATGCAGGGCGGCGCCATCACCGCCACCCTGCTGCTCTGCGTCATGGCGGTCCGTCTCCTTCCCGCGGCTTCGTCAGGAGCGCCCGTCGCCATTGACCCCGCCGGCCAGATGGCCGCGCGCGGCGCCCTGGCGTCGGCCTTGAATGATCAACTGGCGTCGAGCGCCTCGACCGGCGGCGACAAGGCGGTGGTGATCGGGGTCAGCTTCCGCTCCAACGCCGGCCAATATTGCCGGACCTTCCAGGTGAACCGGGGGGCGGGTCTGGCGGGGGTGGCCTGCAGGACCGAACGCGGCTGGGCCGTCCCCATGACCATGGCCTCGCCCGCGCAGCCCGCGACCACCGGCTACCGCACGGCGGCCAGCGAGACCCCCGCGCCGGTGCTGGACGCGGTCCAGGGCATGATCGCCGGCGACCCCCTGGGCGCCAAGGCGGAGGCTGCGGCCAAGGCGGCGGGCTGGCGACCTTAAGCCAGAGCCCCTAAGTTCGGGGCATGAACCCCCGATCGAAACTGGCGGCGATGATCGATGAGGCGCGGCGCGTGGTGGTTTTCACCGGCGCCGGCATCTCCACCGAATCCGGCGTGCCCGACTTCCGCAGCCCTGGCGGCGTCTGGTCGAAGATGAAGCCGATCTATTTCGACGACTTCGTCGCCAACGAAGCCCGCCGGCGCGAGGCCTGGACCCGCACCTTCGCCGGAACCGCTGGCTGGACTGGCGCCAAGCCCAACACCGGCCATGCCGCCGTGGCTCGCCTGGTGGCGGCCGGCAAGGTCTCGTCGGTAATCACCCAGAATGTCGACAACCTGCATCAGGACAGTGGCGTGCCAGCGGGCCAGGTGATCGAACTGCACGGCAACGCCAGCTACGCCAAATGCCTGGACTGCGGCCTGCGGCACGAGTTCGAAACCCTGAAGGCGCCGTTCCTGGAGCGGGGGATTGTGCCAGTCTGCCGGTCCTGCGGCGGCCTGCTCAAGAGCGCCACCATCTCCTTCGGCCAGCCCATGCCGCCGGGGCCGATGGCGCTGGCGGAGGACGAGACCCTGGCCTGCGACCTCTTCCTGGTGCTGGGCTCATCCCTGGTGGTCTATCCGGCGGCCGGCTTTCCGCTGCTGGCAAAGCGCAACGGCGCGCGGCTGGTGATCGTCAACCGCGAAGCCACCGACCAGGACGGCTATGCGGACCTGGTCCTGCATGACGAGATCGGCCCGGTGATGAGCGAGGCGGTGGGTTGACACGCCAAACCTTCCCCGCTTGTCGGGGAAGGAGGGGCCTGCGCTCGAAGAGCGTGGGAGGATGGGGTCACTCTCAGGACCAAAAGAAAGACGTCGAAGGCGACTCACGACGCGGCCCCCATCCTCCCAAGTTTCGCGGCGGGGATGGCTCCTTCCCCAATAAATGGGGAAGGTTGGTTTGCTAGCCCAGCACCTCGGCCTTCGAGACCTCATTGAGCAGTGCTTCGCCGGCGAGGTAGCGGTCCAGGTTGTCCAGGAATAGCGCGTCGGTCCGCGCCGCCAGTCCCGAGCCTAGCGGAGAGGCGTGGGGCGTCAGCGTCACCTTCGGGTGATCCCAGAACGGGCTGTCCGCCGGCAGAGGTTCGGTCTGAAACACGTCGAGCACCGCGTGGGCGGGAACGTCCTTATCCAGCGCCGCCAGCAGCGCCGCCTCGTCCACCAGGCCGCCACGACCGACATTGACCAGCACCGAGCCGGGTTTCATCGCGGCCAGGAAGGCGGCGTCGACCGTATTGGCTGTCTGGGCGTTGAGCGGGGTCGACAGCACGACCACGTCGCTGGCGGGCAGCAGGGCGAGGATATTCGCCGGGGTCGCCATGGCGTCTGCATACTCATGTGCGCCGGCGCTGCGGCGCACGCCGGTGATGTGGGCGTCGAAGGCGCGGGCCCTACGGGCGACCGCCTGGCCGATGGCGCCGAAGCCGATCACCAGCCATCGGCTGCCGCTGATCTCGGTGAACTGCAGCGGCGTCCAGCGGTGCGCGGCCTGCTCGACGCGGCGTTCGACCGCGCGCTGCAGGTGGTCCAGCACGCCCCAGATCACATACTCCGACATGCCCACCGCCTGGCTGTGGTTAGTGGTCAGGCGCGCGCCCTTCTGCACCACCTGGCCGAACAGGGGATTGTCGAACCCGGCCGCGGCGCTCTGCACCCACTTCAGCGCCGGCGACTTCAAGAGGGCGACGTAATAGGCGCGGGCGTTCGGTCCGGCGCGATAGAGGTCGTTGTTGGCCCAGCCCACCTCGGGCGCCGCCTCGTCCTCGGTCAGCGGCTTGCCGTCCAGCGAGAAGGTCCCGTCCGGGCGCATCAGCACCAACTCATGCCCCGCCAGCGACCGCAGGCGGTCGCGGATGCGTTCGTAGGAGGGTTCGTAGAGGAGGATGCGAGTCATGGCGGCTCTCGATTGAAGGCGCGGAACACCTCTCCCGGGGGGAGAGGGAGGGGCCCGCCGCGAAGCGGTGGGAGGGTGAGGGATTACACGGGTTCAGAATAGAGCGCCAACCACGCAGCTTCATCCTGCGCCGTCCCTAATCCCTCACCCTCCCAGCTTCGCTGGGCCCCTCCTTCTCCCTCCGGGAGAGGTGTTTGGCGCACACGAAAAAGGGCGGCTCGTTTCCGAGCCGCCCCTGATCTCTCAGCGATGTCGTCCTGGCTTATTCGGCCGGTTCGGACACCGATTCCTTCTTGGACAGGTCTTCGCCAGTTTCCTGGTCGACGATCTTCATGGACAGCTTGGTCTTGCCGCGATCGTCGAAGCCGATGAGCTTGACCTTCACGATCTGACCT
>Ga0302314_10005357_pt1 | contig 23397 bp, 19 predicted proteins | sample III_Palsa_N2_3_FD_200533 | JGI IMG/M metagenome (GOLD analysis project Ga0302314, IMG submission 200533) | Peat permafrost microbial communities from Stordalen Mire near Abisko, Sweden - III_Palsa_N2_3 | ecosystem: Environmental > Terrestrial > Soil > Palsa > Peat permafrost | place: Sweden... | reverse complement strand
TCGCCGCGCTGATCCTGCTTGCCTCCCTCTCCGCCAATGCGTTTGCGTTCGACCCGTTCGTGGTGTCCGACATCCGCATCGACGGACTCAGCCGCATTTCCGCCGGCACGGTATACAACTACCTGCCAGTGAACAAAGGCGACCGGCTGACCAACGACGAGGCCCAACGGGCCATTCGTGCGTTGTACCAGACCAAGTTCTTCAGCGACGTGGAACTCGATCGCGACGGCAGCATCCTGGTGATCAAGGTGGTCGAGCGCCCCTCGGTCGCCAAGCTGACCCTGCGCGGCAACAAGGACATCAAGACCGATGACCTGAAGAAAGGCCTGAAGCAGATCGGCCTCGCCGAAGGCGAGACCTTCGACCGCCTCGCGCTGGACAACGTGCAGCAGGAGCTGATCCGGCAGTATCACAATCGCGGCAAGTACAACGTCTCGGTGATCCCGCACGTAACCTATCTGGAACGCAATCGTGTCGCCGTCGACATCGAAGTGCGCGAAGGCAAGGCTGCCACGATCAAGGAAATCAACATCCTTGGTAACCAAGCCTTCACCGACAAGGAAATCCGCACGGGTTTTGAGTCGAGCACACCGAACCTGTTGTCCTGGTATTCGAAAGACGACCAGTACTCGCGCGAAAAGCTCTCCGGTGATCTGGACAAGGTTCAGGCGTATTACATGAACCGCGGTTACGCCGACTTCGGTATCGACTCCACCCAGGTATCGATCGCGCCGGATCGTCGTTCGATGTACATCGACACCAGCGTGAAGGAAGGCGACATCTACAAGATGTCCGACATCAAGCTGCTCGGCACGCTGATCCTGCCTGAAGCGACCCTGCGCCATTTTGTCTACCTCAAGCCGGGCGAGATTTTCAACCGCGCCGCGATCGAAGCCAGCACGAAGGGCATCAAGGCGGTGCTGGCCAACATCGGCTACGCGTTTGCCAACGTCACGCCGATCCCGAAGCTGGACAAGGAAAAGCACACCGTCGATCTGACCCTCTACATCGAACCGGGTCAGCGCGTATACGTGCGCCGCGTGGTCTTCACGGGTAATACCCGTACCGAAGACAACGTGCTGCGTCGCGAGATGCGCCAGCTCGAAGGGTCGTTTTACTCGCAGGCGGCCGTGGACCGTTCCAAGATCCGTCTGCAGCGTCTGGGTTACTTCAAGAAAATCGACATCGACAAGAAACTGGTGCCGGGCACGCAGGATCAGGTCGACGTTACCGTCAAGGTCGAGGAGCAATCCGCCGGCAGCCTGCAGTTCGGCATCGGCTATTCGCAATTCTCCGGCCTGATCCTGTCCGCCTCGGTGACGCAGAACAACCTGTTCGGCAGCGGCGACAGCGTGACCCTCAGCGGACAGCGCAGCGAATTCAGTACCCTCTACAGCGTCAACTACTACAACCCGTATCTGACCGACAACGGCATCGGCATCGGCTACAACGCGAGCCTGTCGAAGACGAACTATGGCGACATCAGCGAGTTCGCCGATTACTCGACCAGTGCCAAGAGCTTCTCCAGCTATCTGGGCATACCGCTCACCGAAACCGATGGCGCGCGCCTGGGCCTGGGCATCAGCAGCAACAAGGTCAACACGATTCCAGGCTTCACCCCGCAGATCCTGATCGATTACCAGAATGAAATCGGCCATGACACGGTCCATACCTGGACCGGCACGGTGGGCTGGACGCACGACACCCGCAACAGTTACTGGGCGCCGACCCGCGGCGGCAAGCTGTCGGTATCGGCCGACGTCGCTCTGCCCGGTTCCACCGTGCAGTACTGGAAAGTGACGGCGGAAGCGAACCATTACTGGCCGATCGGCAAGGGCTTTGTGCTGTACCTGGATGGTCAGGTCGGCGATGGCCAGACTTACGGCAACAACGGTATCGACGATGCGTCCTACAAGGCGCTGCAAGAGCAAGTCACCGACCACACCCTGGTGGACATGCGCGAGCAGTTCCCGTTCTTCCAGAACTTCTTCTCCGGCGGTGTGCAGGACGTTCGCGGCTTCCAGGACAACACGTTGGGACCACGCATCTGTATCGCTGCCAACGCCACTCCATCCACGTCCGGTCTCTGCCCTGACGGCAGCCATGCCGAACCCATCGGTGGTGCGTTCAAGGTGCTGGGCAAGGCCGAACTGTATCTGCCGCTGCCGTTCCTGAAGGACGTCAACACGGCGCGCGTGTCCTGGTTCGTCGACACCGGCAACGTGTACCAGAACGTGCAGAGCTTCAATGCCAGCACCCTGCGTGCTTCGACCGGTCTGTCGCTGCATTGGCAGGCGCCGATCGGCCCGCTGATCATCAGCTTCGCCTTGCCGTTCCGTACCCAGCCTGATGACGGTTTCTATGAGGAGCGCATCCAGTTCACCTTCGGCAGCACGTTCTAAGGCGACGTAAGATGTGATGGAAGCGCGGCTAGCCGCGCTTCTTTTTTGGCTTGCCCGTGCTCGCACGGTCATCCCGTCCTGGAGTCACCTGAGTGTCCTGGAGAAAACACGTGGGCGTGAACGGCTCTTATTCCCTGAGCGAACTGGCCGAACGCTTCGAACTGTCGCTGCATGGCGATGGCGCGCGCCTGATCGACGGCGTCGGCACGCTGGCGGGCGCCGCTCCCAGCCAGCTGACCTTTCTGTCCAATAGCAAATACACCGGCCAACTGACCGCCACCCGCGCTGGCGTGGTGCTGTTGCGCGAAGAGAACCTTGCCGACTGTCCAACCGCTGCGCTGATCGCCAAAGATCCCTACATTGCCTACGCTCGGATCGCCACGCTGTTTGAACGCTTGCCGGCTGCACCGCCGGGCGTCCACCCCAGCGCCGTAGTCGCTCCCAGCGCACGCATCAGTGCGAGCGCCAGCATCGGTCCCGGTTGCGTGGTCGAGGATGGCGCGGTCATCGAAGACGGGGTCGTACTTGGCCCGCATTGCATCATCGGCACGGATTGCACGGTGGGGGCGCAGTCGCGACTGGTCGCGCGGGTCACCCTGGTGATCCGGGTCACACTGGGCAAACGCGTGCTGGTGCATCCTGGCGCAGTGATCGGCTCGGACGGTTTCGGCCTGGCATTCGATCCGGGCGCGTTCCATCACGGTGGCTGGATCAAGCTGCCGCAGCTCGGCGGCGTACGCATCGGCGACGATTGCGAAATCGGCGCCAACACGACGATCGACCGCGGCGCGCTGGACGACACCGTGCTGGAAGAAGATGTGCGACTGGATAACCAGATCCAGATCGCCCACAACGTTTACGTCGGCGCGCATACCGCGATGGCAGGCTGCGCGGCGGTGGCCGGTAGTGCCAAAATCGGCCGTTACTGCATGATCGGCGGCAATGCCGGTGTGCTGGGCCATCTTGAATTGGCCGACCGGGTTACCATTACAGCCAAGAGCCTGGTTACCCATTCGATCCGCGAGCCGGGCGAATACTCATCAGGTGTGCCGCTGCAGGACAATCGCCAGTGGCGCAAGAACGCCGCCCGCTTCAAACATCTGGACGAGTACGCGCGCCGACTGTCGGCGCTGGAAAAGGACAAGACCCATGAATGACAAAACCGCGGGAATAACCCTGCCGGCGAATGTGGAGCAGATCCAGCAACTGCTGCCGCATCGCTACCCGTTCCTGCTGGTGGATCGCGTGCTGGAGATCGTGCCCGACGTCAGCGTGGTCGCGTTGAAGAACGTGACCATCAACGAGCCATTTTTCCAGGGTCACTTTCCCGGCCATCCGGTCATGCCCGGCGTGTTGGTTATCGAGGCAATGGCACAGGCTGCTGGCCTGTTGACCCAGATCAGCAGCCGCATCAAGGGCAACACCGGCAGCCCGCTGTTCTATCTGGTCAAGATCGACAATGCGCGCTTCAATGCACCGGTGGTTCCGGGTGATCAGCTGCGCCTGGAAGTAAGTCAGAAGCGCCTGATGCGCGGCATGGGCCTGTTTGTGGCACGTACCCTGGTCGAAGGCAAAGAGGTGGCCAGTTGCGAACTCATGTGCGCTGCGAGATCCGATAAATGATTCACCCCACCGCGCTGATCGATCCTTCTGCCGTCATTGGCGCCAATGTCAGCATCGGTGCCTACAGCGTGATCGGGGCCGAGGTGGAAATCGGAGACGGTACGCAGATCGGCCCGCACGTGGTCATCGAAGGGCCGACCCGGATCGGACGCGACAACCGCATCACCCAGTTCGCCTCCATCGGCGGCTCCCCGCAAGACAAGAAATTTGCTGGCGAACGCACTGAACTGGTCATCGGCGACCGCAATCTGATTCGCGAATTTGTCACCATCAATCGCGGCACCGGCGACGGTGGCGGGATCACCCAGATCGGCGACGACAATTGGCTGCTCGCTTATGTACATATTGCCCACGATTGCCGCATCGGCAGCCACGTGGTGTTCTCCAACTATGCGGCATTGGCCGGGCACGTCGAGATCGGCGACTGGACGATACTGGCCGGTTACTCCGGTGTGCATCAGTTCTGCAAGGTCGGCTCACATGCATTCATCGCCATGGGCTGCCTGGTCGGTTCCGATGTGCCGCCGTTCGTGATGATGGCGAACGAACAGAAGGGTCGACCGCGCGGCATCAACAGCGAAGGATTGAAACGCCGCGGCTTCGAAGCGCCGCGCATCGCAGCGATCAAGCGCGCCTACCGTACGCTGTACATGACCGGCCTATCACTACCCGAAGCTCGCGAACAGCTGGCCGAGCAAGCGCAGACAAGTGACGATGTCCGTGCCATGCTCGAGTTTCTCGAAAAAAGCGAGCGCACCCTCGCCCGCTGACAGGTGCTCTGCACCTCTCGGCGAAATCAAAAAACACGCACTCCTTGTTCGGCTGAACCATGCCAGCAACAGAAACAGGTCAGGCCCCACTTATCGCCATCCTCGCTGGCGAGGATTCCGGTGATCAGCTGGGCGCCGACCTGATCGTCGCACTGCGCCAGCGTTACCCACAGGCACGCTTCATCGGTATCGGGGGAGCGCGGATGCAGGCCCAGGGCTTCGAGTCCTGGTATGACATCCATGAGCTCTCGCTGTTCGGCTTCAGCGAAGTGATCAGGCATCTGCCGCGGCTATTGAAGCTGCGCAAGGGTCTGGTGTCACGACTTCTGAAAGCCCAGCCTGCGGTCGTGATCGGCATCGATGCGCCGGACTTCAATCTCGGCGTGGAGCAACGCCTGAAACAAGCCGGCCTGCTCACTGTGCATTACGTTAGTCCGTCAGTGTGGGCGTGGCGCGAAAAGCGCGCGGAAAAAATCGGTCACAGTGCCCGTCGTGTGCTTTGCCTGTTCCCAATGGAACCGCCGATCTATGCGAAGCACGGCATCGATGCGCGGTTCGTCGGCCATCCTTTGGCCGATCGTTTCGCGCTGGTCTCCGATCGTGTCGGCGCGCGCGATTTCCTGCAATTGCCACAACAGGCCCCGATTCTTGCCGTGTTGCCGGGAAGCCGGCTATCCGAGCTGTCCCGGATGGGCGAAATCTTCATCGCCGCTGCAACCCAGGTCGCCGCTGCGCTGCCTGGCCTGCGCATCGTGATACCGGCCGCGAACCCGCAAGTGCATGCCCGGCTCAAGACGATCCTTGCGAAAGGAACGCGCGGTGAAGCTGCCCCGCTGCTGCTGGACGGTCATGCGCACGAGGCGATGCTCGCGGCTGATGTCGTGTTGCTGGCCTCCGGCACGGCCACGCTGGAGGCGATGCTGGCCAAGCGACCGATGGTGGTCGGTTATCGCGTCGCACCGTTGAGTTATCGCATCGCACGGGCGATGAACATGTTGAAAACCGACGTGTATTCATTGCCCAATATCCTGGCACGTGCCGGCGGTCTCGTTGACGAATTGCCGGTACCCGAGCTGATGCAGGACGACTGCACTGCCGACAAATTGGCGGCCGCCACCCTGGCGCTGTTCCGCGACAGCGAACGCCGCGGCCGCATCGTCGCCGTATTCGAACGACTGCATCAGGCATTGCGGGGAAGTCTGCAGGGTCACGCGGGCGATCGCGCGGCAGAGGCCATTGCCGAATTGATGGACGAAAAAAATGTCAGTCGCTGAGTTCAGAGTGCGCACCCGCCCCGCGCCTCGATCCGCTGCCCGGAAAGGTAGCGAGACGAACGTTGCGAACTTTTTCGTTGCGGGCGTTGACGAGGCGGGTCGCGGTCCGCTGGCCGGGCCGTTGGCGGTGGCTGCCGTTATCCTCGATCCCGCTCGACCGATCAATGGCCTCGATGATTCCAAGAAGCTCAGCGAAGCGAAACGCGAAGCGCTGTACCCGCAGATCGTCGAGTTCGCGCTGGCGTTCTGCGTGGTGTTGATCGAGGTGGATGAGATCGATCGTCTGAACATCTTCCACGCCACCATGGCCGGCATGAGTCGTGCCGTGGCCGGTCTCTCGCTGGTCGCCCACGAAGCGCTGATCGATGGCAATATGCTGCCGCGCGATCTGCCCTGCCGCGGTCGCGCGATCGTCGGTGGCGATGCGCTGGAGCCGGCGATCAGTGCGGCCTCGATCCTCGCCAAGGTCAGTCGTGACCGCTTGATGGTGACCATGGACCGCATCTACCCAGGCTACGGATTTGCCGCGCACAAGGGCTACTCGACGCCGGAACACCTGGCCAGGCTGCAGCAGCTCGGACCGTGTGCGCAACACCGCCAGAGCTTTGCCCCGGTGCGACGGATGCTCGATCAGGGCGTGCTGTTTTGATGACGTGCTACGCGAAGCAGCGATGTGGCGGACACCTCTGACATTGCACCTGTGCAACCTGCGCAGTCATTCGACGAAGCGCACATAGCCCATTAGTCACTGCAACTTTTTCAGCCGTCCATGCATCCATAACTGACAGGACTCACATGTCAGCAAGGACGCTTCGGTCTCACTGGCTGTCCTCGCACAAACGCTGCCTGTCAGCCCTCATCTGCGCGTCCATCAGAACCGCAGGAGTCGTGCATGTTACTTCCGGCCCACCTCGCATCCGCCATCAAACAAAACCCTCCGCTCGCGTCGCCACCCGTCATCGCTGCAGCGCCTCCCGATATCGACCAGGATTTTTCGCACACCGATTACGATTTGCATCCGCTGACGGTGCGCAACCTCGAGCACTACATCGAACACGATCACGCCGGCGAACGCTTCCACGTGCGCTGATGGCACGCGAGGGACGCTGACGGACGTCGACGAGCGGTTGACCGAACCCGTTGCGGCACTGGTTTCGGCCACGGTACCGGCTCTGCCGGATGTGGCTGCCGTGACGCCGTGAGCCCGCGCCGCAACGGTTTCCCTAACCCGGGCGGATGTCAATCTTGCTGCTGGACGTGGTGCCGGTTAGCCTGCACAGACTCACTGCACAAGCCAGCATGACCGTCCGCTACACCCATCTGCACCTGCACAGCGAATACTCGCTGGTCGATTCGACCATCCGCATCAAGGCGCTGGTCGAAGCCTGCGTGCGCGCAGGCATGCCTGCGGTCGCGCTGACTGACGAATGCAACATGTTCGCGCTGGTGAAGTTCTACAAGGCATGCAGCGCGGCCGGCATCAAGCCGATTGGCGGCTGTGACCTGTGGATCTCGGCACCGGATGATCCGCGACCTTGGCGGCTTACCCTGCTGTGCCAGAACCGCGAGGGTTACCTCAATCTGTCACGACTGGTTTCGCGTGCCTGGCGCGAGGGCCAGCATGGGGGCCGTGCGCTGATCGAAGCCGGCTGGCTGCACGCACAGGCAGCCCACGGGCTGATCGCCCTGCTTGGCCGCGACAGCGAAGTCGGCCGCATTGCCGCGAACCAGGGGATCGACGCGGCGCAGGCAAAACTGCAGGCATTCGCGCGTCTGTTTCCGGATAGGCTTTATCTGGAGTTGACACGCTGCGGCCGCGACGGCGAGGAAAACTGGAACACCGCCGCTCTCGCTTTGGCCACTGAGCTGGGATTGCCGGTACTGGCCAGCAACGATGTACGTTTTCTCACGCAAGACGACTTCGAAGCCCATGAGGCGCGCGTCTGCATCAACCAGGGCCGCGTGCTGGCCGATCTCAAGCGGCCTCGCGACTACAGCAACCAGCAGTATCTGAAGTCGCCGGAGGAAATGGCGGCATTGTTTGCCGACTTGCCCGAGGCGCTTGAAAACACTGTCGAGCTAGCCAAGCGCTGCAATCTGGAGCTGGAATTCGGCAAATATTATCTGCCCGACTTTCCGGTGCCCGAAGGGCACGACCTCGCCAGCTATATCCGGGAGTTGTCGCGCGAAGGTCTGAAGGAACGACTCATCGCCGCCCCGCTCGCCGCCGACCGCACGCCGGGCGATTATCAGACGCGACTGGAACGCGAGCTGGACGTGATCATCGAGATGGGCTTCCCGGGCTACTTCCTGATCGTTGCGGACTTCATCAACTGGGGCAAGCAGAACGGCATTCCGGTCGGCCCCGGTCGCGGTTCCGGTGCCGGCTCGCTGGTCGCTTGGGCATTGAAGATCACCGACCTCGACCCGCTGCAGTTCAACCTGCTGTTCGAGCGATTCCTCAATCCCGAACGCGTGTCGATGCCTGACTTCGATATCGATTTCTGCATGGATCGCCGCGACGAGGTGATCGACTACGTATCGCGCAAATACGGCCGCGACCGTGTCAGTCAGATCATCACGTATGGCTCGATGGCAGCGAAGGCTGTGCTGCGCGACTCCGGTCGCGTGCTCAGCATGGGTTACGGCCAGGTCGACAAACTGGCCAAGCTGATCCCGCCTCGACCGCTCGATCTCACGCTGTCCGATGCACTCGGTCGCTCGGAAAAATCCAGAAAGGAAACCGATCGCGTCGTCAAGGAATTCTGCGAAGCCTACGAGCAGGACGAAGATGCGCGCACCCTGATCGATCTGGCGCTGAAGCTGGAAAGCCTCACCCGCAACGCCGGCAAGCACGCCGGTGGCGTGGTGATCGCACCGACGCCACTCACCGACTTCGCGCCGCTGTACTGCGAAGCCGGCGGCGGCGGCGTGGTGACGCAGTACGACAAGGACGACGTGGAAGCGGTCGGCCTGGTGAAGTTCGACTTCCTCGGCCTGCGCACGCTGACCATCATTGATTGGGCGGTCAAGGCGATCAACGTGCGGCGCACGAAAGCCGCCGAGTTACCACTGGATATCGCCAAGCTGCCGCTGGACGATGCACTCGCCTACGGGGTATTCAAGAAAGCGCAGACCGTGGCGATCTTCCAGTTCGAATCCGCCGGCATGCAGCGCATGCTGAAGGACGCCAAGCCCGACCGCTTCGAGGACATCATCGCGCTGGGCGCGCTGTATCGTCCCGGCCCGATGGATCTGATCCCCAGCTTCGTGGCACGCAAGCATGGCCGCGAGCAAGTGGAGTATCCCGATCCGCGCGTCGAACCCGTCCTGCAAGAGACCTACGGCATCATGGTCTACCAGGAACAGGTCATGCAGATGGCGCAGATCGTGGGCGGCTACACGCTCGGCGGTGCTGACCTGCTGCGTCGCGCGATGGGCAAGAAAGACGTCAAGAAGATGGCCGAGGAGCGCGCCAAGTTTCGTGAGGGTGCGGCCAGAAGCAATCTCTCCGGCGACAAGGCCGACACTATCTTCGACCTGATGGAAAAGTTCGCCGGCTACGGCTTCAACAAGTCGCACGCGGCCGCCTATGCGCTGGTCAGTTATCAGACGGCGTGGCTGAAAGCACACTACCCAGCCGAGTTCATGGCCGCGACGATCTCGTCAGACATGGACAACACCGACAAGGTGGTGACGTTCCTCGACGAATCGCGCGCGATCGGCATCACCGTGCAGCCGCCGGACGTCAACGCGTCGGTCTACATGTTTGTCGCGATCGAACCGGACACTTTGCCCGGTGCCTCGCGTCAAGGCGCTCACACGATCCAGTACGGCTTGGGCGCCATCAAGGGCGTCGGCCAGGGTGCGTGCGAAGCAATCGTCGCCGAACGCAGCCATGGCGCGTACACCAACCTTGCGGACTTCTGCCGCCGGGTCGATCCGACCAAGCTCAATCGCCGCGTGCTGGAAGCGCTGATCCTGTCCGGTGCGCTCGATGCATTGGCGCCCACCCGCGCCAGCCTGATGGTGCAGCTGCCCAACGCGATCAAGGCCGCCGAGCAGCATCTGCGCGACAAGCAGTCCGGCCAGAACGACATGTTTGGCGCCGCGTCAGGCGCGACGACAGCTGTCGTCCACGTCGATCTGCCAACGGCGCCGGAATGGCCACTGGAGCAGAAGCTGCAAGGCGAGCGCGACACCCTCGGGCACTATCTGTCCGGTCACCCCACCGACCCATGGAAAGACGAACTGGCACAGCTCTCGACCTGCCCGCTGGGCGAGATCGCCGATCGCTACCAACCTCCGAAACCACGCAAGAACGACAACGACGACGGCAACCGCTTCCGTCGCGGCCCGGATACGCCATGGACGATCGCCGGCATGGTTACCGCAGTACGCAAGCGCGGCGACAGTGATGCGTTCGTGCGCATCGAGGATGGCACCGGCAGCATCGAAGTGAGCTTCTTCGGTGAGCTCTATCAGCAAGTGGCACCCTTGCTCACCCGTGATGAAATGCTGATTGTCGATGGTGGCCTGCGCATCGACGATTTCTCCGGCGGTGGCTTTCAGCTGCGCGCCCGCAGCGCCAGTTCACTGGCCGACGCCTGCCGCAAACATGCACGGTTGCTGCAGCTGAAATTGAACGGTGTCGGTCCCGGCTTCGTCGAACAATTGCAGCAAACGCTGATCGGCTATCGCGGTGGTCGCGCCACCGTGGTGCTGCACGGCTATCACAACCACAACGCGCAGGCGGATTTCGAACTCGGCGAAGAGTGGCGCGTCGAAGCCATTCCTGCCCTGCTGCGTGCTGTTCGCGCCATGCCTGGCGTGCGGGCGGCGCGGCTGCGCATCGTCAAGCAGCAGGATTGACGACCCGACCCAGTTGTAGACGACTCTTGATTTGCTCCCTCCTCTGCTTGCAGGGGGAGGAGCCGAACAAGAACAACCGCCGACTACTTCTTGCCGCCCCGCTCCAACATCGCCTTCAGATCAGCGAATGGATTACCGGTAGCAGCCGGCGCATCCTGCACCTCCATCACGCCGCTGCGTACATGGTCGATATGCCGCGAATGTTCATTGTCGTGGCAGTACACGCAGAGCAACTCCCAGTTGCTTCCATCGGGCGGATTGAAGTCGTGATCGTGGTTGCGATGGTGCACGGTCAGCTCCTGCAGGTTCTCGCGGGTGAAGTCGCGCGCACAGCGGCCGCAGATCCATGGATACATCTTCAGCGCACGCTCGCGATAGCCCAGCTCGCGCTGCTCGGCGTTGCGCCGCGCCTCCGCCACGATGCGGTCGAGCTTGTTGTTGTCGATGGGGGGTTTGATCGGCATGGTCGGGTCCAGCGGCAAGGCGTTCGTTGGCGCGGACGATAGCGCAATCGGTCGCCATCCGGAGCGTCCGGGTACCTCCGAATGGGGCCGCCGACACCCATCGTCGCCATACGGCGCCGTTCTCGCCTTTTCCCGGGTAACGGTATACTGAGCCGCTTCTGTGCCATGAAATGTCGCGAATGAACCCCAACTTCCTCGATTTTGAACAACCGATTGCCGAACTGGACGCGAAGATCGAAGAGCTTCGCCACGCCAGCCATGGCCAGGCATTCAATATCGACGACGAAGTGGGCCGTCTGCGCGAGAAGCTGAAGATCAAGACCGCCGAGATCTTCCGCAACCTCAATTCCTGGCAGATGACCCAGCTGTCGCGCCATCCCGGCCGGCCCTACACGCTCGATTACATCGGCGTGATCTGTGAAGAATTCCACGAGCTGGCCGGTGACCGTGCCTATGCCGACGATGCCGCCATCGTGGGTGGCATTGGCCGTATCAACGGTCGGCCGGTGGTGATCATCGGCCACCAGAAAGGTCGTGACACCAAGACCAAGGTGCGCCGCAACTTCGGCATGCCGCGCCCCGAGGGGTATCGCAAGGCGCTGCGTTTGATGAAGATGGCCGAACGCTTCCAGCTGCCGCTGCTGACCCTCATCGATACCCCCGGCGCGTACCCCGGCGTCGGCGCCGAGGAGCGTGGCCAGAGCGAAGCGATCGCGCGCAACCTGATGGAGATGGCCGAACTGAAAGTGCCGATCATCTGCACGGTGATCGGTGAGGGCGGCTCCGGCGGCGCATTGGCGATCGGGGTGGGCGACCGCACGATCATGCTGCAGTACTCGACCTATTCGGTGATCTCGCCCGAAGGTTGCGCCTCGATCCTGTGGAAGAGTGCGGAGCGGGCCAAGGACGCCGCCGAAGCGCTTGGCCTGACCGCACCGCGCCTGCTTGAACTGGGTCTTGTCGACAAGGTGGTGCGCGAGCCGCTGGGCGGCGCCCATCGCAATCCGCAATCGATGGCGGTGCGCCTGAAGGCCGTACTGCTGAACCAGCTCGATGAACTCCAAGCGATGCCGATCAGCGATCTGCTCGAGCGGCGCTATCAGCGCCTGCGCAACTACGGCGCATACCAGGAATAACCGCTTAACTATCTCGTCATCCCTGCGAAGGCAGGGACCCCGTATGCAGGCTGGGGTGAGCAACGCGAGCTCCAGCTTGGCTCACCGAATCGTTGGGATTCGTTGTCACTCATCCCAACCTACGTCGGCAGGGCGTTACCATCGGTCTTACCTTCCTGCTGCCGAGGTCTGTCATGGCCAACGTCACCACGCACAAACTCGCCGTACTGATCGACGCCGACAACGCACGGCCGGCCATCGTCGAAGGTCTGCTGGCGGAAATCGCAAAGTACGGCACAGCCCACGTCAAGCGAATCTATGGCGATTGGACCAAGCCCGATCTAAACGGCTGGAAGGAAGTGCTGCTGCGCCATTCGATCCAGCCGATCCAGCAGTTTCGCTACACGGTGGGCAAGAATGCCACCGACTCGGCGATGATCATCGACGCGATGGACCTGCTGTATGCCGAGCGTTTCGACGGCTTCTGCATCGTCTCCAGCGACAGCGACTTTACGCGGCTGGCGTCGCGCGTGCGTGAGTCCGGACGTATCGTGTACGGCTTCGGCGAGCGAAAAACGCCCGAGCCGTTCCGCACCGCCTGCGATAAATTCATCTACACCGAAGTGCTGGCCGGTTCGGCTGCCACCGAAGCCGAGGCTGCACCGAAGCAGCGCACGGCGAAGGAGCTGCGCGGCGATACCCATCTGCTCAGCCTGCTGCGCAACGCCATTGAGGCCGCTTCCGACGACACCGGCTGGGCGGGGCTGGGCGCGATCGGCAGCATCATCAACAAGCAGTCCCCCGACTTCGATTCGCGCAACTACGGCTACGCCAAGCTCAGCGGGCTAGTCAATGGCATCGGCTTGTTCGAGACGGAAGAGCGCCACATCGGCAATGGCAAGCACATCTACGTGCGGCCCCGCGCCAGCAAGAAGTGAGCGACCTGCTGTCCCAGCATTTGCTTGCGGCCTTGGCGACGAAGCCAGTCGCGCCGTTGTGCGTTGCGTTTAGCGGCGGCCCGGATTCCAGTGCGTTGTTGCACGCGCTGGCGCGGCTGCCAGCGGCACGCGCGCAAGGCCTGCGCGCACTGCATATCGACCACGGCCTACATCCGGATAGCGGGCTGTGGTCCGATCACTGCCGCCGCTTCTGCGCTGCGCTGGGTCTGCAATGTGATGTGCGGCGCGTTCAAGTCGATACCGGCAAGGGCTTTGGACTGGAGGCTGCTGCGCGCCACGCGCGCTACGCCGCCTTCTCGGCTGAGCTCGGTGAAGGTGAGTATCTGGTGCTCGGTCACCATCGTGACGACCAGGCCGAGACCGTGCTGCTGAAACTGTTGCGCGGTGCCGGCCCGGAGGGCCTCGGTGGCATGCGCGCATCGCGTGCGTTGGGTCACGGCCAGCTATGGCGTCCGCTGCTGACGCTGTCGCGGGCGCAATTGCGCGACTACATCGGGACGCACCAGCTGGACTGCCTCGACGATCCTTCCAACGCGGATACGTCACTCGCACGCAATCAGTTGCGCCGTGAAATCCTGCCGCGTCTGATGCAGCACTGGCCGCAGGCGATCGACTCGATCGTGCACAGCGCCGCACTCAGCCGCGCCGCCGCCGATGCATTGCAGACGCAATGGCTGCGTGCATTCGAAACCCTGCATGACCCAACCACCGCCAGCCTGCACGCCGCCGGCTGGCGCGCGCTTGATCCCGCGCTGCGTGAGCCACTGCTGGATCACTGGCTGCATGCGCTGGGACTATCCGCGCCCACCACGGCGCAGCGCCAGCAGATCGAACATCAGTGCGGCGCGCGAGCAGGCCAGCAACCGTGCATCCGTTGGCCCGGAGTGGAGTTGTACATCTGGAACGGACGGCTATGGGCGCTGTCGCCCCGACTCGAGATCGCTTTCGACTGGGAGGCACCCTGGCGCGGTGAACCGCTGACGCTGCCCGACGGCAGCATGCTGACGCTGACCGACACAAACGCGCGCCTGACCGAGCCGCTCGTGGTGCGTGTGCGCCGTGGCGGCGAGCGGATCAAGCCGGCCGGCGACGCTCACACCCGAGACTTGCGCGACCTGTTCCAGAAGGGCCGGGTTCCACCCTGGCAGCGCAACGTCTGCCCGCTGTTGTACGCCGGTAACGAGCTGGTCGCGGTGGCTGATCGCTGGATCAGTGCCCGCGGAGAAGCGATCTTTAAGCCAACCGGCACCCGGCCGCAATGGACAATTACAGGCTGAGAGCATGTTTGCGCTGAGGCTCTGTTTTTGACTGCCTCGAATAACCAGCTATCCGAACTCGTCCCTGCGCTCTCTCGACCCGTCATCCCTGCGAAGGCAGGGATGACGGCCAAAGAACGTTCAGTACAGCAGGTCTTCGCAGCCCTCCGTCTGGCGCAAAAAACACCCCTCCCGCAGCAACGCCGATTGATTCCACGCTGGCCCTGCGTTAGCGTTGCAGGCCATGGCCAAGACCGCTCCCGCTTCTGTGAAAACCCCACCTCCGGTCGACTTCGAACGTTCCCTGGACGAACTGGAACAACTGGTCGCACGGATGGAGGGTGGCGAGCTGAGTCTGGATGAATCGCTCGCGTCGTTCGAGCGCGGCATCGGCCTGTACCGTCACTGTCAGCAGTCGCTGGAACAAGCTGAACTGCGTGTGCGCCTGCTGCTTGATCCCGATACTCCCGATAGCGCCGAACCGTTTGAACCCGAACTCTGAGCTCGGTCCCGTCCTGCAAGCGCTTATCCTTCGTGCCGAACAGGCGTTGGATCGCTGCCTGCCGCCTGCCGAACAATCACCCGCCGACCTGCATCGCGCGATGCGCTACGCCGTCCTTGGCGGGGGCAAGCGGCTGCGCCCGCTACTGGTGCATGCGGCCGCGCACGCGCTGGGCGAAACCGGCCCGCGACTCGACGCGGCAGCCTGTGCGGTGGAGCTGATCCACGCCTATTCGCTGGTACATGACGACCTGCCGTCCATGGATGACGATGCCCTGCGCCGTGGGCGTCCCACCTGCCACATCGTGTTCGGCGAGGCGATGGCGATCCTCGCCGGCGACGCATTGCAGGCGCTCGCGTTCGAGATCCTGGCCGATGACCCCGCACAGCAGACCGACCCTGCCACCAGTATCGCCATGCTGCGGGTGCTGGGCCGCGCCTGCGGTGCGGAAGGCATGGCCGGTGGCCAGTCACTGGATCTGGCCGCCGTCGGCCAGCAATTGACGCTGAGCGAGCTGGAGCACATGCATGCCTGCAAGACCGGCGCACTGATCCGCGCTTCGGTACAGATGGGCGCGCTCGCCGCTGGCGCCGATGCCACCACCCTGCACGCACTCGATCGGTACGCTCACGCCGTGGGTCTGGCGTTCCAGGTGCGTGACGACATCCTCGACGTGGAGGGCGAGTCGGCGGTGCTCGGCAAGACCGCCGGCAAGGATGCTGCCGCCGCCAAACCCACCTTCCCCTCGATCATCGGCCTTGACGCATCGCGCGCGCGGCTGGACGAGCTGATCGAGATCGCGCTTGATGCGATCGCACCACTGGGCGATCCGGGTTTCTTGCTGGCCCGTCTGGCTCGTTACGCTGCCCGTCGGGCTCATTGAGACGGCCGGCGGCGTTTAAGACCCCGCTCACTAAGGCAAAAAAAAGCAGCCGCAGAGCTGCTTTTTTGTTGCGTGAATTGCCGTTGCCTACTTGATCAATCGCAAGGTAAACGGATAACGGTAATGCACCCCTTCATTCGCCTTGATTGCCGCGATGATCGTGAACACCAGCCAGGCGATGCCCAGGATGATCCACAGCGGAATCGCAATGATCAGGCCCACACCGAGCGTCATGATCGAAAGCAGCAACAGGATCAGGCTGGCGATCGCCACCGTGATGTTGAAATTCAGCGCTTCCTTGCCCTGGTCGTCGACGAACGGCATGGTGTCTTTCTTCACCAGCCAGATGATCAGCGGCCCGATGAAACAGCCCCAGCCGTGACCAAAGCTGCCAGTGAGGATGGCGCCGAGCAAGGCGGACAAATGGGCCAGCATTGCCCATTGGCGCTGATCGGCCGGAGGCGCGTCGACCAGCGGCGGCTCGTTCAGCGTAGGCGGAATGACGGACTCGGGTGGAACGCTCATGCGTATCTCCTCAGCGTCGACAGATCGCCGGCCCAGTGCCGGTGGGCTCGATGCTAGCAAGCCCCGCGCGCTTTGCCGAGGGGACTTGCGGCACAGCTCGCCATCGCCGCGTCGAAGCCGCCTACTCGCCCGCCACCGTCATCCGTTCCAGCAGGATCGAGCCGGTCAGGATCGCCGAACGCGGATCGACATCCGTGCCGACCGCCACGATGCCTTTGAACATGTCGCGCAAGTTCGCCGCGATGGTGATTTCTTCCACCGGATACGCGATCTGGCCGTTCTCGACCCAGAACCCGGCCGCGCCGCGCGAATAGTCGCCGGTGATGGTGGATACGCCCTGCCCCATTACTTCGGTGACCAGCAGCCCGGTACCCATGCGCTTGAGCATGCCGGCGAAATCATCCTTCGCGTGGTCGGCGCTGCCTGCTTCGACAATCAGGTTATGAATGCCGCCCGCGTTGCCGGTCGATTCCAGTCCGAGTTTGCGCGCCGAATAGCTGCCCAGCACATAGCGCGCCAGCACGCCGTGCTCGATCAGGGCGCTGTCGCGGGTGGCCACGCCTTCGGCGTCGAAGCTGCCCGAACCTTGTCCGCGCAATAGCTGCGGCACCTCCATGATGTTCAACCATGACGGCATCACCGGCTTGCCGACATGGTCGAGCAGGAAACTGGCCTGGCGATACAGCGCGCCGCCACTGACGGCTCCCAGCAAATGTCCGATCAGCCCGCGCGCCACATCCGATACAAACAGCACCGGACACTGCCGCGTGGACAGACCGCGTGCACCCATGCGTGCCAGGGTGCGTTCGGCAGCGCGGTCACCGAGTATCTTCGCGCTCATGAAATCGCCAGCCGCACGCACGCTGTCGTACCAGTAATCGCGCTGCATGCCGCCTTCGTCGCCCGCGATCAACGCCAGCGACAGCGAATGTCGCGTGCCGCGTTCGCGCCCGACAAAACCGTGCGAGTTCGCATACACCGACACGCCCTGTCCGGCCTGAACGCTGGCCCCGTCGGAATTGCTGATGCCCGCATGCACGCGGCCGGCGTCCTCGATTTCGATGCCCAGTTCGATCGCCCGTGTCGTGTCGATATCCCACGGATGCCACAAGTCCAGGTCGGGAAACGAGGTCGCCATGCGCGCTGCGTCAGCCAACCCGGCCGCTGGATCCGCCTCGGTGTAGCGGGCGATCGCACAAGCCTGATCCAGGGTCGCCTGAATCGAGTCCGGGTGCAGGTCGGCCGTGCTGGCCGAGCCCTTGCGCTGACCGAAGTACACGGTAAGCCCGAAACCGCGATCGCGGGTGTGCTCGACCGTCTCCACCTCGCCCAGTCGCACATTGACGCTCAGCCCGGTATCGATGCTGGCTGCCACTTCGGCCTGGCTGGCGCCAGCGGCGCGGGCGCGGCGGATCACATCCTCGGCCAATTCGGCCAGTCGATCGAGCTCCTGCTCGCTGCGATCCGACCGGCTTGAATCGGGAGAATGGAGGTCCTGGCTGATGGCGCGTTCGGTCACGTTGGGCTTCCTGAGGATTTGACGAGTAGAATAGACGGTTCGCAACCGCCGACCCGGAGCTGGGTTCTGTGCCCGAGATGGGGTCGACGCGGCGAAATGCAAAGAGCTGGGGAGAACGCCCATGCAACCAACCGCCGGCATTTATCGCCACTACAAGGGTCAGCGCTACCGCGTGCTGGGTACCGCGCATCACAGTGAGACGCTGGAGCCGCTGGTGGTTTATCAGGCGCTCTACGGCGACCACGGTTTATGGGTACGCCCAGCCACCATGTTCACCGAAACCATCGAACTGGATGGCGAACCGATTGCCCGCTTCGCGCTCGAGCAAGCCGAACCTGGCACCGACGATACGCACGTCTGATCCACCGCCCTTCCTGGAATTGAAACCCGTGAGCCCGAGCCGCAGCCGCAATCAAACCGAACTCGACGAAGAGGACTACGGTCCCAGTCGCACCCAGCAGCGCCGCGAAGCACTCGCCGTGCTGACGCTGGCTGCGCAGTTGCTTGAGCTACCGCCAAGCCGGCTGGCGAAACTGGAACTACCCGAAGACGTGCGGCGCGAAATCGACGTTACCCGTCGCATCACCGCGCATATCGCACGCAAACGCCAGCTCGCCTTTCTGGCCAAAGTCATGCGTCGTTACGACGATGCGGATTTCGCGTCGGTGCGCGGCGAGCTTGGAGAAAATCGCGAGAAGCAACGCCAGGAAACCGCCGCGATGCATCGGCTTGAAGCGATGCGCGATCGATTGATCGGCGAAGACGAAAGCGCACTCTCCGAACTGATCACCGAACACCCGCAGATCGATCGCCAGCACGTGCGCTCATTGATCCGGCAGGCACGCACCGAACGCGATGCCAACAAGCCACCGCGCGCGTATCGCGAAATATTTCAGCTACTGAAGGATCTGGCGGCGAGCGATAGTCCGCCGGAAACCTGATTTCCGCGACGACTGTGCGATCAGCCGAGTGGGCTGAATCGCACGCAGAAATCATTCGGCGATACCCAGCGATCGTGCAGGTTGCATAGTCGGCTTGCGCCAATGCTGGCACCGAAAGCGGAACCGAACACGGCCAGTCCCGCGATGCTTTGCTCAATCATGCGGCGGTCGTCCAGTCGATGCCGGCAGCCCGCGCAACGCGGTTCGGCGATCTGCTCCTGGCAGCCGGTTGGCGGCTCCATCCTGCTCGCGCTGCCTGTGACGTTCATCCGTGCCCCAGGCTGTCCCAATACGTCGCGAACACATGGGCGGACATCACGTAGCCAATGATGATGTTGACCACCACGCCCGCCGTGAAGGCGAGGAACGGCTTCCAGCCCGTCGCGCTGAGCGACCGAAGTCGCGTGGTGAGACCGATGCTGAGGAAGCAGAACGTGAACACCCAGGTCCGCAATGTACTGATCGGCGCGACCAGCGCGGGCGTGACGACCTTGCGGTAGTCGGCGAGCGAATAGGAGCTGGCCAGCCAGGTGATCAAGGCAGACGCCAACAGAAAGCCGATCACGAATTTGGGGAAGCGCGCCCAGATCTCGCGAGCATCCACCTTCTTCACCTGCACGCCGTCCTCGAACGCATCCCACCGTGTGGTGGCCACCCAGGCGAGCGCGAAAGCCCAGATACCGATCCAGATATCCCGGCCCACCACCTTCATCAAGGTGAAGTTCTGCACCGCGGCGTCCGGCGCGCCGGCAATCGCGCCACCGGCATGTCGGGCGATGTCGCCATACGTCTGCGCCGCAGCGATGCCCGCCGCATCGGCGAACTCCGAGGTGCCGATCCAGGCACCGGCCACACCAGTGGACAATCCGAGTGCATGCGAGGCGAACGGCAACACGAAGATCATCACGATCGCCCACAACACCACCAGCGTGATGGCCACCGAAGCCTGCTCGCGCCGGGCACGTACCGCACCGGCAATCGCAATTGCCGCCGACACGCCGCAAACCGCACCACCGACGCCGAGCACGGCGGCAAAGCGCCGATCCAGCCCTAGCGCCCTGCCCGCGAAAAAGATCACGAAGAACGTCAGCAGCGACACCACCGTCGCCTGCCCCACCGCCACTGGACCGGCCCATACCAGCAAGGTGAATGGCAGCGTCGCGCCGAGCAGCACGATGCCGACCTTGATGTAGAACTCGACACGCAGGCCGACCTGAAACCATTCGGGCAAACGCACCAGATTGGACACCAGCAGACCCAGCAGCAATGCCAGCAGTGGTGCTTCCAGGTTGTAGTGCGATGCCTGACTCCAGGCCGCCGTTTCAAAAATCAGCAACGACACCGCAAACAGGATCAGGAACGCCGGCAGGAAATGCGCGATGCGCTGCTTCAGCACGAATAGCGCGCTACCGAACAACACCGCGAACACCACAAACAGCGCAGCGTAATTCGGCAAATGCGCAAGGAGGTCCTGTCCGGCTTGCGCCACGTCTGACCATTTTGCCGGTGCCGTGGCGAGCCATTTGATGCTGCTGCCGGAGGCGAACAGAAACCACGCCACTACGACCACCAGCAGGCCGATCCACACCGACCACCAGTCCTCGTTGTGAAACAGGCCACCCCGCGCCGTCTGCGTCGTGGCGGTTATGGACGGCCGAACGCTCTGCGGCAGATCACGCGTGATTTCATTCATCGCTACACCCCCTGGGCCAAAGACAGCCCTGGCTAAAGTGTTGATGCGCGCGGACTGCGCGCGAAATGACCTTTCGCTCTATCGATATGGCCCCACCGACGCCGCCACAAAGATGGCCTTATCGCAGTAAAAAAATTGTCATCCCGCGAGGGACAGCATTGCTGTCGTCCGCCCACGCTTAGTGTGATGAGAGGTTGCTATCTACCCTTCGCCTGCGCACGAGCAGCGTCTTCGAGCAGCGCATCGAGATCGGCACGGCGTAAAAGTCGGCCGTCCAGTACCAGGGCGTTGATGCGCCGGGCGTTGTGAATGTCCCTGGTAGGGTCCGCGTCCAGCAAAACCAGGTCTGCGCGTTTACCGACATCCACCGATCCACTGGTGTCCGCCATACCAAGGAATTTGGCCGGCTCAAGCGTTGCCGAGTACAGCGCTTCGCGCGCAGTCAGACCCGACTCGACCAGCAGCTCCAACTCATCGTGCAAGGCGAAGCCCGGATAAACCCCCGGCATGGGTGAGTCGGTGCCCGCCATGAACGGAACACCGGCTTGATGCATGATCGACACGATCTGTTGAGCGACCGGTCCGCGCAGCTTTGCCAGCGCCGCATCCTGCGCCGTGTAGCCGGACAGGAATTGCTCCCAGCGTGGGTGCTCGTCCGCGCGCAGGTATCGCCAGCGTGGATCTGCACTGGGCGAACCGTTTTGCGCCAGTAGATCTTCGTCCGCAAGCACGAGCGTCGGAACCTGCACCTGGCCCGTGACGGCAACTGCCCGGGCGACCTTCCGACAGGTTTCGGGATCGAACGCCTTGAGCGTCTGCATCTCTTGCGCGTCGCGACGCGCAGTCAACGTATCACCGGCGAGGCCGCGACGATCTTCAAGCAGCTGGTTTTCAATGGACGAGCAAGCCTCGTAAGCCTGCATCAAATGTTCGTCGCTGCGCTGACCTGCCGTAGCGGCCGCCAGAAACGACACGCCAGCCGGTACGTGACCAACCACAGGCAGTGAGCGCGCTTTTGCGGCAGCGAGAACCGCGCGCCAATGCGACGCGGGTATCTCCGAGAAGACCTTGATGAAATCGGCGCCGGCATCGGCAGCCGCATCAACTTGGTGCGCCGCATCCTGTGGCGAGGCGCCGTACACGGCGATACCGGCGGCAAGGATGCGCGGTGCGGCGAGTTCGCCATCGTTGAAGGACTTGCGCCAGCGATTCACCCATTGCATCGACGCCACATCCCCACGCATTTCCCGCACGCCGGTGATGCCGTTGGCCACGTAGAGCGGAAACGACCAGTCGTTCGGTGGCCGATGCGATGACAGATTGAACAGGTGAACATGCATGTCCACCAGACCAGGTATCAGAAAATGTCCGCGCCCATCAACGCGCTGGGCCGCCGGCGGAATACGCGCGTTGCGCGATGCAGTGATCGAGACAATACGACCGTCCTCGATTAAAACCGTTTGCGACCCGACCGATCGACCGTGCTCGACATCGATGACGGTAACCTGGGTGATCGCAATAACCTTCCTCTGGGGCAGCGGCATCGCCTGCACAACAGCCGTGCAGGCCAACCATGCCAGGACGCACGGAATGCCGAGCAACACCATCCACTTCTCGAAACCGCCACGCATGTCCGGCCCCTGATTCAGAGATAGATATACAGCCTAAACTATCGTTGGCTCTGGCGGACTGTAAGGTGGCAAACTTGCGGCGTCAGCTTTGATCCTAAGCTGACATTCCGTTATAGAGTGCTGGTTCGCACTGTAGATGGCGGCTTGGGTCGTCTAGGCGTATTTGAAACTGGGGAAATCCATGCAGTGCTACGTTCACGGCGACGCGGCCGCCATTGGTGTTTGCAAGTGTTGCGCAAAAGGTATCTGTCGCATCTGTTCAATTCCCGTTACCAATGGACTAGCTTGCTCTGATGCATGCAAACCAACGGCTGAGGCACTGTCTCAACTTCAGCTAACGTCACTACGGAATGCATCCATCTACCGAGCGCAGCGAAGTATTCAGCCGATCGCTGTTGCCGGCCTCGTTGCCTTTGGTGCATCGGTTTTGTATTCAGACAGACAGTCGATGATTGGCTGGGTCATGCTTACCATGGGTGCTCTCATTGGTTTTTCGCTCTTCATCTCTTCGCGTCGTCAAAAATAATTTTCTGATGCCCGTTGTCGACCCGAAGCCGACTGCGTGCAAAGACTAAATGAAGGATAGTCATGGTCAGGGGGATGCAACCAATGCGGGAAAAGATAGCCCAATTCCTTCGGATCGCTTTGCTTGTGATGAGCTTCATGGCAATCGGTGGACCAGCAGCGCTCGGTACAGGAATGATGCTCATTAGCATGGTTTTCTGCGACTCGGGACCTTTTCAACAATGCGCCAAGGCTGGTGCGATGTTTTTGGGCTGCGACTGGTTATGTGCGGTTTTGCCGGTCCCAGTAGTTATTGCGCTCATTCGAAACAAGAGTCGGCCGGGGTGGTACATGTATATTTTTCCCTTTCTTATGTTGACGTTGGCTTGCGTCGTGCACGCGAAGGTCATCGTTGCGTTGGGCATTGCGAGGATTGCTTATGAATATGGGTTCCTAGCGTTGGT
>Ga0302314_10005355_pt1 | contig 23407 bp, 26 predicted proteins | sample III_Palsa_N2_3_FD_200533 | JGI IMG/M metagenome (GOLD analysis project Ga0302314, IMG submission 200533) | Peat permafrost microbial communities from Stordalen Mire near Abisko, Sweden - III_Palsa_N2_3 | ecosystem: Environmental > Terrestrial > Soil > Palsa > Peat permafrost | place: Sweden... | reverse complement strand
GACCATGTTCCAGATGTTGGGGAAATTCTCGAGCCGTTTCGTCAGCCGGCCGGTCGGAATGTTCAGCGTTTCGAGAAAGTACCATTCGCCGTGGCCGACATGCGTGCCAGATTCACGCTCGTCCACACCGGTCGTGGCGGACGTGGTGATCATCAAATCTTGCGACCCAACCCAGTTCAGGTCGCGAACCTTCACCTTGCCGACCTTGGCGACAATCAAGGGTTTCTGGTCGGATATGCGGACCACGGCGATCGATCTCTGACCATCCGCCGCGGTGTCAACGAACGCGATACTGCTCCCATCGGGCGAAATCTTGAGGTCGGCCAAAGACGGCAGCCGACCGTAGGCCTCCAGCGGCGCGGCCGTCGCCTGTCCGAACACGCCGCAGGCCAAGGCTGCGACAACTGCCAAAATCCGCCCGACCAAATCAACCCCCGATGCACAAACTCGCAACTAGCCTAGCCATGCGGGCGCTTGGCCTCAAGCGGCGCGCTTGGCGAAGTGGCCGGCGCCTCTTAGGTTGCGGCGTCGTTGTTCGGGGAGCGCGCATGACCTTCAGACACTTGGCCAGCCTCATTGTCGGTGGGACGCTCGCAGCGGCGCTGGCCGCCTGTTCCCCGGCCAAGGCGCCAACGGCCGCCAATGGTCTCACGCCCATCAAGTTCGCCACCGACTGGCATGCCCAGGCCGAGCAAGGCGGATTCTATGAGGCGCTGGCGACGGGCGAATACAGGAAGCGCGGCCTGGATGTGGCCATCATCCAGGGCGGGCCGGCGGTGAACGTCCCGCAGTTGCTCGCCACGGGCGCCATCGACATGGGCCTCGGCTCCAACAGCTTCATCGTGCTGAACCTGGCCTCCGCCAACGCGCCAGCCAAGGCGGTGATGGCATCGATGCAGAGCGACCCGCAGGTGCTGATCGCCCACCCCGACGCCGGCATCCACACCATGGCCGACATCAAGGGCCATCCGGTGCTGCTGGCCGACGCCTCGATCACCGGCTTCTGGGCCTGGCTGAAGGCCAAATACGCCTTCACCGACGATCAGGTCCGCAAGTATGACTTCTCGCCCGCGCCCTTCCTGGCCGACAAGAAGGCCGTGCAGGAGGGCTACCTCACCAGCGAGCCCTATACGATCGAGAAGACCACCGGCATGAAGCCCGCCGTCTTCCTGCTCGCCGACTATGGCTATCCCGGCTATGCGGCCATGGTGGTGGCGTCGAACAAGCTGATCGCCTCCAATCCGGCAGCCGTAAAAGCCTTCGTGGACGGCACCGCGGCGGGCTGGAAAGCCTACCTCTATGGCGACCCCAAGCCCGCTGATACGATCATCCTGAAAGACAATCCGGAGATGAGCCAGGACCTGCTCGACCAGGCCCGCACCAAGATGCGGGACAAGGGCATCGTGCTGTCCGGCGACGCCAAGACCCAGGGCATCGGCGCCATGACCGACGCCCGCTGGGCGCAGTTCTTCAACATGGCCTCTAGCCAGCTGCCGAACGACTACCCCAAAACCCTGGACTACAAGAGCGCTTACACGCTCCAGTTCCTGCCCACGGGCGTGAAATAGCCGCCATGCTCCCAATCGCCGAACTCGCCGGCGTCGAGGTCGACTATCCGCGCGGCCGAGCGTTGGGGCCATTCAACCTGGCGCTCGCGCCCGGCGAGATCGTCGCCCTGGTCGGGCCGTCCGGTTGCGGCAAGTCCACCGCGCTACGCTTGCTGGCGGGGCTGGAGGCGCCGACTCGCGGGACGGTTCATCGCGCTTCAGGACCCGGCGAAACCTCGGTGGTGTTCCAGTCGCCGACCCTGATGCCCTGGGCCACGGCGCTGGACAATGTCGCCCTGCCCCTGGAACTGGTTGGCGAGAAGAAGGCCGTCGCTCGCCGCGTCGCGGGCGAAGCCCTGGCTCGGGTGAAGCTCACTGGGGTCGAACAGGCCAAGCCGGCCCAGCTCTCGGGCGGCATGGCGATGCGGGTCTCGCTGGCCCGCGCCCTGGCGACCAGCCCTCACCTGCTGCTGCTGGACGAGCCCTTCGCCGCCCTGGACGAGATCACCCGGCGCGATCTGGCGCAGGACGTCCATGCCCTATGGGCTCAGTCAAAGCCGGCCATCGTCTTCGTCACCCACAATGTCGAGGAGGCTGTCTTCATGGCCTCGCGAGTGATCGTGATGACTCGCGGCCCGGGCCGCACCGCCGGCGAGACGGCCATCGAAGGTCCGCTCCCGCGACCGCAAGGCTTCCGCACCACGCCGGCGTTTCGCCATGCGGCTGAGGTGATTTCCAACACCCTGGACGCAGCGATGGCGGCGGCATGAGCCGGCTGCGGTCTATATTTGCGCCCTGGGTGCTCGCGGCGATCCTCCTGGCGATCTGGGAAGGGGCCTGCCGGGCCCTGGCCGTGCCGTCCTTCCTGTTGCCGCCGCCCTCTGAAGTCGCGGTCGCCGCCGTCCAGAACCTGCCGCTGCTCGCGTCCTCGGCCTGGAACACCCTGTCGGTGGCGATCATCGCCTGGGTTTGCGCCAGCCTCGCGGCCAGCAGCGTCGCCCTGGCGGTCAGCCTGAACCAACTGGCCGAGGACGCCGTGCGGCCCCTGGCGGTTGTTTTGCAGGTCACGCCGATCGTCGCCATCGCGCCCCTGGTGAACATCTGGGTTGGCCTGGAGAATCCCGAGCGGGGAGTCATCTTGCTGGCCGTCGTTGTCGCCTTCTTCCCGATCTTCTCAGGCGCTCTGACCGGCCTGAAAGCGGCCGACCCAGACCTGGAACGCCTGTTCGACCTCTATGGCGCAAGCCGCCTGCAACGGCTTGTCCGGCTGCGCCTGCCCTCCGCCGTGCCCTACATTCTCGAAGGCCACAAGGTCGCCGCGGGCCTGGCTATCGTCGGGGCGGTAGTGGCGGAGTTCGTGGCCGGCAGCGGCGGCGCCCAGGGGCTGGGCTGGCGCATTCTGGAGGCAAGCCATCGTCTGCAGACCGCCCGCATGCTGGCCGCCCTGTTCGTCCTGGCCGGCATGGCGCTGGCGCTCTACGCCATGCTGCAAGTTGGCGAGCGGATAATTTTGCGGCGGTGGCGCGGGCGTTAGCGAGAGGTTAAGCGACGCTGTCTAGCTTGGCGGTCTTGGTTATCCGGTTTCCTCAAGCATGCGTCGCGCCCTTCCCATCTTCGCGATGACGGTCATCGCCATGTCCCAAACCGCCAGCGCTTGGGCGGCGGACGAGTATGGGTCGCTCTCCGCTGCAGCCCAGAGTCAATCAGCGCCGATGCTGACGTGGCCAGGTAAGGCTGCACCTGAGCCCCAGGCCGATATTCGAAACGCCACGCCGCCACAAACGGCGCCGATACAAGCCCATCCGGCGCAAGCCGCGCCTGACAGAGCCGCACCGAGCAGCCTCTACGACACGCCCCCGCCCCGCTGGCGGGCCAGCGTCGCCACGCCAGCGCCATCACCGCCGCAGACGCCCGCGCCCGTGGCGGCCCAGTCCACCGGAAACGGCCAGCCGCCGCACTTCTATTCCGTCGCCCGGCAATATGGCGTCCAGCCCGACCCCGTGCAGCTTTCGTCGCAATTCCTGGCGTCGACGCCCGACGCCGACCTGGCCGAGCCGCCGCCCCTGCCCCCGCCGCATACCGCCGGAGCACAATCCGCCAACATGAGCACCGCGGCCGCGACCAACCAGGTGCGCCAAGCCCAGGAAGCCGCGGCCGACGCCGATTCAGCAGCGCTGGGGAACTGATCGAACCGATGTCCTCCAAGCTTCACGATCTGATCGACCTGGCCAAGGAGCCGTCCAGCGAGCGGCGGCGCGAGCTGCTGCGCGAGGTCACCAACCTCTTCTTCTCCGGCGACGGCGCGCAGAGCCCCGCTGAGCTCGGCATGTTCGACGACGTCATGACCCGGCTGGCCAGCGACATGGAAGAAGAAGTCCGCGCCGAGCTTGCCTCAATGATGGCGGACGCCACGGTTCCGCCGCGCCGTCTGCTGCTCGGCTTGGCCTCCGACGAGTCCGTCGCCGTCGCGGAACCGCTCCTGAGCCGCTCGATCGCGCTGAGTGATGACGACCTGCTGGCGGTCGCCCGCACCCGCGGACAAGACCACCTGCGGGCCATTTCAGGGCGCGCCTTCGTGTCCGAAGCCGTCTCCGACGCGATTGTCGAGCGCGCCGACGACGACACGCTTGGTGTCCTTCTGCGCAACCAGAACGCCAGCCTGTCCCGCGAGGCGCATGAGACCGCGGCCGAACGCGCGGCGGCCAACCCCCAACTGCATAGCGCGGTGGTCGATCGCCAGAACCTGCCGCCGGATCTGCTGAACGACCTCTATTTCGTGGTCGAGGCCCGCTTGCGCGACCGCATTCTGGAGCGTAACGCCGCCCTCGATCCCGCCGAGCTCGACGCCGCCTTGGCCGCTGGACGCACCCGGATCGCCTCGCGTGATGGTGCGCTTCCAGCCGACTACGCCATTAGTGACGCGGCGGTTCGGGCCATGCGTGCGAAGGGCCCAATCGAGCCACAGACCCTGGCGGCGCTGCTGCGCAACGGCGAGACCACCAAGTTTCTGGTGGCGCTGGCGCTGGCGGCCGACATCGACTTCCACAGCGCCCAGCGCATTCTCGACCGGCGCGAGCTCGACGCCCTGGCCATCGTCTGCAAGGCGGCGAACTTCGACCGCGCCCTGTTCCTGACCTTCGCCCTGCTGATTCTGGACCGAGACGCGGACGCCATGGGCCGGGCGCGTGAATACGGTCAGCTTTATACTGATCTGCCGATGGACGTGGCCAGCCGCACGATCCGCTTCTGGCGTATGCGCCGCCAGACCGGGGATGTGGCCGCCGCCTAGCAGGCAGGCCATGGTTCGCCGCCGCAGGTGGTGAACGAGATTTCGCCGCCTCATAGGCTCCGCGGTCACCCTCGACCAAGGTTGCGGACGAGCCGTTAAGCTATATCGATAACGCCAAGGCGCCGCGAATTGTCGCGGATTAGACCGTTTCCGTGCAAAACCTGCTCAACCGACGGTTCAACTCGAAACGCTGCGACCAAATGTGACGACGTCATTAACTTTTCACTGGACCGGTCCGTTAAGGTTGTGTTTACCTTCTCTTCGCCGAATGTTTTGGCCGGAGGGATTGCTTATGGAAAAAGTGTTTGTCGCTCAGCGGATTAACTCGAAGCTGCAAGCGGCCGAAAAGTCGATCGACGTTGCGATGACCGAAGCCGCCGAATTGCTCACCACCCTCATCGAAGCTCGTCGTGAGCTGAACATGTCGACGGTGGTTGGCGACAAGGAACTGGCAAGCCTGACCCAAGCGCTCGTGGCCCTGGACGCCGCCCGTCGTTCGACGGTCGAGCTGCACAACGGCCTCGGCAAGATGGCCAAGGCGATGCGCATCCCGATCACCGCCGGTAGCGTGAAGCCCAGCTTCGTGATCGGCGCGGCCGAAGAAACAGTGACGATGCGCGAAGCGTCCTAAGCGCTCGCGTTTCTCAAATATTCATCCCGATAGAGTATCCGCGCCTTACGAACGTGAGGCGCGGATATGGCTTGGGCTATCTACTTGGCGAACCTGGCGGTGACCGTCGGAGTTTGCTTGTTCGCCTTGATCAAGGGCGACGCGCCCGCCCGCTGGGGCGGCGGCCTGCGGTTATCTGTTCAAATTCTCGAGGTCTGCGTCCAATCGGCGCTGCACAGCCACATCCAGAATGACAATGTCTGGATGGCGGTTGACGACCTCGCTGATACCGCGATCGTGTCTTTCGGCTTCCTCTATATCGCCCTCCGCTATGCCAGTCCGTGGCTGGCCGGTGCGATGGTCATTCAAGGCACCGCCTTCTACATCGACCGGGTCTTCCTGGACGTGAATCCGGGCGATCACCTGTCGTACGCGCTTGAAGAAAACCTCGTCGCGATCGGCGTAGCGATCTGCCTGTTCGTCGCCACTGTCTCGGCTATCCGCCAAAGGCAAAAGAAGCGCGTCGCCGACCAGGAACGCAGACTGAAGGAAGAGGCAAGGACGGCGCGTATCGAGGCCTTGCTGTCGGACCGCTACAAGGCCGCGGCCTGAAACAGGTTGAGGTCAGGTCGGCTCTTTGAGCCGCTCCAAGCCGCGTAAAGCCACGTCGGACAGAGTCCGCAGGCCATGCTCGGTGAAAACGTCCAGCGCAGCTGACAAGGCCACCGAAGCAGAGCGTCTCGCGCGGCTATCCGGCCCCGTAAGGTCGGTTCGCGCCTCGTAGAGTCTGGCGAAATTCAGCTGGCGCACGGCCCATCCCACGGGATCGGCGGAGGGGTTCATCGACATCAGGTCGGCGCGGAGGGCCGTCTCGGCCGCATCCAGCGCCTCAACCTTGCCGCTGAGTTCCGCCTGACGAAGCAGGCAGCTGGCCCGGCGATAGAGGGCGTTGGCCCGGTCGAGAACGGCGGGCTGACGATCGAACACCGAAAGCGCCCGATCCAGGCATTTCAAGGCCTGATCGAAGGCTGACGCCCCGTCGCCGACTTCGGCCAGCATTTGCAATGCGCCGGCCAGCACCATCTGGGCCCGGGCCCAATCCATCGGACTATGGTCGCGGCTGACATGCTCAAGCACGCTGACAAGATCGTCGACCACATCCGCAACCACGCCTACGTCGCCCTCAAGGTCGCAAAGCGCCGCCTTGGCGCCGGCGCGCAGGGTCATCGCCCGAGCCCAGCTCAAAGGTTCATAGTCCCGGTCGAGGCGCGCCAGAACGAGGTTCAGGCCGTCGAGCGCCATGCGCAGCAGGTGCGGGTCCTTTAGCCGGTCGCCACAGGCGGTGAGAAATTCGGCGCGATCCGCGCGGGTCTGAGCCGCCATCAGCCGGCCAATCGGATGTTTCTTGCCATAGGCGTCCAGCGCCTCGGCCGGCGCGTCGAAGCGCGCGGCGATGTCCAGCGCCACAGCGCGGTTGGCCGAGGCCATCGCCGTGCGGGCTTCGATGAGGGTGCGGCCGGCATCGGCCAGCGCCAACGCGACGCCGGACTTGCCCAAGACCTGCGCTTCCGCGAAGGCGATATCGGCGGCGGCGTTGAGGCCATCGTCACCGAACAGTTCGGCGCCCAGCACGGCGGCGGCGGCCTGTTCGCAGCGCGCGCGCGCCCACGATTGCGGACGGCGATCATGACCGAATCCGGCGCAGGCCAGTTCGCCAGCGGAGGCCGATTTGCGCAGGGCGATGGCGTCGCCGGTGCGGCGGGCGATCTCGCGCCAGATGGCGGCGGCCTCAAGCTGGCGCGCCGGTCGATCCTCGGCGCCGATGCGCGCGGCGGCGACGTCGGCGGCGCGGGCTTCCGCCATGAGCAAATTCAGCTCAAGCAGTTCCAGAAGACTCGGGTCGCCGGCGACCAGACCGTCCTTGAGGGATTCCGGCTGGAAGAACCGCTTCAACTCGCGACGGAACTCGAACATACGCACCCGCTCCGGCCCCGCCGGGCGCGCCAAATCGGGACGCCAACGCAGGGTTCGGGCTTCATTCAGCAAGGTCGAAGCCGAATTTGTAAAGATGCGTTAACGCTTTCGGTTCCGTGGAGACTGAAAACGCCGGCTTTGGGCGCTAGAACAGCACTCTGGGGTTCATGATCCGGTGCGGGTCCAGCGCCAGGCGCACGGCGCGTTGAGCCGCCACCTCCACGGGAGATTTATAGGCCAGCGCCTCTTCGGTCTTCATCGCGCCCAGGCCATGTTCGGCGGAGATCGACCCGCCCAGAGCCATGACGCGGTCGTGCACGATCTTGGCGCCGTCGTCCCGGCGCGAGGCATGAATGGCCTGATCGGCGCCGGCGGCCGCCAGCACGTCATAATGGACGTTCCCGTCTCCCACATGGCCAAAAGCGGTGATCCTCACGTCCGGCCAGCGTCGTTGCAGGTCGGCAGAGGCGGCGTCGATGAAGTCGGCGACCTTGGAGACCGGCACGGAAACATCGTGCTTCCAGGCGGCGCCCTCGGCCTTCTGGCCGGCGGACTGGTTTTCGCGCAGGGCCCAGAAGGCGCTCATCTGCGCCGCGGACTGGGCGACAGCGACGTCCTGGATCAAATCGGTCTCCAAGGCGTGGGTCAGCAGCCGCTCCATCGACGCCTCCGCCGCGCCCGGCTCGCCGCTGGCCGCCTCGATCAGCACATACCAGGGGTGAGCCTCCGCCAGCGGATCGCGCTGGTTCGGGATATTTTTCAGCACCAGGCTGAACCCGAGGCGCGACATCAACTCAAACGCCTCCAGCGCCCCGCCGGTCTCCGCCTTGGCGCGGGCCAGCAGGGCGATGGCTTGCTTTGGGCTCTTCAGGCCTGCGATGGCGACGGCGCGGGACGGCAACAGCGGCCTCAGCTTCAGGCTGGCGGCCGTAACCACGCCGAGCGTGCCCTCGGCGCCGATCAGCAGCTGTTTGAGGTCATAGCCCGTATTGTCTTTGCGCAGGCGCTTGAGCCCGTTCCAGATCTCGCCATTGGGCAACACCACCTCCAGGCCCAGCACCTGTTCGCGCATGGTCCCATAGCGCAGCACTTGGGTGCCCCCAGCGTTTGTGGAAATCAGGCCGCCCACGGTGGCCGAGCCCTCGGAAGCGACGCTGAGCGGAAAGCGGCGGCCAGCGGCCTCGGCCGCCTCGTGCACCGCGGCCAGGGTCAAGCCAGCCTCAGCGACGATCACATCATCCACCGGGTCCAGGTCGCGGATCGCGCGCATCCGCTCCAGCGACAACAGGATTTCGCCCTGTGGGATTTGGCCGCCGACCAAGCCCGTGTTTCCACCCTGCGGGGTGATGGCCACGCGGCTTTCGGCGCAGAGGCCGACGATTGCGGCGACCTCCGCCACGTCGCGGGGCAGCAGCAGCAAAGGCGTTGTCCCGCTCCACCGGTCGCGCCATTCGACCAGCTTGGGCGCAAGGCGATCGGGATCGGTGCTCCAGCCGCCCTCCCCCACCAGGGACTTCAGGCGCGACAGCACATCGGCGGGGACGGGAATGGTCATGATGCCAATCTAACGCCGCGCCGTCAGCCAACAAAGCCCGCCGCGCGCCGCAGGCGGTCATTGATCGCCTCGCCGACGCCGTCTTCGGGAATGGGCGAGATGGCGATCGCCGTCGGCCGCTTCGCATCGGCTGCGCGCAAGAAGGCGAACAGGTTGGCGGCGGCCTCGCCCAGATCGCCGGATGGGCTCAGATTCAGATCGCCGTCCGCAGCGCCAAACCCGATCATCACCTCGCCAGGGCCCGCGTCGACCGCATTGATCCGGACCGGCGCATCCGGCGCGTAGTGATGCGCCAACCGCCCCGGCGAACGCTTGGCGTCGGCCTCGGCATCCGCGAGCGGCCCGATCAGCGCCTCGATCTCGCTCCGCGTCACCGCACCGGGCCGCAACAGCCGGGCGGGACCATCCAGCAAGGCGACGACGGTAGATTCCAGGCCGATGGCGCAGGGGCCGCCGTCCAGGGCCGCCGCGACCGAGGCGCCGGTCTCCGCCATCGCGTCATCAAAGGTAGTGGGACTGGGCCGCCCCGACCGGTTGGCCGATGGCGCGACCACCGCGCCTCCAAAGGCCTCCAGCAACCGCCGAGCCATGCGATGAGCCGGCGCGCGCACGGCCACCGTATCCAGTCCCGCCCGCGCCAGATCACACACCAGGGTCGCGTCCTTGAGAGGCAGCACAAGGGTCAGCGGCCCCGGCCAAAAGGCTTCAGCCAATACACGCGCGCGGTCGTCGAACTCGGCCAAGCACTCGGCGCCCCGCTGATCGGCGACGTGTGAAATCAGCGGATTGAACCGCGGGCGTCCCTTGGCCTCGAAGATCGCCGCCACGGCCCGCGGGTTCGATGCATCGGCGCCGAGGCCATAGACCGTCTCAGTAGGCAGGATAACGAGCCTGCCCCCACGCAAGGCTTCGGCGGCGTCCTCGATACCGGTCAGTGGGCGCGGTGGGCGATCAGGGCGACGCTCACCGTCACCTTGGTGTCCACCACCTCGCCCGTCTTCCACTGGCCTTGTCCCACGCCGAAAGCCGTGCGGTTCAGCACGATCGCCCCGTTCATCCTGGCGGTATCACCGCTGATGGCCAGGGTGAAGGGCAAGGTCACCGGCTGTTTGACGCCCCGGATCGTCAGGTCGCCGTCAGCCACATATTTGCCGCCGCCAAGATCGCGGAAATCCCGCGTCACGAACGCAGCCTGAGCGAACTTGCTGGCGGCGAACCAATCGTCGGTGGGAATGGCCTGGTCGCGGTCGGCGTCACCCGTTGAAGCGGAGGCCACATTGACCGTCACCACCGCCTTCGAAGCCGCCAGGTCCTTGGGATCGAACACAATCTGTGCGCTCCAACGCTTGAAGGTCCCATTGAACCCCTGCCCGTTCATGGCGCCCTGAAAGGCCAGCTTGGAAGCGGGATCGACGCTCCACGCCGCGGGCGCGGCGGACGCCGGCGCGGCCAAGGTCAGGCCAAGTGCGGCGAGCGGCGCGAGGGCGAGCAGTTTGATCCGGGTGCGCATCACGCGGCCCTCCTTTTCAAGATCGGGATCATGCGCGCGACGACGTCATCGCGGCTGACGAACTGGTGTTTCAGGGCGCCGGCCACGTGCAGCACGATCAGGCCGTAGGCCAGTTTGCCGAGCAGGCCGTGGGCGGCCTCGAACAGATGCTCGGCGCTCTTCGCCTGGTCAGGCGCCATGCTGGCTAGGGGGCCGATAGCCGGCCAGGGAATGAAGAACAGCTTGATCGGCAAGATATGGTGCAGCGGGCTGGCGGACCGCATCGCCCATCCCGTGAGCGGAAGGCCGATCATGACCACATAGAAGCCCCAGTGGACGATGGTGGACAACACCCTCTCCCATCCGGACACGTACCCCGGCAGCTTCGGCGGCGGATTGACCAGCCGCCAGACCAGGCGCGCCACGCTCAGCACCAGCACCGTCAAGCCGATCGACTGATGCAGGGCGATCGGACTGAGGCGCGCCATGCCGTGCAGGGTGTTGAAATACCAGGCGATACCGATGTTGCTCAGCAGCAGGACCGCGATCGTCCAGTGCAGGGCGATCGCCACGTGGCTATATCGGTCTCTCAAGATCGCCATCCGCATCCTTCTCTATAATTGCCTGCAAAGCTTATTTGCGAACGAACTCGACCTCGATCAAGAGGCGCACCGTATCGCCCACCAACCCTTCCCAGGCCTTGGAGCCGAAATCGGACCGCTTGATGCTGGTGATCGCGGAAAATCCCATGCGATAGCCGCCGATGCCGAACAGCCCCGGCCCGCTCCCGTTGAAGGTCACCTCCATCGTGACCGGCCGCGTCACCCCGTTGAGCGTCAGGTCGCCGGACAGGGTCCCATGGCCTGGGTCAGTCGGCTGAACGCCGGCGGCCACAAAGGTGATCTGCGGATGCTTGTCGGCTCCCAGGAACTGGCGCGCGAACTGGCGCCCGATGACGTCGTCGCCCACGTCCAGGGAATTGGCGTCGATGGTCACCTCGATCTTCGACGCCGCCGGGCTGGCCGGATCGTAGTCATAGCGGGCGTCGAACCGGTCGAACCGCATGGTGTAATAGGACAGCCCCATATGGTTGACCTTGGCCAGCAGGCTGGCGTGGGTGTGGTCGAGCACATAGTGGCCGGCGGGCGCGCCGGCGGGGTCGGTGGATGCTGGCTTGGGCTCGGCCGCCATCGCTGGCGACACGCCGACCAAGGCCAGCGCCAGGGCGAGGATCAAGGCGTTCCGCGGCATGGACTTCCCTCCAACCGTTTCGAATCCGCCCCCCTGGTAATGTCGCGCATTCTGGTGAATTGGTGTCGCTCGATGGGCGTAAACACACGCCTTTGTGAGACGCCTGGGCGTTTGTGAGCCCTCGACGTGTGAGGAGCTTCCCATGACCTTTCGGGCCCCGGTGCGCGATCTCCTGTTCTGCCTGCATCAGATTGTGGACGTCGATCGGCTGATGACCCTGGACGTCTTCAGCGACCTGGACTCCGAGACCCTGGCGGCGGTGATGGATGGCGCCGGCGCGCTGGCGTCGGACGTGCTGGCGCCGTTGAACCGCGGAGGCGATCAGGTCGGGGCGACCTATCAAAATGGCAAGGTCACCGCCGCGCCCGGGTTTGCAGGCGCCTACAAGGCCTTTGCCGACGGCGGTTGGGGCAGCCTCGCCGCCGACCCGGCCTATGGCGGCCAGGGCCTGCCCAAGGTGGTGGAACTGGCGGCCTTCGAAATGATGCACGCGGCCAACATGGCCTTCAGCCTCTGCCCCATGCTCACGGGCGGTGCGATCGAGGCGATCCATGCCCACGGGACCGACCGGCAGAAGACCCTCTTCCTGCCCAAGATGATCGCCGGGACCTGGACCGGCGCCATGAACCTTACTGAACCGCAGTCGGGATCGGACCTGGGCGGTCTCACCACCCGCGCCGAGCCGGACGGGAACGGCGGCTACAAGCTGTACGGCCAGAAGATCTTCATTACCTGGGGCGATCACGACTGCGCCGAGAACATCATTCATCTGGTGCTGGCCCGCCTGCCCGACGCGCCGCCCGGAAGCCGTGGTGTGTCGTTGTTCCTGGCGCCGAAATTTCTGGTCGGCGAAGACGGCGCCTTGGCCAGCCAGAACGACCTGCGGCCGGGCAGCATCGAGCACAAGCTCGGCATCCATGGCTCGCCCACCTGCGTGATGCTCTACGACGGCGCCAAGGCGGAGTTGATCGGCCAGCCCAACCAGGGTCTGGCGCACATGTTCACGATGATGAACGCCGCGCGGCTGAACGTCGGCATGGAGGGCGTCGGCATCGCCGAACGCGCCTACCAGCAGGCCCTCGCCTTCTCGCTCGAACGCCGCCAGGGCCGCTCCGCCTGGACCGGCGAGGTCGGCGCGCCGATCTTCGATCACCCCGACGTACGGCGGATGCTGGCGGACATGAAGGCTCGCATCGAAGCGGCGCGGGCGATCTGCTTCCTCACCGCCGCCAACGCCGACCTGGCCGCCGCCGCACCCACCGAGGAGGAACGCCGGGCCGCCAAGCTGCGCGAGGAGGTGCTCACCCCCATCGCCAAGGCCTGGTCCACCGACATCGGCGTCGAGGTCGCCTCCCTCGGTGTCCAGATCCACGGCGGCATGGGCTTCATCGAGGAGACCGGCGCCGCTCAGCACTATCGCGACGCCCGCATCGCCCCGATTTACGAAGGCGCCAACGGCATCCAGGCGATCGACCTTGCCGGCCGCAAACTCGGGCTGGAAGGCGGCGCTGGCGTGCAATCCCTGCTTGCCGACATGCGCACGACCGCCCAGGCGCTAGCCGAGATCGACGCCCTAAAGGCGATAGCCCGCCGGCTGAGCGCGGCTGTCGACGCCGCCGAAGAGGCCACGACATGGCTGTCACAGAACCGAGGCAGCCCTGAGGGCCTCGCCGGCGCGACGGCCTATCTGAAGCTCATGGGAGAAGTCACAGGCGGCTGGCTGTTGTCCAAGGGCGCGCTGGCCGCCGAAAAAGGCCAAGCCCCCGATGTCGCCTATGGGCGCGCGCGCATCGATCTAGCCGCTCATTTCGCCGAGACCGTGCTTGCCCAGGCGCATGGCCAAGTCGCCGGGATCGCCATCGGCGCCGAGGGGCTGTTGCGGCTGGACGCCGCCGCCCTCGGCGCCTGACGGCTTAGAGGTGCTCGAGCAGATACTCGGCTGAGGAGACCTTGAACTCGCCGCCTTGCTCGACATTGAGCTGGGTGACGACGCCGTCCTTGGCGATCAGCGAATAGCGCTGCGAGCGTGAGCCCAGGCCAAACTTGGAGCCGTCCATCTCCAGGCCCACGGCCTTGGTGAAGTCGCCATTGCCGTCGGCCAGCATGATCATCTCGCTTTCGACGCCTTGATCCTTGGCCCAGGCCTTCATCACGAAGGCGTCGTTCACCGACAGGCAGGCGATCTGGTCGACACCCTTGGCCTTCAGCTCATCGGCGTGCTGCTTGAAGCCCGGTACGTGCTTGGCCGAGCAGGTCGGCGTGAACGCGCCCGGCAGCGCGAACAGGGCCACGGTCTTGCCGGCAAAGACTTCGGCGGTGGTGGTCGCTTGCGGGCCTTCCGGCGTCGCAATCATCAGCGTGGCTTCGGGCAGCTTGTCGCCCACTTTGATCGTCATATGTGCTTTCCTTCAGGCTGATTGCGGCGGCGCTAGACATATGGGCTGGGCCGCCTCACGCCAAGCATCCTTAGGCCTTGAAACAGCCCGGAGTCGCGTCAATCTTCCGGGTATGAATGATCGTCGCTCCAGCGCGTTCGATTCGACGTCGGGCTCCCTCGCCGGCCGAGCCCTGATCGCCATGCCCGGGATCGGCGATCCTCGGTTCGAGCGGGCGGTGATCTACATCTGCGGCCACACCTCGGATCACGCCTATGGCCTGGTGCTGAACCGCCCGGTGGACGGTCTGACTACGCCAAGCTTGCTGCAAAAACTGGGTGTCGAGTCCGGCATCGAGGTTCCGCCGGACCCGGTCATGTATGGCGGGCCAGTGGAGCAGGAGCGTGGCTTTGTGCTGCACACCGCCGATTATCTGAACACCGACTCCAGCACCCTGGTGGACGAAGGCGTGGCGCTGACCGGCACACGCGACATCCTGGAAGCCATGGCCAGCCACAACCGCCGCCCCCGCCACGCCTTCCTGGCGCTCGGCTATTCCGGCTGGGGCGCCGGCCAGCTGGAGCAGGAGTTGCAGCAGAACGTCTGGCTGACCTGCGACCCCGACGAAGCCCTGCTGTTCGGTCACGACTACGACCACAAATGGACGATGGCCCTGCATCGATTAGGAATCGAGGCGCACCAACTTTCAGGCGACGCCGGGCGCGCCTAGCCGCGTCAGGTCTTCGCGTTCGTCTCCACCCAGGTCGCGAAGGCGGCCATGAAGTTGCCGACGAAGTCCTTCGTGGCCGGCGTGGCGATCTGGCCGGCGTCATCGAACAGGCTGGCCGCGCCGCCGACATAGGCCTCCGGTTGCTGCATCACCGGCATATTCAGGAACACCAGCGACTGGCGCAGATGGTGGTTGGCGCCGAACGCGCCGAGCGCTCCCGGCGAGACGCTGATCACGGCCGCGGGCTTGCCGTTGAAGACGCTCTGGCCATAAGGCCGCGAGCCGACATCGATGGCGTTCTTCAGCACACCGGGCACGGAGCGGTTATATTCAGGCGTGACGAACAGCACCGCCTGGGCTGCCTTCATCTTGTCGCGGAAGGTGGTCCAGCCAGCAGGGGCTTCGGCCTCCACGTCCTCGTCATAAAGGGCCAGATCGCCGATCTCGACGATCTCCAGCTTCAACGACGCCGGCGCGAGCTTGGCGGCCGCAAGCGCCATCTTGCGATTGAACGAGGCCTTGCGCAGGCTGCCGACCAGAACGGCGACGGTATAGGGCGTGGTCATGGCGGAGCTCCTTGGGCCGCATGAGAACGACCCTGGCCCGCAAACGATCCCGTCTGAACGGCTAACCGCGCGCCTTCAGCGGCGCGGTCCCATCGACGTAGCTCTCGTTGAGGTAGACCTCGGCCTCCTGCGCAGACAGGGCCGGCGCGTAGCCGAAGCCCTGGCCATAGTCGCAGCCGATGTCCTGCAGCCGGCGCGCCACCTCGGCGTTCTCCACGCCTTCGGCCACAACCTCCAGCGCCAGATCGCGACCCAGGTTGACCACCGAACGAACGATCTTCGCGGAGCCTTCGTTGGAGCCCATGGTGCGCACGAAGTAGCGGTCGATCTTCAGCGTATCGAACGGCAGCCGGCTCAAATAGGACAGGGACGAGAAACCGGTGCCGAAGTCGTCCAGCGCCAGGGCCGCGCCGGCGTCGCGCAGCTGATTTAGCACCACAGCGGCCCGGTCAGGATCGCGCATGATGTCGCTCTCGGTGATCTCCAGCTTGAACGCGCCCTTGGGCAGGCCGGCGTCGCGAATAAGGCGGCCGACGTCCAAGACCAGGTTGGGCCGGTCGATCTCGCCCACCGACAGATTGACGCTGACGCTGATCTCGCCGGCGGCCCGGTGCGCCCGCCGCCAGTCCGCAAGCTGGAACGCTGCGGCGGCCATCATATGGGCGCCCAGGTCTACCAGCAGCCCCATCTCGGCCAGCAGCGGCAGGAACTCATCGGGCGCGATCACGCCGCGACGCGGGTGGCGCCATCGGGCCAACGCCTCGAAGCCGGCGATCGCGCCGTTCGAGAGGCGCACCACGGGTTGATAGAAGGGCACGATCTCGCCGCGAGATATGGCGCCGCGCAGATCCGATTCCAACGCCAACCTGGACAGACCGTCACTCTCCAGCGCCCGGCCGTAGGCCGCCGCGCCGCCGCGCCCGCCGCCCTTGGCCGACTCTACCGCCAGTTCGGCCCGGCGAAGCAGTTCGGACACCACAGGTGCGTCCGCCCCACCCTCGATGCTCACCGCGCCAATCGACAGGGTCGGGAAGATGTCGAAACCGGCGACCCGCAGCGGTTGCTCCAGGGCGTCGCGGATGATCTCGTCAGGCCGTTCGACGGCGGCGCAGGACAGGACCGCGAATTCGTCCTCCCCTACCCGCGCCATCAGCGCTCCTGGCGGGAAGGCCGCGGAGAGCCGTGACCCAAGGGCCGCCAGCACAAGATCCGCCCGTTCGTGACCCAGCGCCTCATTCAGGCGGCGCAGCCGGTCCAGGTCGGCCACCACCAGGGTGTGGGTTCCCGGCGCCTGCAGCCGCTCGCGCGCACGGGCGACGAAGCTGCGGCGGTCCAGCAGACCCGTAAGCGTGTCCAGTTCGGACGCGGCGAACTTGACCTCGGGCACCACGACCCCGGCGGCGCGCACGCCATCCTCGAGCCAGACGCCACGCCAGACGCCGATCTCGCCGCCACGCATGCGGACGCGGGCGACAATCTCTTCACCCGGCGGCTGAGTCCTAAGCACTTCTTCGATCAGCGCGCGGTCCTGCGGCAGGGATAGCGCAAGGATGGCGGCCGATGAACATTCCGGCGCCAGCGGCGACAGCGCCAGAGCCCGCACCGCGCCAGTGAAGCGCAGGCGATCGAGTTCAGGCTCCCAAAGCCATAGCACCACGTCGGCGGCGCCGAGGGATTCAAGGGTTGCGGTGGCGTCCCAGACAAATCGATCTTGGGCTCGAAGCATGTCCCACGCACAACGCGGGATGGAGGCCCACGTCCTTAAGAGTTCGAACTCCCGCGCGAGGTCGCGCCAGCCACCAGTCCGAACAAGAGATGATCTCGCCAATCGCCGTTAATTTTCAGATAAGCCGTGGCCCGGCCCTCGATCTGAAAGCCAGCTTTCAGCAGCAGACTGCGAGAAGCTTCGTTTTCCGGCAGGCAGGCGGCCTCCAGCCGGTGCAGTCCGAGCCGACCAAGCCCGAAGCCGCAAACCGCACGAACGGCGGCCAGGGTATGTCCCTTGCGGGCGTGGGGCTCGCCGGACCAGTAGCCGATGGACCCCATCTGCGCGACGCCGCGCCGGACATTGGACAAGGTGATCCCCCCCACAAGCTCGTGGTCCGTCTTGCGGAAGGTGAGGAAGGAATAGCCAACGCCAAGGTCCATATCGCGCTGATAGGCCATCAATCGGCGACGGTAGGCGGCGCGCGAGAGATCATCCGCCGGCCAGCTGGGCTCCCAAGGCTGCAGGAAGCCGCGAGAGCGGCGGCGCAGGTCCGACCATGGCGTATAGTCGCTGGCGCGCGGCGGCCGCAACACGACCCCCTCGCCCTCCAGGCGTAGGCCGATATCCGGCGATATCCAGTCGAGTAGCGCCAACCGTTTGTCTCCTCCGCGTCAAATCTAGCGCGGAAAGTCCGTAGGTTCAAAGTCCGGTGTTAGCTGAAGAGTGCGTCTTCGTACGCTTGGCCGGCGCCGGCGGACCGTTTGGGGCCCAGAACCGCACAGGCGCAGGTGCGCGCGGCCAGGAGGCGTTCGCCTACTCGGACGATGTCGTCGGCGGTCACCTCATCGATCGATTGCGCCGTCTCGGTGGGGCTGAACAGGCGATTGAACACCAGCACCTGGCCAGCGGCCTGTTCGGCGCGGGCGAGCGCGGATTCGCGGGCCATGAAGGTCGCAGACTTCATCTGCGCCTTGGCTCTGGAGAGTTCGGCCGCGTTGACGCCCTGGGTCATGGCCTTGACTTGGCCGGCAGCCACCTTGGCCGCCTCGGCCGCGTCCTCGGCAGAGGTTCCGGCGTAGACGCCCAGGACGCCGGCGTCGGCGTGGGTGTCGGCATAGGCGTCGATGGCGTAGGCGAGACCGCGATTCTCCCTCACCTCCTGGAACAGCCGCGACGACATTCCCCCGCCCAGGATCTCGGCGAACAGGCGCAGGGCGAAATAGTCCGGATCGCGAACGCCGAAGGCTGGCAGCAGCAGCACCAGATGCGCCTGCTCCAGCGCCTTGGCCTTCGCGGTCTGGCCGCCAGCGAAGCGGGCGGGGGCGACCGGCGGCGGGGGCGGCGCAGGCGCGGCGTTGGAAAACAGCGCCTCGGTCAGGCGCAGCAGTTCATCTTCATCCACCGCCCCCGCCGCGCCGATGACGATGGCGTCGGGACCGTAGAGGCCGGCGTGGAAGGCTTTGAGGCTCTCGGAGGTTGCGGACGCCACGGTCTTTGGCGCGCCCAGAATAGGTCGCCCTAGCGGCTGGCCAGCAAAAGCCTGGGCCTGGGCCAGTTCGAACACCAGGTCGTCCGGCGTGTCGGCCGCCTCGGCGATCTCCTGGTTGATGACGGTCTTTTCCCGCTCCAGATCGTCGGCGCGCAGGCTCGGCCGCCAGACCAGGTCCGAGATCACCTCGGCGCCGAGCCGAAGGCCGTCGCTCAGGGCGCGGACCTGATAGCTGGTGCGGTCGTGGCCGGTGGCCGCGTTGATCTGCCCGCCCTCGGCCTCGACTGCCTCGACGATGTCCCGCGCCGACCGCTCGCCGGCGCCTTTGAACACCATATGCTCCAGCAGGTGGGCCCAGCCGGATTGCGCCGGTGTCTCCCAGCGCGATCCGCGTCCGACCACCACCGATAGCGCGAGGGTCTCCAGCCCGGGCATGGGATCGCACACTACCCGCACGCCGTTGGCCAGGGTGTGGATGGCGGGCATGGCGTCAGCCATGTGCGAACTTGCGGATATAGGCCTTCACCGTCTCAAGGTCGGCCGGCATGTGGTCGATCCGCTCCGGCTTGCCAGCCAATCCCTTGGCGGATTGCGGCATGCGTGGCGCGACGCCGGCGGCGGCCTCGACCGCCTCGGGGAACTTCGCCGGATGGGCGGTCGACAGCACCACCATCGGCGTCGTGCGGCGCACGGGACCGACGCGCAGAGCCGCCGCCACACCCACCGCGGTATGAGGATCGATCAGCTCTCCCGAGCCGTTTAGCGTCGCCAGGATCGCCCGGCTGGTGTCGGCCTCGCTGACGCCGGCGCCCACGAACAGCTCGCGCATCTTGGCGAAGGCCTTGGGCGGGATGTCGATGGCGCCGTGATCGGCGAAGGCGCGCATGGCGCGGGCGGTCTCTATCCCCTCGCGGTCGACGGCGTCGAAATAGAGGCGCTCGAAGTTGGACGCGACCTGGATGTCCATCGCCGGGCTCTGGGTCTGGGCCACCGCGCCGCGCGCGTAGCGGCCGGTCTCCACCGCCTTGGCCAGGATATCGTTACTGTTGGTGGCCAGGATGATCCGCTCGATCGGCAGCCCCATCTTGGCTGCGACATAGCCCGCGAACCCGTCGCCAAAATTGCCTGAAGGCACGGCGAATGATACCGGCCGGTGCGGCGCGCCCAGGGCGACGGCTGCGGTGAAGTAGTAGACCACTTGGGCGGCGATCCGCGCCCAGTTGATCGAGTTGACCCCCGACAGATCCACCGACTGCTGAAAGCCCTGGGCGTTGAACAGGCCTTTGACGATGGCCTGGCAGTCATCGAACGAGCCGTCGATGGCGATGCAGCGGACATTGGCCTCGGCAGCCGTGGTCATGAACCGGCGTTGGACCTCGCTGATCTTGCCATCCGGGAACAGCACCACCAGCCGAACATTGGCCCGGCCACGCAGGGCCTCGACCGCCGCGCCGCCGGTATCGCCGGAGGTGGCGCAGACCACGGTCAGCGTCCGTTGCCGAGCCTTGAGAGCCCGTTCGTACAGACGCGACAGCATCTGCATCGCCACGTCCTTGAACGCCAACGTGGGGCCGTGGAACAGCTCCAGCAGCCACAGGCCCGGGTCGAGCTGGCGCAGGGGCGTTACAGCCGCATGGGCGAAACCGGCATAGGCCTCGGTGGTGATCTCCAGCACCTCGGCCGCCGACATGCTGTCGCCAGCGAACCGGCCGAGGATGTGAGCGGCGACGTGGGCATAGGGCATGCCGGCGAATCCGGCGATCTCGGCCTGCGACAGCAGCGGCCAGACCTCGGGCACGTAAAGTCCGCCATCGGGCGCCAGGCCCGCCAGGACCGCGTCAAGAAAGCCGATCGGCGGGCTCTCCCCGCGGGTGGACACATAGTTCATCTAGGACTTCAGTCTCTTCCAAAGGCTGGCGAGGTAGACGCCCAGCAGCGACAGGGCAAGCCCGAACCAGGTCAGGGCGTACTGTAGGTGATTATTCGGGATGTCGGCGGGAATGGGCGCCGGCGTCGGACCGAAGCCCAGCGGCGCCGGCCGCTCCAGCATCAGGAAGGTCGGCGCGGCGTCCGTGACGCCCAGGCTCGCGGCCATGGCGGGCACATCGCGCCAGTACCACAGTCCCTGAGCCGGCATATTTTCCGGCGTCAGGAAGTTGCGGACATCGCCTTTGCGCAGCACGCCGACGATCGGCTGGTCCAGCTTACGGCCCTGCCCTGCCTTCAGGCTCTGAACCTGATCCTGAGCCACGAAGCCGCGGTCGACCAGGATGGTTTTATAAGGTCCGCTGCTCAGCCCACAGGGCGTGATCAGGCGAAACCCGGCGACTTCGCGCACGGCATAGAGTTTCAGATAGGGCGTCGTCTCGATATCGGGGCAGATCGCCGTCACGCGGACAAAGTCGAGCTCAGTGCTGGCGATTCCTCCGGCGAGCGCCTGGCCCACCGGAATCGGCGCGGCGGCTTCCAGCGCCGCGATCTTGGCCAGCAGCGCTTCCTTCCAATGCAGCCGCTTTACCTGCCAGACCCCCAAGCCGATCAGGATCGCGATCCCGATCACCGAGGCGATCGTCAGGCCAATGGGAAAACGGCGAGAGGGTCCGCTCACAGATCATCGCTGCGGTGTTGCGAGGCCTTGTTGTGGAACTGCATGGCCAGCATCACGCCCTTGAAGGGTCGCAGTAGCGCCAGGGTCAGGATCGCGCCGATGGGCAGCCAGGTCACCAGCAGCACCCAGATCGGCGGCTGCAGCGACACCTCGGTGATCAGGATGCCGAAACAGGCGATGAACCCCACCACCAGGATGATGAACACCGCCGGCCCGTCGCCGGAATCAGCCGCCTGAAGGTCGTAGCCACAGGCTTCGCAGCGCGGACTGACCTTCAGGAAGCCCTCGAACAGCGGGCCCTCGCCGCAGTTGGGACAGCGACAGAGGAGGCCCGCGACGACCGGGTTTACGCCGGTCACGCCGGCCTCACTTAATCCCGGGCAGGATCACGTAGAGGAAGGCGAACAGGAACAGCCAGACCACGTCCACGAAGTGCCAGTACCAGGCCGCGGCCTCGAAGCCGAAATGCTTCTGCGGCGTGAAGCCGCCGCCCAGCAGGCGCAGCAGGCAGATGGTCAGGAACAGGGTCCCGATGATCACGTGGAAGCCGTGGAAGCCGGTCGCCATGATGAAGGACGAGCCGTAGAGGCCGGAGTTGGCCGCATCCGCGGAGAAGAACATGTGGTCGCGGAAAATCTCGCTGTACTCATAGGCCTGGATCGAGGTGAACAGCAGGCCGAGCACGACGGTCAGCACGAGACCCCACTTGGCCGCCTTGCGGTCGCCGACCTGAAGCGCGTGGTGGGCCCAGGTCACCGTGGTGCCGGACAGCAGCAGGGTCAGGGTGTTGACCAGCGGCAGGTGGAAGGGTTGCACCACTTCCACGCCCTTCGGCGGCCAGGTCGCCCAGGCCTGGGCGACGCCGTCGAAATTGCCGACATCCGGGGTCAGGGCGCGGTGGCCATGGAACAGGGACATTTCGAAGAAGACCCAGAACCAGGCGACGAAGAACATCACTTCGGAAGCGATAAACAGGATCATGCCGTAGCGAAGGCCGATGGCGACAACGGGCGTATGGTCGCCGGCGTTGGCTTCCTCGACCACGTTTTTCCACCAGCCGAACATGGTGTAGAGCACGCCGGCCAGGCCCAGATAGAAGACGACCGGGTTATGCTTCTCCAGGCCGAACAGGCCCTTCATCCAGATCACGCCACCAACCGCCATGACAAAGGCGGCCAGGGAACCGACCAGGGGCCAGGGACTGGGATTGACCAGGTGATAATCGTGTTTGACGGCGTCGCTCGACATCTGGGCTGTCTCAAACCTCGTGGCGAGGAGCGGCCATCCCGCCCCCTTAGAATCTCTTATTGGCTATAGCGCCGCGCCCGGCCATCCGCCAAGGCCTGGATCAGCCTTTTGCAGCGTTTGTCGCTGTCTTGACCGCTGGATAGAAGGTGTAGGACAGGGTTACGTCCGTATACCCCTTGGTGTCAGGGTCGGTCGCGAACTGGCGATCGACGAAATAGACCACCGGAAAGCGGATCGTCGCGTGCGCCGGAATGGTCTGGTCGGTGAAGCAGAAGCACTGCAGCTTGTGGAAATAGGCGCCCGCCTGGTCCGGCGCGACGTTGTAGACGGCGTGGCCCGTCTCCGGCAGATCGGACTTGTTGGTGACCGTGAAGAAGGCCAGGCCGGTGCTGCCGATATTGAGCGACTGGTTGCCCTGGTCCGGTGTGAAGCTCCACGGCAGGCCGCGCACATTGGTGTCGAAGGTGACCGTCAGCTTTTGCGCCAGCGCCGCGCCCGTAGGCCCCGTGGTCGCGCGAGACACCGTGCCGCCGAAACCCGTCCGTTGGCAGAAGATGCGGTACACCGGCACGGCGGCGAAACCGGCGGCCGTCATCAGCACCAGGACAGCAACGCAATAGAGGGCGATGCGGCCGTGGCTGCGCTGGCCCCAATTAGGCGGGGGGCTAGAGGTGGGCTGAGTCAGCGACATGTCCGCCCAGGCGCGTGATGGTGACGACGAAAACCAGGATCACGAAGGCCGCCAGGGCGACGGCGATGGCGATGCTGCGCATGCGGCGCGCCTTGGCCGCCGCTTCGCTCTCGTGGAAAGGATTGGGCGTGGTCATAAGGTCAAGGCCGGTAGATGAGCTAGCGCCTCGATCAGCAGCGCGGCGAACATGGCGAAGAGGTAGCCGATCGAATAGGCGAACAGGTTGCGCGCGGACTTCACGCCGGTCTTGACCTCATAAAGGCCGCTGGACTGGTTC
>Ga0302314_10005352_pt1 | contig 23414 bp, 23 predicted proteins | sample III_Palsa_N2_3_FD_200533 | JGI IMG/M metagenome (GOLD analysis project Ga0302314, IMG submission 200533) | Peat permafrost microbial communities from Stordalen Mire near Abisko, Sweden - III_Palsa_N2_3 | ecosystem: Environmental > Terrestrial > Soil > Palsa > Peat permafrost | place: Sweden... | reverse complement strand
ACAAGAGCGGCGAACGCAAGAATCCGATCATGAGCGGCCAGGTCACCGGCCTCAGCGATGCGGACATCAAGCAGCTCGCCGCCTGGTTCTCGCAGCAGCCGGCGAAGGACTATGTGCCGGATATCGACGGGCCGGTCGGCGGCAAGAAGTAAGAAGGTTTTCGGCAGTAAAAAAGCCCCGCGATGCGGGGCTTTTTGTTGCATGCCGGGAATCCCGGCAATCAGGGGGGATACAGCTCCCCCAGCCGCGGCGCCTGCCGGCTCCGCTTCGACACCACCGGCAAGCTGCCCAGGGCCTGCGCCAGCGGCCCGCCCTGCCAGGCGCCACCGGAATAACAGGCGCGATCGAGCTGCTGCAGCAATGCCGGCAGGCGGGGATCGTCGAAATATCCGGCCAGGGCATTGAGGCCAGCCGGCGGGTTTTGCGCCCAATGACCGCGCGCCCAGGCCAGCAGATTGCGGCGCGCCGCCTGCGGATCGTTGTCGCGGCAAGCCTGCTGGAAAGCCTTGCGGGCCGCGCCGGCTTCGGGCGCGGCAACGGTGGCCGGCGTCGCTTCGAGCGGCGCCGCTGCCCCGACAGCGCGGCGGCGCTGGCGCCACCATGCCGCCGCCGTGCCGAGCCAGAGCAGACCCAGCGCCAGGCTCAGGCCGATCCACGGCCACGGCGGGCGCGCCGGCAAGGCCGCCGCCGCGGCAAGCGGTGCGGCTTGGATTGCATCGCCCGGCGCGGCCGGCGGGGCTGCCATCGGCACCGGGGATGCTTCGACCGGTGCGCCGCCGGCAGGCAGTATGTCCAGCGTGCGCTCCGGCAGCACCACTTCGCGCTGCACGTCCTGCTTGATGTCCCACCACGACAGGTGCAGGGCCGGCAGCTGGTAGTGCCCGGGACGGTTGGCGATGAGGGCGATGTCCTGCTCGCGGCTGCCGACGATGCCACCGGCCTGCAAGGCCATGTCGGTTTTGGCTTGGTCGGGATAGGCCTTGAGGCCATCCGGCAGGGACAGCTCCGCGCTCAGGTCCGGCAGCTGCGCTCCGGTCAGCCCTTCCGCCTTGAGCAGCAGGTGCAGGGTCAGGGGTTCGCCCACATGCACACTGGCGCTGTCCGGGCGCCAGGCTTCCTCAAGCGTCATCTGCCGGGCCGGGAGCCAGTCGCGGCCGCTGGCAGCGGCCGGGCGCGGCCGCACGTTCAGCACGATGGCGTCGCCGTGCAGGCGCAGCGGCTTCACCGTGCCCATCATCCCGGCGAAGGGCGAGCCGCCGAAGGGATTCTGGCTATCGACGTCCGCCACCTGGGCGTTGAGCACGGGACCGTCCAGGCTGAGCGCACCGCTGCGCTGTGGCTGCAGCAGGTACCTGCGCTCGATCACGTCGTAATGGCGGCCATTGCGCGTCTCGCCGCCCGGCTGGTCCTTGCCCACCTGCTGCACCAGCACATCGCTGTTGCCGGGCAGATCCAGGCTGGCCTGGTAGAGCTGCTGATCGGTATGCAGCTGCACGGTCAGCAGCACCCCGGCCTGCACATAGGGCTGCGCCTGGTCGATCGAGCTGGTCAGGAACACGTGCGCGGCATGCGCGACGGCGGCGCCTCCATTCTGGCTGGCGCCCTGTCCGCTGCCCTGTCCACCGCTCTGGGCATTGCCGGCGCCATCGCTCACCGTCAGGTCGAGGGCATTGCTCTGCTCGCCGTCCCAGGTCAGCGGCGGCACCTGCAGGGTGCCGGCATGTTTCGGCGCCAGCGTCAGCCGCAGCTCGCGCTGCGCCGACAGATGCCCGTTGACGAACTGGATGCTGGTGTTGCTGCTGCTGTCCAGCACGTCGAAGTCTTTCTTCAATGGCGCGAGGTCGGGCTCGCCGCCGCCGCGGCCATCACGCTGCAACACCAGCTGCACCGACTCGCCGCTGCCCACCTCGTCGCGGTCGAGCGAGGCGGTCACCGCCGCCAGGGCGGGCAGGCTCAGGCCGCAGGACAGCACGGCGAGCGCGACAAGGAATGGGATTTTCATGCCTGCTTTCATGGCTGCTGATCCTGCTGGCCCTTCTCTCTCATCATGTGCTCGATCATGAACTTGCGCCGCAGCAGGCCGCCCGGATCATCCGGAATGCGCCGCAGCCATTGCTCCTGCGCCAGCTGTTTCTCGGTGCTCGGCGCCACCGGCACACGGTCGGCATCCGGCGCGGGCTGCCCGGCCGCATCAGCCTGGCCGGCGGTCTGGTTGGCCTGGTTCTGCGCCGCCGGCTTGTTGAGGCCGTTCGCGGCATCGCGCTGCGCCTGTGCCGCATCGTCGGCTTTTTTTTCAGCGTCCTGCTGTGCACTCTGATCCGCCTGCGCCGGATTCTGCGGCGAGGGCTTGGCGGACTGGTTCTGATCGTTCTGCTGACCCGCCTTGCCGTTGCGCGCATCCGCCTGCTGATCCTTGGCGTCATCCGGCTTTCCTGCCTGCTGCTTTGCAGCGGCATCCTGCTGCGCATCCTTGCCGGATTGCGACTGGCCGCCGCCGGGCGATTGTTGCTGCTGGCCCTGCTGCTGTTGCGATTGCTGCTGGTCCTTCTGGTCTTTCTGATCCTGATCTTTCTGATCCTGACCCTTCTGGTTCTGGTCTTTCTGCTGCGAGTGCTGCTGATCCTGCTGCTTCAGCGCCTGCGCCACCAGGTCGCGGTTGTGCCGCGCATCGCGGTTGTCCGGATTGCTGGCGAGCGCCGCGTCGTAAGCCTTGAGCGCCTGTTGCAGATCGCCGGAACGGGCCAGGGCATTGCCGCGATCATAGTGCGCGTCGCTGTCGTCGAGGCCGCCGAAATCGCGCGCTGCGGCGGCGTAGTCGCCTGCCTGCAGTTCGGCGTAAGCCTTGCGGCGCGGATCGGCATACGTCTGTGCGGCCGCCGCGGCATCGCCCTTGCGCAGCAGCTGCTCGCCGCGCTGGTCCGGCGTGCGCCACAAGCTCGACCAGCGGTCCGCCCAGCCACCCGTCGAGCCATCGGCCGCCTCGGCGTTGACCGCCAGGAGCAAACCGGCAAGGAGCAGCGGTGCGCGCTTCATAGCCAGCCCCGCCGCGATAGCGCCGCCGCTAGCAGCAACAGCAGCGGCAGCAGCCATACGCCCGCATCGCGCCAATGCTCGATATGGATGTCCTGCGTGGCAGCGGCGCCATCGGCACGCTGGCCGCGGATTTGCAGGCGGCCGATCAGACGGGGCAGATCGGCGAGGTCCACATAGTCGCCGCCGCCGGCAGCGGCGAGCTGTTGCAGCCGATCCACATCGAGATGAGTCATCGCCGTCTGGCCCTGCGCGTCCTGGGCGAAGCCGCCGCCGGCGGCACGCAGCGGCGCGCCGCCCCTGGTGCCGACGCCCACTACGCTGAGCCGCACCCCATGGGACTTGAGCTGCTCCGCGGCGCTGAACGCGGCGGCGGGATCGGCGAAGCCATCGCTGAGCAGGATCACCCGCTCGTCGCGGGCGCCGGCCTGTTGCAGCAACTGCCCGGCCTGCCGCAGCGCCGGGGCCAGGTTGTCGCCGCTGCTGGGCATGATCTCCGGCGCCAGCGGTGGCAACAGCGCGCGCACCGTGGCCACGTCCTCGGTCAGGGGCGACACGGTGTAAGGCTCATCGCTGAACACCACCAGGCCGACGCGCGCATCACGTGCCGCGCCGAGCAGATCGTCGAGCGCATAGCGGGCTCGGGTGACGCGGTCCGGCGTCAGGTCCGCCGCGGCCATCGAGGGCGACAGGTCGAGCACCAGCACCCAGGCCGCCGGCGCGCGGTAGCCGGTGGCCACATCCTGCTGCCAGCTCGGCCCGGCCAGGGCCAGCGGCGCCAGGGTCCAGGCCAGGGCCAGCCAGGGCCACGGCGAGGCGCGGGCGACGCCGCTGCCGCTCTCCAGGCGCAGCGCGGTGAACAATTCGGGATCGATCAGCCGCGACCAGCTGCCCTCGCCGGCGCGGCGCCGCGCCAGCCACAGCACCAGGCCCCACAGCGGCGGCAGCGCCAGCAGCCAGGCCGGGCGCAGGAAGTGAAACGCATGCAGGGCGGCGCTCAGCTCCATGCGCGATCCCGCAGCAGAATGGCCGGCAGGCTCAGCAACAAGGCCAGGCCCAGCGGCCATGGATACCACTCGGTACTTGGCCGATACCATTGCTCGTGCCCGGCGCTCGGCTCGAGCTGGTCGATGCGCGTGTAGACCTGTTGCAGCGCACCGGCATCGGTGGCGCGGAAATATTCGCCGCCGGTGGCCTGGGCAATGCCCTTGAGCGTGTCCTCGTCCAGATCGTCGTTGCCGCCGCCCAGGCCGAAGAAGCCCTGCTGCGCCGCCGCGCCGACGCCGATGGTGTAGATGCGCAGGCCCGCATCGGCCGCCAGCTTCGCCGCTTCCAGCGGCGGCATGGCGCCGGCGTTGCTGCTGCCGTCGGTGAGCAGCACCAATACCGTGTCGCTCTTGCCGCCCGACTGACCATTGGGCTGGCCGTCGGCAGGCGCGGCGGCATGCGCCGGATCATCGCGCAGGCGCTTGATCGCCAGCCCGATGGCGTCGCCGATGGCGGTTTCGGTGCCGGCGACGCCGATCATCGCTTCCTGCAGGAACTGGTGCACCGTGCCCAGGTCGGCGGTCAGCGGCGCCTGCATGTAGGGCCGCGTACCGAACAGGATCAACCCCACCTGGTCGCCGTGGCGGCGCTGGATGAAATCGCCCGCCACCTTCTGCACCACCTGCAGGCGCGAATAGCCGCCGGCCATGTCCTGCGTCGCCATCGAGCCGGACACGTCCACCGCCAGCAGCAGGCGGCGCCCGGTGGTCGGCACCGGCTGCGCGTCGCCCAGCCACTGCGGACGCACCGCCGCCGCCAGCAGCAGCAGCCAGATCAGCGCGAACAGCAGGCGGCGGCCGCGCGGACCGAAGTGCATGCCGGGCAGCGCCTCGGTGCCGACGCCGGCGGCAAAGGGCAGGAACAGCGCCGCGCCCTGCGGCCGCACCGGCGGCAGCAACCGCGCCAGCAGCCAGGGCAGCGGCAGGAACAGCAGCATCCAGGGCCAGGCCAGGTGGATCATCGGCGCGCCTTGAGGAAGCCGCGCGCGCCGCTCAGCCACACCGTGCGGCTGGATGCACGGCTCTGGCCGCCATAGGCGGCGCGCAGCAGATCGCGGCCCGGCTCGCCGGACAATGCGGTACCGCCGTGCGCGGCAACGAAGGCGATCCAGGGCTCGCCGCTCAAGCGCGCCACCGGCTCGCGCCCGAAGCGCACCACGGCGTAGCGGCGCAGCAGATGCTCCAGTCCGCGCGCCAGCGCCGCGTCGTCGGCGCCGCCCTGTTCGAGTTGCCCCAGCTCGCGCAGCGCGGCCAGCCGCAGGCGGCGCACGGGATGGCGCAGCCAAAACACCAGTGCCACCACCGCCGCCAGCAACAGCACGGCCAGCCCCCACCAGCCCGGCGCCGGCGGCCACAGGCCTGGCGCTGCCGGCGCATGCGCCGGCGCCAGCTGCGCCAGCAGATCGGAATTCATGCCGCCCATACCGGCTCCCGCAACAGCGGCGGCAACACAACGCCGATGTCGTCAGCCGTGTTGAGGCGCGTCAGCGGCAAGTCGAAGCGCCGCGCCAGCTCGCGCAGGCGCCGCTCGCGCTCGGCCCAGGCGGCGCGCCAGGGCGCACGGCTGCCCTCGCCGCTCAACCACCACAGGCGGCCCGGCAGGCCCACCCGGTAATCGCCCGGCGGCAGGCCGGCGGACTCCAGCGGATCGGCGATCCACAGCAGGCGGCAGTCGCAATGCGCCGCCAGGCCGCCCAACATCAGCTCGGCCGCCTCGTCGAGGCCGCTGAAGTCGCTGAGGATCAGCACCAGGCTGCCCGGCTTGACCAGGCGCCGCAGCGTGACCAGGGCGGCGCCCAGGCCCGCGGGATCCGGTTGCCCGGGCGCGCGCGGCTGCGTCTCCACCAGGGCCTGCAACACCGGCAGCACGCCGGCCTGGCGCGCGCGCGGCGGGATGATGCGCGGCTTGCCGCCGCCGCTGGCCAGGACCGCGCCGAGGCGGTCGCCGCCGAGAGACGCGGCCCAGCCGAGCAGGGCGGCGGCGCGCAGCAGCAGGGCCGATTTCAACTGGCGCTTGCTGCCGAAGAACAGGCCCGGATGCAGATCCGCCAGCAGCCACACCGGGCGCTCGCGATCCTCGCGGAACATCTTGGTGTGCGGCTTGCCGCGGCGCGCGGTGACGCGCCAGTCGATGCTGCGCGCATCATCGCCGGGGGCGTAGAGCCGCACTTCCTCGAACTCCAGGCCGCGGCCGCGCTGGGCGCTGCGGTGGCCACCCTGCAGGCGCGCCAGCGCCGGGCGGTGCGCGCGCAGGTTGAGACCCTGGGCCGCCCCGCGCAGAGCGACCAGTTCGGGCAGGTCCGGCAGGATCATGGGGCCGGTACTTGCCCCAGCAGTTCTTCCACGCAGGCCTGGGCGGTGACGCCGCGCGCCTGCGCGGTGTAGTCGAGCAGCAGGCGGTGACGCAGGGCGTCCGGGGCGATGGCCTGCACGTCCTCGGGGCTGACATAGTCGCGCCCGTGCAGCCAGGCGTAAGCGCGCGCTCCGCGCTCGATGGCGATGGCGGCGCGCGGGCTGGCGCCCCAGCGCAGCCATTCGGCCAGCTTGGCGCTATACGGCGCGGGACGGCGCGTGGCGTCGACCAGGGCGGCGATGTACTCCGCCACCGAGTCCGCCAGGGTCAGGCGCAGTACTTCATCGCGCGCCGCGAAGACGCTGTGCTGCGACAGCAATCGCACCGGCGGCCGCAACTCCTCCGCCGCCACCGCCTCGCGCCGCGTCAACTCCATGATGCGCAGCGTGGTGGCGCGGTCCGGATAGTCCACCAGGGTGTGCAGCATGAAGCGGTCGAGCTGCGCCTCGGGCAGCGGATAGGTGCCCTCATGCTCGATCGGATTTTGCGTGGCCATCACCAGGAACAGCCGCGGCAGCGCATAGGTGGCGCTACCGACGCTGATCTGCCGCTCGCCCATCGCCTCGAGCAGGGCCGACTGCACCTTGGCCGGAGCGCGATTGATCTCGTCGGCCAGGATCAGGTTGTGGAACAGCGGCCCGCGCTGGAACTGGAAGCCGCCTTCCTCAGGGCGATAGATGTCCGAGCCGGTGAGATCGGACGGCAGCATGTCGGGGGTGAACTGCACGCGCTGGAAGTTGCCCTCCAGGCCATGCGCCAGGGCCTTGATGGCGCGGGTCTTGGCCAGGCCCGGCGGTCCTTCCACCAGCAGGTGGCCATCGGCCAGCAGGGCCACCAGCAGGCGTTCCACCAGGTTTTCCTGGCCGAGGATCTGTGAGTTGAGGTAGCCGCGGAGACTGTTGAACGCGGTGAGCGCGGTGTCGGCGGTCGTGTTGTTATCGGGGATACTGCGGTCTTCCATCCAGGGGCTCTCGAATCGCTTTTGCCAAGCAGGTAGTAGAGATTTCAACTTCGAATTAGTTCCCGGCCGCAGCGCTTGCGCAATCATGGCCGAGGACAACAAAAGGCCCCGCAGCGCGGGGCCTTGGTCGAGACGGGACGCCGGAACCTACTCGTCCAGGAACGAGCGCAGATAGTTCGCCCGGCTCGGATGGCGCAGCTTGCGCAAGGCCTTGGCCTCGATCTGGCGGATGCGCTCGCGCGTGACGTCGAACTGCTTGCCGACCTCTTCCAGCGTGTGGTCGGTGTTCATGTCGATGCCGAAGCGCATGCGCAGCACCTTGGCCTCGCGCGGGGTGAGGCTGGCGAGAATCTGGTGGGTCGCTTCGGCCAGCGACTGCGAAGTGGCCGACTCCAGCGGCGACACGGCGAGGCCGTCCTCGATGAAATCGCCGAGGTGGGAATCCTCGTCGTCGCCGATCGGCGTCTCCATCGAGATCGGTTCCTTGGCGATCTTGAGGACCTTGCGCACCTTGTCCTCGGGCATCTCCATCTTCACCGCCAGCTCTTCCGGCGTCGGCTCGCGGCCCATCTCCTGCAGCATCTGGCGCGAGATGCGGTTGAGCTTGTTGATGGTCTCGATCATGTGCACCGGGATGCGGATGGTGCGCGCCTGGTCGGCGATGGAGCGGGTGATGGCCTGGCGGATCCACCAAGTGGCGTAAGTGGAAAACTTGTAGCCGCGGCGGTATTCGAACTTGTCCACTGCCTTCATCAGGCCGATGTTGCCTTCCTGGATCAGGTCGAGGAACTGCAGGCCGCGGTTGGTGTACTTCTTGGCGATGGAGATGACCAGGCGCAGGTTGGCCTCGACCATTTCCTTTTTGGCGCGGCGGGCCTTGGCCTCGCCCAAGGTCATGCGCCGGTAGATGTCCTTGATCTCGTCGATGGAGAGCAGGTTGTCGCCCTCGATCTGCTTGAGCTGGGCGACGAGCTGCTCGATGTCGGCCTTGCGTGAGGCCAGCGTGGCCGAGTACTTGCGCTTGGCGCGCACCGCCTTTTCCACCCAGGCGGCGCTGGTCGGGCCTTCCTCGCGGAACTTGGCGAGGAACTCCTCGCGGCTCATGCCGGCATCGGTCACCGCCACGCGCATGATGGCGCGCTCCAGCGAGCGGATCTGCTCCAGCTTGCTGCGCAGGTTGAGGGTGACTTCCTCCACGATCTTCGGCGACAGGCGGAAGGTCATGATCAGGTCGGCCACCGCCTCGCGGCGCTGCTGGGTCTTCTTGCTGGAGCTGCCCAGGCGCAGCAGGGAATCCCAGGCCTGGTCGTACAGGGCCTGCAATTCCTCGAAATTCTTGGCGGCTTCGAGCGGATCGGGGCCGGTCTCGACGGCCTCTTCCTCCTCGCCGTCCTCCTTCTCCTTCTCGTCTTCCTCTTCCTCCTCCTCGACCTCGACCTCCAGCGGCACCTCTTCGGCGGCGGCCGCGGGCGCATTCGGGTCGAAGAAGCCGACCACCACTTCGGCCAGGCGCTTCTTGCCTTCCTTGGCCGCGTCGTAGGCTTCCAGCAGGATGGCTACGGTTTCCGGGTAGATCGCCATGGCGTAGAGGGCTTCGCTGAGGCCCTCCTCGATGCGCTTGGCGATGCGGATTTCGCCCTCGCGGTCGAGCAGCTCGACGCTGCCCATCTCGCGCATGTACATGCGCACCGGGTCGGTAGTGCGGCCGAATTCGGAATCGGCGGAGGCCAGCGCGGCGGCGGCTTCCTCGGCGGCTTCCTCGTCGTCCTCGGCGGCGGCGACGGTGGGCTCGCTGAACAGCTGGGTTTCGTCGTCCGGGGCTTCGTCATGGACCGGAATGCCCATGCCCTGGATCATGGTGATGACGTCGTCGATCTGCTCCGAATCGACCAGCTCCGTCAGGTGATCCGACACCTCGGCGAAGGTAAGGAACCCCTTCTCCTTGCCCAGGGCAATGAGATTTTTGATCTGTGACTGCTGGTCGGATGCGCTCATCAACTGTTTCTCAATGGCGGAGCCCTGTTGTAAGTAAATTCGGCCCAGAACTCAATGCCAGAATTCAATATGTTACCGTCAACCTACCCGATTTTAGACCAATCGTGCGTCGGAAAGTTGGCGGGTAATCTGCTCCAGTTCGGCCGTTTCGGCAGGGGCCAATTCCCGCTCGCGGGCCAGCTCCAGCAGGGTCTGGGCGCGACCGCGGACCGCCTTGCGGCGCAGCAATTCGATGGCGTCCGCGAACTCCTGCGCGATCGCCGCCTCGTCCAGCGGCACCTCGACGCCGATGATGCGGTTCAGGGCAGCCCCCTTGGGCATATCGCGCCACTGTTCGAGCAGCTGGCTAGCTCGACAATGAGGGTGTTCCTGGAAGAATTCAATCGCCTCCACCAGGATTTCGATGCCCGGCTGCGGCATGGCGGCCAGCTGCCCGACATGCTCGACTTTCTGCGCCATTTCCGGGTGTTCCAGCAGCAGTTGCAGGGCGCGCTTGATCGGGCGGGCGCCGGGCGCCTCGGCCCGTCCCGCGGGCGCCGGGCGGCCCGAGGTGGCGGCGCGCTCGCGGCCCGCCAGCAGGGCATCCAGGTCGGAGCGGCCGAGCCGGGTCAGGTGCTCCAGCTCGTCGACGATGACGCTGCGCAGCGGCCCCTCGCGCATCCGCTCCAGGTGCGGGCGCGCCAGGCCGACCAGGCGCGCGCGGCCGTCGCGGCTGCCCAGGTTGACCTCCTTCTTCAGCTCGCCCAGCAGGAAATCGCTGAGGCTCATGGCCTGCTCGACCAGGCCGCGGAAGGCGTCGGCGCCGATCTCCTGCACCAGCGTGTCCGGATCATGGCCGTCGGGCAGGAACATGAAGCGGCATTCACGCCCCTCGTGCACCTCCGGCAGGGCCTGCTCCAGCGCGCGCCAGGCGGCGGAGCGGCCGGCGCGGTCGCCGTCGAAGCAGAACACCACGCGCTGCGTCGACTTGAACAGCAGCGACAGGTGGTCGCGGGTGGTGGCGGTGCCGAGGGTGGCGACGGCGTTGCGGATGCCGTGGTGCGCCAGCATCACCACATCCATGTAGCCTTCCACCACCATCAGGTAGGGCAGGTCGGCCTTGCTCGACTGCTTGGCCTCGTACAGGCCGAACAGGTTGCGCCCCTTGTGGAACAGCGGCGTCTCGGGTGAATTCAGGTACTTGGCCGGATCGTTGGCCAGGGTGCGGCCGCCGAAGGCGATGACCCGGCCGCGCGTGTCGCGGATCGGAAACATCACGCGGTTGCGGAACACGTCAAAGACGCGGCCGGTTTCCTCTTTTTTCTTCAGCAGTCCGGCGGTCAGTGCATGCTCGGTGTCGCTCTTGAACTGCTGCGCCAGCGCGTCCCAGGAATCGGGCGCAAAACCGATGCCGAACAGCTTGGCGGTATCGCCGCCGAGGCCGCGCTTCTTCAGATATTCGATCGCCGGCTGGTGGCTGCGCAGCTGGTTGCGGTAGAAACGCTCCGCCGCCGCCAGCGCATCGAGCGGGCCTTCCAGCACCAGCTGCTCGCTGCGTCCGCCCTCGCGCGGCACCTGCACGCCGGCGCGCTTGGCCAGCTCCTCTACCGCCTCGACGAAGCTGAGGCGGTCGTTCTCCATCAGGAAATTGATGGCGGTGCCGTTCTTGCCCGAGGAAAAGCAGAAAAACATCTGCTTGGCCGGCGAGACGAAGAAGGACGGCGATTTCTCGTTGGTGAAGGGCGAGAGTCCCTTGTATTCCTTGCCGGCGCGCTTCAGCTCGACGCGCGCGCCGACCACCTCGACGATGTCGATGCGCGACAGGAGGTCCTGGATGAAACCTTGGGGAATACGGGACACGGAAACCAGATCGTAGGGCGGGCCATGCCCGCCGTAAACAATACCAGCACCGCAGCGAAACGGCGGCCAAACCAACGTAGGGTGGGTGAAGCGAAGCGCAACCCACCGTTGCCGCGACCGGCGTGGCCGGTGGGTTACGCCGCTGCGCGGCTCCACCCACCCTACAAAAGTCTTATCCCAGCTTTCCCTTGATCAGGCCCGACAGCTTGCCCATGTCGGCCTTGCCTGCCACTTTCGGCTTGAGCCAGGCCATCACCTTGCCCATGTCCTTGCCGCCGGCGGCGCCAGTCTCGGCAATGGCCTGGGCGATGAGGGCATCGACTTCGGCGGGGGTGAGCTGCTGCGGCAGGTAGCCCAGCAACAGGGCGATTTCCTGCGCCTCCTTGTCGGCCAGCTCGGGCCGGTTGCCGCTGCGGTACTGCGCTTCCGAATCGCGGCGCTGCTTGACCATCTTCTCGATGGCGGAGATCACCACCGCATCGGTCAGCTCGACCGCATCGACCACTTCACGCTGCTTCATCTCGGCGGTGAGCATGCGCAAGGTGCTGACGCGCGCCTTGTCGCCGGCCTTCATCGCGGTTTTCACGTCTTCCGTGATGCGCGTCTTGAGATCGGTCATGGCGTTTCTCCAATAGAAAAATCCGCCCCGGAGCCGGTGCGGATTTTTTACTTAGCTTGTTTCAACAGTCGGCGCCAGGGATGGCGCCGTGCTTGTCAGGACGACAAACTAATACATTCTCACCTGGCGGGAGGTCTCGCGCGACACGCGCTTGGCCTGACGCTTCACGGCAGCAGCGCGCTTGCGCTTGCGCTCCTGGCTCGGCTTCTCGAAGAACTCGTGCGAGCGCAGGTCGGTGAGGACACCGGCCTTCTCACAGGTGCGCTTGAAACGGCGCAGTGCGACTTCAAACGGCTCATTTTCGCGGACGCGGACGCTCGGCATATGCCATCACTCTCGAAACAAAAAAGGGTTGCCCCCATTAAGGGAGCGAGATTCTAAGTGTTTCCCGGCCGTAAAGCAAAGCTTACCCCTTTCCCTCACAATACCCGCCCCATGCCCTCCCCTGGCACCATCCTCGGCATCGAGACCTCCTGCGACGAGACCGCCGCGGCCGTCTATGACGGCGAGCGCGGGCTGCTGGCGCACGTCCTGCACAGCCAGGCGGCGATGCACGCCGAATACGGCGGCGTGGTGCCGGAGCTGGCGGCGCGCGACCATGCTGGCCGCATCCACGCCCTGGTGGCGGAAACCCTCCACGCCGCCGGCCTGGAACGGAAGGATATCAACGGCATCGCCTACACCGCCGGCCCGGGACTGATCGGAGCCCTGCTGGTGGGCGGCGCCTTTGCCGCCGGGCTGGCGGCGGCCACGGGGGCCAGATTGATCCCGGTGCACCACCTGGAAGGGCATCTGCTGGCGCCGATGCTGGAGGCGCGCAAGCCGGAATTCCCGTTCCTGGCCCTGCTGGTCTCGGGCGGCCACACCATGATCGCCCGGGTCGACGGGGTTGGCCGCTACGCCATCCTGGGCGAAACCCTGGACGACGCCGCCGGCGAGGCCTTCGACAAGACCGCCAAGCTGCTCGGCCTGCCCTACCCCGGCGGGCCACAGCTGGCCAGGCTGGCCGAAAGCGGCAAACCCGGCCGCTTCCGCTTCACTCGCCCGATGACCGACCGGCCGGGGCTGGAGTTCAGTTTCAGCGGCCTGAAAACGGCGGTGCTGACCGCCCTGCCCAAGGACGCCGACACCCAGACCCGCGCCGACCTGGCCCTGGCCTTCGAAGAAGCGGTGACCGACACGCTGGCCATCAAATGCAGCCGCGCCCTCAAGGAAACCGGCTTGAAGCGGCTGGTGGTGGCCGGCGGCGTCGGCGCCAACCGGCGGCTGCGCGACAAGTTCGCGGCGATGGAGCAGCGCGGCGAGGCCGAGATGTATTTCGCCCGCCCGGAATTCTGCACCGACAACGCCGCCATGATCGCCTACGCCGGCTGGGCCCGTTACAGCGAAGCCCAGGCCGGGGGCGGCATCCTGGCGCGGGCGCGCTGGCCGCTGCACGAACTCACCCCACCGCTGACGAGCGCCGCATGAACCCCCTGGATCACATCCTCATCAGCGGCCTGCAGGCGCGCGCCATCATCGGCGTGCATGCCTGGGAGCTGCACCAGCCGCGGCCCCTGCTGATCGACGTGGAACTGGGGGTGGACGCCAGGGCCGCCGCCGCCACCGACCGCCTGCGCGACGCGGTTGACTACAAGGCGGTGTCCGACGACATCATCGTCTTCGCCGCGTCGAAGGAATTCCGCCTGATCGAGACGCTGGCGGAATCGCTGGCGCGCCTGCTGTTCGAGCGGCACCCGATCCTGTCGCTGCGCTTGACCATCGGCAAACCCGGCGCGGTGCCCGAGGCGCGCGGGGTGGGGATCCGCATCGACCGCCGGCGTGAAGACTACGCGGTGTGCGGCCGCTGATCTTGACCTATTATGGTGCGCGCGAACTCCGCCAGATCCTTGTAGATCGGCACATCATCGGGCTTACGCTTACTTTTGGTGCGTTCTCCCTTGCCGGTTAGCACCAATACGGGGCGCGCTCCGGCGGCCCGGGCGGCCTCGATATCGGATTCGGAATCGCCCACGAAGGGCACGCCTTCCAGGCTGATCCCCAGCCGCCGCGCAAGGTCCTTCAACATGCCCGGCGCCGGTTTGCGCATCTCGCTGGCCTCATCCGGATGGTCCGGCGCGTACTGGATGCCGCTGATGCGCCCGCCCACTTCCGCCACCGCCCGCTGCAGGCGCTCGTGGATGGCGAACAGGGCGTCGAAGTCGAACAGGCCGCGGCCGATGCCGGACTGGTTGCTGGCGATATAGACCTGGTAGCCGGCCTGGCACAGCAGGGCGATCGCCTCCAGGCTACCCGGAATCGGCACCCATTCGGCCACGGACTTGATGTACTCGTCCGAGTCCTCGTTGATGACGCCGTCGCGGTCAAGAATTACGAGCTTCATGTCCGCACTGTGCCGGGGGTGCCGTACAGGGTCAAGGACGGTTCTCATCGTAGGGCGGCCTGTGGCCGCCGGCTTTTCGTTTTCGGCAGCAGCTCGGCGGCGCGTCCAAAAAAATTCGCACCCAGCCGGGAATAAAACCCGAAGGCCGCCGGTAAACATCCTGGAACCCCCAAAGCCAGGAGATGGCCGTGTCGAAAGATGAATTGAACCTGTCGCGTCGCAATGCCCTGAAGTGCATGGCCTATGGCGGAGCCGGCACCCTGTTTGTCCTCTCCGGCGGCATCCTCGCCCCGGTGGATCTGGCCTGGGCCGCCGCCGACCGGCAGCGCGTCGCCGGACTGGGCAAGCCGCTGTTCCTGCAGATCAGCGACACCCATATCGGCTTCGCCAAGGACGCCAATCCGGACGTCAACGGCACCTTGAACCAGGCGGTTGCCCTGCTCAATGCGATGCCCGAGCAGCCGGCACTGGCCATCCACACCGGCGACATCACCCATCTGTCCAAGCCCGCCGAATTCGACCTGGCGCAGCAGCTGCTCGGCCGCTTGCGCACCACCGAGCTGCACACGGTACCGGGCGAGCACGACACCGCCGACGCCACCGTCAGCGAATATTTCAGCCGCTTCGGCAAGGCCTCCAACAACAAGGGCTACTACAGCTTCGATCACGCCGGCGTGCACTTCATCGCGCTGATCAACGTGCTGGAGTTCAAGGCGGGCGGCCTGGGCACCCTGGGACCGGACCAGCTCGCCTGGGTCACGGCCGACCTCAAGCATCGCTCCTCCAGCACCCCCATCGTGGTCTTTGCCCACATGCCGCTGTGGACCATTTACGAGCCCTGGGGCTGGGGCACTTCCGATGCGGACCAGCTGATGAGCCAGCTGCGCCGCTTCGGCTCGGTCACCGTGCTCAACGGGCACATCCACCAGATCGTGCAGAAGGTCGAGGGCAACATCACCTTCCACACCGCGCGCTCCACCGCCTATCCGCAGCCGGTCGCCGGTGAAGGCGCCGGTCCCGGGCCGCTGAAGGTGCCTGCCGAGCAGCTGCCGGAGATGCTCGGCGTGACCAGCGTGTCGGTGGTGAAACATCCGCACGCGCTGGCGCTGACCGATAACACCATCGGCTGAGCGGCTGGATTTCCCAACTGGAGAACACCCCCATGACTCATCCTGAAAAATCCGGGCGCAATTCGCTGCGACGAGACACCGCGATCAACGGCCTCATCGCCTGCGCGGTCGCCGCCGGCCTGTTCGCCGCCGGCGCATCGTTCACCCCGGGAGCGGCACTCGCGCAGACCGCCGCGGCAACGACGGCAAGCCCTGTCAAAGGCGATCCCCTGCGCGGCAAGACCCTCTACCAGGGCTGCGAAAGCTGCCACTCCATCGACGACAACGATGTCGGCCCCAAGCATCGTGGCGTGGTCGGGCGCCGCGCGGGCAGCATCGCGGACTATGCCTATTCCCCCGCCCTGAAGAATTCCGGGCTGACCTGGGACGAGGCCACCCTGGACCGCTGGCTGATCAATCCCAGCGCGCTGGTGCCGGGCACCAAGATGTTTTTCAGGATCGACGACCCGCAAAAACGCGCGGACATCATTGCCTACCTCAAGGAGCAAAAGTAAACGAAGCACTCTCCATCCAGCGCCAGAGACCATCGCCGGCGACTTGCATCCCGGCGCCGATCAACCGATATTCCCCCAGCGAAACCAGCGGCAGGGTGCGGCAGCCACGCGGTGGCACCGCCGGCCCGGCCGCATGAAATAGAGGGGGTCGGTTTGAGCGATGTAGACGCAAGCCGTCGTTTCGAAGCGATGGCCTCGCCGCACCTGGACGCCGCCTACAACCTGGCCCGCTGGCTCACGCGCGACCCGCATGATGCCGAGGACGTGCTGCAGGACGCATATCTGCGCGCCCTCCGTTTCTTCGGCGGCTTTCGCGGCGGCGATGGCCGCGCCTGGCTGCTGGCGATCGTGCGCAACACGTTCTACACCTGGGCCGAACAGCATGGCCGCCACAAGTCCGAGGTGGCATACGACGACGCCACGCTCGGCCTGCATGCCGCGGAAGCCTGCGCGCACCAGGGCCTGCACGGCACCGATCCCGCACAGCTGCTGCTGCGCGCCGCCGACCAGCAGCTGATCGAAAGCGCCCTGCTCGAGCTGCCGCTGGAATACCGTGAAATCCTGGTGCTGCGCGAACTGGAGGAGCTGTCCTACAAGGAGATTGCCGAAGTGGTCGGCGTGCCGCTGGGAACGGTGATGTCGCGCCTGTCGCGCGCGCGCCTGCAACTGCGCCACCAGATCGAGGCAATGGACCAGCCATGAATGAGATGAACTGCGAAGAAGCGCGTGAGCTGCTCCCCGCCTACGGCGACGGCGAGCTGGACCTGCCGCACGCCCTGGCCCTGGAAAAGCACATCGACGGCTGCGCCGACTGCGCCACCGCGCTGCGCACCCAGCGCGCGCTGAGCCAGGCGGTGCGCAAAGCCCCTTATCACCGTGCCCCGGATGCGCTGCGTGCGCGCCTGCGCGCGCAGCTGCCGGCTGAACCGGCCACACCCCTGGCCACGGCGCAGGCAACTCCGGCGACGCCCCTGCCCCCGGTACAGCCGCGCCGCCGCCGCGACTGGTCGCGCTGGGCCCTGCCCATCGCCGCCAGCCTGGCGCTGGCGGTAGGGCTCAACGTGATGCTGGCGACACAGCGCTCGCAACAATCGCTGCGCGACGAGCTGGTGGCCGGCCATGTGCGCTCGCTGCAGGTGGAGCATCTGTCCGACGTCGCCTCCAGCGATCAGCACACGGTCAAACCCTGGTTCAACGGCAAGCTCGACTATGCCCCGCCGGTGCGCGACCTGGCGCAGCAGGACTTCCCGCTGCTGGGCGGGCGCCTGGACTACATCGCCCACCGCCAGGTGGCGGCGCTGATCTATCGCCACCGCAAGCATTTCATCAATCTGTATATCTGGCCTGGCCAGGACGGCGACGCGGCGCCCGACAGCCACGGCAGCGAGGGCTACAACCTGGTGCACTGGCGCCGCGACGGCATGGAGTATTGGGCGGTGTCCGATCTCAACGGCGAAGAGCTGAAACAGTTTGCCGAGCTGCAGATCGAAGCGGCGATGGACAAGACGGCGAACGCGCCGAATACGTAGGAAGATTCCACCAATCTCCGTTCGCCCCGAGTGCGTTGCGCAGCAACGCGTATCGAGGGGCCAGCGCGCACTGGCCCCTCGATACACCCGCTACGCGGGCACTCGGGGCGAACGGAGTTGGTCGCTGAACCCAGCAAGCAGCCATCGTAGGGCGGCCTGTGGCCGCCGCGCTTGCTACCGTGCGGAACCACGGCGGCCACAGGCCGCCCTACGGTAAAACACCGTTGCCAGGCTTCTCACCCCGGCAGGCAGGATAGATCCGCCACCTCGCGGCACAGCGCATCCAGCCGCGACAGCAGGGCCAGGCGGTTGCCGCGCACTTCGGCGTTGTCGGCCATCACCATCACGCCGTCGAAGAACGCATCCACCGGCTCCTTCAGCGAGGACAGGGCCTGCAGCATGGCGCCGTATTCGGACCGGGCGCGCAGCGGCGCCAGCGCCGATTCGACGCGCTCCAGTTCGGCCAGCAGGTCATGCTCGGACTGCACTTCGAACAGCCGCGACTGCACCGCATCCGCACCCTGCCCGCCCGACTGGCGCAGGATGTTGCGCGCGCGCTTGTCGGCGGCGGCCAGCGTGGCGGCGGCGGGGGTATTCTGGAAGCTGCGCAGCGCGTCGAGCCGGCGCACGAAGTCCAGCGGGCGCGAGGCGCCCATTACGCGCACCGCCTCGAACTGGTCGGCGGTGGCGCCGCGCTCGATGCAATAACCGCGCAGGCGCTCCACCGCGAAATCCCACAAATCATTCAGCACGCCGTCGTCGCGCTTGCCGGCCGGCTGCGCTTCGAGCGCGGCCTTGAGCACTTCACGCAGATCGAGGTCGAGGCCACCTTCGATACAGATGCGCAGCGCGCCGAGCGCGGCGCGGCGCAGGGCATAAGGATCTTTACTGGCGGTCGGCTTTTGCCCGATGGCAAAGATGCCGGCGAGGCTGTCGAGCTTGTCGGCCAGCGCCACGATCTGTCCGGCGCGAGTGGAGGGAATCGGCCCGCCCGCCTGCGTCGGCCGGTAATGCTCGGCCACTGCCTGCGCCACCGTATCCGGCTCGCCATCAGCGCGGGCGTAGTAACCGCCCATCAGGCCCTGCAGCTCGGGGAACTCGTAGACCATCTTGGTAACGAGGTCGTTCTTGGCCAGCTGCGCCGCGCGATCCACCGTGGCGGCGTCCGCGCCGACACGCGCCGCGATATCGCCGGCCAGCCGGCGCACGCGCGCAACCTTCTCACCGGTGCTGCCCAGATCCTTCTGGAACGTCACCGTCTGCAACTTCTCGCCATAGGCTGCCAGCGGCTGCTTGCGGTCCTGCTCCCAGAAAAACAGCGCATCGGTCAGGCGCGGGCGCACCACGCGCTCGTTGCCGGCGATGACCTGGGCCACGTCCTTCGATTCGATATTGGCGACGGTGATGAAATGCGGCAGCAGCTTGCCCGCCGCGTCGAACAGGGTGAAGTAGCGCTGGTTGGTTTCCACCGTGGCCACCACCACTTCCTTCGGCAACTGCAGGAAGCGTTCCTCAATGCGGCCGGAGATCGCGACCGGCCATTCGACCAGGGCGGTGACTTCGTCGAGCAGGGTCTCGTCGATGCGCGGATCGCCGCTCAGCTTCGCGGCTTCAGCCTCGATCTGCCGCTTGATCTCGGCGCGGCGCCCGGCGAAGTCGGCCCACACGCGGGCATCCCACAGGGCGGGGCCGTAATCCGCCAGCGTCTTCAGCACAATTGCCTTGGGCGCGTGGAAACGATGGCCATAGGTCTTGCGCCCGGCCTTGAGGCCGAAGCGTTCGAGCGGCACGATCTTGTTGCCGTAAAGGGCGAGGATCCACTGCACCGGCCGCACGAAGGTTTCCTCGCCCGCGCCCCAGCGCATGCGCTTGGGCACCAGCTGATCCATCTGCTTGAGCGTTTCCTCGAAGATTTCCGCGATCAGCTCCAGGGTCTTGCGGCCTTTCTGCTTCTTGCGGAATACGAGGTTGCCGTTTTCCTGCTTCAGATCCTTGAACTCGACGCCGCAGGACTTGGCGAAGCCCAGCGCCGCCGGCGTGGGCTGGCCGTCCTTGAACGCAGCCGCGATCTGCGGCCCCTTGCGCTCGATGTTCTGGTCGGCCTGGCGCTCGCCTACGCCCTCGATCAGCACCGCGATGCGCCGCGGCGTGGCGAAGGTGCGGCTCTCGCCGATGGCCACGCCGCGCTTGGCCAGGCCGCCGCCGATGCCCTGCGACAGGGCCTCGGTCAGCGGCTGCACATAGCGCGCGGGCAGGTCTTCGGTGCCCAGTTCGATCAGCAGGGATTGGTTCATGAGCTAAAAATCTTCAGGTAGGCGACCGTTCCGCATGCTGCGGCAGGCCGTCGAGAATGTCGTACCACTCGGCCTTGGAGCCGACGAAGTTGTGCGCCTGCGGCTTGAAGCCGATCGGCGTGTCGAGCGTGCCCATGCGCAGACGCAGCAGGCCCGGCTTTTCGGCGGCGCGGCTGAATAGCGGCGAGCCGCAGACGCCGCAGAACACGCGCTGCTTGCCGGGCGAGGACTCGTAGGCCTTGAGCAAGTCCTCGCCCTGCAACAGCTTGAAGCCCGCAACGTCGATCGGCGCATTGGTGCCGAAGGCGGTGCCCTGCGCCTTGCGGCACTTCCGGCAATGGCAATAGATGAACTGGCCGAAAGCGCCGCTGTACTCGTACCGCACGCCGCCGCACAGGCAGCTGCCGCTATAGGTGCCGGTCATGGGAGCCCCTGCGTCGCCGCTGGCCTAAGCCGCCTTGAGCAGCGGGAAGCCGAGCTTCTCGCGCGCGGCATAGTAGGCCTCGGCGCAGAGCCGGGCCAGGGTGCGCACGCGCAGGATGTAGGCCTGGCGCTCGGTGACGCTGATGGCGCCGCGGGCATCGAGCAGGTTGAAGCTGTGCGAGGCCTGCAGCACGCGCTCGTAGGCCGGCAGCGGCAGGCCCTGTTCGATCAGGTGCTGGCACTCGCGTTCGGCCACGTTGAAGCGTTCGAACAGCGCGGCGGTGTCGGCGTGTTCGAAGTTGTAGGCGGATTGCTCCACTTCGTTCTGCTTGTAGACGTCGCCGTAGGTGACGATGCGGCCGCCCGTGTTGGACCAGACCAGGTCGTAGATGCTTTCCTTCTTCTGGATATACATGGCCAGGCGCTCGAGACCATAGGTGATCTCGCCCGCCACCGGCTTGCACTCGAGGCCGCCGACCTGCTGGAAGTAGGTGAACTGGGTCACTTCCATGCCGTTGAGCCAGACTTCCCAGCCCAAACCCCAGGCGCCGAGGGTCGGGCTTTCCCAGTTGTCCTCGACGAAGCGGATGTCGTGCACCAGCGGGTCGAAGCCGAGCAGCTTGAGCGAATCCAGGTACAGCTGCTGGATGTTCGGCGGGCTCGGCTTCATCAGCACCTGGAACTGGTAGTAGTGCTGCAGGCGGTTGGGGTTTTCGCCATAGCGGCCGTCGGTGGGGCGGCGGCTCGGCTGCACGTAGGCCGCATTCCACGGCTCGGGGCCGATGGAGCGCAGGAAGGTGGCCCAGTGGAAGGTGCCGGCGCCGACTTCCATGTCCAGCGGCTGCACGATGACGCAGCCCTGACGGGCCCAATAAGTCTGCAGCGTCAGGATCAGGTCCTGAAAGGTCATGGCTGGCGGCGCGGGGTGGGAAAGTGGCCGGGCAGTATAAAACAGTGGTTAGTGATTAGTAGTCAGTGGTTAGCAAGAAAAGCCCAGCAGGACCCCGCTTTTACTAATCACTGACTACTAATCACTAACCACTTCCGCCCTCGCGTGGGCACCCTCTCGCCGCTGCGCCAGACTGAGCAGCGGCCCCGTGATGCAGGTGGTGAGCAGGGCCATGATCACCAGCATGGTGAAGACCCGCGCCGAGAGGATGCCCAGGTCGTAGCCGACATTGAGCACGATCAGCTCCACCAGGCCGCGCGTATTCATCAGGGCGCCGAGGCTGAACGCCTCGCGCCAGCCGGAACCGGTGAGACGCGCCGCCAGCATGGTGCCGCCCAGCTTGCCGGCCACGGCCACCGCCACGATCAGCCCGCACAGCAGCCAGTCCTGCGCGCCGTGCAGCAACCCCACCTGGGTACGCAAACCGGTGAGGGCAAAGAACAGCGGCAGCAGGCCCACCGCGCTGAAGCCATGCAGGCGCTCGCGCAGCGGCCCGCGGAAAGCAGCCCCCGCCGGCATGGCGGTGCCGGCGAGGAAGGCGCCGAACAGGGCGTGGATGCCGATGACTTCGGTGCAGGCGCTGCAGGCCAGCAGCAGCACCAGGGCCAGGGCCACGGCGGCCGCGCCGCTGCGGTCGGCGGCGAGTACGACGCCGAAGCCGCGCTGCAGCAGAGGCTTGACCAATAGATGCAGACTCAGCGCGAACAGTAAGGTCAGAGCCGCCGTCACTCCGGCCGCCACCAAGGCATGGGCGTGGACCAGGGCCACCACCAGCGCCAGCAGGCACCAGGCGCTGACGTCGCCGATGGCGGCGCAGGCGATGGCCAGCCGCCCCAGCGGCGCATGCAGCAGGCCGCGCTCTTCCAGGATGCGCGCCAGCACCGGGAAGGCGGTGATGCTCATGGCGATGCCGAAAAACAGGGCGAAGGCGGGGAACGGCACCCCCGGCGCGGCCAGCAGGGGAAAGGCGGCCAGCGCCAGGCCCATGCCCAGCAGGAACGGCAGCAGCATGCTGGCGTGGCTGATCAGCAGCGCGGTGCGTGCCTGCCGCCGCAGGTCCGGCAGGTCCACTTCCAGGCCCACCGCGAACATGAACAGCAGCACGCCGATCTGGCTGAGCAGTTGCAGCGGCGCCAGCGCCGCCGGCGGAAACAGGAAGCCCAGGGCCTGCGGCCACAGCAACCCCAGCAGGGACGGTCCGAGCAGGATGCCGGCGAAAATTTCGCCAATCACCGCCGGCTGGCCGATACGGCGGAAGCCGCGGCCGAGCAGACGCGCGGCGACGATGATCACCACCATCTGCAGCAGCAGCAAGGTCAGCGGCGGCTGCAGCCGCTCCGCCAGGACCGGTGCCGGTGCCGCCGCCGGCGTCAGCGGCCCGTCCGCGGCCGCCGGGTACAGCGTCTGCCCCCATTCGGCGAGTACGCCGATGGCCAATGCCGATGCCAGCACCGCAACGGCGTAGTACGGGACAAATTTGCGCATGTCTCAGGCGATGGTCGGGGCCGCGGAGGGGCCGGCAACGGTGTCACGCCGCCGGGCCGGGGGTCAATGCGGGAGACAGCGCCGCCATGTCATCCGGCGGGCCGGGGACCGTGTTAGGCTCAAAACGCCTTTCGGTATGCCGAAAGCGGGGATCACCCATACAGCCACGTTCAAGAGGAGAACCACGATGAAAGGGATCGTCAAAGGGATTGTGGGAGCCGTCGTTGTCGCCGTCTGTGCCGCCGCCCCGGTTTACGCCGCGGATGCCCCGGCCGCCGCCACCCCGGCGGTCAATTCGCAGCAGCAGAAGATGAAGGACTGCAACGCCCAGGCCAAGACCAAGGCGCTCACCGGCGCCGACCGCAAGACCTTCATGAAGACCTGCCTGAGCGGCAGCAGCGCGGCCGCCGCAGCAGCGGCACCCGCCGCCGATGCCGGCGCCGCCGTCTCTTCGGCCAAGGCCACGCAGCAGCAGAAGATGAAGGATTGCAACGCCCAGGCCACCGCCAAGACGCTCAAGGGCGACGACCGCAAGACCTTCATGAGCACCTGCCTCAAGGGCTGAGCCGGGAGCGCCGGCGGCAGCCCGCCGGGTCGGGCGAGGCCGTCGGCGACCTCCGTATAATCCGCGCCTGCGGCGTTTCCGGCCGCAGGCTTTTTTACCGGCCGCACCTGTCCCAATGCCAGTTTTTGGCATAGTTTCTGCTTCAATTCGGTGCACTTCCGGCCAACCGGCAGGCACTAATTCATAAACACCCCCTCGCAGGAGACACCACCCATGTCGGGTAAAGAAGTTCTCAAGACCATTTCGGAAAAGAGCGTGAAGTTCGTCGACTTCCGCTTTTGCGATACCCGCGGCAAGGAACAGCACGTCACGGTGCCTT
>Ga0302314_10005350_pt1 | contig 23418 bp, 19 predicted proteins | sample III_Palsa_N2_3_FD_200533 | JGI IMG/M metagenome (GOLD analysis project Ga0302314, IMG submission 200533) | Peat permafrost microbial communities from Stordalen Mire near Abisko, Sweden - III_Palsa_N2_3 | ecosystem: Environmental > Terrestrial > Soil > Palsa > Peat permafrost | place: Sweden... | reverse complement strand
AGGCGCACCGATGCGCATGAGCCGCTATGCGACCCTGCGCGGGGAACCGCCCACCGCCTGGCCGGACTGGGTCGCACCCGGCACCAGGCGGCGCCTGGATGCGCTCAACCGCCTGGTGTGCTGCGTGGTCGATGGCGTGCTGCGCGGCCAGCCGGCGCTCTCGGGCGAGACCGCGGTGGTGGTCGCCAACAGCTATGGCAGCGTCGATGCCACCCTGCGCTTCGTAGGCTCGATAGCCGCCTTCGGCGACCACGCCGCGAGTCCGACCGCCTTCACCACCTCGGTGCACAACTCCAGCGCCGGCGTGCTCGGCGAGCTGCTGCAGCTGCATGGGCCCTCGACCACGCTCAGCCAGGGCGGCACGGGCGGGCTGAGCGTGCTGCGCTGGGCGCAGATGATGCTCGGCGCCGGGCGCGCGCCCGCGGTCCTGGCGGTGGTCGGCGATCGCCATGTGACCTGGAGCCGCGACATCGTCACGCGCCTCTCCGACAGCCCCTGGCCGATCGGCGACGGCGCGGCGGCGATGCTGCTCGAGGAGGGCCAGGGTCCGGGACGCGAGGTGCGCCTGGGCACGCACCCGGCCACGCGCTGCCTGGATGGCGGCGCGCTGGTGGCCAGCGACGAGCGGGTCCTGGCCGAGCGCGCCCAGGGCCAGGAACGCAGTCGCGCCCCCGATACGCTCGGCGCGTGGTGGCCCAACTGCCTGCTGAGCGTCCTGCCCTGGGACCGGCCCGAGGCGGTGCAGCTGCGGGAGATCGAGGACGGCCACCTGATGGAGGCCTGGCTCGGACCCGCGGTCCCGGCCTGAGGGCGTCACAGCCGGGCCATCCTGGAATGGACGTGCCGCCTGGGCCCATAGTCTGCGGACATGCGTCCGACCCTGTTATGCATGAAGATGATGATGATGACGATGATGATGCTACTGGCCCAGGTCCTCGGCAGCGGCCCGGCGCTCATCGCCGCGGATGCGGGCTCGTCCCCGGCGCCGAGCGTTGACGCCTTCCTGGCCCGGGTGGCCGCCGGCGAGAAGGGCATCGCCACGGTGCGCATCCCCTTCGTCCAGGAGAAGCACCTGGCGATCATGGACGATGCGCTGCTGACCGATGGCGTGATCGAGATCAACCGCACCCTGGGCGCGGTGCGCTGGGAGTTCACCGGCAAGTCGCTGATGATCTTCGGCCATGGCAAGATCCGCCGCTGGGATGCCGACGGCAAGCAGGAGTCGGTACCCAATGATCCCAACCTCAAGCCCTTCCAGGACCAGATGCAGGCGTTCGTCAGCGGCGACTGGGCACCGCTGGAGAAGGCCTTCGTCCTGACCCCCGATCCGACCGGGGCGGCGATCCTGACCCTGACCCCGCGCTCGCCCGAATTGACCAAGTACCTGGCCTCGATCGAGATGCGCTTTCGCGACGACTTCACCGCCCCCAAGCAGCTGACCATGGTCGCGGCCGGCGGGGATGAGACGATCTACAAGTTCCAGGAGCCGCAGCTCGGTGTCGCGCTGCCGGCCGCGCGCTTCGAGAAGCCCTGATCCGTGGCCAGCGACCCCGCCGTGCTCACCACCCCCGATATCGTCCGCCGCCGCCGTCCGTGGTGGTGGTGGACGATCTGGATCGTCGTCGCCGTGGTCCTCGGGGTCACGGCGGTGCGCGCCAAGTTCACCACCGACCTCGAGCAGATGCTCCCGAACAACGATCGGGACCTCAACCGCATCCTGACCTTCCTGCATGAGCGCGGCGCCTCGCGCCTGCTCGCCATCGAGGCCTGGTCGGACGGCGGCAAGGCCACCCCCGAGCAGGTCACCCAGGCCCTGGTCGATCTCGGCGCGCAGCTGCACCCCCTGGGCGCGCAGACCCTGCCGCAGCCCGGTCCGGATGAGATCGCCAAGCTGCTGAGCGTGGTCGAGGACCACCTGCCGCTGTTGGTCGACAGCCAGGCGCTGGAGGTGATCCACAAGCGCATTCAGCCAACCGAGCTGCACGACTACCTCACCGCCATGAAGGAGCGCGCCTCGCGTCCGGATGACGCCCTGGTCGGCAGCTTCGTGCGCCGCGACGTCCTGGCGATCGGACCGCAGGAGATGCTGGCGCTGCAGAAGACCTCCGGGGGCGCGAGCTTCGCCAATGGTGTCGTCAGCCATCCCGACGGCGTGCACTTCATGCTGCCGATGACCGTCGACTTCGACCCGGCCGACACGCACCGCACCTTCCTGCTCATGGACACGGTCTGGGACGCGGTGCACGCCAATGCGCAGAAGGGCATCATCTTCGAGCCGATCGGCGCCTACCGGCACTTCGATGACAACATGAAGAGCCTCTACAGCGATTTCTTCAAAACCATCCCGGTCGGGGTGGCGCTGATCGTCCTGGTTTTGTGGTCGCTGTCGCGTTCCTGGGGCTCGGTGGCGGCCATGTACCTGCCGGCCCTGCTCGGCCTGGCCGGCGCCGTCTCCGCGGTCTCGATCAGCCAGGGCCAGGTGCCGCTGCCTTTGATCGGCTTCGCGGCCAGCCTGATGGGGGTCGCGGTCGACTACGGCATCCAGATGACCTATGCGCTGCGTTCCGGCGATTATGCGCATGTGCGCAGTCCGCTATTGCGCTCCTTCGTGGTCTCGGCCTGCGCCTTCGGCGCCCTGGCGACCTCCACCGTGCCGGCGCTGCACAGCCTCGGACTGATGGTGCTGTGCGGGGTGGCGGTGGCCTACATCAGCGCGCGCTACCTGCTGCCGAGCGTGGTCACCCCGGCGCACCGCCCCGATCCCTGGATCCACGTCACCGGCCCGGTGCTGCGCATCTGCGAACGCTGGCGCTGGCAGTGCGCGGGCGCCGCCCTGGTCATCACCCTGGCGCTGGCGCCCGGACTGTGGCACCTGACCTTCCTCAGCGACATCCAGCGCATGGACGGCAGCAAGCAATCGACGCGCGACGCGCTCGATACCTTCCTCAAGCGCTGGGGCAACCTCGAGCCCTCCAACTTCCTGGTCGACACCCAGCCGAACCTCGATGATGCGCTCAGCGGCATCGCCAAGGCACGCATCCAGCTCGGACTGCCGCCCTCCGCCCTGGAGCGGGCGCTGCCCGACTCGGCCACCCAGGATGCGCATCTCGCCGCCTGGAACGCCTTCTGGAGCGCGCATCGCGCCCAGTTCCTCACCGACTTCGCCACCGCCTGCGCCGATCTGCACATGCGGCCGCAGGGCTTCGCGGCCAGCCTCGAGAAGTACGACGTGGTGCCGACCACCGACAAGATCACGCTCGAGGACTGGCAGGGCACGCCGCTGCAGACGCTCTTCGCCACGCTGGTCCTGCAGACCGACAAAGGCTGGCAGGTGTCCTCGCCCTTGGATATCGCCCACCCCTCGGAGCTGGTGCCGATCGAGGCGCATGCCCGCGAGCTGTCCATCGAACCGGTGTGGATCGCCTCGCGCGCGCACCTCGCCAAGCGCCTGGTCGAGGTGCTGCGTTCCGATCTCGCGCGGCGCGCGGTGGCGATCACCATCGCGGTCGGCATCGCCGTGGCCCTCCTGGTGCGCTCGCCGCGCAAGATCCTGGCCATGCTCCTGCCGCCGGCCATCGCCATGCTCTGGACCTTCGGGATCCTCGGCATGATCCATGCCGAGCTGACCCCCTTCACGGTGCTGGTCGCCGCCTTCGTCGGCGGCATCGGCATCGATTGCGCCGTGTTCTTGGCCCAGCCGGAGCATCGCCGCAGCCTGATCACCCCGGTCATCGGCTGCATCGCCACGGCCGTGGCCGGCACCGCGGTCATGCTCTATGCCCGCCATCCCCTGCTGTGCGGGGTCGGCGGGACCTTGACCATCGGCATGATCTCATGCCTGATCGCCAGCCTGCTGCTGACTCCGGCGCTGGCCGGTAGGGACACCACGACCACGCCGGCGCCCTAGCGCCGCACCTTGCCGCTGCCGGTCATCGGCAGCGCCGCCACCGCCGTGATGAGGCCGGGCTGCTTGAGGGTCGCCAGGTGCACGCGGCACCACTCCTGCAACACCGGGATGACCGCAACGGGATCCGCGCCGGGACGCAGCTGCACCTGTGCGGCGACCTGCTCGCCCAGGCGCGCCTCGGGCAGGCCATGGACGCGGCTGGCCAGCACCTGCGGATGCGCATTGAGCACCGCCTCGACCTCGAGCGGGAAGACCTTCACGCCCCCGACGTTGATCAGATCCTTGAGCCGGCCGAGCAGCCGCACCCGGCCCTGGTCGTCGTACTGCGCGGCATCGCCGGTTTTGAAGTAGCCGTCGAGCAGGACCGCCTCGCGGGGACGAAATGGCGCCAGGTAGGCATCCAGCATGCCCGGCGCGCGCAACGCCAGCTCACCCGGGACGCCGGCGGGCAGCACCTGGCCATCGGGCGCGAGGATGCGCACCGCGACATCCGGCAGGGCCTGTCCCAGCTCGCCGGGCGCTTCGCCAGGCGCACCCGGCGAGAGGAAGGTCAACCCGATCTCGATGATGCCCAGGGCCTGGCGCACCGCGCAGCCGTGCCGGGCGCGGAAGGCATCGGCCGCTCCGGCATCAAGCGCGGTGGTGGTCGAGACCATGCTGCGCAGGCTGCGCGGCAGCTCCTCGCCCGGCGGGAGCGCCTCGAGACGGCGCACCTGGTAGGGGCTGCCGTAGGCGAAGGTCACCTGCTCGGCGCGCGCGATCCCGGCCGTGGTCGTGGCGCGCAGGCTGTTACCGAAGACCACCGCCGCGCCGGCTTGCAGATAGAGCAGGATCGAGACCGCGAAGTGGTAGGCCATCGGCAGCAGCCACAGCACGCGGTCCTCCGGTCCGAGCTGCAGCCCGCGATTGGCGCAGGCGATGCGAGCCAGCAAACTGGCATGCGACAGCAGGATGCCCTTGGCGGCGCCGGTCGTGCCCGATGAGTAGCGGATGAAGGCCGAGGCGCCCGGACCGAGCGGATCGCCCACCCGCGGCAGCTCGCACCACGCCGTCGCGCTGAGCCGCCACGCGCTGAGCTCCATCGCGGGCACCAGGCGCCAGGGCGTCTGCAGGCTGTCGATGACCGCCGCGATCTCGGCTTCGACCGACTGGTGGTCGACCGGCACGTGCACAGCACCCAGGCGCAAGACCGCCAGCGCCGCGCAGTAGGCCGGGGCGCCGTCCGGCGCGCACAAAGCGACGCGGTCCCCAGGACGGACCCCCTGGGTGCGCAGCCAGGCGCACGCCTGATCGACCTGGTCGCGCAGCTCGCTCCATGACCAGCGCTGCGCGCCGGCCACCAGCGCCAGCGCGTCCGGCCGGCGGCGCGCATGGACCTCTAAGGCATCGGTGACGCTGGGCATGGGCGGATCATGGTCCGCCCGCCGGGTCGACGCAACGACGCAACGACGCATAAAAAGGCCGTAAGCTCACGGGGCGAGCGCGAGGATGTTCGCCGCCATCATCCCGGTCTGCGAGCGTGGGCTGAGATGCTTCACGATCTCACCGAGATCCGACACCTTCGCCGGGACCGGCACCGGGGAGGCGCCATCGCCGCCGAGCAGGTTGGGAAACAGTTCGATGAAGGCGCCGTAGGCATCCATGCTCGCCTGGTAGTGCGCCTCATGACTGCAGCTGGTGATCGCCTGGCGGATCAGCTTCTCGATCGGCGTGCCGCGCGCCTCCTGGCGGTAGAGCGGCAGGTAGTAGGTCGCCAGCGGCGGGTCCTGGGCCGCCAGCTGCGTCGCCATCGCGGAGAGATGCTGCAGGCGGTCATCGACCAGCTGGCTGAGCGCCTGCAGCTTGCTCGCCACCGCCGCGGGGAGGGTGGTGCGCTTCTTGAGCGCGGCAATGGCCGAGGAGGCGCGGCCCAGGTCGAGCGCATCGCAGGCATGCACGATGCCGCGCAGCTCCTGCTCGGGATAGTCGGCGTCATAGACGAAGGGCGCGAAGGCCAGGTCAGCACGTCCGAACTCCTCGGCTGAAGCCGCGACCTCGCGCGGATCCACCGCGTGGCCCTTGCCCTTGAGGATCATGAACTGGACATCGGGGCAGCCGCCGCGCTCGACATCCTGATAGAGCTCGCCGACGCGATGAAAGCCATCGACGCCGAGGGTCGCCAACGCCCATTCATCGGTGCCGACGCTGACGAACCAGCTCATCGGGCAGCCACCCATGGCGTTCATGCGGTAGTTCGACGAATAGAGCGTGCTCTGGCAGAACGGCCAGTCGGTGCCTCGATTCTTGAATGCGGCGGAGGCCCACAGCGCGTGCGGCAGGCCGCCGCCGCTGAAGGAGCTGATCGTGCCACGGCCGACGAGGATCTTGTAGTCGGCGATGACCTGGGCGACGGCGCGGCGCGCCGCGGCGGTCTTGCCGGGAGTGTCCCGGCCGTTGTCGCCATCCATATACTGCATGTTGATGCCGATGAGATTGTACGTGCTCAAGAACGGGCCGGTCCACAGATCGAAGTCCTGGGCCCAGTTCTGGCCGTTCTGGCCGTGGAAGAACAGGTGGATGCCCGCAGGGTGGTCATCGCTGTAGGTCGAAGGGACATAGACCCAATAGGCGTTGCCATTGGGCTGCTCGACGCGGTAGGTGCCAAGATGCCCCTTGTTGACCGAGGGCGGGACCGGCGCGCTCGGATCGTCATCACCCGACTCGGCGCAGGCCCGCGGTGCTGAGCTCAGCAGCATTGCCACCGAGATGAGCATGATCAGAATACGTGCAGGGCTGCGTCGCATAGGTCTCCCATCGGGCCACGCGCCCGCCGCACCCTCCCGAGTTCGGGAGCGTGGCTAGGTATGAGACTCCGCTGATCGCCTTTTTCGTGCCTGCAAGCTGCACCGACGCCGTCCGCGTGTGAGACGCAGATGGCGTCGTCCCTACGCAGCTAAGCGGAAAACAGCGGTATTCACCGCGGTGCAGACCTGAGCCAAGCATACCGTGGTCGCGCCGCCGTGCGGACGCGCCGCTGCTTCCCGCACGACCCGCACGACCCGCACCTGCCCGCACTGCCCGCGCTATCCGACGCTACTCGCCATCTCCGCCGCGGCGAGCCGCCCCACCGCCGCACCCAGCGCCAGGGCGGTCCCGGTCACCCGCAGGGCAGCCGCCGCCGCCGTGGTGACCGGCATGCCCTTGCCCACGAACCAGCAGCCTTCTGGCGTCCCGGGCAGCATCACGGCCTGGCGCGGCACACCGTACCGGGGCGTGGTGGGATAGGTCCAGGCGACGCCCTGCGCGGTGTGCTCCTCGCGCGGCCAGGAGGCCCAGCACAGGCCGCGCTGCGTCTGGCTGAAGAGCTCCTCCAGGGTCAGCGCGCCGACCGGCCGGCCCGCGTCGCGCTGGGCGATGGCCTGGGTGACGCTCAGGATCTCGGCGCCGATAGCCTGCGCCGCGCGGCTAAGCAGCGGCTCCACGTCCGGTCGCGCGCTGCCGGGCGGCACATCCATGGACAGCTGCCACGTGCCATCATCCATCGCCACCAGGGCCAGCGCCGAGGTCACACCCAGCGCCTGCTGCATGCGGCCAAGCAGGCGGACCCGGGCGGCGCGGTGCAGCGGGTGCGGTGCCGGTCCCAGGCGCAGCTGGGCGCGCACCGAGGCCCACTGGCTGGCCGGCTGGCAGGCCAGTCCCAGGAAGCCCGCCACCAGGCCGCTACCGCTGGCGTCGATCACCTGGCGGCACGGCAGGACGCGGGCGGCGCGAGGAGCGTGCAGGTCGCTGATGCGCAGCGCCTGGATGACGCCGTCGGCGTGGTCCAGCCCCACCACCCGCGTTCCGCGCTGCACCGCGACTCCGGCTGCCGTCAGCCCGGCGGCGAGACCGGCGCTCAGTATCCCGGAGCGCGTCGGCCACAGCCAGACCCGGCCCTGTCGGTACGGAGCACCGCTGGTCAAGCGTTCCAGCCAGTCGCCGAGCAACTGCGCTTCGAGCAGCTCCGGCTGCGCACCATCCAGGGCCGCCAACCCGCACAGCGTCAGGTGCTCGCCCTGCACCGCCACACCGCCCAGGACCTGGCTGGATTCGAGCAGCACGCACGCGGCGCCGGCGCGGCTTGCAGCCGCGGCCGCGGCGCAACCGGCCACGCCCCCGCCGATGACCGCGACCACACCGCTCATCGGCGGATCAGCGTCGTGGTCGGATTGACGATCAAGGGCCGCTCCAGCATCTGATAGCGCAGCCGCTGACTGAGCCGCTCCAGCGGCATGGCGGTCGCGACCTGGTCGGCGGCGATCAGGTCGCAGCACAGGCGCATGCCCTGGCGGTGGAAGAGCGCGGCCAGCCCCGGCATGCCCGGCACCGCGGCGGCGTGGCTGATGCCTTTCACCGCCGCACCGAAGAGCTGGGTCGGGAGGATGGTCTGGCCGGTATTGGCCACCAGGCAGCTGGCCGCGACCCCGGCGCGGAAATAGCCGAGCTGCGCGCGCGCCAGGCGTTCGCCGACCAGCGGGAAGAACTCCATCGCGCAGGCCATCTTCACCGCGACGTCCTGGGCGACCCAGATGCGATGCGCATCCTTCAAGGCGCGCGCCGCGGCGCCCAGGTCGGTCGAGGCAAGCCCCGAGCGCACGCGCAGGAAGAGGAAGGAATGGCAGTTGGCCAGGATCGGTCCGCCCAGGCGTGGGCGGGCATCGACCGCCACCGGGAAGAGGGGATCGCCGCGCAATCCGCCGACGTCCTCCATGGCCGCCGCCAGGCAGGCCAGCAGGAAGGGCGTCTCGGCGAAACGCCCGCTCGCGCTGAGCTGGCGCGAGTCCATGGCCGCGGTCTGGGCGGGTGACAGCACCAGCTGCAGCCGCGTCAGCGGCGCGGCGCGGTTGCCGGCCTCGACCGCCGGGCGCCACAACCGGGCATGGCGGTGCGGTTTCAGATAGGCCACCGACTGCCGGGCCTGCGCGCCGCGCGCTGCCAGGTCGGGCGGCAGACCCGGCACCTGGCGGTGGCCGCGCACCCACCAGGTGTCGCGCAGCGGCGTGCCCGCGGCGAGTTCCGGCAGCCGCGCCAGGATCGTCATCGCCGCGCGCGCATCGCACAGGCGATGGTCCCAGGTCAAAACCAGTCCCGGTCCAGCGCCATGCGCATAGCCCAGGCGCATGCGCGGACCCTGCTCCTCCAGACCCTCGCGCAGCTGCCGTTCGCCCAGGGCGGTGAGGTCCTCGCCACGTTCCAGCACCAGGCTCGTGCCCGGACGCACCGACCAGTACGGACCACGGATGCCCTGCCGGAAGCGCGCGCCGAGGATCCAGGCCTGATCACCCAGGCGCGTCCAGGCGCGCGCCACCGCGGCCACGTCGATGCCGCCCTCGAGCACGACCCGCACCTGGCCATGGTTGCCGGCGCCGCCGTGATCAAGGATCAGGCGGTGGAGCAGGTGGTGGAAGTAATCGACGCCTGAGCAGCGCAGGCGCATCGTCAGCCCGGGCCGGTGACGGCGCGAACCCCGGCCTGCAGGGTCGCGGGCGTGGCCAGGGCGGCATCGTCCAGTTCGAGGCTGGCAGGGAGCTTGAGCGCCTTCTCGATGTCCAAGAGCACCCGCATCAGGCCATGGCTATCAAGACCAAGCTGACCGAGATCCTCATCCTTGCGCCGCACCAGTTCGGCCAGGGGAAGCCCGAGGTGGCGCGCGAGGGCTTCAAGGACGGTGTGGTCGCTGTCAGGCACGGGCCCAGGATGCGCCTGTCGGCGTCTTGGGAAGATGCCGTTCGGCCTGGCCGAGGAGTGGTTGAGGTCTGGGCTTCGGTCTGATGATGACCGGCATGCCAGGTCCCGTCCGCCGCTGCCTGACCGTGGTCCTTGCGCTGGTGGCTGCCGGCGTGGTGGGCTGCGCGCCGAGTGTCCCGGACGTGCCCGACGCCGCGCGCAGCCAGGTCCCCCTGCATGCGCCCATCGCCCCCTGGTTCGGCCAGGGCCGACTGGAGATCAGCTATCCTGCGCACCGCATGAGCTGCACCGCCCTGGTTAGGCACCTGGCCGATGGGCACATGCGCCTCGTGCTGCTGAGCGACGAAGGCCTCGAGCTATTGGATCTGACCGCCAGCGCCTCGGGCGAGAGCGTGACCATGATGCTGCCCGAGATGAAACGCGCCGTCGCCCCCCTCGCGCGGCTGATCCGCGAGGCATATGGCGTGCCCCCCGAGGGCGCGGCGACCTGGGATGATGGACATCTGGTGGTGGTGTCGGGTGACGATACCCGCCTCTACGGCGGCGATCCGATCCTGCTGCGCGCGGTCTCGGGCCCCGGGCTGAACCTGATGCTCGCCAACTACCGCTTCCTGGGTCCAGACCTGATGCCCCTGGAGGTCATCGGCAGCGCACCGTTTATCACCATCACTCTGAGTTTCGCGCCCGATGCGGTGCATGTGGCCCACGCCGCGGTGACTTTGCAGGCAAAGTAACTATACGGATCGTCCCTCGCTGCCCTGACGCCTCCAACCTGACTGAGACCCGGACAGCGGTTGCGTCCCGCAGCCACGCAGCGCATGCTGGCGCGCAGGAGCGGCAATGAGCCCAGTACTGATCGTCGTGGTGGTGGCATTGATCCTCATCGTCCTGGTCGGCATCGTCATCGCCGCCTGGGGCATCGGCACCTACAATGGCCTGGTGACGCAGCGCAACCGCTTCAAGAACGCCTTCGCGCAGATCGATGTGCAGCTCAAGCGCCGTTACGACCTCATCCCCAACCTGGTCGAGACCGCCAAGGGCTACATGGCGCATGAGCGCGAGACCCTGGAAGCGGTCATGCAGGCGCGCGCCGGCGCGGTCGCGGCCCATGGCCCGGCCAGCGCCGACCCGTCGGACGCCAACGCGGTGAAGAACCTGACCAACGCCGAAGGCGTGCTCGGGCAGTCGCTCGGACGCCTGATGATGGTCGCGGAAGCCTATCCCAACCTCAAGGCCGACACACAGATGCTGGCGCTCAGCGAGGAGCTGACCTCGACCGAGAACAAGATCTCCTTCGCCCGCCAGGCCTACAATGACGCGGTCATGGTCTACAATACCGCCCGCGAGGTCTTCCCGGCCTCGATCATCGCCGGTTCGTTCAACTTCCAGGCCGCCCAGGCCTATGAGATCGACAACCAGGCCCAGCGCGAGGCGCCGAAAGTCGCGTTCAAATAAGCGCTCCTGATGGACTTCTTCCATCGCGAAGACAAGGCCCGCACCGCGACCAGGAAGCTGCTGGTCCTGTTCAACCTATGCGTGGTGATCATGGTCGTCGCCATCGGCGCGCTGGCCTGGACGGTAACCGGTTACGACGAGCGCCTTGCACCCTACCAGCTGATGGCGACCCTGGGCGCCTCGCTGGTGACGCTGCTGGTCATCCTCATCTCCAGCGCCATGAAGAAGGCGTCGCTGGCCTCCGGCGGTGAGGCGGTCGCGGCTCTGGTCGGCGCCGTGCCGCTGTCGCCGGGACCCGATGCGCCCGCGCAGAAGCAGCTGCAGAACATCGTCGAGGAGATGGCCATCGCCTCGGGCACGCCCATGCCGCGCGTCTACGTGCTCGACGACCCGGGCATCAACGCCTTCGCCGCAGCCCATACCCCGCAGGACGCGGCGATCGTGGTCTCGCGCGGCGCCCTGGAACGCCTGTCGCGCGATGAGCTCCAGGGGGTGGTGGCGCACGAGTTCAGCCACCTGCTCAATGGCGACACGCGGCTGAATCTCCAGCTGATCGGCTGGAGCTTTGGTCTTCTGGTCATCGCCTTGACCGGTCGCATCATCCTCAACAACGTCTCCGTGTTCGGCGGCTCCGGCTCGTCCGGCTCCCGGGGCCGCGACAAGAATGCCGGCGGCGCCGTCGTGGCGATCATGGCCCTGGCGGTGGCTTTGATCGTCATCGGCTACCTCGGCTATTTCATGTCGCAGCTGCTCAAGGCGGCGGTCTCCCGCCAGCGCGAGTACCTCGCGGACGCCTCGTCGGTGCAGTTCACCCGCAACCCGCTCGGGATCGGCGGCGCGCTGAAGAAGATCGGCGCGCATTCCTACGGCTCCTACATCACCCACGACCACATCGCCGAGGTCAGTCACATGTTCTTCAGCGACGCGGTGCGCGAGCCCTTCTTCGGGCTGCTCGCCACCCATCCGCCGCTGGAACGCCGCATCCGCGCCATCGATCCCGCGTGGGACGGCACCTGGACCCCGATCGCGCCGATCCATCCCCGGCCGATGCCGGTACGCTCCGCGCCGGTGGCGTCCAGCGCGCCGGCGACGCATCCGGTATTGGCGCATAGCGGTCGCTTCCTGCCGGAGCATGTCGCCTTCGGCCAGGCCCTGCTCTCGACTTTCGACCCCCTGCTGGTGGCCGCCGCGCGTGTGCCGTTCTCGGCCCGGGCGGTGGCGCTGGTTGCGATCATCGGCACCGCCGACGAGCGCTCGGATGCACAGCGGCAGGCCCTGGCTGCGCAGGACCAGGCGCTGGCGCGCGAGTTCGAGAAGCTCTGGCCGCTCTACCAGCCGCTCGGCGAGGGTGCGCGGCTGCCGCTGCTCAATCTCTCGACCGCGACCTTGAACCAGCTCACCGCCGAGCAGCGCGCGGCCTTCCTGGCGACCGTCGCCGCCATCACCGCCAGCTCCGGCGAGCCGCCCCTGGCCGAATACGTGCTGGCGCGGCTGCTGCGTGTCCGTCTGGAAATGAAAAAGCTGCCCGAAGTCTATCAGTCGCTCCAGCCACTGGCATCCTCCCTAGCGGTGGTGTTAAGCGAGCTGGCCTGGGCGGGGGCCGCAGACCAGGCCGCGGCCGAGCAGGCCTTCGCGGTCGCGGTCGAGCGCCTGAGCGCGGGCGGCGAGACGATCCCGCTGCCCATGCCCAGTACGCGCGCGACCGTCGCGCAACTTGATGCCGCAATGCAGATGCTGGTCCAGGGCAGCCTCGGGATCCGGCGCCGCATCCTCTCCGCCTGCGCCTGGTGCGTCTCCGCCGATGGCACGGTCACGGTGCGCGAAGCGGAGCTGCTGCGTGCGATCGCCGACAGCTTCGGCTGCCCGCTGCCGCCGTTTCTCGACACCACTGGTCCCGTGTCCGGCACCGGGCTGGCGAACGCCCTGCGCACCTAACCGCGCGCCTACGGACAACCGAGGCGGTCCTGACCTTCAAAACGAGCAGCGTATGTCATGCATCCGGTATCGGCTGTCGGATATGCCGTCCCGCTCGGTTGCGGATTCGCAGTGGCAAAGTGGGAGCCTCTGCGTAAGCAGTACTTTCGTTTTTACCGGGCGTCCTGCGCCACGGACCCGACTCCTCCAACGTGACTACAGGTCTGTCCTCATGATGAAAATCGTCGTTCTGATGCTGTTCCTCCTGGCGAGCACCAGCGCATCGGACCCCTTCACCCTGGTGATCAAGACGGATAATCCCGGGACCTCCGGCGCTAGTCAATTCACGCTGCCCCTGGACCTGGGATCGAGCTACGACTTCACGGTCGACTGGGGCGACGGGACCACTCCCCAGATCGTGACTTCCGCGACCAGTCCGACCCACACCTACGCCAGCGCCGGCACCTATACCGTGCAGATCGCCAAGAACGTCTCCGGAGGATTCCCACGCATCGTCTTCAATGGCGGCGGAGACTGCAAGAAGCTGCTGACCATCACCCAGTGGGGCAACGTGACCTGGAGCAGCATGGATGAGGCGTTCAATGGCTGCTCGAACCTCATCATCAGCGCGACCGATGCCTCTTCCGCGCAGACCGGCGCCGTGACCAGTTTCCGCCTGGCCTGGGCCGAGTGCACCAGCCTGACCAGCTTTCCCGCGCTGGACACGTCGGCGGGCACGGAATTCTTTGGCGCCTGGGAGGACTGCCACTCCCTGACCAGTTTCCCGGCGCTGGACACCTCCGCGGCGACTGATCTGGCCCAGACCTGGTACGGCTGCAGCGGACTGACGGCCTTTCCCCTCCTCGACACCGCACAGGTGAGCGATTTCAATCTGGCGTGGCAGGGCTGCAGTGGCCTGACGGCCTTCCCGCTGCTGGACTGCCATGCGGGGACCGACTTCAGCGACGCCTGGCAGAACTGCAGCAGCCTGACCGGTTTCCCGGTTATCAATACTGCCGCCGGAGTGGATTTCACCGGCAGCTGGACGAACTGCAGCAGCCTGACCAGCTTCCCGCTGCTCAATACCGCGTCGGGCACCTCGTTCAGCCGCGCCTGGGCCAACTGCCACACGCTGACCGACTTCCCGCTACTCGACACCGCTGCAGGCACGGATTTCAGCATCGCCTGGTCTGGCTGCACGGGCCTGACCCACTTTCCGCTGCTGAATACCGCCGCCGGGACGACATTCCATTCGGCCTGGCAGAACTGCACCAGCCTGACCAGCTTTCCCGACATCGATTGCGCGGCCGGACTCGACTTCAGCGATGCCTGGGGCACCTGCACGTCCCTGACCGCCTTTGCCACGCTCAATCTGGGGAGCATGCAGAATGGGGCGCAGTGCTTCACCGGTGTGACCTTGTCACCGGCGTCCTACAGCGCGCTCTTGAATGACCTGGCGGCCCACAACAGCGGTACGCACATCGTCTTCGACGGCGGACTGAGCACCTACAACAGCGACGCGATCAGTGCCCGGAACACGCAACTGATCGACACCCGCTCCTGGACCATCACCGATGGCGGGATCGCCTCCCCCGTGATCACCAGTCCTGCATCCGCCAGTGCGCTGGTGGGGACCGCGTTTACCTACCAGATCACCGCCACCAACATGCCGATAGGCTACACCGCCACCGGCCTGCTGCCGGGCTTGGGCATCGATAACGCCAGCGGCCTGATCAGCGGCACGCCGACAGGCAGTGCCGGCTCTTTTGCGGTGGCGATCAGCGCCACGAATGCGGATGCCATTCCCGGAACAGCCACTCTGACCATCACGGTCCAGGGGGTGCCCGTGATCTCCAGTGCCAGCACGGCGACCGGCACCGTCGGCCAGACCTTCAGCTACCAGATCACCGCCACCAATGCGCCGACCAGCTTTGCAGCGGCGGGCCTGCCTGGCGGATTGGCCGTCAGCGCCAGCGGTCTGATCAGCGGCACTCCGGTTGCGGCCGGAATGAGCGCGATCACGCTGTCCGCCACCAATGTCACGGGCACGGGCCACGCACCACTGACGCTGACCATTGCGGCCTCCGCGGGAGCGACGACGGCCGGGACTGCAAGTGCCACCGCCGGTGCCAGCAGCGGTGGCGGGGGCGGCGGCGGATGCGGCCTGGGTGGTGGGATGGGGCTGGTCCTGAGCCTGCTGCTGCTCTCAGGACGCCAGCACTGCAGCCGGCCGAGCCGCACCTTGCCGGAGCAGTGACAGGCAAGGTGCCTATCGGTACATGACAACTGGAACATGGTAACCGTGTATTTTTTGTAACATCACAGGATTTACTGATAATTAGTGCTGTTACGAACGAAGAAACGTCAGGAAAAAGCAGCTTAGGAAGTCCGGGAATGATATTCCTTCGACTCCATTGAGACACCGCTATCCCAGAGCGGAGGACACTTCGTTCCCTTTCGCTCTGTCCATTCAGCCATTCTGACGCCGTCGATGTGCAGGCGTTTGACTGACGCCATTCAGGCCTCGTGCGCATGTCCCACGAGGAGCAAGTTGTCCCGCTGCACCGCCGCACGCGGCAGTGCATAGCCCAGGATCGTCGCCGCGGCATCGAGCCGCTTGCCCTGCACCTGGGTAAGCTCCTCCGAGGAGAGGCTGGCCAGTCCACGCGCGATCTCCTCGCCGCCGGGCGCCACGATCGCCACGGTGTCGCCGCGCTGGAAGGATCCGCCCACCTTGACGATGCCGGCCGGCAGCAGGCTCCTGCCCTTGTGCAGCAGCGCCTGGGCGGCTCCGGCATCGACATGCAGCTGGCCCTTGATGCGCCGCGCCACCGCCAGCCAGCGCCGGCGGCCATCCGGACGGGCGGTGTCGGCGCGCGCCGGGATGTGGCTGCCGATCGCCTCGCCCGCGACCAGGCGCTCGATGACCTGCGGCGTGCGGGCAAAGGCGATATGCGTCGCCACCCCGGCGCTGGAGGCCAGGCGCGCCGCTTCGAGTTTCGAGCGCATGCCGCCACGGCCGCGCGCCGAGGCGCCCCCGGCCAGGGCCAGGATGCGCGGCGTCACCATCGGGATCTCCGGCATCAGGGCCGCCTCGGGATGTTCCCGCGGGTCGGCGTCGTAGACGCCGTCGATGTCGGTCAGCAGGATCAGCGTCTGCGCGCCGAGTTGGCTGGCGACCAATGCCGAAAGCCTATCGTTGTCGCCGACGGTGAGCTCCTCGACCGCGACCGTGTCGTTCTCGTTGATGACCGGAATGGCGTCGTAGGTGAAGAGTGCGGCGAAGGTTGCGGTCAGGTTCACATAGCGGCTGCGCACCGTGAAATCGTCATAGGTCAGCAGCACCTGCGCGGCCACCAGGCCGTGCCCGGCCAGGGCCGCCTGCCAGGTCTGCGCCAGGGTCGCCTGGCCGATCGCCGCCAGGGCCTGCCGCTCCGGCATGCCGGGGGGACGCACTTTCAGCGAGAGGATGCCCAGGCCGCTGGCCACGGCGCCGGAGGAGACCAGGACCGGGCGCTTGCCGAGCACGCGCAGTCGCGCCAGCTGCCCGGCGATGTCCTGGAGGAAGGCCCGGTCCAGGCGGCCCTGGGCATCGACCAGGGCGTTGGAGCCGATCTTCACCACGACGACAGGCTCGCTCACGGACCCCTCGGGACCACGCATGGCTTACGCGGCATCGACCTGATCGTGGGCAGCATGGCCGCATCATTGCGGCATCGCCGGCCGTGCCTAGCCGTCATCAGGGGCCTGCGGGACGATCAGCGGCACGGCCTTCTTCGGGACCATGAAGCGGCTGGCGAAGAGCCCGACCTCGAACAGCAGCTGGATGGGCAGGAACATCGCCGAGAGCGAGAACAGGTCGGTGGCCGGGCACAGGCAGCAGGTCAGGACGATATTGCCGAAGATCACGTACTTGCGCGCCTTGGCGATGACCTGCGGGGTCACCAGCCCGGTGCGCACCAGCACCATCACCAGCCACGGGATGTCCATGATCAACCCGAAGGAGATCGTCCAGGTGAAGAAGAAGCTGATGTAGCTGCTCTGGCGCAGCATGTAGACCGCGGTCGGGTCCCCGGCGGTGAACTGAAGCAGCCAGGCGTAGAAGTACGGCAGTCCCAGGAAGTACCCGACCACCGCCCCGGTATAGAAGAGGATGACCCCCAGCGGCAGGAACAAGAAGGCGAGACGGCGCTCCTTGCTGGTCAGCCCGACCACCACGAACTGCCAGATGTTGTACAACAGAACCGGCAGGGCCACGGCGATGCCGGCCGCGCCCGATACCGTAACCGCGGTGGTGGTGCTCTCCTCGACCGACATCACCACCAGCATGCGCGAGGGATGGATTAGGATCTCATCGTAGGCCTTCTGGTCGGCGACCAGGTTGAGCTGATGCGCGGTCTGGAAGCCGATGATGTGGATCGCCTTGCGCAGCGGCCAGACGGTCATCTCCTTGAGCTTGCCCTCGAAGCCGAAGGCGACGACGAAGACCACGCCGATGGTGATCAACGGCCAGATCAGGCGCCGGCGCAGCTCATGCAGGTGGTCGCCCAGCCCCATGGGCAGGTCGAAAATATTGGGCATCCACGCCATGGCTCAGACGACGCCGTGCACCGCATCGGCGAGCACCCGCGCGCGCTGCGAGACCGCAGCGACCAGTGCTGCGCGCGGCCCACGCCCATGCGTCTCGATCAGGCGCACCAGGTGGCTGCCGACGATCACGCCATCGCCCCAGCCGGCCGCCTGCGCGGCCTGCTCCGGGGTCGAGATGCCGAAGCCGACGCAGACCGGCGCCTTGGAGACAGCACGCAGGCTCGCGACCTGGCGCTGCAGATCCTTGGGCAGGGTCGCGCGCTCGCCGGTCACGCCGAGCCGGCAGACGTAGTAGAGGAATCCGCGGCTGGAGTCGGCCAGGAAGCGCTTGCGCGCTTTCGGCGTGGTCGGCGCGGCCAGGCAGACGGTGTCCAGCCCGGCCGAGCGCAGGATGTCCAACACCTCCGCATCCTCATCCGGCGGCAGGTCCAGGACCAGCAGCCCGTCGACCCCGGCGGCGGCCGCCTCGGTCGCGAAGCGCTGGATGCCGTAGGCGAGGATCGGGTTGAGATAGGTGAAGAAGATCACCGGCACCTGCGAATGCGCGCGGATGCGCTGCACGGTCGCAATCACGCCCGCCACGGTCGTGCCCGAGGCCAGCGCGCGTTCGCAGGCCGCCTGGTTGGCCGGCCCATCCGCCATCGGATCGGAATAGGGCACACCCAGCTCGATGATGTCGACTCCGGCCCCGGCCAGACCGAGCACGAGGTCGTACGTGGCATCCAGATCGGGGTCCCCGGCGCAGATATAGGAGATGAAGGCCTTGCGTCCGCTGGCGGCCAGCGCGGCAAAGCAGTCGCGCAGCCGTTGCGAGCGCGGCTGGATGGCGGCCTTCACAGGCTGATCCCCTCGAGGCGGGCCACCTCGGCGACATCCTTGTCGCCACGCCCGGAGATATTGACGATGATGATGCCGCGCGCGCGGGTGCGCTTGGCCGCCTGATCGAGCACGCCGACCGCGTGCGCCGACTCGAGCGCCGGGATGATGCCCTCCTTCTCGGCCAGCAGGTGCAGCCCGGCCAACGCCTGCTGGTCGGAGCAGCGGATGTACTCGGCGCGCTTCTCGTCGCGCAGCCAGGCGTGCTCGGGGCCGATCGAGGCGTAATCGAGGCCGGCGCTCACCGAATGCGTACCGACCACCTGGCCGTCGCTGTTTTGCAGCACGTAGCTGGCCATGCCCTGGAAGATGCCATAGGACCCGCCGGAGAAGCGCGCCGCATGCTCGCCGAGCTCGGCGCCCTTGCCGCCGGCCTCGACGCCGAGCAGGCGGACCTTGGCATCCTTGAGGAAGGGATGGAACAGCCCGATCGAATTCGAGCCGCCGCCGACGCAGGCGACCAGCAGATCCGGCAGACGGCCTTCGGCGGCAAGCACCTGGCGGCGCGCCTCCTTGCCGATCACGCTCTGGAAGTCGCGCACCATGGTCGGATAGGGATGCGGTCCGAGCGCGGAGCCGAGGATGTAGTGGGTGGTGGCCACATTGGTCACCCAGTCGCGCAGCGCCTCATTGACCGCGTCCTTGAGCGTCCGGGTGCCGCTGTCGACCGGGATCACCTCCGCGCCGAGCAGGCGCATGCGGAAGACGTTGGGACTCTGCCGACGCATGTCCTCGGTGCCCATGTAGACATGGCACTTCAGTCCGAGGAGCGCGCAGGCGGTGGCGGTGGCGACACCGTGCTGGCCGGCACCGGTCTCGGCGATGATGCGCTTCTTGCCCAGGGTCAGGGCGAGCAGGCCCTGGCCGATGGCATTGTTGATCTTGTGCGCGCCGGTGTGGCAGAGGTCCTCGCGCTTGAGGTAGATGCGGCGCTTGAACTGTCCCGACAGGCTGGCGGCGAAGGTCAGCGGCGTGGGCCGGCCGACATAGGTGTTCAGCAGGTCGCGCAGCCGCGCCTGGAAGACGGGATCCTTGCGCACCCGGGCATAGGCGGCGCCGATCTCATCGAGCGCGGGGATCAGCGTCTCGGGGACGTAGCGGCCGCCGTAGCGGCCGAAACGCCCGTGCGCTTGCGGGAGCGGGCGGCGGGCGGACGACGCGGTCATGGGGGCGGATCGTCAGCCTGGGGAGGGGCAGGGGAAGGCGGCAGTGGGCCCGGTCACAGCCTCAGGCCGTGGATGCAGGCCTGGAATCAGAAGCGGTAGCCGATCGACGCGTTCAGCAGCACGCCGCCGGCATTGGCGGTGAAGGTGCCCGGATCGCCATCGAGCTTGACCTTGTCGAGCACGTAGCCGATGTAGGCGCCGACCTGGTAGTGTTGCGCAATGGTGTGGTAGTAGCCGACCTGGCCCTCGTAGGAGGTGTAGGTGCCGACCGAGCCGAAGCTGGAAACCGTCGCGTCGCTGGCGCGGCCATAGCCGTAGCCGATCAGGAACTCCATGTGGTCCTCTTCATCGAGGTACATGCCCAGGCCCAGCAGCAGCATGGCGCCGCTCAGGCGCGCCTTGTAGGTCTGGTCATTGACCAGCGACAAGGGCACGCGCGCAGTGCTGACCTGCAGACCGATGACGATGCCGAGATCGGCCCAGGCGTCGGTGGCATGCGGATCCTTCTCGCCGATGTTGCCGGCGACGATCGCCAGGTTGGCATCGTACCAGTGATCGGCGTAGGCGCCGCCGGAGAGCCGCAGATCTCCGTAGGAGAGTTCCGGGACGTCCTCGTCCGCCGCATGGAGGGCCGTCCCCGCGACGCTGCAGCTAAGGGCGATGGCACTGGCGACGATGGCGATTGAGCGCAGCATTCGCCCACGCTATAAACGGCCCGTCCGGGGTCAAAGGCACGACTGGTGCCATCCGGAGCGCTGTCACCCCCTCTCCGTCAGGAATCCAACCGCCATGGCCGATCGCGCTCCCCAGAATTATGCCAACCACAGCCGGCTCGTGCCCCTCTTCCATGGGGTGGTGGTGCCGATCCTGATCCTCTTCATGCTCTACATGATCCAGCATACGATCCGGCATTTCAACATCGCCCTGCTGGGTTTGGCCTTGGAATCCGTGGCCCTGGTGCTGCTGGCGGTGGTGGTCCGCGGCATGGTGATCACGGTCCAGGACCGCGTGATCCGTCTCGAGATGCGCCTGCGCTTGGCCGAGATCCTGCCTGCCGACCTCAAGGCGCGCGCCGCCACGCTGAGCAAGGGCCAGCTGATCGCCCTGCGCTTCGCCAGCGATGCGGAGCTGCCGGCACTGGTCGGACGGGTCCTCAGTGGCGAGCTGACCAAGGCCACCGACATCAAGAAGGCGATCACCGACTGGCAGGCCGATCACCTGCGCGCCTAGGACGTGGTCTGCACGTCGACTGCGACGTAGGGACTAGCGGATGCCCAGGGCGACGATGCGCTCGGTGGTGCGCGCCACGCGCTCCCAGGCGCTCTTGACCACCAGGTCCTCGCCGGCCAGGGTATGCGCGAAGCTGTAGCCGGGAATGATGCGCGCGCCGCGCTCGTCATCGTGCTGCTTGCTGTCCTGCACCAGCTGCGCATTGCGCTTCTCGATCTCGATCAGCCGCCGCATGCGCTCCTCGAAGGTCGATCCGGGCAGGAAGCAGTCGGCCAGATCCTGGGCGATCTCGCTCGAGCCGGGGATGGTCAGCCGCCCTTCCTTCTGCGCCAGCAGCAGGCGCAGCGCATAGCGCGTCAGGGCCTGGCCATAGACCTCGATGGCGGTCAGGCGCGTCTCCTCGCGCACGAAGTTCTTGCCGATGCCGTCGATGTCGCTCTCGAGGTAGGCGGCCTTGACGCTTTTGACCCCGCGCAGGCGCATGTAGGAGTCGAGCACCAGGCGCATGATGTTCGGCCGCAGGATCTTGTAGTCGATGAGGTGGCGCCGGGCGCGGTCGCGCGAGGCGAACTTCAGCTCGTTGCGCACCAGCCCATAGGCATTGTTGTACAATCCCCAGGCCGGGATGAGCTCGTTGTAGGCGCGCGGGATGACGTGGTCCTGGTCGCTGAGCGACTCGGCCGGGATGGTGATCAGGCTGAAGGGGAAGCGCACCTTCTGCGGCAGGGTGCTGACCCCCATGCCGATGGTGCTGTAGGGCGATTCGCTGAGGTCGGTCGGGAAGCGGATGGCGCAACCCAGACCGAAGAAGGTGCCCTCGCCCGGCCAGATCTCCTGGTCGGGGGCGCGCCCGGTATGGTTCGAGCCGACTTTAGCACCATAGGCGACATTGCCGCGGCCTTCCGGCCAGAAGGCGGCGATGAGCAGGCTCTGGTGATGGAAGCCGACGAACGGCCCGAGCAGGGTCGCGGTCACCTCGCCCTTGGCGATGGTGGTGTTGGGGCCAATGGCGCTGCCCTCGATCGAGGCGTGCTCATCGGCGGCGGAATGCTCGAGCATCAGGCTGTGGCGGATGATCGCCTGGCCCGCGACCGCGACCCCCCACTGCAGCACCGCGTCGGTGACCGCCGCGCCGCCGCTGACCACGGTCGGCTCGTCGACACTGGAGAGCACGCAGGCGTTGGCGAGGTCCAGGGCGTTGTCGATGACCGCGCCGGGGCCGATGTAGGTGTCGCGCACGCGCTGGATGTGGCGCACGCGCGCCTTGCGGCGGATCCACGAGACCGGGCTGGCCAGCACCTGGCAGTAGTGCGCGACCGCGGCGCGCAGCGCCGCCTGGCCGACGCGGTCGGCGCGGTCGCGCACCGCCAGGGCCAGGCCGTCGATCGTGGCCTCGGCCCACAAGGGCACCTCGCGGGCTCCGGTCTCGCACGACAGCGGCAGCATCTGCCCGCAGCCGAAGCTGGCATTGCCGGAGCAGGTGATCGCGCCGATGTCGAAGAGCACCGCCTCGCGCTCGATGATGACATTGGCGGCAAAGCGCACATTCTCGAGCAGGCAGTCATTGGCGACCTGGCACTGCACCAGGGTGCAGTCGTAGATGCCGCTGGGCAGCGTCATGCCGGGCATGACCTCGATGTCGCCGGTGAAGCGGCCCAGGACGCAGCGGCCCTTGAAGTGCGTGCGCCGCACCCGGAAGCAGTCGAAGTCCTGGCTGACCTGCACCAGCGCCCAGTCGGAGGCGCGGCAGCCGCGGTCCTCCATGACCGTGATCTCCTCGCGGGTCAGGTCTCGCAGCAGGAGTCCGAGGATGTTCTCGGGCCGCTTGTGCGCCAGGCGCGCCGCATCGAGCAGCTCCGAGTCGACACCGATGGTCGCGGCCAGCTCGGAAAGCGACACGGGCAGGTGCGCAATCGGCGCGGCGCCGGAGCTGTCGGAGCGCTTCTCGGGGACTACCGCGCTCATCGGATCTCCGCCTCCTCCAGGTGCTCCTTGTCGAGCTTGGAGGCGGCATCCTGATCGACGACGATGGTCAAATCGCGATGGGCGGTGAGCATGCTCGAGGGGTTGTTGGGACCGACGCGGCCCTCGACCATGCGCTGCAGGGCCTCGGCCTTGCCCATGCCGGTGACCGCCAGGAGCACGCGGCGCGCCTCGAGGATGGTCGCCATGCCCATCGAGATGGCGCGGCTCGGCGTGCCCTCGAGATTCTTGAAGCGTTCGCCGCCTGAGATCGCGGCCAGGGTCGAGGGCGTGAGCTCGACCAATCGGGTGCGGCTCTTGGCCGAGCTGCCCGGTTCATTGAGCCCGACGTGGCCATTGTGGCCGAGACCCAGCACCACCAGGTCGAGCCCCCCGCGTGATTCCAGCAGCAGGTCGAAGGCGCGGCACTCCAGATCGAGATCCGCGACATCACCGCGCGGTACGAAGGTCTGCTCGCGCGCGATGTCGACCTGGCTGAAGAGCCGGGTGTTCATGATGAAGCGGGTGCTGCGCCGGTCGTGCGGCGCCAGCCCGACGTACTCGTCGGTATTGAAGGTGGTGACGTTGCGGAAGCTGAATCCGCCTTCCTCA
>Ga0302314_10005348_pt1 | contig 23423 bp, 22 predicted proteins | sample III_Palsa_N2_3_FD_200533 | JGI IMG/M metagenome (GOLD analysis project Ga0302314, IMG submission 200533) | Peat permafrost microbial communities from Stordalen Mire near Abisko, Sweden - III_Palsa_N2_3 | ecosystem: Environmental > Terrestrial > Soil > Palsa > Peat permafrost | place: Sweden... | reverse complement strand
AAGCCGCCCCCGGAACCACGCGCAGACCCGCACCCGCACCCAATTTTCGTGACCCACGGTAGCCCGCGCAGCGGGCATGCTTCCTAGTTCGACCTTGGTGTTTTTGTCGGAATAAATCCGACAGGTGCAACTCCATCAGCCCCGGCGCGATCAAGACACCGATGACCGACCACCGGGGCGCCTGGGACATGTTCGCCGGGCAGATCGGCGCCGACGAACCCGCCCTCGCGCACCCCGGCAGGACCGGGACGCCCGCCCAGGGCGCCGTCCCGCTCATACCTTCTCGATGATGGCAATGAGCCTGTCGGCGTCGTACTGGTAGCGGTCGTAGCTCATCTCGAGGGCGTTGAGGCGGGCGAGCCTGCGCAGGTCGGCGGGCAGCTGCTGGTGGCGTACGGGCCGTGCGCCGTCGACGAGTACCGGGATGACGCGCATGCCGCGCCTGAGCGCCGTGCGGATCTCGAACCGCACGTAGTCGCCTGGGTCATCAAGACGGCGGCGGCCCTCCTCGTCGGCGATGGTCGCCCACTGGCGGCCGATCAGGGCGACCATGACGCGGCAGGAGGTGATCGCGTCGCGGATGACGTCCGCGAAATCCAGGCCTGCCTCGATGGAGTCCAGGTCCATGAACACGCGCGCGTCGGGGAAGCGCTCGCTCAGCTGAACCTGCAGCAGGCGCGCATAGGGCCCGGTGTCCGCGCGGCGATAGCTGATGAAGATTCCTCGTGATGGCAAGGACTGCACGACTCTCACCTCCGGGAACATCCTGCGTAAGCATCGGCACGGTTACAGCCAGATACGGCTCATGCTCAATCAAGGCGCCGATTACCCGAGTTCCAGGCCGGAGCCTCACCTTCAGGAGGCCGCCAATGCGGAGGTTTCCTGCCCGCGGTGCGCGACTGCACTGAAGATAGGACGACATTAGCGTCATGCACGTTCATCTGCAAGAGAAACAGTGTCGGGACTATGCAAATGCCATTTGCACGAACTTTATTGCCACACAGGAAACATGCGCATCAATAAACTCTTAAATCCTCTCTTGTCAGCAGCCGAAAATAACAATCCCGGTGGGTCGTTAGGCACGGCAGGTGAGCGGCTTGCCGCCGTTGTAGGCGATCATGTCCGCGAGCGCCGCGCCAACATCGATGCTGGCGCCTGGTGCCGCGCCCGATAGGTCGGCGTACGCACGGTGGAGGTTCCCGGCCAGCCGCTCCGTGTCGGTAAGCCCGGCGAACTCGCCGAGGTCGGCCGAGCGCGCGGCTTCAAGCGGGCGGACCCCGGCGGCCGTTCCCGCCCGCGCCAGGTCCAGGACGAAGTTCAGGTAGGCGAGCACGTCGTCGATGACCTCGGGACCGCAGACCGGACCGTGACCGGGAACGATCGTCTCGGCACCGAACTCCCGCAGTGCCGCCACCGCGACCAGCGCACCGGCGACCGAGCCGGCCAGCAGGAACGGCGTGCCGCCGTTGAACACCAGGTCACCGGCGAACAGCACCCGCCGCTCCGGGATCCAGACGATGCTGTCGTTCGTCGAGTGCGCCGGAGTACCGACGTGGATGACCTCGCACCTCAACTCGTCGACATACAGGTTGACCCGGTCGGTGTAGGTGAGGAACGGCGGCGCCGCCTCGATCTCGCCCCACTCGACATCCGTCCAGATACCGCTGTTGACCAGCTTGCTCGCGCCCGGCGGGCCCTCGGCCAGGATCTCCGCGCGGCACCGTTCGTGCGCGATGATGGTCGCGTCGCGGAACAGGTAGTTGCCGTGGGTGTGGTCGCCGTGGTGGTGCGTGTTCACCAGCGTCCGCACCGGCCGGCCGCCGGCGGTCGCGCCGATGGCCGCAAGGAGGCCGCGGGTGCGGGCTTCGGTCGAGCACGCGTCCACGGCCGCCACCCGGCTGGCGCCGACCACGAACCCGGTGTTGTTGATCCACCAGGTGCCGTCCGGCTGAATGTAGGCGTAGATGCCGGTGCTGACTTCCTCGACCCGCGGCGGCCCGAGCCGCTCAGGCACGTGGGTGCTCGCGCTCATTCTGACCAGCCCTCGGGGTCGGCGATCCGACGGAATACCTCCAGGATATCGACCCGTTGCAGGCCGGGGTCGAGCTCGTAGTAGACGGCAAGGACGTTCTGCGCGAGCCTGCCGCGCTCATCGCGGGAAGACCGGCGCCTTCGGCGGCCTCGATGCCAAGGCCGCGGGCATCGTGGACCACGCGGTACCCGAGGACTCCGTCCGCCGAACCGCTGTCGACATCGCCAAGCCCCACGTGTCCAAGGCCGGCGACACCCTCCGCACCATCAAGGCCCGCATGTACGCGTCCGTGCTTGACCTGCTACGCGGTCAAGACGATCCCCTCGTCTGATTCCGGCTCATGGGGCCTGGTGAGCGCCGGTCATCAGCGCGCCGAGGTCCTCGGGTAGCAGGAACGACGGGGGCGGCGGGGGTCCCCAGGCCCATAGCGACCTGGCTCCTTCCCAGGCTCCTGGCTGCCATAGGGCGTCGTCGACGATGCAGTCCAGGTCGGAGTAGTACTCGGAGAAGTTGCCTGCCGGATCTTTGAGGTACCAGAAGAAGTTGGAGCCGATGAAATGCCGGCCAAGGCCCCAGGTGTGCCGCGACGGGTCGGCCTCGAGCATGGCCGAGGCGCCGCGGCCGACCTCATCAACGTCGTCCACCTGCCAGGACGTGTGGTGCAGGAACGGTATGGGCGCCTGCTGCACGAGGACGTTGTGATGGTCGGTTGAGCAGCGCATAAACGCGGCGATCCCCGGTACGGTGTCGCTGACCTTGAACCCAATGCCGCGGGTGAAGAACTCCTGGGAGAACTCCTTATCGGTGGAGCCGAGCACCACGTGGCCCAGCCTGCGCGGCCGGACGGGCTGGTCGCGGAGGATCCCCGGCGCGCGCTGCCCGATGCGAGCATCCGCTCCCGGGGCGTTGTAGAGCGGTGCGGGGGTGGGCTCAGGCGCATAGCGGGCGGCGATCTCAACGCGGACGGCGACTTCCGTGCCGGGGTCGATCGCGGTGACGCTGCCGTCGGTGCGCTCGACGGCGACATCCATCGCGGCAAGCGCGGCGGCGACCCGATCGAGGTCCTCTGGATCGTCGGCGCCGATGCCAAGCCGCACCAGGCGCCGTCGGCCGGAGTGAACGATGCGCAGTTGTTCTCCTCCGTCGACGGTGGCGAACGTGTACTCACCGGGCGGCACCGGGGCTGCGGTGCCGCTGTCCCTGGCTTCTTCCCCTGGACTGGAGATGAGGCCGAACTCCGCGTAGTAACCCGCGGTCTGCTCGACGTTGGGCACGCCCATCACGATCTGGGTAAGCCGGTGCAAGGGCATGGCTAAGTCCTTCCTTTCGCGTGGTCGGCCGCGGCGAAACGGTGCCGCATACCGCCGATGGACTCGATATGGCTGGTCAGGATGTCGCCGTGGGCGAGCCAGCGTTGCGGGGAGCGGCCGAGCCCGACGCCGGATGGCGTACCGGTGAAGATGACGTCGCCGGGCAGCAGCGGCGTGCTTGCCGACAGGTTGGCGATGAGCGCGGAGACGGAGAAGATCAGCTGGCCGGTCCGGCTGAGCTGCACCGGCTCACCGTTGACCTCGCAGCCGAGTTCGAGGTCGTTGGGGTCGGCAACCCGGGCCACCTCATCCAGCGTGACCAGCCAGGGGCCGATCGGGCCGAAGCCAGGCAGCGACTTGCCCAGGCTGAACTGAGGCGGCTGCGCGGCCAATTGCAGCACGCGCTCGGAGACGTCCTGGCCGACCGCGTAGCCGGCCACATGGTCCAGGGCCCGGTCGACGGGTACGCGGTAGGCGCGACGGCCGATCACGACGACCAGCTCGACCTCCCAGTCGACGTGTCCGTCAGGCGGCATCTTGATCTCACCGTACGGGCCAGTGATGCAGCTGGGGAACTTGGTGAACACCGGAGGTTCGCCGACCGGTGCGTCGTAGCCGGATTCTGCGGCGTGCTCGCGGTAGTTCAGCCCGATACCGAACACCTGCCGAGGCGCGGGTGCCGGCGAGCCGAGTGCCTCCGGCCGGTACGCCACGCCGTCCTGCCACCGGGCGGTCGCCGCCCAGGCGGTGAACGCGTCCCATTCGTCGTAGACAGCCTGCGGGTCGGCGCGGAACTGACTGCCGCTGCTCTTCTCCACGTCGTAGGCGATCTCATGTCCGGCGTCGCCGGTCACGATGACAAGCCGACCGTCCAGGTTGGCGATACGCATGTGGTGCTCCAGATCGATAAGAGGATCGTCGGCGCGGGGAGATGCGGGATCTGAGAGAAGGCCGCGGTCAGATCAGCGGTGTGATCTGATCCTCGCGTCCGAGCAGCGCCTTGCCGTAGACCTCGTAATCGACCACGGGCAGCACGACCGCGTGGCGGGCGGCGACCGAGGAGTCGCGCCAGATCCGCTGCAGCGGGTTGACGTCGGCGAAGCTGGCGGCGCCGTGGGCCGACAGCAGGATGTTGATGGCTTGCACGATGTGGTCGATGGCCCAGCCGGTGTCGGCCCGGACGCGGGCGCGCGTCAGGAAGTCGGGATACTCACCGCGCGCGGCGGACTCATCGATGTCGGCCGCCGCCCGGTAGCAGTGCAGCTGGGCGGTGTCGATCAGCATCGCCGCCTCGGCCAGCTGGAGCTGGAAGGCCACCGAGTCGGCCTGCGCGGTGTAGAAGGTGTAGGAGATCGGCTTCTTCGCCGCCTTGCCGATCACGTAGTCGAGCGCCGCACGGCCAAGGCCGAGCTGCGGGCCGGCCAGGACGAGCGCCAGGACCGGGACGAACGCCGACTGGTAGAACGTCTCATCGGTGTGCTCGGTCGCGTAGCGACCTTCGATAGCGGGCGGGACACTCACGATCCGGTGGTCGGGGACGAACACGTCCCTGGCGATCAGGCAGTTGCTGCCGGTCGACTTCATGCCGGCGACAAACCAGGTGTCCTCGTAGTCCAGGTCGCCCCGCGGGATCAGGGCCAGCCCCTGATCGACGACCTCGCCGGAGTCGTCGGTGAGCGGGATGCCAAGCAGCGCCCAGCTCGCATGCCAGGACCCTGAGTTGTAGTACCAGCGGCCGCTGACCTTATGCCCGCCAGCGACCTTACGGGTCTCGGCGGTCGGGGCGAGCACCCCGGACACGAGCGCGTCGGGGTCCTCGCCCCAGACGTCGTCCTGGGCCTGCCGCGGAAACGTCCCGGTCATCCACGCGCACACGTTGAGCAGGGTGGCGACCCAGGCGGTGCCGCCATCGGCCTCGGCAAGCGCCGCCGACACGTCGAGCATCGTGCGCATCGAGGTCTCGTAGCCGCCGTAGCGCTTGGGCTGGGCAATCTTGAGTACGCCCGCGTCGCGCAGCGCCTGCATGCTCTCCTCCGCCACGCGGCGGTCCTGCTCGCCGCGGGCGGCGTGCTCGCGCAGCAGCGGCTGAAGCTCCTTAATGCGAGCGGCGAGCTCGGCGGCGTCCGGTACGGCGGTGCCGGCCGGCGACGGGCGATCGGTCACAGCGGACATGAGCAGGTCTCCTTTGACTGGGTTAGCGGGCGCAGGCGGCGATCAGGTCGGCAATGGCCGGGCGGGGCCGCTCGGCGAAGCGTGAGTGGGTGCCGAAGGTTCGGTGCGCGTACACAAGCGGTGGCAGGCCGGGCCGGGTGCTGGCCGAGCGCACCTGCCCGAACAGCAGCAGATGGTCGCCGCCCTCCACCGTCTGATGCAGGTCACAGACCATCCAGCCAGGCGCGTCGGCCAGGCGCGGCAATCCGTCCTCCGCGAACCAGTGCGTGTCGGCGAAGCGGTCCGCACCGCGGCGGGCGAATCGGATGGCGAGCTCGTCCTGATCATGGCCGAGGATGTTGATACCGAATTGGCCCGCGGTCTGGATGTGCCCGAGCAGCTGTGAGCCGCGGCCGAACGCGACGCTGACAAGCGGCGGGTCAAGCGACAGCGAAGCGAACGAGCTGACCGTCGCGCCGTAGGCCGTATCGCCGGTCGTCGTCGTGACCACCGTCACGGGCGAGCACACGCCGGCCATCAGGTCACGGAACTGCTGCTGGTCGATCATCCCAGCTCCTCGAATTCCACATGAACATTTCTCACGATGCTGCGCCGGATGCCTCTCACGTGTCAAGACTTCCGTGCATAATGGTTATATGGAATTCTGAGCTGCAAGCGCGAGGAGCGGATTGGAGTAGTGGATGAGCGCCATGACCGGTGACACCGGCTTCGACCCCCCCGCGCTGCGCCCGCAGGACTGGCGCCGTCCAGGGCTCCCAGACGCCCGGTCCGGACCTCGGCTGTCTCGCGGGGAGTCAACCGCCGCACAGCTCATCGCGCTGGCCGAGGCCGCCGTGCCCGGCGACAGGCTCGGATCGAAGGAAGAACTCCGGGCCCGCTGCGCGGTGTCGGTCGGCACGTTCAACGAGGCGCTGCGCATCGCCCAGTCCCGCGGCGTGGTGTCGGTGCGCCCAGGTCCTGGCGGCGGCGTTTTCGCGGCGGCTCAGTCACCAATGGTGCGCCTGGGCAACTCCGTCCTGGCTCTGGATGGCGACCAAACGTCCGTAGCCGAGGCCGTCCGCATCCGCGACGTCCTTGACGCACTGCTGATCGAGGACGCGCTCTGGCACGCGTCTCCCGCCGACATCGCCGAGATGCGGGAAATCCTGGCCGAGATGGCCTCGGCCGTCGAGCAAGTCGATCCCATCCGCTTCGTGCACGCCAACTGGTCACTGCACGCCCGCATCGCCGCGGTCAGCCCGCACGCGATGCTCCGCTCGCTCTACGTGAACCTTCTCGACAAGATCGAGTCGCACACCCTGGCGGTCTTGCCGTACGGCGAGGGCCCATTCCTCGAGTACATGGCCGAACGCCATGTCCTGCATGCCTCGATCATCGACGCCATCGAGAACCACGACCGCGACCGCGCCCTGGCCCTGACCGCACGGCACAACACCAGCAACCCGGCGCACGTCACGCGGGCCCAGGTCCGCCCGCCAGTGCGGGGCTAGTTCGCCGGCAAGACCGGCGTCTCCTACGCTCGCGAAGAGCACGCTGCCGGGATCTGCGCAGTCGGCCGGGTCGTCCCGACCCCGGACGGTGGCTACGCCGCGGTGTCCGTCCAGCGGTTCTACGGCCACGAGCAGCACATGGCGGACGCGCTAAGCGCCGCCTGCCTGGACATGCAGCTGGCGCTTGAGGCTCAGGCCGTCGGCTGAGCCAAGCTGCGGAAATGCCGACCCGATTTCCGGGCATGCGGCTGCCACGACGGCGGCGGAGATCACGGCCGCAGCCTTTTATCTGGTGTCACAAAGACGGCACAGCCGCCACCTGCCAGCATCCAATTGGTTTACATAATCTTTGCAAATAACTTCAAATAGTTCACCCGGCCTCAAATCCGATAGAGGTCATTTGACCGTATTAGCCGTAAGCGTCATCGATCCGAAGGAGGAGTGAGCAATGCTTCATGTCAGGTCCTTGGTAACTACTATCGCGGCGGCGGGTACGGCGGTGTTTCTCGCCGTCGGGCCGGCCGCCGCGCAGGGCTGGACGATCGTTTCCGCGCCACCGACCGGGGTGAACGGAGAACTGGCCGCGGTTAGCGCGGTGTCCGACACCGACGCATGGGCGGTCGGCACCACGAACGCCGAGCTCAACGGCGTGGGCGCGAAACCGCTGATCGACAACTGGAACGGCACCTCCTGGACGCAGGTCACCGCGCCGGCGACCCCCGGCAACACGGCGTGGCTCACCGCGGACAGCGCGAGCGGCACCACCGACGCCTGGGCTGTCGGGCGCACACAGGTGAACCGTGAGGACTTCGCGCCCCTGGGCCTGCACTGGAACGGCACCGCCTGGTCGGTCTCGCCCAGCTTCGCGACCGCGCTGGCCGGCCAGATCGCGGACGGGGTCGCCGACATCAGCCCCACCGACGCGTACGCGATCGGCGGTGGGCTAGGCAGCGCGAACAGCGGCCTGGTCGCGCAGTGGAACGGCTCGACGTGGAGCCGGGTCACGGTGCCGCGGCCGAGCACCGACGGGCTGAACAGCAACCTGGACGCGATTTCCGCGAACGGCCCTGACGACGTGTGGATCGTCGGGACCTACGAGGACGAGATCAGCTCAACGTTCTTCCCGAACGAGACCTACTCGCTGCACTGGAACGGCAGCACCTGGAGCGTCGTGCCAATGCCGCTGGTCGGCAGCTCCAACGTCAACGCCTTCTACCAGTTCAACGCCATCCAGGTGAACAGCCCGACCGATATCTGGGCCGTGGGTGATCAGGGCGTGATAGACGGCACGAGCAGCACGCTCATCGAGCACTGGAACGGCACCGCGTGGAGCATCGTTCCCAGCCCCTCGCCCGGCTCGGACGCCACCCTGACCGGCGTGACCACTAGCAACGCGGCAAACGACGTGTGGGCCGTCGGCTACGACACGCCCGCAGGCGCGACGGAGGCGCAGACCCTCAGCCTGAACTGGAACGGCACCGCGTGGACGCAGGTCGCCAGCCCGGACAACGGCAGCCCAAGCGAGCTCTACTCGACATCCACCAAGCCGGGCGCGAGCATCGTCTGGGCCGTCGGATCCAGCGGCGTGTGCTGCACAGAAAACCCGCTTGTCCTGCAGAACGGTTAGAACCACGTCACCCGGTGGCCGCGCCCGTCAGCAGTACGGGCGCGGCCTCGCGCGTAGTGGTGTACCTGCTGATGATTCCCTGGAACAAGTATTCCGATTTTCTCCTGCAAATCACGAAAAATCGGGCGCATCGTGGTTTGCGGGGTAGATAAATGCATCCCCCAGGTAAGCGTTTTCGCTAAGCTAATGATCTTTAATTGGAGTAATATTCGAGATAGTTGCTTTAGTGCCCCGGCCCGGATAGGCCGGACAGCCACGAGCAGGGATACGGCACGTGGACGCTCATCCTGCCCGGCGGCCGGGATCTCACGGTCACGCTCGGGCCGGTGCCGGTGTACTCCTGCGATCATCGCCATGAGTCGCACGCCTACAAGCCGAACGGCACGCTCCGCCACCTGGTCAAGGTCCGCGACTGGGAATGCACGTTCCCGACGTGCTCTCGCCACGCGCGCGCGTCCGATTTCGAACATGCGGTCCCGTACGACAATGAACGAGCCGTTGGTCCCCTCAGAGGCTGTCGATGATGACCTTGGCCTCTTGCAGGCTCACGCCGGTCAGTTCCCGGCAGCGCTTGATGGCATGGATCTTCTTGCCGCCCGCGACTAGGTTGATACGACTAGCGGACCATCAGGGACTCAGAAGATCCGGGGGAACCGGTCGCGGACCACGGCGGCCGTCTTGTCGGGAGGTGCCGACCAGACGGCCTCGTTGAAGATCTCGACCTCGACCGGCCTGGCGTAGCCGGCGGCCGCCACGGCCGCGGTGATGGGCGGGAAGTCGATGCACCCGTCGCCGACGTGGCCGCGGCCGAGGAGGGTGTCGGCGGGCAGCGGCAGCACCCAGTCGCAGACCTGGTAGCTGACGATCCGCTCCCCCGCCCGGGCGATGTCGGCGAGCAGCGACGCGTCCCACCAGACGTGGTAGGTGTCCACGACCACGCCCACGGCATCGGCGGGGAACTGGACGGCCAGGTCGAGGGCCTCGCCCAGGCGGGTGATCACGCAGCGGTCGGCGGCGAACACCGGGTGCAGCGCCTCGATGCCCAGCCGCACCCCGTTCGCCTGCGCGACGGGGACTAGCTCGGCGATCGCGTCGGCGATCATGCGCCGGGCGAGCCCGAGGTCGCGGCTGCCGGGGACCAGGCCGCCGGAGACGAGGACGAGCGTGTCGGTGCCGAGCGCGGCTGCCTCGGCGATCGCCGCCTTGTTGTCCGCGATCGCCGCCTGCCGGGCGGCGGGTTCTGCGTGGGTGAAGAAGCCGCCGCGGCACAGGCTGGAGACGTGCAGGCCGGCCGCCCGCACGGCCGCCACGGCGGCGGGCAGCCCGGCCCGGGCGACGTGCTCGCGCCAGAGCCCGATCGCCGGGATCTCGTGCCGGGCGCACAGGCCGACGGCCTCGGGCACGCCCAGCCGGTTGACCGTCGCCTGATTGAGCGAGAGCATGCCGAGCCCGGTCACGCCTGCTCCCTGAGGAAGGCGCCCATCCGGCTGACCGCCAGGTCCGGGTCTGTCAGGGCCCCGGCGGCCGCGGCGAGCTCGAAGACCCGGGTCAGGTGGCCTGGTGACCGCCTGCGCTCGAAGCCGTCGAGCATACTCAAGCGCGGCTGAAGGCCGTTCAGCCAGGCAAGGAAGGCCACGCCCGCCTTGTAGTGGTACGTCGGCTCCTCGAAGATGAGGCGACTGAGCGGGACCGTCGGCCCGATCACCGCGTCGTACCCGGCGAGGTCGCCGCCGTCGAGGGCGTGCAGCGCCGCGGCGGCGGGCGCCGGGAAGGCCGCGAACGCGCCGAGCAGCGCGTCGCTGTGGCCCGCGTCGTCCCCCCGGATGAGGCCGGCGTAGCCGAAGTCGTCGCCGGTGTAGAGCCGCACCCCGGCCGGCAGCCTGCGACGCAGCGCGATCTCCTTGCTCGCGTCAAGCACGGAGAGCTTGACGCCGTCGACCTTGTCGCCGGCCTGGTCGATCAGCTCGAGGACGGTCACCGCCGCCGACTCGAAGTCGCCCTCGAAGTCGCTGCAGCCCCAGTACCCGCGCAGCGCGGGGTCGAACGCCTCGCCGAGCCAGTGCAGGATCACCGGCCGGCTCGCCTGCTTCAGCACCGCGCCGTAGACCTCCAGGTAGTCACGGGGGCGGCGGGCGGCCGCGGCGAGGGCACGGCTCGCCATCAGGATCACCCCGGCGCCAGCGGACTGCACGAACTCCAGCTGCGCACTGTAGGCGTCGATGATCCCGGTGAGCGAGTGGGTCTCGCCCGGGGCGAGATGGTCGGTGCCCGCACCGCAGGCGAGGTCCGCGTACTTGCCCCGCGCGCGGCGGGCGGCCGCGCGCTCGGCCGAGCTTGCGATCAGCTCCCGCGCCAGCCACCAGGACAGGCCCATGCCACGCTGGGCGGTGTCCATCGCCTCCGCGACCGCGAAGCCGTGCGCCCACAGGTGGTCGCGGAAACCTAGGGTGGCCTCCCAGTCGATGAGGTCGCCACTGTCTTTGGAAGCACTGTCTTTGGAAGCACTGTCTTTGGAAGCACTGTCTTTGGAAGCACTGTCTTTGGAAGCACTGGCGGCGGAGGCGACGTGGGCGGCGGCGTAGACGCGCCGCGACTGGGGCGGAGGGTAGCCCGGGGCCCACCCGGGCGGGAGGATCTCGACGGGCTCGGCCCGGCCTGGGAGCGTGATGCGGGCGGTCATGTCAGGCGAACCGGGATCGCGATGCGGCGGCCCTCGTCGGAGGACCGCATCGCCAGCTCGGCCAGCTGGACGCCCCGGGCCCCGGCGAACAGGTCCCAGTCGAAGGGCCTGCCCTGCGCGGCCGCCCGCAGGAACAGCTCCCACTGTGCCTTGAACCCGTTGTCGAAGTCCATGTTGTCCGGCACGTCGGTCCACATCGCCGGGTAGTCAAGCGGGTCGGGCAGGTCGGGGTTCCACACCGGCATCGGGGTGGACACCTTGTGCTGGATGGCGCAGTTCCGCAGGCCGGCCACCGCGCTGCCCTGCGTGCCGTCCACGTGCAGCTCGAGCAGCTCGCGGCGGTTCACCCGCACCGCCCACGAGGAGTTCACCGAGCCGATGGCGCCGCCGGCGAACTCGAGCACCGCGTAGGCGGCGTCGTCGGCGGTAACGTCGTAGGGCTCGCCGGCCTCGTCCCACCGCCTGGGCAGGTGGACGGCCCGGCGCGCGTAGACCGCGCTGACCGGGCCGAACAGGTCCTCGAGGAGGTACTGCCAGTGCGGGAACATGTCGAGGACGATGCCGCCGCCGTCTTCCGCCCGGTAGTTCCACGAGGGCCGCTGCGCCGGCACCCCGTCCCCCTCGAAGACCCAGTAACCGAACTCGACCCGGACGGACAGCACCCGGCCGAAGAACCCCTCGCGGATCAGCCGACGCAGCTTGATCACGCCGGGCAGGAACAGCTTGTCCTGGACGACGCCGTGCGTGATGCCCGCCGCCTTCGCCGCCTCCGCCAGGGCGAAGGCGGCGGCTGCCGTCGCCGCGACCGGCTTCTCGGTGTAAACGTGCTTGCCGACGGCGATGGCACGGGCCACCGCGTCCTCCCGGGCGCTGGTGACCTGGGTGTCGAAGTAGACGTCGACGTCCGGGTCACCGAGCACCTCATCCAGGCTGGTGGTCCACCGGGACAGGCCGTGCCGCTCGGCGATCGCGCGCAGCCGCTCCGCACCGCGGCCGACGAGGACCGGCTCCGGGTAGAGGACCGTCCCGTCGTCAAGCGGGATGCCGCCCTGCTCCCGGATGGCGAGCAGCGACCGCACGAGGTGCTGCCGGTACCCCATGCGGCCGGTGACCCCGTTCAGTGCGACGTGAATGACCTTGCGCGCCATGACCAGCCTTCCGCGGTGAGGGTGGGGTCGTTCGGGGATTGCATGTCGTTCGGGGATTGAATTGGGAAAGGGCTTTCCCGAGAATAAGCTTGGCCATACTGGCGGTCAAGCGATGAGGAGGCCCGGTGGCGGACGCGCGTCCGGACGGCAAGCGCGTGACGCTGCAGGATGTCGCCGACCGGGCCGGGGTGTCGCTGACCACCGCGTCCCGCGTCGTCAACGACGGCTCGCGCCGGGTCGGCCAGGCCCTCGCCGACCGGGTGCACCAGGCGGTCGGCGAGCTCGGGTACACGGCGAACCTTCAGGCCAGGGCGGTGGCGACCGGCCAGAGCACGATGATCGGCGTGGCCCTGCGCGACATCTCCGACCCGTACTTCTCCTCGATCGCCGCCGGGCTCATCGAGGTCGCCGACGCGGGCCGGCTCCTGCTGTGCATGACAAGCACGGCCGCGCGCGAGGAGGCCGAGCGCGACTACGTCGCGCTGATGCGCGCGCAGCGGGCACGCGCGGTGGTCCTGGTGGGCAGCCGGTCGGACAACACCGCGGCCAGGGACGCGCTGCGCGCGGAGCTTGCCGCGTTCACCCGCTCCGGCGGCCGGGCGGCCTGCATCGGGCAGGACCTGCTCGGCGTGGACACGGTGCTGCCGGAGAACCGGGCGGCCGCCAGCGCCCTGGCCAGGTCGCTGGCCGCCCTCGGGCACCGGAGGTTCGCCGTCCTCGCGGGGCCCCGCTCGCTGCTGACCGGGCGGGACCGGGCCGCGGGGTTCCGCGACGGGCTGCGCGCCTGGTCGGTCGCGCTCAACCCGGCGCGGGTGGTACACGGCGACCTGTCCAGGGACGGCGGCTACCAGGCGATGAGCGAGATCCTGGCGGCCGGCGAGCCGCTGCCCGACTGCGTGTTCGCGGTGAGCGACATCATGGCGGTCGGCGCTCTGGCCCGGCTGCGGGCCGCGGGCATCGACGTCCCCGGCGACATCGCCCTCGCGGGGTTCGACGACATCCCGACGCTGCGCGACGTCTACCCGCCGCTGACCACGGTGCGGCTGCCGCTCAAGCGGCTCGGCGAGGTGGCCGCCCGGCTGGTGCTCGACGGGGACGCGCCGCGGCGGCCGCGGGTTGTCCCGGTGCCAGGCGAGGTCGTGCTGCGGGACAGCACGCTGCCGCACCCGCCGGGATGACCCTTGCGTATCGCTCACACCATTGGGTATTTTCGCTGAAACCGGAAAGCGCTTGCCAAGCTCGACGGGCGCGCCGGGAGTGAGGACACGCCGGGAGTAACACCATGAGCGAAGCGGCATCTGTTCCGTTCTCGGAAACTAAGGCACCTGAATCGCCGGAGCGGCTGCATCGCGGCGCGCTCAGGCTGATCGACATCTCCGCCTCGACGATGGCCAACATCGGCCCGGCGTACAGCTTCTACTTCAGCTTCGGTTTTATCGTGGTCACGGCGGGCATCGCCGCGCCGCTGACGATCATCGCGGCCGCCGTCGCCATCGCGCTGCTCGGCAACACGCTGTCGCAGTTCTCCCGGGCCCAGCCGTCGACCGGCGGGTTCATCACCTTCGTCGGCAAGACGTTCGGCGGCACAAGCGCGGTGGTCACCGCGCTGCTGTGCGGGGCCGGCTACATCATCGCGATCTCGTCGGTGCTTGTCATCTGCGGCGGGTTCCTGTCGATCATGCTGAACTTCTACCTGGGCTGGAATGTCCCGTGGATCGTCTTCTCGATCCTGATGACCGCGGGCGCGGTCGTCATGATGATCCGCGGCGTGGCCGTGTCCACCAAGCTGGCCGGCTTCTTCTTCGCCTTTGAGATGCTGGTGCTGCTCGTCGTGGCGGTCGCCGCGCTGATCAAGAACGGCGGCCACCTGTCCGACGCCCCGTTCCTCCCGCATAACATCACGAACGGCTTCAGCGGCCTGGCGGCCGGCTTCCCGCTGGCGGTGTACCTGTTCATCGGCTGGGAGAACTCAGCGGCGCTGGCCGAGGAGACGAGCAACCCGCGACGCAATGTCCCCCGGGCGGTGTTCATGTCCATCGCGCTGATGGCCGTCACGTACATCCTGCTCGCCTACGCCACGGTCACCGGGTTCCACTACAACGGCACGGCGCTGGCCGCCCCGCTCGTCCCGTTCATCACCGTCGCTCATACCATCGCGCCCTCCCTGGCCTTCATCGCCTATCTGGCCGGCCTGACCTCCACGCTCGGCGTGCTCATCTCCGCGGTGAACTCGCAGTGCCGGCTGATCTTCAACGCCGGCCGCGAGGGACTGCTGCCGCGCTGGATCGGCCGGGTGCACCCGACCAGGCGGACGCCGATCAACGCCATCTTCACCTTCATCGCGGTCGGCAGCGCGATCGTCGCGATCTGGGCGCTCGGCCACCTGATCGGCGGCAGCACCAACGCCCTGTCCCCGCTGAACTACTTCGACGAGTCGGGCACGATGGGCACGATCTTGATCCTGGTCGTGTACTTCCTGGCCAACCTGGCCCTGCCGTTCTACTACCGGAAGTACCGTCCGACCGAGTTCAACGTGGTCAAGCACCTCGTGCTGCCGGTGCTCGGCATGGCCGCCGTCGCCGTCCCTGTCTATTACCTGTCCAAGCCCGGCCAGTCCCAGCCTTACAACTGGTTCCCGTATGCCGCGCTCGGCGTCGTCGTGGTGTCCGTCATCTACGCCGTCTGGCTGACCAGGCGCGATGCCGGGCTGGGGGCGCGGGTCGGCTCGATCGTCGCCGACGAGTAGCCGAGTAAGGTGCCGTGGTGCGCGAGGCCACGGTCCGTTCCATATAAATCTTGGAGGCTGCCATGGCCGACGTCCCGCACCCTCTCGACCCGGCATCAGCCGACGAATACCTGGCCGGTCGCGAGATCATGGCGGGCGCCGGGCTGCTCGCGGAACCGGTCAGGTTCGCCTACTACGGTCTTGAGGAGCCGCCCAAGGACGAGGTGCTCGGGGGCGCGGCCGCCGACCGGCGGCTGCGCGCCTTCCTGATCAACGTCACGAGCGGCGAGTCCACCGACGTCGTGGTATCGCTCACCCGGGGCAGCGTGGTCAGCGCGCGCGTCATCGACACCGCGGCGGAGGGCCAGCTACCGATCATCGACTCCGAGTACCACCTGGTCGAGGAGATCATGGCCGCCGACCCGGACTGGCGGGCGGCCATGGCCAAGCGCGGGCTTACCGACCTGAGCAAGATCCGGATCGCCCCGATCACGGCGGGCGCCTACCGGGCGCCCGCGCAGGACGACGAGCGGCGGATGGTGCGCGTGCTCGGCTTCCTCCAGGCCGCCGAGCACGACCTGGCCTGGGCGCATCCCATCGACGGGGTCACGGCGCACGTGGACCTCATCGAGAAGAAGGTGCTGCGCGTCACCGACGAGTTCCACCTTCCGGTGCCGGCCGAATCGGGCGACTACGACGACCCGGCCGTCCGGGGACCCGAGCGGGCCGGCCTACGGCCGATCGAGATCACCCAGCCGGAGGGGCCGAGCTTCACCCTGGACGGCAGCCTGCTGCGCTGGCAGGGCTGGTCGCTGCGGGTCGGCTTCGACCTGCGGGAGGGGCTCACCCTGCACCAGGTCGAGCTGGCCGGGCGACCGGTGATCTACCGGGCCTCGGTGCCGGAGATGGTGGTGCCGTACGGCGACCCGCGGTTCCGCTACTGGCAGGCGTACTTCGACACCGGCGAGTACCTGGTCGGGAAGTGGGTCAACTCTCTCGAGCTCGGCTGCGACTGCCTCGGCGAGATCAGCTACCTGGACGCCGTCGCCACCGGGGAGACCGGTGAGCCCCGGGTGGTGCGCAACGCGATCTGCATCCACGAGGAAGACGTCGGCATCCTCTGGAAGCACACCGACATCTTCAACGGCTCGGCGCAGTCACGGCGGCAGCGGCGGCTCGTCGTGTCCTACTTCACCACCGTCGGCAACTACGACTACGGCTTCTACTGGTACTTCTACCTCGACGGCACCATCGAGTGCGAGGTGAAGATGACCGGGGTGGTGTTCACCGCGGCCCATCCAGGCGGCGACCACCCGTACTCCACCGAGGTGGCGCCCGGCCTCGGCGCCCCGGTGCACCAGCACCTGTTCAGCGCGCGGCTCGACATGTCGGTGGACGGCCTGGCCAACGCGGTCGAGGAGGTCGACGTCAGCGGGCTGCCGATCGGGCCAGACAACCCCTACGGCAACGCGATCGCGCAGCGGGTGACCCGGCTCACCTCGGAAGCCGTCGCGGCGCGCGCCGGCGACGCCGCGCACGGCCGGGTTTGGCGGGTGCTCAGCACCTCGACGGTGAACCGGTTCGGTAAGCCGACCGCGTTCACGCTCTGCCCCGAGCCGACACCACCGCTGCTCGCCGATCCCTCGTCACCGCTGGCGGCGCGGGCGGGCTTCGCCACCAGGGCGCTGTGGGTGACCCGCTACGACCCCGCGCAGCGGTACCCGGCCGGTGACTTCGTGAACCAGAGCCCGGGCGGCGGGCTGCCCTCGTACGCCGCGGCGGACCGGGACATCGACGGCCAGGACATCGTCGTGTGGCACACGTTCGGGCCGACGCACGTCGTGCGGCTCGAGGACTGGCCGGTCATGCCGGTCACCAGGACCGGCTTCACCCTCAGGCCGACGGGCTTCTTCGACCGCAACCCGACGCTTGACGTGCCCGCGCCATCCGGGCACTGCGACCTTTAGCACGAGCGATTTCGGACAATGCGCCGATTTCGGGCGCCAGAGGCCAGTCGCGAAAACACCGGCCAGCAACATCAATTACGCAGTTGGGGTCGCGGACGCAGGATGTAGCCGAGCTGACGGTCGGGGCGGGGGCCGGGATGGGATCCGTGGGCGGAGGCGGCGTCATAGCACGCGGACGTCGACGGAGGGCCGGATCACCAACTGCGAGACGTTCACCCGGCGCGGCAGGCTGACTACGAAGACGATGGCGTCGGCGACGTCTTCCGGCTGCATCGCGCCGTCCTTCTCCAGGTGCTGCCTGGTGGTCTCCCGCACCCTTTCGTCGTTGATGTGCTCGTGGATCTCGGTGGCGGTCGCGCCCGGCTCGATGATGGCGACCCGGATGCCGGCCAGGGTCACCTCCGCCCGCAGCGACTCGTTGAACGCGGTCAGCGCGAACTTGCTGGCCGCGTAGGGGCCGAACGTGGCGCCGACCGCCCGGCGGCCCGCGGTGGAGGAGATGTTGACGATATCGCCACCGCCGACCTTGAGCGCCGGAATCGCCGCCCGCGAGGTGTAGAAGCCGGCCCAGAAGTTGAGCTCGAACACGTACCGCCAGTCGTCCAGGTTACCGTTCTCCACCCGGCCGACCTGGGTCATGCCCGCCGCGTTGACGAGGATGTCGAGGCCGCCGAAGTGACCGACCGTGTCCTCGACCGCCCGGGTGGCGTCCCGCTCGTCGGTCACGTCGGTCGCGCGCGCGAGCGCCTTGCCGCCGCCGGCCTCGATCTGGGCCGCCAGCTCCTGTAGCCGCTCGGCCCGGCGGGCGACCAGCGCCACCTGCGCCCCCGCCTCCGACAGGGCGACGGCGGCGCTCTTTCCTATCCCCGACGAGGCGCCCGTGACCAGGGCCGTCTTCCCGGAGAGAATGCCGCTCATGATGCCTGCCGGTTCAAGTGGGACATGATCGGCGCGAAGTTCGCCTTGAGGTACGCCTGCTGGTCGAGGCGCTGCGCTGGCACTTCCAATTTCGTCCCCAATAAAAACTTTTTTGACCGGTCGGTCGACTATCTCTCACGGGAACGGTATCCCGCAAGCCCCGTACCGGCTCTCGACGACTACCTCGATCGCCCTGGTTAGTACGCAAGTGCAAACTATCGCCCTGTCATTGTGGGCGAAGGCTTCGGGAGAGGGTAATCGGACGTCCCGCTCTGCGGAATTCAGCCGCCCCTGATCGCTACGTCCGGTTCTCCGGGTTCTCGGGCGGGAATCCCGTAAGCCCCGGGTCGAGCTGGAGCCCGAAGGTGTTGAACGCCACCGCCAGCAGATCGTAGGCCCCGATGGTGAACACCAGGTCCATCAGTTGCTTGCGGTCGAAGTCCTCCGCCAGCCGCTTCCAGGTCTCGTCGCTGACGTACTGGTTGGCCGCGATCTCGTCGACCGACCGCAGCAGCGCCGTGTCGCGTGCCCCCCAGACCGGCGAGTCCGGGCCCGCCATGATCGCGTCGATCTCCTCCTGCGTCATACCCACGGACTTGGCCATCCGCACGTGCTGCGCCCACTCGTACTCGCCGCGCCGCAGCCAGGCGATCCGCACCGTGACCATTTCCCGGTCCCGCGCGGACAAGGTGGAGTGGAACAGGTGGTTGTTGAAGGCGAAGAAGGCCTTGGCGAGGGCGGGATGCCAGGAGAAGATGCCAAGGATGTTGGAGGACGGGCGCTCCCGCTGCGGCTCCGCCGGCCGACGGATGCTCCCCGGGGGCCGCAGGACCGACAGCGCGTCGAGCACCTCCGCGTCCCAGTCATCCGACGGCCTTGGCGGGATCCGTGGCTCGCTCAATGGCGTCCCTTCATCGCGACGGCGGCCAGCATGTTTTACTGACCGGTTGGCAAAAATATTGATCTCGTGGAACGGCGGAGTCAAGGTGTAAGTGCTGCGAGATCGTCAACAGAAGCGGAGCGTCATGGGCAAGCTTGAGGGCAAGGTCGCCGTCGTCACCGGCGCGGGGTCCGGCATGGGCCGGGCATCGGCGCTGCTGTTCGCGGAGGAAGGCGCCAAGGTGGTCTGCGCCGACGTTACCGGGCAGGAGGAATCGGCGGCGGCCGAGATCGGCAAGGACGCGATCGCGGTGCATGCCGACGTCTCACGGGCACCGGACGTGCGGGCGATGTTCGCGGCGGCGGTCGAGGAGTTCGGCCGGCTGGACGTGGTGTTCAACAATGCGGGCTTCAACGCGCCGCATCACCCACTGGACGAAACCGACGACGACCTGTTCGACCGCCTGGTCGCGGTGAACCTGCGCGGCGTCTTCCTCGGCATCAAGTACGCCGTCCCGGTGCTGCGGGCCTACGGCGGCGGGTCGATCATCAGCACCGCGTCCGCCACCGGCCTGGTCGGCCGCAAGGGGATCGCCGCCTACGGCGGCACCAAGGGCGGGGTGGTGTCGCTGACCATGGGGGCCGCGCTCGACTTCGCCGCCGATAACATCCGGGTCAACTGCATCTGCCCGGGCATGATCTACACCGGCCGGGGTGGCGCCCCGGCCGATAACTCCGCCCCGATACCGGACCGGCCGATGCCGGTCCCGATGGGCCGCTACGGGTCGCCGCGCGAGATCGCCACCGCCGCCGTGTTCCTCGCCAGCGACGACTCCTCGTACGTGACCGGGGTGGCGCTGCCGGTTGACGGCGGCTACGTCGCCGAGTAAGCCCGCTTACGGGGGGCGTAAGCCCCGTCGACCACGATCGCCGAACCGATGGTCCAGCGCGACGCGTCGCCCGCCACGGGCGTCGTCTGTAGTGGCTGATTTTTGCGCGGGCCTGGATGAGGTCCGCGCTCGGGCGGACCGCCGTCCGGTGGCGGCGGCATCCCGGCCTGATGGCACGGCGATGCCTGCTGGCGTCACGCTTCCCAGGGCTCCTGTCCAGCGCTCACCGTGGCTGCGACGCGTTCGAGTGCGGCCAGGTCCTCGGCGGGTAGCCGGTCGATGAAATGACGCCGTACCGACGCGACGTGGACCGGAGCTGCTCGATCGAGGGTGTCCAGGCCGCTGGCGGTGAGCACGAGCAGGCACCCCCGGCCGTCGGCCGGGTCGGGTTCGCGCCGCAGCAGGCCGCGCGCTTCCATCCGGGTGGCATGCCTGGACAGGCGGCTGCGCGACCAGCGCATCTTGGCGGCCTGTTCGTGCAGTGTGCTGCTGTGCCCGGGGCGCTCGGACAGTGTGTGAAGCACCTCATAGTCGGGCTCGGAGAGCCCGATCGCGGCCAGGTCGCGCGCGGTGCCGGCCTGGACGTCGACCATCATCTGGCGGAACGACCGCCAGGCCCGCTCCTCGTCCTGGCTAAGCCAGCGAACTCCCGCGCCCGAGCCCCTGGCTTCGCCCGCGTCAACGGCCGGCGATTTCTTTGACATGTAATCAACTTATCGGATAGGATTCGTTTCCATGTCAACGAAATCGGCCCGGGTTCTCGTGCTGGTGTGCACCACCCGCCCAGGGGCCCTCGGCCCGGCCGTAGGACAGTGGCTGACCAAGACGCTCGCGTCCCGCGCCGGGGAACTGGGCGCGGAAATAGTCCCGGTATCCCTCGGCGACCTCGATCTGCCGTTCCTCGACGAAGAGGAGCACCCGTCATCTGGGATCTACCAGCATGCGCACACGCTGCGGTGGAGTGCGATGGTGGATGCCGCGGACGGCTTCATCGCGGTGACGCCCGAGTACAACTACGGGATGCCCGCAGTGCTGAAGAACGCGCTGGACTACCTCGGCAGGGAGTGGGCGTGGAAGCCGATCGGTTTCGTCAGCTACGGCAACACCTCGGCGGGCACCCGGTCGGTCCAGCACGCCAAGCAGGTGGTGACCGCGCTGCGCCTGGTGCCGCTGGGCGCCACGGTCGCGCTCCGCATCGGCGGCGCGATCACCGACGGGCAGGTATGCCGGGATCCCGCGCTCGCCGGGGCGGCCGCCGCCGTCCTCGACGAACTCGTGCGGGTCGCTCACGCGCTGCGGCCCGTGCGCGACCGCTCCCGGGCGAACGCGACGCCCGGCCCGGTCCGGGCGTGGGTGCTCCCGGCGGGGTGGTCCCGGCGGCTAGTCAGCCGGCGGGGTGCCCGGGCCGACCTCGAACGGCTCCCAGCCGTCGGGGTTCTCGATGTCGTTCCAGGAACGGCGCATCTTCATCAGCAGGCCGATAAGCACGTTCGCCTCGCCGCCAGTAAGGCCCAGGTCACGGAAGAGCTGCGAGTTCAGCAGCTTGATCGCCTTGCCGGTCAGCACCCGGCCAGCCGGCGTTATCTGGGCGATGGTGCTGCGCCGGTCGGTGGGATGCGGCGTGCGCTTGATCAGGTCCTGCTTCTCCAGCCGATCGACCAGGCTGGTGATGCTGGTCTGATGGATCTGCAGCTGCTTGCCGAGCTGGTTGAGGGGTAGCGAACCCCCACGGAAGTACAGGCGGACCAGCAGCTCGTACCGGGCGAAGGTAAGGTCGATCGGCGCCAGGATCTGGTCAGCCCGCTTGGTCAGCACCTGGTGGACGCGCATCAGCGAGGTCACGGCGGTACAGCCGGCCGCGCAGTCCTCCCAGCCGTGGGAGATCCACAGATGGTATGCCTCGAGGATCGGGTCCCTGTCGACGTTCGGAGCCACGCCGGCCTTTCCATTGATCACGGACTATCGGACAGTAGACTACTCCACCGCGCCCCGCAAGGCAGCGCGCCCGGCCTTCCGCTGGCCGGAGTGATCGCCGAACATGCCGACTACCACGTGCTGTTCTGGATCTGCGTTCGGGATAACCGCTTTTGATGGCGTTCCGGCCAGCAGAACGGCCCTCGTGACACGGGCGGGCGGCCACGATACTTTCACGCGAAGCGAATCGGCTCGAGGAGAAGGAACCATGACCGGACTGCGTGCTCTACATGCCTGCCGAATGCGACCTAGACCAGGTATGCGCCATCCTCGCCGCCGGCACGAACATCGTCACCACCCGCGGGGAGTTCCAGCACCCGGGCAGCATGACCCCCGCCGACCGGGAACGGGTCGAGCAGGTGTGCGCCGAGCGCGGCGCCTCCATTCACGGCACCGGCTCGAGCCCCGGGTTCATCAGCGAGGCGGTTCCCCTGGTGCTGGCGTCGATACAGCGCCGCCTGGATGCCCTGACGATCAACGAGTACGCCGACTTGTCCGGCCGCGACTCGCCGGACATGCTCTTCAACCTCATGGGCTTCGGCCACCCGGTGCAGGACTTCCCGCCGGAGAGGTTTCAGCACGGCATCTACTCATTCGGCCCGTCGATGCGGCTGGTCGCCGAGGCGGTCGGCCTGCCGATCGACTCCGTCACCTCGATCGGGGAGGTGGCGGTCACACCGGAGAAACTCACCATCGCCGCCGGCACCCTGGACGCGGGCACGGTGGCCGGTCAGCGGATGATCGTCACCGGCAGCCGGGCCGGCCGCGCCCTGATGACCTTCACCGCGACCTGGTACTGCACGGAGGCCTTGGAGCCGGCCTGGACCGTGCCTGGGTGGGACGGCTGGCGCGTCCATGTCGACGGCGACGCCCCGCTGGACGTAGACATCCGCTTCGCCATCCCGGAGGGGCAGCTGGGCGAGATGACCCCCGGCTACACCGCCAACCGCGCCGTCAACGCGGTTCCGTACGTGTGCGCCGCGGCGCCGGGCATCCGCACCACGGTCGACCTGCCGCAGATCATCCCGGCCCTGGGCGGCAGCCGGTAGCGAGGGTTCGCTCTTTTGCGGCAGAGAAGCACTGGCGCTCGCACATGGAGGGCGCCGCCCAGTACCTGCTCAAGGACGACCTGAAGACCAAGCCAGCCGTCGACCTGTTCTCCTGACGCACCGGTAACTCCGCCCGAGCTTGGGTCAGGGGCGATCAGGGCCTTGACCTGTTCCTCGTCCGAGATATCGCCGACGGTGGCCACGCCTTTTCCGCCGGCGTCCCCGCAAGTCCGCGCGGCGCCTTCGGCAGACGCGAGCACGACATCGCCGACTACGACCTTCGCACCGCCCGCGCCGAGGTATCTCGCCGTCGCCGTGGCGATGCCGCCGGCACCCGCGAAAACGATGACCTTGTCCTTGAGGCCTTCCACGTCCTTGCTCCTGTCTGACGCGTGGTCACCAGCTGACGGCCGGGCAGGCGCAGGTTCCCGAACTCAGGGACGGCCGATTGGATTCGACGCGCGATTTACGGCCCACGGTGGCGGGGATGTGGGGAAAAGCGCGGCGGCGGGGGGGGGGCGCGGCCCAGGCAGGCGGCGGGGGGGCGCGCGACCGCCCCCGT
>Ga0302314_10005346_pt1 | contig 23425 bp, 14 predicted proteins | sample III_Palsa_N2_3_FD_200533 | JGI IMG/M metagenome (GOLD analysis project Ga0302314, IMG submission 200533) | Peat permafrost microbial communities from Stordalen Mire near Abisko, Sweden - III_Palsa_N2_3 | ecosystem: Environmental > Terrestrial > Soil > Palsa > Peat permafrost | place: Sweden... | reverse complement strand
TTTATAACCCCACCAACGCTTCCCGCTCCTCCGCCGTCAGCACGCGCCACCTGCCCTCCGGCAGGCCGGCGATGCGCAGGGGGCCGACGCGGACGCGGAACAGGTCGGTCACCGCCAGGCCCACCAGTTCGCACATGCGCCGGATCTGGCGGTTGCGGCCTTCTGTGAGGATGATGCGCAGCTGCTGCGGCTCCAGGCGGCTGACCTTGGCCGGCTTGAGCTGGCGGCCGTCGAGTTCAAGCCCGTGGCGGAGCAGCCCCAAAGCGCGGTCGTCGACCGGCGCGTCGACGCGGACCAGATATTCCTTCTCCAGCTCCGAGGCCGGCCCGATCACCGCCTTGGCCACCACCCCGTCCTTGGACAGGATCAGCAGGCCGCGCGAGTCCATGTCCAGCCGTCCGACCGGGGCCAGGCGCGTGTCGCGATCCGGGATCGTGGGCGCCTCGCCCATCAGGTTGGCGCGGGTGAGCAGACGGATGGCCGGGATCTGACCCGGCTCGGGCTGGGCCGAGACGATCCCCACCGGCTTGTGCACGATGACCGTCATCGCCGCAGCCAGGTCCGATTGCCCCGCGTCGGCCAGGGTCAGGGTCTGGCCCGGCGCGATCTTGTGGCCGGCGTCGACCAGGGCCACCCCGTCGATGGAGACCAGGCCCCGGCCGATCAGCGCCTCGGCTTCTCGCCGCGAACAGACGCCGTTGTGCGCCAGCCAGCGGTTCACCCGCTGCGGCTCGGCTTCGTCATAACGGCGGCTCCAGGCCATGGGCGCTCCGGGTGGATGTTGATGCTCTCTAACCCGCCGCTCGCGGGTTCGAAATCCTTCCATGCTTCGACAAGCTCAGCATGAGGATTTCTTCTGGGGCCTCAGGAAGCCTCACCCGGAGCTTGTCGAAGGGCGAGTCGGGGCCACGGCCGCAAAGCTTGGATGACGCGGGGCGGCAAACACGTTACGGCGCGGCATGGAGACCTTTGATGTCCTGGTGATCGGCGCCGGCGCGGCGGGGCTGATGTGCGGCATCGAGGCCGGCAAGCGCGGCCGGCGGGTGCTGGTGGTCGACCACGCCAAAGCGCCGGGGGAGAAGATCCGCATCTCCGGCGGGGGGCGCTGCAACTTCACCAATCTGCGGACGGCGCCGGCCGCGTTCCTTTCGGAGAATCCGAGGTTCTGCATCTCGGCGCTCAGCCGCTACACGCCGGCCGACTTCATCGCCCTGGTCGATCGGCACGGGATCGCCTGGCATGAAAAGACTCTGGGCCAGCTGTTCTGCGACGGCTCGGCGAAACAGATCGTCGAGATGCTGGTGGGTGAACTGCGCGCCGCCGGCGGGACGCTGCGGCTGGGCGTCGAAGTGTCGTCGATCGAGAAGACGGCGGACGGCTTCAAGGCGACGGTGGGCGGCGAGGTCATCGGCGCCCAGGCGCTGGTGGTCGCCACCGGCGGCAAGTCGATCCCGAAGATGGGGGCGACCGGGTTCGCCTATGATGTGGCGCGGCAATTCGGGCTCGCGGTCACGCCGACCCGTCCGGCGCTGGTTCCGCTGACCATTGAGGTGGGCCAGTTGGAGCGCCTGGCTCCGCTGGCCGGGGTCGCGGCGGACGTGAGAATCCGCTGCGGCAAGACCGCGTTCGAGGAGGCGATGCTGTTCACCCATCGCGGCCTGAGCGGACCGGCGATCCTGCAGATTTCCTCCTATTGGCGCGAGGGCGAGACGATCGAGATCGATTTCGCGCCCGGCGTGGAGCTGCTCGAGGCGCTGAAACGCGCCCGCGGGATGAACGGCCGGCAGGCCGTGGCGACCGTGCTGGCCGAGCAGATTCCCAGGCGGTTGGCGCAACATCTGGCCGACCAGGCCGGCGCGACCGGCGTGCTCGCGGATGCGTCGGACAAGACCCTGAGGGCGTTGGCGGAGGTGGCCAAAGCCTGGCGGATCAAGCCGGTGGGGTCGGAGGGCTATCGCACCGCCGAGGTCACGCTGGGCGGGATCGACACCGCCGGCCTGGACCAGCGCACGATGGCGGCGAAGGCGGTTCCCGGCCTCTACGTCATCGGCGAGGCGGTGGATGTGACCGGCTGGCTGGGCGGCTACAATTTCCAGTGGGCCTGGGCCAGCGGTTGGTGCGCCGGCCAGGCGGCGTAAGGCGTCGCGCCCGCGTCGCAGACAGGTTAGATTTGGCTGTGACCACCCTCGACCCTGAACAAGCCCAGGCCCGCCTGGAGGCTCTGGCGGCGCTACTGAACGCGCGCCGCTATGACGACGCGCTCGCAGCGTCCGACGCCATGCTGGGCGCCAACCTGATCCACCCCTTGCCGCTGGCCGTGTCGGCTTCCGCGCGCCAGCAGGCTGGGAGGTTCGACGAGGCCCTCGTGCTTTGGAATCGGCGCGCGCGGCTGATGGCCGGCGAGGCTCAGGGCTGGGTTCCGTTGGCGGTCTGCCTGTTCGCGGCCCGCAGGCCGGAACTGGCGCTTAAGGCGTGGGACAGGGCGCTGGCGCTGGCGCCCGGCGATCCCGCCATCCTGGCCGGCAAGGCGGGAACCTTGCGGGGGCTGGGCCAGAGCGAAGCGGCGCGGGCGCTCTACCGTCAGGCGCTGGCGGCGGCGCCGACGCAGTTCGAGACCGGGTTCGGCCTGGCCCAGCTGGCGCTGGAAGCCGGCGATCACCAGGAGGCCGAGGCGATCGCCGCCCGACTATTGGCGGCGCACCCCGACCACCCCAGCGCGGCCTTCCTGGCGGCGCGCGTGGCGTTTGAAGGCGGCCAGCCCGCCGTGGCGCTGGCTAGGTTGGCGCCCCTGCTGGCTCGCCCCGCGCTGGCGCCGGAGCAGCGGGCGGACGCCTTGTTGCTGCGCAGCCGCGCGGAAGAAGGGTTGGACCGGGTCGCGGACGCCTTCGCCTCGGCCGCGCAGGGCAAGGCCATCCAGCGGTCCCTGTTCGCTCAGCGGGCGGCGGGGCGTGAGAGCGAGGCGCACAAGCTCAGGCGCCTGGCGGCCTGGTTCGACGGCGCCGACTCAGCCGATTGGCGAAGGGGACAAGTTCGAGTCCTGCCCGGGGAGCCACGCACGCACATTTTCCTGGTCGGCTTTCCCCGGTCGGGCACGACCTTGCTGGAGCAGGTTCTGGCGGGACACCCTGATGTGGTCGCGCTGGAGGAGGCGCCGACCTTTGCCGACGCCTATGCCGAGTTCATGACCGGCGAGGCCGATCTGGCCCGTCTGGCGCAATTGAGCGAGGCGGATAAGGCGACGTGGCGGGCGCGCTATTGGGCGGTGGTCCGGGAGCATGGCGCGCAGCCCGCCGGCCGGGTGTTTCTCGATAAGGCGCCTGCCGGAACGCTCTACCTGCCCCTGGTGGCCAAGCTGTTCCCGGGCGCCAAGGTGCTGTTCGCGGTGCGCGATCCACGCGACGTGGCGCTGAGCTGCTTCCGCAACAATTTCCAGCTCAACGCCATGACCTATGCCTTCACCGATTTAGGTGAGACGGCGGCTTGCTATGACGCCTGCATGGCAATGGCCGAGGTCTATCGCCGCGTCCTGCCGCTGGACCTGCGCGAGGTCCGGCACGAGGCGCTGGTGGAGGATTTCGATGGCGAACTGGCGGCGATCGCGGGTTTCCTGGGGATCGAGGTTACGCCCGCAATGGCGGATATCGCCGGCACCGCGTCTCGCCGCACCGTGCGCACGCCCAGCGCCGTCCAGGTGCGCGAGGGGCTGAACCGCCGGGGTTTGGCGCGCTGGCGGGCTTATGAAGATGCCTTGGCGCCTGTGGCGCCCGTGCTGGCGCCCTGGGTGGCGCGGTTCGGGTATTGAGGGCTGGTCAAGCCGAGTGCGTGGTTCGAGACGCGTCCCAAGAGGGCCGCTCATCACCATGACTAGGTTTTGTGGAGCCTATCCCCCTTCGTCATGGTGAGGAGCGCGTCTTCGCGCGTCTCGAACCACGCACCTTGCTTCTCCAACCCCAATAGCTCCGCATCCGGGGCTGTTGGTTCAATCCACCTCATACCCCAGCCTTCTGATCGCGGGCTCCAGCACGGGAATGATCGGCGCCAGCGGGTCGCGATAGCCGCGCCAGCGGTAGCGGGAGCGGTCGTAGAGCTTTTCGCTCACCTGGGCGTAGCTGGCGGTGCGGGCGTAGCGGCGGTTTTCGTGGAAGGCGAGGCAGCGGGGGTCGAACTCGGCGCCGATGAAGGCCAGCATCTCGCGCACCTTGGCCTCCTGGTCGTCGATGATGTCCTCATACCGGATGGCCAGATAGTTGGGCGCGATCTCGGCGCGGTAATGGTCGACCAGATCCAGGGTCAGCAGATAGTGGCGGGCGATGCTGTCGAGGCTCCCGGCGCAATAGAAGCCGTGGGTCATCTGGTTGGCGAAGGTGGAGAGCGCCACGTCCAGCGGGTGGCGGATCAGGTGGATGATCGGCGCGCGCGGGAAGATCAGGCTGATCAGGCCCAGGTGGGTCTCGTTCAGCGGCATCTTGTCGGTGAACCAGTCTGCGCCGCTCGCCATGGCGCCGAACTCGCGGGCGCGGTCGAGGTAGCGGTCGCGCAACAGGTTCAGGCCATCGCGATCAGCGTTCGCCAGGGCTTCAGGATAGGGCAAGGCGGCGCCCAACAGGGATTGGGCGGTCTCGACCAGTTCGCCGATGATCGGCAGTTCGTCCCCGGCGCTGATGCGCGGATGGGCGCTGAGGGTCTGCTCGATCATCGTGGTGCCGGAGCGGGGGAAGCCGACGATGAAGATCGGCTGGGGCGCGTCAGTCCGGACGCCGGCGCGCGGCAAGGCAATCATCCGTTCCCGGACGAACGTCGCCTTCAGCCGGCGGGCCTGTTCGGCGGCGGCGTCCGCCAGGTAGGAATGGCCGGTGAGGTCGAACATCGCCTGCTTGGCCGCCGCGAAGGCGGTGAAGGCTTCCGGGCGCCGGCCCAGGCGGTCCAGCACCGCGCCCTTCTCGTTCAGGATGTCCAGGCGCAGGCCCGTGTCGCTGTCGCCGGCTCGCTGTTCGAGGGCTTCCAACGCCGCGAGCGCCGCCTCGTCCGCGCCGGTGCGGGCCAGCAGGATCGCGCGCTGCAGGGCGATGTGGGGATGGCCGGGCGCGAGGCGCTCGCCGATGTCCAGCAGTTGGCCCGCGGCGTCGAACCGGCGATCGGCCTCCTCCATCCGCGCCCAGCCGTAGACGGTGTTGAACCGCGAGGGATCCAGCGCGTGGGATTGTTCGAACAGGCGCCGCGACTCCGCCATCCGCCCCTGGTTGCGCAGGGTCCAGGCCAGGTCGGCGAGCAGGGCCGCGCCGGGCTTGGGCGACAGCGCCAGGGCGCGGCGCAGATGCGGCTCGGCGAGCTGCGGCCGGTGCGTTTCCGACAGGAGCCGGCCCAGCAGCGCGTGGGCCGCGGGATTGTTGGGCTCAAGACGGACGATGCGGGTCAAAAGGGACTCGGCGGCGGACGGCCGATCCACGCGAAGGTCGTAGAGGGCGCGCAGGGCGCCGGTGTCCAGCGGCGCCGCCTCAATGGCCTGAATCAGCAGCCGCTCGGCCGCGGCCCTGTCTCCCGCCGCGAAGGCCGCGCGGGCCCGGCCGGCGATCTGAGGCGGCGCCTGGCGCGGCCAGGGCCTGGACCAGTCCAGTGCACAGCAGCGTTCGGCCTTAAGGCCGCTGCCACAGGCGCAGGTCTGGTCGGAAGAAGGGAGGGGGTTGGCCATCGCGTTCTTGGGGGCCGGCGATCCGGCGTCCGTTCGTCCGCCGATCGGCCCGGCAAATCAACCAAAAGAAATGGCGGAAAGGGGATGAACCCTTTCCGCCAGTTGGCTGCGCCTAAGGGGAGAAAGGCGCGTGCTAGTGGCGGGGTTGGCGGGACCGGAGGGGTCCGGCCAACCCCGGGAGGGAACTAGAACTTGAAGCGGACGCCCGCGTTCACCTGCGTGCCATTGCTGTAGACGGCGACGAGTTGGGTGGTGTTTTGGGCGTAGTACTTCAGCAACTGGTTGGTCAGGTTCAGGGCGTCGACGGTCAGGGTGACCTGCGGCGTGACCTGATAGTTGATCGAGGCGTCCAGGGTGCCGTAGTCTTCCTGGTTCTCCTCCGCGGCGCGGTTCAGACCGACGAAGAAGGTGGAGCGGAAGGTGTAGGCCAAGCGGGCGCTCAGGCCGTGGTCTTCGTAGTAGGCCACCAGGTTGTAGGTGTACTTCGAGGTGCCCACGAGCGGGGCGCCGTCCGATTCATGACCATCCACATAGGTGGCGTTGGCCTGGAAGCCGAAGCCCCAACCGATCGGTTGCTGCACCTGAAGTTCGACTCCGCTCAGTTCGCCCGTCGTGTTCAGCGGCGAGGAGATCGTGTAGGGCTCGACCGGGCCGACCGGATTTGGGTTGGCCGGGGTCGGTGCACCGGCCAGCAGCTGATCTACATAATAACCGACATGGTTGCCGTAGGTGACGTAGGACTGCAGATCGTCGTGGAAGACGCTGACCGCCGCCACCGAACTCGGGCCGTAGTAGTACTCCAACGCCGCATCGTAGACTGCGGCCTTGACCGGCTTCAGCTGAGTGTTGCCGCCGTTTCCGGTTTGGGTCAGGTCGGTGAGGGACACCGTTCCGCCGAGCGCGCTGTAGTCCGGACGAGACATGGTCTCGGCGGCCGACAGGCGCAGCAGCAGGTTTTTTTGCAGGTCGAAGGTCAGGTTCAGGCTCGGCAGGACGTCGAGGTAGTCGTAGGTCTTGTTGGTGACATAGTAGGTGCCGTAGGCCGAGGTCGTGATCGCCGGCCCGGTGTCCTCGGCGGCTGACGGAGCCGTGACGTTCGCGTTCGGAGTTTCCTTGGTGTCGGCGATGCGGACGCCGGCGTTGCCGTGCCACCAGTCGCCGCCGAAGTTGCCCATGATGTAGCCTTCGGTGTCGACCTCATGCACCTTGAAGGAGCCCATCCAGTAGTAGTTCTGCGGCTGTTCTGTCACGGCCGCGGAACCGCGGACACCGCCCGTGATGGAGTTGATAATCGACGCGACATTGCCGGGCTGGCCGCCGATTGGGACCAGCAGGCCGGGAATGCCGAGTGCGCCCGAATTATAACCGCTCGGATACGATGTCGGATTGACCGCCGAGTACGGCATCGTCGGGCTGCCATAGCAGGCCTCATTGGCGCCAAGCGTACAGCCGCGGTCCCAGCCGTCGACCTGACGGACGTGATCGGACATACGCACGCCGAACTTGATGGCTTTCAGGTAACCGTCGGAGAGGTCCCACTTGCCGTCGATGGAGCCGTAGGTTTCCTGGTCCAATTCCTTGAACACGTCGTTCCAGGCCCAGTCGTTGGATAGGCCCGCCGTGCTCTGCGGCCCGACGTAGCCGTTGCCGGCGACCGGAGTCACCTGCCAGCCGTTGCCGGAGGGCCCGTAGGAGACGCCGGCGCTGCCGCCGTCGGCTTCGAACGAAGGGCTTTCGGGCGTGTTGCCGTGGCCCTGCGTGAAGCCGACCTGACCCTTGAAAGTCAGGTTGCTGGTGGCATGGAACGTGCCGTCGAGGTTGATGTAGGCGGTGTCCGAGTTTTCGTTCGGGCGATCGATATTGTCGACGATCAAACCGTCGACAGGGCCGGTCGTACAGGCGCTGTTCCAGCACTTGCCGCCTGGCAGCGCCGGCTGCGTGCCCGGCCAGGTCGCCGAGGTTAGGGTGTTATTTTTTACTGTATAGCTGGTCGGGATGTTGTTGGTGAGCTCGTGAGCGCCCCAATACATGTAGTTGTCGTTGAAGTTGGTTGCGTTCAGCCTCGAATAGAAACCGCTGAGGTTCACATCGAACTTGTCGTTTGGCTGATACTCTAAGTCGAGGTAGCCGCCGTCGCGCTCCTTCTCCTGCTTGAACAGGGTGGAGCCGATGAGCGTCGGCGCCTGGACGCCGATCAGGTTCGGGTGCCCGATGGTGATGGGGTCCCCACTCTGGATCACACCCGCGGCATTATAGGTGGGCAGGGCAAGCGCCGTGTAGCCCAGGGTTTCCTGGCCGAAGCGTTCGGCGCTGTGGTCTTCGGCGAAGCCTTGGGCGATCACGCCGAAGGTGTCGGCCTGGTTTTTCCATCCCACCAGGGCGTTGAACTGCGGCTTCCATTCGCCGGAGGTGCTGCTGAAGTTGCCCATCAGCGAGCCTTCGACGGTGTAGGTCTTGCCGAGAGCCAGCGGCGTGCGGGTCTGGATATCGACCGCGCCGGCGACGCCGCCTTCGAGGATGCTGGCGTCCTGCGTCTTATAGACTGTGGTGCCCTGGACGATTTCAGACGGCAGCAGGTCGAAGCTGACGCTGCGGCCCACCGTCTGATACTGGTCCAGGATGAACCAGTCGCCGGTGGCCACGTTGTGGCCGTCGATGGTGACATTGGTCAGGCTGGGGGAAGTGCCGCGGATGCTGACGCGGTCATTTTCGTCGAAGCCGCCTTCGCCGCTGGCCGCCGACTGGGTGTTGACCCCCGGCAGCCGTTGCAGCGCGTCGGCGACGTTCTTGTCTGGCAGCTTGCCGATGTCGGAGGCCGAGATCGCTTCCACCTGGTCTTCGTTGGTGCGCTTGACCGCGATGGCCTTTTCCAGCGACTGACGAATGCCGGTGACGACCACTTCCTGCACCTGGGTGGAAGGGTCGGCGGCGAAGACCGGCGCGGCCGCGACGGCGCTGGCGATCGCCATGCCGCTCACGGAACCGATCAGAATCCTCTTATGTAAGGTCATGGATAGTCCCCTGTTATCGGGCCCAACACGCGTTGACCCGCCCCATAAGTCCAATTAGATACCAATTAGCCCTTAGGGCGCCACCACACGAGGTTCTGCCCCGGAACCTATGCAAAACTGTCATCAACTAGGAAAAAATTGCAAGCCCAAAAAGACACCAATCACAGACCATTATTTTATTGGTATGCAAATGGTCGGATGGTGTGGCACAAACATCATCGCGGCGCCCGGATTGCGGCGCCCCAACCGAGAGACTGAAGCCTTGACGTCGTTCACGCAGATCATCGGCCGGCTGGATGAGCAGAGCCGGGCGCCGCTGTATCAGCAGCTGCAGCGCGCCCTGCGCGTGGCCATAAACAAGGAGTTGCTGGCGCCCGATGAGGCGCTGCCGCCGGAACGGGACCTGGCGGAAGAGTTCAACATTTCACGCATCACGGTGCGCAAGGCGCTGGACGGCCTGGTGGCCGAAGGATTGCTTGCGCGCCGCCAGGGCGCCGGCACCTTCGTCACCGCGCGGGTGGAGAAGAGCTTCTCCAAGCTGTCCTCCTTCTCCGAGGACATGCTCTCGCGCGGGCGCACGCCGCGCAGCGAATGGCTGAGCCGATCGGCCGGGGCGGTCACGCCCGAGGAATCGATGACTCTGGGCCTCGGCCCAGGCACGCCGGTCTATCGCTTCAACCGGATCCGGTTCGCCGACGCTTTGCCGATGGCGCTGGAATATTCCACCATCCCCGGCTTCTCACTGCCCTCCGTCGATGCGGTGAGCAGCTCTCTGTATGAAGCGCTGGACAAGCACGGCATGCGGCCGGTGCGGGCGCTGCAGCGTCTGCGCGCGGTGCTGTTCAGCGCCGAGCACGCCAAACTTCTGGGCGTCGCCGACAAGGCCGCCGGCCTGCTGATCGAGCGGCGCGGCTTTCTGAAGGACGGCCGGGCCGTGGAATTCACCCAGTCATTTTATCGCGGCGACGCCTACGATTTTGTCGCCGAGCTGAATTGGCTGTCGTCCTAAGTGTTCGAGGAGTGTTTGGCGTTGAGTTCGAAGAAGACCCCGAACGCGGGCCGCGCCGATCCGGCGACAAAGACCCACATGTTCGAGGAGGCCGGTGAGTCGGCCCAGGTGGTGCGGGGGCAATTGCACGCCAACCGCCAGGAGCTGGTCGCACTTGGCGCCAGGCTCCGGCGGATGCAGCCGCGCGCCGTGGTCACCGTTGGGCGGGGCAGTTCCGACCACGCCGCCACCTTCGCCCAGTATCTGATCGAGACCCGGCTTGGCGTGATGACATCGTCCGCCGCGCCGTCCGTCTCATCGCTCTACCATGCGACGCCGGACATGGCCGGCGTGGTCTGTCTGGCCATCTCCCAGTCGGGCAAGAGCCCTGATCTGCTCACCGCCATCGAGGGCGCCAAGGCCGCCGGCGCCCTTGTGGTCGCCCTGGTCAACGACACCGATTCGCCGCTGGCCAAACTGGCCGACGAGGTCGCGCCGTTGCGCGCCGGGCCTGAGATCAGCGTCGCGGCCACCAAGTCCTACATCGCCGCCCTGAGCGCCATCGTGCAGATCACCGCCGCCTGGACGGAGGATGACGTCTTGCTGGCCGCCCTGGACGACCTGCCGGACCTGCTCGACCAAGCCTGGGCGCTGGACTGGAGCCCGGCGGTCGCGGCGCTGAAGCATGCACACAATCTCTATGTGATCGGCCGAGGGGTCGGGTTCGGCGTGGCTCAGGAAGCGGCGCTGAAGTTCAAGGAGACCTGCGGCCTGCACGCGGAGGCTTTCAGCGCGGCCGAGGTGCGGCACGGGCCGATGGCCCTGGTCGGCCGGGACTTCCCGGTGCTCGCCTTCTCTCAGAACGATCAAAGCCGGACCGGAGTCGATGAGCTGCTGGCGGAGTTTGTCTCGCGCGGCGCCGACGTAATGATCGCCGGCGGGTCCGGCGAGCGGCCGGGCGTGCGCAAATTGCCGTCGCTTTCCGCGCATCCGGTAATTGAACCCATCCTTTACGTGCAAAGCTTCTATAGGATGGTCAACGCGCTGGCGCTGGCGCGCGGCTTTGATCCTGATCGTCCGCCTCACCTCAACAAGATCACCGAAACGGTCTGATGAACACCGCCCTGGTCAACGCCCGCGTGCTGCTCGACGACGGCTTCGCCTATGGCAAGGCGGTGCTGGTCGCGGACGGCCGCATTCAGGCCGTGGTCGAGGAAGGCGCGGTCCCGCCGGGCTTCGCGCGCCGTGATCTTGGCGGCGGGACGCTGGTTCCCGGCTTCATCGACGTCCAGGTCAACGGCGGTGACGGGGTGCTGTTCACGGATGCGCCGACGCCGGAGGCGATCGCGCGGATCGGCGCGGCGCACCGGCGCTTTGGCACCACCGGCTTTCTGCCGACGCTGATCAGCGTCGATCTCGACACCGTCGGCGCGGCGATTGCGGCGACGCGCGAAGCGCTGGCGGAGGGCGCGCCGGGTCTGCTGGGCCTGCATATCGAAGGGCCGTTCCTCAACGCCGCGCGCAAGGGCATCCACGACGCCTCCAAGTTCCGCGTCATCGACGAGCCGGCCATCGCGCTGCTGACCTCGCTCAAGGCGGGCCGCACGCTCGTCACCTTGGCGCCCGAGACCACGACACCGGATATCATCAGTAGACTGACGAAGGCGGGGGTGATCGTCGCCGCCGGCCACACCAACGCCGACTATTCGGCCATCCGCGCGGCGCTTGATCACGGCCTTGCCGGATTTACTCATCTTTTCAACGCCATGTCGCCAATGACCAGCCGGGAGCCCGGGGCCGTCGGCGCGGCGCTGGAGGATGCGGCAAGCTGGTGCGGCCTGATCGTCGACGGCAAACATGTCGATCCCGTAGTCCTGCGGGTGGCCCTGGCGGCGAAGCGCCACGACCGCTTCATGCTGGTCACCGACGCCATGCCGACCGTGGGCATGAGCGAGAAGGCCTTCCGCCTGGGCGGGCGGCTGATCACCGTCGAGGACGGCGTCTGCGTGGACGAATACGGCACCCTGGCCGGCTCGGATCTCGACATGGCCAGCGCCGTGCGAAACGCGGTCAATATGCTGGGCCTGACCCTGGCGGACGCCGCCCGGATGGCCAGCCGCAACCCGGCCGAGTTCCTCGGTCTCGGCCGCGAACTCGGCCGCATCGCACCGGGCTACCGCGCCGATCTGGTGCTGTTGGACGAAGGCCTGTTCGCGGCGGAGACCTGGGTCAATGGCGTCGACTCGAAGTCCGTGTCCGACCCGCCGGTGGGCGCGATCCATGGAGACCGCGAAGGCGCGCGGCATGCGTAACGGCGGCGGCTGTCGAATATGGACGGCCGCGGCGGCGATCCTGACGTTTTTCGCCCTCGCGGGGCCGACGGAAGCGGCGGCGACCGTGACCATCATTCCGGCGCCCCTGTCGGTCGAACAGCTGGCGTCGGCCAAGCCGGTCGCGGTTACCTCCAGGACGTCGATCGCCTCGCCGGCCGAGCCCGGCGCGCGCAAGATCGCGACGGATTTCTCCGCCCTGGTCGCCCGCACACGCCATCTCAAACTGGCGGTTCAGGCCCAGCCGGGGGCCAACCGACCGTCCATCCTGTTCCGCCTCATCAAGGACACTGGCCAGCCGCGCGAAGCCTATGACCTGGACATCGGCGATGGGCGCATCGTGGTTTCGGCGTCCAGCGACGCCGGCCTGCTCTACGGCGCGGCGAGCCTCTGGCAGTTGATGACCCCCGACGGTCGAACTGGCCCGGTGACGCTGCAGGCGGTGCACATCCACGATGCGCCGCGATTTGCCTGGCGCGGGCTGATGCTGGATTCGGCGCGCCACTATCAGTCGCCGGCCTTCATCAAAAAGCTGATCGATGTGATGGCGCTGCACAAGCTGAACGTGCTGCACTGGCACCTGACCGACGACCAGGCCTGGCGGTTGGAAATCAAAAAATATCCGCGTCTTACCAAGGTCGGCGGCTGGCGGGTTCCGGCCGGCGCGGCGGCCCAAGCGGACATCGATCCCAAGACCGGCAAGCCCCGGCTCTATGGCGGCGTCTACACCCAGGCCCAGGTCAAGGCGATCGTCGCCTACGCCGCCGCGCGCAACATCACCGTCGTGCCCGAGATCGAAATGCCAGGTCACGCCCTGTCGGCGATTCTGGCCTATCCGGAACTGGGCTCGGACGGACGCGCGCCGGCCTCGATTCAGAGCGACTGGGGCGTCTTTCCCTGGCTCTACAACGTCGACGACCACACCTTCGCCGTGCTGGAGGATGTGCTCACCGAGGTGATGGCGCTGTTCCCCAGCCCCTACATCCATGTGGGCGGTGACGAGGCGGTCAAGGACCAGTGGAAGGCCTCGGCCAAGATCCAGGCCCAGATGAAGGCGCTGGGCGAACCCAACGAAGACGAACTGCAGAGTTATTTCACCCACCGGATCGCGAAGTTCCTCACGGCGCATGGCCGCAAGCTGATCGGCTGGGACGAGATTCTCGACAACGCCCCGCTGCCGCCCGGCGCGACGGTGATGTCCTGGCGCGGGATCGACGGCGCGATCGCGGCGGCCAAAGCCGGCCACGACACCGTGCTGTCGCCGGCGCCGTGGATGTATTTCGACAACCGCCAGAGCGGGCGCCCCCAGGAGCCGCCGGGCCGTGGCTTCGTCGTCGACCTGCGCATGGCCTATGATTTCGATCCTGCCCCGAAGAGCCTGACCGATGACCAACGCAACCACGTCATCGGCCTGCAGGCCAATGTCTGGACCGAGCACATCCGCACCGAGGATCGGGTCGAGACCATGATCATTCCGCGATTGGCCGCGGTCGCCGAAACCGGCTGGACGCCTGAAACCGGGCGGAACTGGAACGCCTTCACCGACCGGCTGCCCGCCATGCTGGCGCGCTATCGCGCGCTCGGGCTGAAGGCAGACGATGCGGCGCTGGCGGTGAGGATCGACCAATCGCCTGGCGCGTCCGGACAGGCCGCCGTCACCTTGTCCACCCAGTTCGGCGTCGGTCAGATTCGCTACACCCTCGACGGAAGCGAGCCGACCTCGGCGTCCACGCTCTACGCCACGCCGCTGTCGCTGCCATTGCCCGCCCATGTGAAGGCGGCGGCGTTCAAGGATGGGGCGGCGCTGACCGTGGCCAGCGACCAGGTCATCGACGGCTTGAGCATTCGTCACCGGACCAGCCAGCAACTCAATCTCTGCAGCAGCGCCGTGTCGCTCAATCTGGAGGATGACGGCCCCGTCCATGGCCCGCGCGCCGCCTTCCTGGTGGACATCCTCAACCCGTGTTGGATTTATCCAAAGGCGGAGATGACTGGGATCAAGAGTCTGTCGGTCAGCGTCGGCCAGGTTCCATTCAACTTCCAGGTCGGCGCGGCCCGCGACAAGATTCCCTTACGGCCGCCCCATACGCCGGACGGCGAACTGGAGGTGCGCGACGGCTGCGGCGGTCCGGTGATCGCCACCCTGCCGCTGGCGCAGGTGACGAAGAACACGGGGGTGACGACGCTGAGCGCGCCCATCGCCGCGATGACCGGCGCCCACGACCTTTGCTTCGCCTTCACCGCGCGATCGGTGGACCCGATGTCGGTGATCGACTGGGTGCAGCTGATCCCCGCGGACGCCCTCAAACCTGGAGCCTGACGCGTGTCGGACCTGATCCTGTTGAGTCCCCTGGACGGCTGGGCGGCGTCGCTGGACGAAGCGCCCGATCCCGTCTTCGCCGACCGCATGCTGGGCGACGGCGTGGCCATCGACCCGACGGGAGACAAGCTGTTCGCCCCCTGCGCAGGCCAGGTGATCGGCGTCCAGCGCACGCTGCACGCGGTCACCCTGCGCGCGGCCAACGGCGCGGAGATCCTGATGCACCTGGGCCTGGAGACCGTCGGCCTTGGGGGGGAGGGGTTCACGGCGCACGTGAAGGATGGCCAGACCGTCGCCGCCGGCGACCTGCTGATCAGCCTGGACCTGGACTTCGTCGCCCGCCGCGCCAAAAGCCTGATCAGCCCCATCGTCATCACCAACGGGGACGACTACGTCATCGCGGACATGGTGACGGATCGGCTGGTCAAGGTCGGCGAACCCTTAATGACGCTACGCGGTGCTGGGGCCGCGGCGGAGGCCAGAACCGCGTCGAGCGCAGACGCCGTCACCCGGTCCATCGTCGTCCCACTCCTGCACGGGGTGCACGCCCGACCCGCCGCGGCGATCGCGGCGGTGGCCAAGATCTTCGCCTCCGACGTCAGCATCATCGCCGGCGATCGCAGCGCCAACGCCAAGAGCCCCGTCGCCCTGATGACCCTGGGCATGCGGCGGAACGATCCGGTGACCTTGAGCGCTACGGGCGCCGACGCGGCCACCGCCGTCGAAGCGCTGGCGACGCTGATTCTCGGTGGCATCGACGAGCTTGCGCCCCCCCCGGCGGCCAAGCCTGAACCCGCTCCGCCTGCGCCCGCCGCGCCGGCCGAGCCGCCATCGTGGCTGAAGGGCGTCATGGCCGCCCCGGGCCTGGCGATTGGTCTCGCCTTCCATCTGCGGCCGCCCAAGATCGAGGTCGACCCGGTCGGGCGCGGCGTCTCGGCGGAGACGCAGGCCCTGGCGAGCGCGATCGCGGCGGTGAAGGCCCGCATCGAGGCCCAGGCCGAGACCAGCGCGCGCCAGCAACGCGCCATCCTCGGCGCCCATCTGGCCTTCCTCGACGACCCTGAACTGGCCCACGCGGCGCATGGGCTGATCGGCGACGGCGCGAGCGCCGGCGCGGCCTGGCGCGGCGCGGTGGAGAGCTATGTGCAGATGCTGCGCGGCCTGAGCGATCCGCGCCTGGCCGAACGGGTTGACGACCTGGTCGACCTGGAGCGCCAGGTGCTGCTCGTGCTGACCGGCGCGCCGGACGCGCCGCCGGACATTCCCGCCGGCGCGATCGTTCTGGCCGACGATCTTCTGCCGTCGCAGCTGATGGGGCTGGACGCCAGCCGGATCGCCGGCCTCTGTACCGCCCGAGGCGGACCGACCTCCCACGTGGCCATCCTGGCGGCGGCGATGAACCTGCCGCTGGTGGTCGCCGCCGGCGCGCGGATCGCGGCGATCCCGGACGGAGCGCAGCTGATCCTGGATGCCGACGCCGGGCGGCTGGATGTTTCTCCCGCCGCGTCGGTGCTGCAGGCCGCGCGGTCCGCGCTCGAAGCCCGAGCCGCCCGCCGCGCCCTTGCCCGCGCCGGCGCGCACGAGGATTGCCGGACCGCCGACGGAGTCCGGATCGAAGTCCTGGCCAATCTGGCCTCGCAGACCGACGCCGCCGCCGCCGTGGCCGCAGGCGCGGAAGGCTGCGGCCTCTTGCGCACCGAATTCCTGTTCATGGAGCGCGACCAACCCCCGGGCGAGGATGAGCAGCTCGCCTGCTACCAGGCCATCGCCGACGCTCTGGGCGCCCGGCCGCTGACCATTCGCACCCTCGATGTCGGCGGCGACAAGCCGGTGGGCTATCTGGCGATTCCGCCGGAGGATAATCCGGCGCTGGGCCTGCGCGGCGTGCGCACCAGCCTGTGGCGGCCGGATATCCTGAAGACCCAGCTGCGGGCTCTGCTGCGCGTGAGCGACGCCGCTCCTCTGAAGATCATGGTCCCGATGGTCGCCAGCGTCGCCGAACTCGTGGCGGTCAAGGCGATGATCGCAGAGGTTCGCGCCGAGCTTGGCGTCACCCGGCCTATCCCGGTCGGGGTAATGGTCGAGACCCCGGCCGCGGCGGTCACCTGCGACCTGATCTGCATCGAGGCGGAGTTCGTCTCCCTCGGCACCAACGACCTGGCCCAATACACTCTGGCGATGGACCGCGCGAACCCGCTGCTGGCGGCCGAGGTCGACGGCCTGCATCCGGCGGTGCTGCGTCTGATCGGCCAGTCGGCGGAGGGCGCAAGGGCCCACGGCCGGCCGGTCAGCGTTTGCGGCGGGCTTGCGTCCGACCTGACCGCGGCGCCGATCCTGATCGGCTTGGGCGTCACCAGCCTGTCGGCGTCGCCGGCGATCATACCCGAGCTCAAGGCGCTGGTCCGTACCCTGACGATCGACGGCTGCAAGGCGCTTGCCGCCGCCGCTGTCTCACAGACCTCGGCCGGCGCGGTGCGCGCTCTGGCGCCGCCCGATCGATCCCCCCTGCTTGGCCGAGGAGCCGCCTGATGGCCCAACGCTTTTCCCTAAGCGCGCTGCAACCGCTCGGCCGCGCGCTGATGCTGCCCATCGCCGTCCTGCCGGTGGCGGGGCTTCTGCTGCGGCTCGGCCAGCCGGACATGCTCAACATCGCCTTCATCGCCTCGGCGGGGGATGCGATCTTCCACAATCTCGGCCTTTTGTTCGCTATCGGCGTCGCGGTGGGCTTCGCCAAGGATGGGAACGGCGCGGCGGGGCTGGCAGGGGTGGTCTGCTTCCTGGTCGCCAGCAATGGCGCGCAGGCCTTAATGCACGCGCCCGCCGACGCGTTGGCCGGTTTCACCGGCAAGGCCAAGGATTTGGCTGACGCCGCGTTCAAGGCCGGGGCCATAAACCGGCTGAGCGTGCCCCTGGGCATCCTCTCCGGCGTAGTCGCCGGCTGGGCCTACAACCGGTTCGGCTCGATCAAGCTGCCGGAATACCTCGCCTTCTTCGGCGGCCGCCGGTTCGTGCCGATCCTCAGTGGGCTGATTGGCCTGGGGCTGGCGGCGGTGTTCGGCTTCGGCTTCGGCGCGCTCTCCAGCGGAATTGACACCCTCAGCCACGCCATCGTCGCCGCCGGGCCGTTCGGCCTGTTCATCTACGGCGTGTTGAACCGACTGCTGATCGTCACCGGCCTGCACCACATCCTCAACAACGTCGCCTGGTTCATCATCGGCGACTATCACGGCGCCACCGGCGACCTGAACCGCTTCTTCGCCGGCGACCCGACGGCCGGGGCCTTCATGGCGGGTTATTTCCCGGTGATGATGTTCGGCCTGCCCGCCGCCTGCCTGGCCATGTACCACACCGCCAGGCCCGAACGCCGGGCGGCGGTGGGCGGCATGCTGTTGTCCCTGGCGCTGACCGCCATCCTGACCGGTGTCACCGAGCCGATCGAGTTCAGCTTCATGTTCCTGGCGCCCGTGCTGTTCGGCCTGCACGCGGTGATGACCGGTCTGGCCATGGTGATCATGGACGCCCTGCACATTCGGCTGGGCTTCAGCTTCTCCGCCGGCCTGTTCGACTATGTGATCAACTTCGGTAAGGCGACGCGGCCGATGTGGCTGTGGCCCGTGGGGGCGCTCTATTTCGGACTCTATTACGGGGTGTTCCGCTTCGCCATCGTGCGTTGGGACCTGAAGACGCCGGGGCGCGAACCGGACGAGGAGATCGCCGCGGCGCCCGTCATCACTGGCGAACTCGGCCGCGCGCGGGGCTATATCGCTGCGTTGGGCGGGGCGGCCAACCTGGTCTCCATCGACGCCTGCACCACCCGTCTCCGGCTCGTGGTCAAGGACCAGTTGGTGGTGGACGCGCCGGCGCTGAAGGCGCTGGGCGCGCGGGGGATCGTCAAGCCATCCGAGCGTGACCTACAGGTCGTGGTGGGCCCCATCGCCGACGAGGTCGCCCGCGAGATGCGTCAGGCGATGGGCTCGCCCGCGCCGGTTGCGCCTGTGGTGGTCGAAGCCGCCGCGCCGGTGATCGTCTCTGGAGCGGATCACGGCCTCGCGGCCAACCTGCTGGCGGCGCTTGGCGGCGCGGCCAATCTGAAGAGCGCCGAGGCGGCGGCCAATCGCATCCTCGTCGGCCTGACGGACTCCTCGCGGATCGATGCGCCGGCGCTCACTAAGCTCGGCGTTCGCGGTGTCGCCCGCACCGGCGCCGGGTCCGCGCACTTGGTGCTTGCGGACTCAGCCGCCGGCCCGGCGCGGGCGTTGGCGGGTCTGATCAAGCGCTGATGCAGCCTGCCTTCAACCGCGAACGGAGAAGGCATTAGGGCGATATCACCCGATCGCGAATCCGGCCAAGTGTGCGGTCACCGAGAACCGATCCGCGGTTCCGGCATTCGATCATTGGCATGAGATTCACCACACCCAAGCTCGGCAAGGATGGCGGCCCGGCAGGCGCCCCGATGGCCGCGCTCGCGGCGCTGGGGATCGTGTTTGGCGACCTGGGCACCAGCCCGCTCTACACCCTGCAGACGGTGGTCGAGGCGGTCGGCGGACACTTCACGCCCGATGGCGCGCTGGGAATTCTTTCGCTGATCGTCTGGACCCTGATCATCACCATCTCTGTCAAATACTGCCTGTTCGTCATGCGAGCCGACAATCACGGCGAGGGCGGCATCCTGGCCCTGATGTCGCTGCTGGGCGCCAACCGCTTCGCCGGCGGCGCCAAGGCGTTAGCGGTGATGGGGCTGCTGGGCGCGGCGCTGATCTATGGCGACGGGATAATAACCCCGGCCATCTCCGTACTGAGCGCGCTGGAGGGCGTCAACGTCGTCACAAAAGCGCTCCAGCCCTATGTGATGCCGGTGGCGGTGCTGATCCTGTTCGGCTTGTTTGCGCTCCAGCGGTTCGGCACGGCCAAGATTGGCGGCGCCTTCGGACCGATCATGCTCGTCTGGTTCGCGATCATCTCACTGCTTGGCCTGAGCGGCATTCTGCGTGATCCGCAGGTGCTGTGGGCGATCGATCCAAGCCACGCCATCGGCTTTCTCGCCCGCCACGGCTTCAGGAGCTTCCTGGTTTTGGGCGGCGTCTTCCTGTGCATCACAGGCGGCGAGGCGCTCTACGCCGACATGGGCCATTTCGGCGCGGGACCGATCCGCCTGTCGTGGTACGCCGTAGTGCTGCCGGCGCTGCTGCTCAGCTACGCGGGGCAGACCGCCCTGCTGATCCAGAAGGGTCACATCGAGGGCAATCCGTTCTTTCAGCTCGCTCCGACTTGGGCGGTCTACCCGCTGGTCGTGATTGCGACCATCGCCACCATCATCGCCAGCCAGTCGATCATCACCGGGTCCTTCTCCATGACCCGTCAGGCGATGCAGCTGGGCTGGATGCCGGGTTTCGCCATTCGTCAGACCTCAGACGAAGTCTACGGCCAGATCTATGTGCCGGTGGTCAACTGGCTGATGATGATGGCGACCATCGGCATCACCCTGGCGTTCCGCAGCTCCGATCGGCTGGCCGGCGCCTACGGAACCGCGGTCTCGACCACCATGCTTTTGACCACCGCGCTGCTGTTCACGGCGATGCGGAAGGTTTGGAAATGGCCGACCTGGATCGCCTGCCTGATCGCGGGCGGCTTCCTGATCGTTGACGTGGGTTTCTTCAGCGCCAACCTCCTGAAGGTCGCCGATGGCGGCTGGCTCCCGCTGACCTTCGGCGCCTTGGTGTTCGGAGCCATGCTGACCTGGCACTGGGGAATCGGCCGGGTGCGGCGGGCGGCGGCGGTGGAACCAGGCTCGGCGGAAAAGCTGATCCGCGACTTGAACGCGCGGCGAATTCCGCGTGTCCCCGGCACGGCGGTGTTCCTCACCCGCACCACCAATCTGATCCCGCCGTTGATGATCGACCACGTCAAACACATGGGCGCGCTGCATGAGAAGGTTATCAGCCTGACGGTCGAGTTCGACGAGACGCCGCGCTGCGCGCCGGACGCCCGCGGCAAGATCGAGCACATCGCCACCGGCCTGTGGCGCGTGAACCTCAGGTTCGGCTTCGTGCAGATCCCCGACCTGCCGGCGGCGCTGAAGGAGGTCCCGCATTTGGACCGGTCGATCGACATCGACAACGCGGTCTATTTCGCCTCGCGCGACATGGTGGTCTCCAATCCCGACATCCAGCCGCTGATGCGCTGGCGACTGGCCATCTTCGCCTTCTTCTTCCGCAACGCCGTCAAGGTGTTCGACCGCTTCAGCCTGCCGGCCCGCAACGTGGTCGAGATCGCCCGGGAGATCGAGATCTAGCGCACTCAGCGCATCAGCATCCTGGCCCCCAACGCCAGGGCCAGCGCTGGCGGGGTTACAAACACGCCGACCTTCAGAAAGCGCCAGAAACCGACGTCCTCGCCTTCGCGGCGGATGGCGGCCAGCCACAGGATGGTGGCGAGGGAGCCGGTGACGGACAGGTTGGGGCCGAGGTCGACGCCGATCAGGAGGGCGTCGACGACCGAGCGGGGCGGCTGCGCCTGGGCGACGGCCGCGCTCGCCATCAGGCCGGCGGGCAGGTTGTTGATCAGGTTGCAGGAAAGCGCCAGCAGGCCGCCGGCGCTCCACGCCGCGCCGCCGGCATTGGCCCGCGAGGCCGCGTTCAGGGCCGACCCTAGCGCGGCGATCAGGCCGGTCTGCGCCAGCGCCTCGACCAGCACGAACAGGCCCGCGACCAGCAGCAGCACGGGCCAGGCGACGCCACGCAGGATCGGCGCGGGCGAGGTCCGCCCGGAGATGCAGACCACCGTCGCGGTCAACCCTCCCATGATCGCGGTCGGCAGACCCAAGGGTCTGTCCAGGGCGGAGATAATCAGCAGCACAAGGACGGTGGCTCCCAGACCTGCGACCGCGGTCCAGCCGCCGCGGGTCAGTCCGGGCTGCGGGACCTTCAGTTCGCAAGATCCGCTCAAGCGGCCACGCTCGGCCCAGCGCAGGGCGGCGAAGGTGGCCAGGATCGCGGCGGCCGACGGCAGGGCGAAGCTCGCCAGCCATCGACCCAGCGCCGGCATGTGCCCGTCATAGAGCACAAGGTTGGCGGGATTGGAGATCGGCAGCACGAAGCTGGCGGCGTTGGCGATCAGGGCGCAGGCGAACAGGTGGGGCAGAGGATCGGTCTTGGCCTGTCTGGCGGCGACGTACACCGCCGGCGTCAGCACCACGGCCGTGGCGTCGTTGGACATGAGCGCGGTGATCGCGACCCCGGACGCATAGATCAGCAGGAACAGGCGGCGCGGCGAGCCCCCAGCGCGGTTGACCGCGAAGGCCGCGACAGCGTCGAATAGTCCCTCGCGGCGACCAACCTCCGACAACAGCATCATACCGAAAAGGAACAGGTAAACGTCCAGCCCCTTGGCGACGCCGACGATCGCGGCTGATAGCGGCAACAGACCTAGCACGGTCACAAGCACAGCGCCGCCGCCCGCCCACACCGCTTCCGGCAGCCGGAAGGGGCGGACGACCACCCCCGCCGCCGCCAGCGCCGCGATCGTCCAGATCAGGATGTGCGCCCCGGTCGCCGTCATGAGGGCTCGGCGCAGGCGGGCTTGAGCATCGGTGCGAAGAGCAGCCAGAGCGCCAGAGAGACCAGGGAAAATCCTCCCAGCACGGCGAAGGCGCCGCGATAGCCGATCGCCTGCGCCATCCAGCCGCCGAGGGCGGGGCTGAGGGCCGCGCCGAGACCCTGCGTCGTCATCACCGCACCCTGGCCGACGTTTACACGACCGGTTCCGTTCATGATCCGCGCCACAAGGCCCGGCACGGCCACGCTTTGCAAGCCCGCGCCGACCCCGTCCAGGACCTGCACTGGCCAGACCCCCCAACCGGTGATCAGCGAGGCGGCGATGAGGCCGCGGATCGGCAGGGCGATGAAGGTGATCAGCAGTACGAGCCAATAGCCGCGTGTCTGCGCCAGACGCATGGCGACAAGGGCGGCTACGATCATCACCGCCTGGGCGACCACGATAGTCAGGGCCACGAAGCCCGCCGGGTCGCCCTTGTGCGCGCCGACCACCGCCATCCCGTAGAGTGGCAGCATGGCCGCGTTGCCCAGGTGGAACAGGGCGAGGCATGCCGCCAGCACCAACAGCGGCTTGCGCTCCAGCAGAATCTTCAGGCCCTTCGGCCCATCGCCGCCATCATGTTCAGCCAAGCCGCGCGCGGCGTCATCGTCGATGGCCTTGCGCTTGATCAGCAGCACCGAGATGATCGACAGGACAGCAAACCCCGCTGCCAGCCAGATGACGGCGGTGAACCCGAACCGCCAGCCGAGCAGCCCGGACAGCCCCGCGCCGACCATGTTGCCGGCGTGGTTGAAGGCCTGGTTGCGGCCGTTTTGGGCGTTGAACCCGCGCTGAAGGACGATGCCGAGAGTGACGCCGACCACCGCCGGCCCGATCGCGGCGCCGGCGATCGCGGTGGCCACTTGCGAGGCCGCGATGACCCAGAATTTCTGCGAAATCAGGATCAGCGTCGAGGCCAGGACGGTCATGATCCCCGACAGGATGATCAGGCTGCGCTTGCGCCGGGTGGCGTCCACCAGCGCGCCCGCCGGAGCGGTCACCAGCATGCCGGCGACGCCGCCGAGGCTCATGACCGTACCAACCGCGCCGGTCCCCCACCCATGCCCCTGCAGGAAGACGCCCAGGAAGGGACCGATCCCCGCCTGCATGTCGGCCATGAAGAAGTTCAGCGCTTCCAGCGGCCGGCGCGAGCGGTTCGGCAAGTCTGCATCGGCCATGGCCAGCCCTCCGCACGCGGTGCGCCAAGGCCGAATGTGTTGTGCGCCGGGTGGTTCCGGCGTGAGCGGGGCGGATGGTACGCCTTACCGTTCGATTCGCGTCGACAGGATGATGGACGATGTCGTCCGCTCCACGCCGTCCAGCGCGCCGATATCGTCGACCAGCTGGTCCATCTCCACGGTGGAGGCGGCGACCACGTGGGCGATCAGGTCGAACACGCCGCTGACCGAGTGCAGCAGCCGAACACCGGGCAGGGCGCGTAGCGCGTTTTCGACGGCGCGAGACTCCTTGGGTCGGACGGTGATCATGATCACC
>Ga0302314_10005343_pt1 | contig 23432 bp, 21 predicted proteins | sample III_Palsa_N2_3_FD_200533 | JGI IMG/M metagenome (GOLD analysis project Ga0302314, IMG submission 200533) | Peat permafrost microbial communities from Stordalen Mire near Abisko, Sweden - III_Palsa_N2_3 | ecosystem: Environmental > Terrestrial > Soil > Palsa > Peat permafrost | place: Sweden... | reverse complement strand
GCAGGCGGCGATGCGCCTCCATGTTGTTTTCCTCGAGCGCCAGCACGACCCGCTCGCCGTCGTAGTAGATCCGGTTTTCCGGCCGCGGCAGATCCTCGCTCGACAGCCAGAAATCCAGCGAATGGCGCGCCATTTCCTCGAACGGCATCTTGGGCAGCCATTCGAGCCATTCCGGCAGGACCTCGCCGCGGATCTGTGCGCCGTGGGAGGTGGCACACATCTGGATGAGGCCCAGCGGAAATGCCCAATCGTCGGCGCCGAAATAATAGTCGCTGACCGCCAATGTCTTCTGGAACACCGTGTCGTTCGGCTCGCGCAGCAGCGCCATCAGCACCGACTGATTGTGCCGCATGTAATTCCGCCCGACCTGATCCGAGCCGTTGGCGAGCCCGTGCGGATGAGCATCATTGGCCGAGCGCAGCAGCAGCAGGGCGGAGGACAGCGCCCCGCAGGCGACGACCACGATATCGGCCGTATAGCGCTCCTCCTCCCCATTCCGCGTCACGCACACCCCGGTGACCGTCCGGCCCGACGCATCGGTTTCGAGCCGCGAGACATAGGCGCCGGTCAGCAGGGTCAGGTTCGGATAGGTGGCGAGGGCAGGATCGACGCACATGACCTGCGCATCGGCCTTGCCGTTCAAGAGGCAGGGAAAGCCGTCGAACGCGTCGCAGCGGATGCAGGTGCTGGTCGGCGTCGCCTTGCCGTCCTTCTCATCGAGCAGGATGCCGAGCGGCAGGTGGAACGGGTGCAGCCCGTCCGTCGCCATGGTCCGGGCCAGTTCCTGGATGCGCGGTTCGTGGCTGACCGGCGGATAGGGAAACGGCCCGCTCGCCGGCGGTTCGGTCGGGTCCTCGCCGCGCTGCCCATGAACATGGAACAGCCGTTCGGCCTCGGCGTAATAGGGCTCGAACGCGTCATATTTCAGCGGCCAGGCCGGCGAGATCCCGTCCGCATGGCGGATCTCGTCGAAATCCCGCTCGCGCAACCGCAGCAGCGCCGCACCATAAACCTTGGAATTGCCGCCGACGTAGTAGTGCAGACCGGGGTGGAATTCCTCACCGTTGCGGCCATACCAGGTCTCTTTCGTCTGGTAGGCCCCATCGACGAACACGGTCTGGGGATCCCAGTTCTGCTGCGACCGGGGCAGGTAGTTGCCACGCTCCAGCAGCAGGATGCGCTTGCCGGTCGGCCCCAGCCGCTGCGCCAACGACGCCCCGCCGGGGCCGCTGCCGATGACGATCAGGTCGTAGTGGGTGGTCATGCGTGGGATTCCGTTCGTTCACTCTCCCCGTCATTCCCGCGAAGGCGGGAATCCAGCGCTTACGCACGCCAGTGCGGAAAAGAGTCTTTTCGCCGCAGACGCGGCTCTTGCTGGATTCCCGCCTACGCGGGAATGACGGACAAGGTTGATCAGGGCCTGACCGCGCCGCGCACGTTGGTGTAGATCGCGTAGAGCGCATGCGAGGCGCAGATGAACAGGCGCGACCGGTGGCGGCCGCCGAAAGCGAGGTTCGACACGGTGAACGGCACCCGGATCCGGCCGAGCTCGGTGCCGTCGGGCGCGATGCAATGCACGCCGTCGCCGGCGCTGCTCCAGACATTGCCGTCCTCGTCCAGCCGGAACCCGTCGGCGAAGCCGGGCTGGATCTGATGGAACACGCGTCCGTCGGACAGGCGCCGACCCTCTTCGCGCAGCTCAAACACCCGGATATGCCGGATCGGATGCTCGGCGAACTGCCGCCCGCTTTCCGAGACATAAAGCCGCTGTTCGTCGGGCGAGAAGGCGAGGCCGTTCGGGCCCTCGAAATCATCGGCCATGATCGTCAGGCTGCCGTCGGCCGGATCGAGCCGATAGAGCGCCGGCGGCAGTTCCGGTTCCTGCTTGCCGCCCTCGTAATCGGTATTGATGCCGTAGGTCGGGTCGGTGAACCAGATCGTGCCGTCGGATTTGCAGACGATGTCGTTGGGCGAGTTCAAGCGCTTGCCGCGACAGCGATCGGCCAGCACCGTGATGCTGCCGTCGAGCTCGGTCCGGGTCACGTTGCGATGCTGGTGCGAGCAGCCGATCAGCCGACCCTCGCGGTCGCGGGCATGGCCGTTCGGGAACCCCGCCGGCTGGCGGAACAGCGACATGCCGCCGCCCTCGCTCCAGCGCAGGATGCGGTCGTTCGGCAGGTCGCTCACCAGCAGGCAATCCTGGTCGGCGAACCAGACCGGTCCTTCGAGCCAGGCGAAGCCGTCGCCCAACATCACCAGGGGCGCATTCGGCAGCACCATGGACCGGAAGTGCGAGTCGAGGATCTCGAAGCCGTCGCTCATGACATGTGGCACGGCCGGCGCACCGGCGGCACATGCAGCTGCACGGTCATCAGCACCGCCGGCTGATCGCCGATCGTGCCGGAGCGATGGCCCTTGCGGCCGTCGGTCGGCACGCAGCCTTGGTCTTCGCCCAGCGAGAATTCGCCCGGTCCCTGCTCGATCCGGGTCCCGTCCATCGCTTCGATCCACCAGCGCCCGGACAGGACGACGATCCATTGCGGCGCCGGGTTCTCATGCCAATCGCCGACCCAGCCGACCGGCTGGACCGTATAGACCACCGTCGCCTCGGACCGCGGATGCCGGTTGTTCCATTGCGGCGCCGCCTGGCCGACGCCCTCCAGCTCGAATTCCTGGAGGTGGCACTGGCGCTGATGGCTCACGCCCTGGTCGTCGGTCCATAGGTGCCAATAGGGGATTTTCGGCGGCGGTCCGGTATCGGGCATGGGCTGGCTCCGTCGCGGTGGGTCCTGCCCTGTTCAACTGCGCGGAACCTGCGAGGTTCCGTTCAGTTTGTGTGAGAGCGCTTTCCGCCGCACCGAAACCAAGACCGAAACCAAGGCCGCCCATGATCTGGATCAACGACTACGCGCCGCTGCTGCTGCGGATCTGTCTCGTCGTGCTGTTCCCGTTCAGCGCGCTCGACAAGATCGTGAATTGGGATGCGGCCTCGAAGCAGGCCGGCACTATGCCGTTCAAGCCGGCGATGCTGTGGCTGTCGATCCTGGTCGAGATATTGGCACCGATCTGCATCGTCATCGGCTGGCACGACCGGCTGGCGGCCCTCATCCTCGCCGGGTTCTGCGTGGTGACCGCCGTGCTGTTCCACCAGTTCTGGCGCTTTCCTGGCTTCTGGCGCTTCCAGCCCGGCGAAGGGTTGGAGCATTTCTGGGAGTTCCTGAAAAACCTCGGCCTGGTCGGCGGGCTGGGTCTGATCGTGCTGTCCCAGGCGACGCTGCCGGTCAGCATCGTGATGCGGCATCCGCTGCTGTCGAGCCACGTAGCGGGGCCGCAGGCGGGGGCACCGATCGTGGGGCCGCAATAAACTTTCGTCATGTCCGGGCTTGACCCGGGCATCCACGTCTTGCCGCTCGTCTGTCGCTGGAAGTCTGGTCGCCGAGCCTCACCACGTGGATAGCCGGGTCGAGCCCGGCCATGACGGGTAGGGAGGGCGGCTAGCCTTCAACCAGTGCCAACCGATGCCCGTCCGGATCTCGGACCTCTCCGGCCGGCCCGGCCAGCGTCACCCAATCACTGGCTATGTCCCCATCGACCACCGTCGCGGGCCTTCCCGGCGGATTATAGGCCAGCAATTCCAGCGCCATGCCGGTCTCCGACGACCGGAGCCCGGTCACCTCGACCCGGGCATTCGGCACCGCGTCGAGCCGTTCCTGCGCCGGACCAAAGTTCAGCGAGCGGGCGCTGACGGCGAAGCCCAGCGCCTCATAGAACGCGATGCTGCGCTGGGTCGAGGCGACGGTGATGGCGCTATGGTCGATGCCCAGGAACGGCGTTGTCGACCCGCGCCCGCGCCAGCCCTCGGGAAACCAGATCAACTCCAGCGGATGGCCGTCCGGATCGCGGAACTTGAACGCGCGCACGCTGCCGTTTTCCGGCGGCAGCAATTGCGGGCCGCCCTCGGTGATCGGGCGCCAGCCGGCATGGCGCTGCAACTGGGCATAGGCCGCGTCCATATCGCCGACCACGATCGCCAGATGCTGGAACCACAGATCGTCGCTGCGGCTGTCGGCCGGATAGGGGCGGGCGGCGGGTTCGGCCTCGACCAGGGCCACTTCTTCATCGCCGAGCGAGATAATCGTTTCCCTCTCGAAACGATCGAAGATTCGAAACCCCAGCACGTCGCCATAGAACGCTTCGGCGCGGCGCCTGTCGGCCACGATGCGGCTCACGCGCAGAATGGTCATACGAACAGCGCCAGCACGCCGGTATAGCCGTAGATCCGGTCGCAGGCGATTTCGCCATTGCCGAAAAAACCGACCAGCGGCACGTCGCCCAGCGCCTGCTGGATCGACGCCATCTCATGGCCGTCGCCCCCGAAAAAGCCGGGGCCGCGGCCGACGCAGGAGAAATACACGCCAGCCTTGGCACGGGATCCCGCGCGGCGCTTCACGTCGGCGACCATGCGGGCGAGGTCGGCGGAGGCCGCCCCGCGGTCGCGCCGGCAGAACAGGATCGGGTCGCCCGGCTCGACCGCGCCGGCGATGGCGATCCAACCCTCGTGCTGGTCGATCGCCAGCAGATTGCGCACCAGATAATCGGCCTTGTCGGTACCGGGCACGGGCAGGGCCGCGAAGATCAGCCCGCCGACCTTTTGCAGATCGCGCGACAGCAGCTCGCCGATATCCTGTTTGAAGACTTCGAGCGCCGGGCGGCCGTCGATCTCGGCGATGATATTGTCGGCGCCGGCGGTGATGCGCCGGACCGGGCCGATCGGCTGGCAGCCCTGGGTCATGCCGGTGACCAGCTCGACCCGGTCGTCGAACAGCACGCCGGAGATGCCGCTTTCGACCACGCGGCCGGCGACCTGCCAGGGGGCGGTGCGGGCGGAGCCGAGGCCACCGATCAGATAGGCTTGGGCGGCACCGGCCAAGGCGGCCACCGCCTCCGCCACCTCGCCGAAGCCGGGATCGCCATGGACGAGGCCGGCGGCGAGCCGCTCGCCGCCGGGGGCCGGCTGGATCAGGCTGGCCGGCGGCTCGGTCCCGTCGAGCGTGAACAGGCGGAAGCTGCCGGGCGGCAGGGCCCCCACCAACAGGGCGATGGCCGGCTCGTCGACATATTCGACGCCGGTGGCGCAGATGCCCATGCCGACCGAGCCGACCCAGGCGACGATGCCGGTGTCGTGGCGCAGCCGGTCGAGAATGCCGGGCAGCTCGCCGGCGATCAGGTCGGTGACATAGATCAGGCCGAAATTGGCTCCGTCCGGCAGCGGCGTGACCTGGGCCAGGCACGTCTCGTAGAGCCGTTCCCAGTCGTCGCCGCCGGCATGGCCCAGACGGAAGCCGGTCATGATGGCGGCAAGGCCGGCGGGCCCAGCAGCTTCATGACCGCGGGCAGCGTGCGGGCGACGATGATATCCACGCCGGCCGGGTTCGGATGCAGCATGTCGGCCTGGTTGAGCTTCGGGTCGAGCGCCACGCCGTCGAGGAAGAACGGATAAAGCGGCACATGATGCTGGGCCGCCAGGTCCGGATAGATCCGGTCGAACTGCTGCTTGTAGTCGGCGCCCCAATTGCTCGACGATTCCATGCCGAGCAGCAGCACCTTGACCTTGGCCGCCTCGAGGCCGGTCAGGATCTTGTCGAGATTGGCCTTGGTGTCGGCCGGCTCCAGCCCGCGCAGCATGTCGTTGGCGCCGAGCTCGACCAGCGCATAGTCCGGATGGTCGCCCAGCGCCCAATCCAGCCGGGCGACGCCGCCGGCACTGGTATCGCCCGAGACGCTGGCGTTGATCACCGTCACGTCATAGCCCTTGGCCTTCAGCGCCGCCTGCAGCTTGACCGGATAGGCCTCCTCGGGCGCCAGGCCGAAGCCGGCGCTGAGGCTGTCGCCGAACGCCATGAGCTTGATCGGGGCGGCCTCGGCTGCCGTCGTCATGGCGAGCAATGCCAGCGCGGCGAGAAACCGCAGGCTACCGCACCGCAGCGCGTTGAAAAGCCTGGCCGGCGAGCCATATGCCCCCATTCCACGGCCATCTCCGGCCCGATGCGATCCCGAAAGCCCCGGCATGAATTCGGCTCCCGCCAACAGCGACGCCATGATCCGTCTCGATGCGCTGATGCTCAAACTGACGAGCGCCAGCGGCGAGGTCAACATCCTGAACGGCATCGATCTCTCGATCGATCCTCGCGAAACGGTCGGCATCGTCGGTCCTTCGGGTTCTGGCAAGACCACCTTGATGATGGTCATGGGCGGGTTGGAGCGGCCGACGAGCGGCCGGGTCCGGGTGAATGGCGTCGATTACGCCGGTCTCAGCGAAGACGGGCTCGCCCGCTTCCGCCGCGATCATGTGGGGATCGTGTTCCAATCCTTCCACCTGCTGCCGACCATGAGCGCGCTCGAAAACGTCGCGATCCCGCTGGAATTCGCCGGTCGGCGCGATGCGTTCGACCGGGCGCGGGAGGGGCTTGAGGCGGTCGGCCTCGGCCATCGCCTGACCCATTACCCGAGCCAGCTGTCGGGCGGCGAACAGCAACGCGTAGCGCTCGCGCGCGCCTTTGCCGCCGAGCCCAAGCTGCTGATCGCCGACGAGCCGACCGGCAATCTCGACCAGGGGACCGGCCGCAAGGTCATGGACCTGATGTTCCAGCTGCAGGCCAAGGCCGGCACGACCATGCTGTTGGTGACCCATGATCCGGCGCTGGCCGAGCGCTGCGACCGGGTGATCGAGCTGGCCGACGGCCGCATCGTCGGCGATCGCCGGCGCCTGGCGGTCGCGGCCCATGGGTAAGCCCGGCACGGAGCCCGGCACGCTGACGCTCGCCTGGAGCCTGGCGCGGCGCGAGCTGCGCGCCGGTTTCGGTGGGGGGTTGCGCGGTTTCCGCATCCTGATCGCCTGCCTCGCCATCGGCGTCGCCGCCATCGCCGGTGTCGGGTCGCTGTCCGCGAGTCTGGTCGCGGGCCTCCAGGCTGACGGCCAGGCGATCCTGGGCGGCGACGTCGAGTTTCGCCTGACCCAACGCGGCATGCCCGCCGACGAGCAGGCCTATCTGGCTACCCAGGGCCGGTTGAGCGTCGCGCGCGAGCTGCGGGGCATGGCCAAGACCGCCGACGGCAATGCGCGCAGCCTGGTCGAGCTGAAGGCGGTCGACGGCTTCTACCCGCTCTATGGCGCGGTTGGGCTCGACCCGGCGCTGCCGCTGACCGACGCGCTGGCGGAGCATGACGGTGTTGCCGGCACCGTGGTCGATCCGGCGGTGCTCGATCGCCTGGGCATCCAGCTGGGCGACCAGATCACCATCGGCGAGGCGCATTTCCAGGTGCGTGCCCGGCTGACCCACGAGCCCGATGCCGGCGCCAATCCGTTCAAGCTCGGGCCGCGGGTGATGATCTCGACCGCGGCGCTGCCGGCGACGGGTCTGGATCAGCCGGGCACGGTTTCGGTTACGGTCGCGCGCCTGCGCCTGGCACCGGGACAATCGGCCGCGGCGGTCATGGCCGCCGCCGACAAGGCGTTCCCGGAGGCCGGCTGGCGCGCCCGCGATACCAGTCAGGCGGCTCCCTCGGTCCAGACATTCATCGATCGGACCGGGTTGTTCCTGGGGCTGGTCGGCCTGACGGCGCTGCTGGTCGGCGGCGTCGGGGTCGGCAATGCGGTCTCGGCCCATCTCGGCAGCAAAACCGAGACGATCGCGACGCTGAAATGCCTGGGCGCGCCGGGTCGCGTGATTTTCGCGGCCTATCTGATCGAGCTCATGGTGCTGGGCCTGATCGGTGTCGCGATCGGGCTGGTGCTGGGTGCCGTCGCGCCCTGGGGTATCGTGGCATTCGCCGGTGACAAGCTGCCGGTCACGGCACGATTGGCGCTTTATTGGCGCCCGTTGGGGTTGGCGGCTTTGTTCGGCGCGCTGGTCGCCGTCGCCTTTTCGCTCTGGCCCTTGGCGCGCGCCAGAGGAGTTCCGGCCGCGGCCCTGTTCCGCGCGGCGATCCTGGGGCTGGAAGGCCGGCTCGGCTGGCGCGACGGGCTTGCGACCCTGGTGATGGCGGTGCTGCTGGCGGGCCTCGCCATCGGCACGGCCGACGACAGGAAGCTGGCCGGCTGGTTCGTCGCCGGTGTGCTGGTCGCGCTGGTGCTGTTCCGCCTGGCCGGCGGCGCGGTCATGTGGCTCGGCCGACGCCTGCCGCCGATCCGGATGCCGACGCTCCGCCAAGCCGTGACCAACCTCTATCGGCCGGGGGCGGCGACGCCCAGCGTCGTGCTGTCGCTGGGCCTGGGCCTGACCGTGCTGGTCGCGGTGGCGCTGGTCGAATCGAGCTTGGGCCGTGAAGTGACGGAGCGGTTGCCGGAGCGGGCGCCCAGCACCTTCTTCATCGATATCCAGCCGGACCAGGTCGCCGGCTTCGAGGATCTGGCGACCCATGCGCCCGGCATCGACGGGCTGGAGCGGGTGCCGAACCTGCGCGCCCGCATCGTCAAGCTGAACGGCGTGCCGGTCGACCAGGCTCCCGTCGATCCGGACGCGCTCTGGGCCGTGCGCAGCGAGCGCGGCCTCACCTATACCGGCACGCTGCCGACCGGCAGCCGGGTGGTCGAGGGTGCCTGGTGGCCGGCGGATTACCAGGGTTCGCCGCTGGTCTCGCTCGACGACAATCTCGCGCGCGGCCTGCATCTGAAGCTGGGCGACAGCATCACCTTCTCGGTAGCCGGGCGCGAGGTCAGCGGACAATTGGGCAATGTCCGCCATATCGACTGGACCAGCCTCGGCATCAATTTCTTCACGATCTTCTCGCCGGGCGCGCTCGAGCATGCGCCGCAGACCAATCTCGCGACCGTGCGGGCGGACACGCCGGCCGATGCGGCGGCGCTGGAGAAGGCTGTCACCGACAAGTTCCCGAACGTCTCGGCGATTCGGGTCAAGGACGCGCTCGATCTGGTCAACCGGATCCTGGGCGACCTCGCCGACGCCGTGCGCCTGACCGCCGGCATCACCCTGGTCGTGGGCGCGCTGGTGCTGGCCGGCGCCATTGCCGCGGGCCATCGCCGCCGGGTCTATGAGGCGATCGTGCTGAAGGTGCTGGGCGGCACGCGCCGGCGCTTGGCCCTGGGCTTCCTCATCGAATACGGCTTGCTGGGCCTGATCGCCGCCGTGATCGCGGCCGGCCTCGGCACCGCCGCGGCCTGGGCGGTCACGACCCAGGTGATGAAGGGCGAATGGAGCTTCGATGGCTTGCGCGTGGTCGAAACCATCGGCATCGCGGTGGTGCTGACCTTGCTCGTGGGCTTCGCCGGCACCTGGCGCGCGCTCGGTGTAAAGGCGGCGCCGCACCTCAGAAATGAATAATCCTTAATGTTGGCGGCATCCGGTATACATTGAACTCGGGACCGGACTTCCAATATCGTTGGAGGCTGGGTTTACCCAACGTCATTTGGATGAGGCTTAAATGTCTTACGGTTCACAGGATCCCTGGTCGGTAGGTCGTCGCGGCGCAGCAGTCGGCGCCGAGTATGACCTCGGCCTGCGCACCTTCATGTTGCGCGTCTACAACTACATGGCCTCGGGTCTCGCCCTCACGGGCATCACCGCCTGGCTCGCTGCCGAGACCGGCTTCTACGCGCAGATCGCGCATTCGCCGCTGATCTATGTGGTGATGCTGGCGCCGTTCGCGCTGGTCATGCTGCTGGGTTTCCGGATCCAGAAGATGAGCTTCGGTGCCGCCCAGGCGACCTTCTGGGCCTATTCGGCGCTGATGGGCCTGTCCTTGGCCGGCATCTTCCTGGTCTATACCCACACCAGCATCGCGCTGACCTTCTTCATCACGGCGGCGACCTTCCTGTCGATGAGCCTCTTCGGCTACACGACCAAGTCGAGCCTGGCCGGGATGGGGTCGTTCATGATGATGGGCCTGTTCGGCATCATCATCGCCAGCGTGGTCAACATCTTTATGCATTCCACCGGGCTGCAGTTCGTGATCTCGATCATCGGCGTGATCGTGTTCACCGGCCTGACCGCTTGGGACACCCAGCGGATCAAGGAGCAGTACGACTATGTCGCCGGCTCCGACGGCCAGATGATCGGCAAGACCGCGATCATGGGCGCGCTGACGCTGTATCTCGACTTCGTCAATCTGTTCCTGCTGCTGCTGCAGTTCTTCGGCAACCGCCGTAACTGATCGCTGCTGCAAGCGACCTCGGATCGGACCGCCCGGAAGAGCAATCTTCCGGGCGGTTTTCTTTTGGCAAAACGCCAAACTGTAATGCGGGTTTACGGCTTCTTATTGATTTCAAGGCAGTTTGGACTGCTGGTCCGAACTGGGCCGGCTTCGCCCGGCCGGGCGAAGGGCGTCACGAGCGTGGGGCTGATGAGTCAAGCGAAGATCGAGACCATCGACAGCTTGCCATATGCCAAGACCAACCTGGTTGGTTTCGGTGGTGCGGCGCTCGTGGTCACACCGACCGGCGACGTCCAGGGCGCCAACGACATGGGCGTCGAGCTACTGGGCTCCCTCGACGAAGACACGCTGCACGAGATCGCGATCGCCGGGGCCCGCGCCATCGCGGCCGACGCCATGCGGCTCGAACGTCTCAACGGACCTTTCCCCGGCGATTGCGCCGATGCCGTGATCCAGCCGCTGGTCAACCGCGGCCATGGGCCGGGCAGTGCGCTCGTGCTGATCGCGACCAATCCGGCCGAAAGCGCGCTGCGCCGCGCCCTCATCGAAAGCCGCCAGCGCTATCGCGACCTGGTCGAGGCGGCGAGCGATTTCGTCTGGGAGACCGACCGCCACGGCCGTTTCGTCTTCCTGTCCGGCCCCGGCGCCTTCGGCTATGCCACGCGCGACCTGCTGGGCCGGCTCGCCACCGATTTCGTCGTCGACGCCTCGCCCTTGCCCTATCCGGTGTTCCAGGCGCGCGACACGGTCCTGCAGACCGACGTCTGGCTGCAGCGCGCCGACGGCACGACCTCGTGCCAGTCGATCACCGCCGTGCCGATCTACGATCCCGACGGCAATTGGTGCGGCACGCGCGGCATGGGCCGCGACGTCACCGAATTGCGCGAGACGGAGCGGGCGGAAAAGCAGCGGCTGCTGCGCGACCGGCTGATGAGCTATCTGGGCGAGACGATCCGGACCGAGATCAATCCGGAAAAGACGCTGCCGGCGGCGCTCTCCGGCACCGGCCTCGCCATCGGCGCCGACGGCGGCATGATCATCGCCGGCCATCCGGCGGCGGCGAGCTACGACATCGTCTCCTGGGGCGAGCCCTTGCCCGAGGTCGATTTCCCCGAAGCCCATTCGGCGCTGATCGAGCAGGGCTCGGTCGATCTGCTGCGCGGCGGGCTGCAGCTGATCGGTCAATTGACCGAGGACGCCGCGGCCGGCGACGGCCGCATCAACGGTGCTGTGCTGTTCTGGTGCAAGGTCGATGGCCGCGGCTTCGGCGACAGCGACCGGGCCGTGTTGAGCGATGTTGCGGCCCAGATCGGCCTCGCCATCGCGCAGTTGAAGAAATTCCACGAGATCGTCACGATTTCCAACACCGACAGCCTGACCGGCGTCTTGAACCGGCGCGCGTTTTTCGCCGACCTGGAACGGCGCTTGGGCCGCCACGCGGTGGCCCAGACCGGCGGCGCGCTGGTCTATCTCGACATCAACAATCTGAAGGCGCTCAACGACTATGCCGGCCATCTGGCCGGCGACCGGGCGATCCTGACCTTTGCCGAGTTGATCAAGGCGGCGACGCGCGCGTCAGATCTCATCGCGCGCATCGGCGGCGACGAATTCCTGGTCTGGCTCGACGGCGTCACGACCGAGGGGGCGGAGGTGCGCGCCGACGCGCTGCTGAACCAGATGGGCCGGCTCGAACAATTGTCCGTGGTGCCGGATCGCCAATTGGGCGTGTCCATGGGCATGGCGCTCTATGACGGCACCGCCCCGGTGGCGCTCGACCGGCTGCTGGCCGCCGCCGATGCCGCCATGTACAAGGCGAAGGCGCGACGAAAAAGCGGTTACGAGATTGCAGCGGCGATCCCGCCGGACAATACTGCGGCACCAGAGCCGCTTGACCCCCAAGCCGGCCCGGCCGGTGAGACCATCCTCGCGGATGGGCGGGTGGAATGAAGGGCCTTCTACAGCGCATTTTCCATATCGGAGCGGGTTCTCCGAAGCTCGACTATGAGGAATCGAAACGCCTGATCCAGAGCCGCAACCCGGCGGATCGGCGTCTCGTTGCCGGCAATCTCCAGGTTCAGCCGGAGGTGCTGTATTTCCTCGCGACCGATCCCGACCATACGGTCCGGACCGCCGTCGCCGGAAACGAGGCGACGCCGGTTCAGGCCGACCTCATTCTCGCCAAGGACCAGCACGAGGCCGTGCGCGCCGATCTGGCGCGCAAGATCTCGCGCCTGGCGCCGACGCTGACCCAGCGCCAGAGCGACCGGGTCAAGGAAATGACCTACGAGGTGCTGGACGAGCTGGTGCGCGACCAGGCGGTCAAGGTCCGGCGCATCGTGTCCGAGACCTTGAAGGACATGCCGGACGCGCCGCCCGAGATCGTCCAGCTGCTGGCGCGCGACCAGGAACTGTCGGTCGCCGGTCCGCTGCTGCAATATTCGCCGCTGCTGCGCGACGAGGATCTGCTGGATCTGGTCAACCAGATGCCGATCGCCGGCGCCGTCCGCGCCATCGCCCAGCGCAAGGGCGTGTCGTTCGACGTGTCCGACCAGATCAGCGCCGGCGACGATGTCGATGCGATCACGGCGCTCCTGGGCAATTCCAGCGCCCAGATCCGCGAAGACACGCTCGATCGCCTGATCGAGCGCGCGCCGGCCCACAAGGCCTGGCACCGTCCCCTGGTCGAGCGGCCGCGCCTGTCCGACAGTGCGGCCAAGCGGCTCGCCCGGTTCGTGGCGCAGGATCTGATCCAGCGCCTGAAGGCGCGGGCGGACCTCAAGCTCGAAACCATCAAGGCGCTGCAGGCGATCGTGCTGGAACGGCTCGAGGCCGAGGGCGGCAAACCCGAGGAACCGGAAGAGGCGCCCGAGGAAGCCGTCGGCGACAAGCTGATGGAAGAGGCGCGCAAGCTGAAGGAAGCCGGCAAGCTGACCGAGAATGCGCTGGTCGACGCGCTCATCGGCGGCAAGCCGGGCCTGGTCAATGCCGGCCTCGCCGTGCTGGCCGACCAGCCGCTGGGCGTGGTCGAAAAGATCCTGTCGTCCCACAGCCCGAAGGGCATCACCGCCATCGTCTGGAAGGCCGGCCTGCCCATGAGGTTTTCGGTCAGGCTGCAGAGCGTCGTCGCCCGCATCCCGGCGCCGCAGACCTTGAAACCCCGCGCCGACGGCGGCTTTCCCTTGTCCGAGGAGGCGCTGGCCTGGCAATTGGGCTTCTTCGCCGACATGACGGCCGAGGGATCCCAGAAGCAGGGAGCCGTGTGATGACGGCGGGCCTGTCCCAGGAATTTCTGGTCTTCATCGACGATTCGACCACGCTCTCGACCAAGGTCCTGGCCGAACGGGTGCTGGCGAAATGCCGGCGCCTGACCAATGCCGAGGCCGGCTCGATCTTCATCATGCGCGGCAAGGGTGCCGAGCGGCATCTGGAGGCGCTCAGCCTGCAGAACGACGCGATCAAGGCCAAGCGCAAGCTGTTCATGATCCCGATGACGCACGCCTCGATCTCCGGGCATGTCGCCATCACCGGCGAGATCGTGTTCGTCGACGATGTCGACCGGATGGCGCCCGGCGTGCCCTATCATTTCAATCGCGCCTATGACCTGAAGAGCGGCTACCACACCCATTCGATCATGTGCTTCCCGCTGAAAACGCCCGAAGGCCGGGTCATCGGCGTGGTGCAGCTGATCAACCGGCTCGAGCATGGTGCGGCCCAACCGTTCCCGCGCGACGCCGCCGACATGATCGGCGTGGTCAGCCTGCTGGTCGGCCGCGCGATCGAGCGCGCCGAGGCGCTGGAGCAGATCCGCGAGCGCAACAAGCGCCTGACCGATCGGAATCGCGAGCTCAAGGCCGAGCGCACGCGCGTGCTGGAGCTGAGCCGGCAGACCGAGCAGGCGCTGATGATGTCGGTCGAGCTCCTGGCGCGCGCCGCCGAAGTGCATGACGCCGAGGTCAGCAACCATATCCAGCGCGTCAATGAATATAGCTATCTGATGGCCAAGCTCGCCGGCATGGACCAGGCGTTCTGCGACGAGATCCGCTGGGCTGCCGCCTTGCACGATGTCGGCAAGATGAGCGTCGACCAGGGCGTGCTGCACAAGCCCGGCAAGCTCAACGAGCTGGAATGGGTCGAGATGCGAGCCCATACCGCCTATGGCTGGCAGATCCTGAGCGGCCATACACGCCTGGCCATGGCGCGCGAGATCGCCCATTGCCATCATGAAATGTGGGAAGGCGGCGGCTATCCGCGGGGCTTGAAGGGCGAGGAGATTCCGATCGCCGCCCGCATCGTCGCCTTGGCCGACGTCTATGACGCGCTCCGGAGCGCCAGACCCTACAAGGTCGGCTTCAGCCATGAAAAGGCGGTGGAGGTCATGCTGCACGGCGACGAGCGCATGCATCCGAAATCCCATTTCGACCCCACCCTGCTGGCGCTGTTCGCCGAACATCACGAGAAGTTCGCCGATCTCTGGACCCAGATGACCGAGACGCCGGCGGCCCCGGTTGCGGAAACGAGCCAGGTCGCTTAGGGGCGGGGCTGCATAGGCTTGCCTGGGCGATGGCTGGGGTCGACCCGTGTCAGTCATCCAGCCGCATTTGATATGCTTCTGAACGTCGACCTATTGCGTCGAGGCGGCATCCTCGGTCGGGATTTTTCACCGTCATTCCCGCGAAAGCGCTAAGGGATGTATATATCTCCATTTTTCGATATTTTTCAGTCAGTTAATTAGAAAATACGTCATGCCCGGGCTTGACCCGGGCATCCACGCGCCTCCGCCTGGGCGCTGTTAGGCCGTGAAATCGCATTGCCCAACCACGTGGATGGCCGGGTCAAGCCCGGCCATGACGGTAAAGATGGCTAACTATCTGGAATAAAAACGAAAGATATGTACATAGCCTAGCGCGAAAGCGGGAATCCAGGGTGGCCGCAATGGCTTTCTCCATCCTTGAATCTTCGATCGCAGCCCAGACCCCGCGTCCACACCCGATTGGATTTTGACCCCGGCGCGCTTGCCGATAGGCTCGGTCATCACCGCGTTCGGGCGGTCGCAAGGGAAGGTCGCGTCCATGGCCGCGGAACAGACGATGGGCTTCGGCCGGTGCTATTACGGCCTGGGGGTGATGGCGATGGGCCTGGTCTGCCTGGCGTGGGGCGATTTCGACCCGGGACAGCCGGCGCCCAAGGGCCTGCCCGACCGCGCCGTCCTCGCCTATGCCGCCGCCGCGTTTATGGCGATCGCGGGTGCGGCCGTCGCGTGGCGCCGGATTGCGGCCTGGGGTGCTGGGGCGCTCGCCGTCTATTACACGCTCTTCGTCGTCATCCTGATGAACGGCCGCGTGGCGCTCGCCCACCCGGGCGAGTTCGGCGTCTATAGCGGTGCCGCCGAGCAGCTCGCGATCGCCGCGGGCGGGCTGATCGTCTATGCCGCCTGCGCCAAGATCGATGCAGCCCTGGCGGCACGGCTCGTCCGCGTCGGTCGGCTGGCGTTCGGGGTGTGCGCGCTGCTGTTCGGCGGCGCCCATTTTTTCTATATGAACCTGACCATCCCGTTCGTCCCCCAATGGCTGCCGCCCTCGCAGGCATTCTGGGCCTATGCGACCGGGTTCTGCCATATCGCGGCGGGCGTCGCGATCCTCGCGGGCGTGCAGGCGCGTCTCGCCGCCATCCTGTTGACGGTGATGTACGCGTCCTTCACCCCGCTGGTCCATCTGCCGATGCTCGCGGCCGATCCTGCGAACTACGGGAATTGGACCGAGAACGCGTTGAATCTCGCCTTGACCGGCGTCGCCTGGGTCGTGGCGGACTCGCTTCGGATGATGCTTCCGTGACACAGCTCCGCTGCCGTGCGCGAGCTGTCACAATTGTCATCTTCTGCGGATTGACAGTCCGCGGCGAACGGCCTAATGCCAAACCCGTTCGGGCGGCGACCTGCCGTCGGACATTCATCGCCCTTCAGAGAGTGAAATGGCCAGTCATAGTAGTGGCGCCCCGGTCGAGGCAGAGCCTCCGAGCCTGGGCACCGCGGAACATCATGGAAGTATCTCGCCAGCCTTGGGCGCTGGCGTGCGAGCCCTGATCGTGTGACCGGGCGTTCGTGCGTGAGCCCGAAAGCTGGGGACAAGTCCCGCTTGGAGGTAAAGCATGAACATCCATTTCCGAGAGGCCCGCGTCCATGCGCGGTGAATCCTTTCTCTTCGCGATCACGCCGCGGCGCGGGCTGCTGCCCAATCGCTGGGACCTCGTCGCCTTTCCGCTGATCATCGGGCTATTGGCGCTCACGGTGATCGGCGGCAAGCAGATGAGCGCGCCGCTCGCCATCCTCAATGCCGGGGCGGCCGTTACGCTCGACCCGGCCAACCTGCCCGAATACGCGCTTCGGACGACGCTCCGCATGCTGGCGGCCCTGGTGGCGTCGCTGGTGTTCACGCTCGTCTATGGCACGCTCGCGGCCAAGAGCCGCCGGGCCGAACTGGTGCTGGTGCCGATCCTCGACATTCTCCAGTCGGTGCCGGTCTTAAGCTATATCTCGTTCACCGTCGTGTTCTTCATGGCGCTGTTCCCGGGCCAGGTGGCAGGGGCCGAGTTGGCGGCGATTTTCGCCATCTTCACCAGCCAGGCCTGGAACATGACCTTCAGCTTCTACCAGTCGCTGCGCACGGTGCCGCACGATCTGGACGAGGCGTCGCGCGGGTTCCATTTCTCCGCCTGGCAGCGCTTCTGGCGGCTGGAAGTGCCGTTCGCCATGCCCGGCCTGATCTGGAACATGATGATGTCCATGTCCGGCGGCTGGTTCTTCGTCGTCGCGGTCGAGGCGGTGACGGTCGGCGACACCACCATCACGCTGCCCGGCATCGGCGCCTATCTGTCGAAGGCGATCGATGCCCGGGACCTGGGTGCGGTCGGCTGGACCATCGTGGCGATGACCGTGGTCATCGTGCTCTATGACCAGCTGATGTTCCGGCCGCTGGTCGCCTGGGCCGACAAGTTCCGGTTCGAGATGACCGCGTCCCAGGCGGCGCCGGAATCCTGGTTCCTCGACATGATGCGCCAGGCCCGCCTGGTGCAGAAGCTGGGCGCGCCGATCGCCTGGCTGCTGCACGGCTTCGTGCGGCTCCGCGTGCCGCTGCCCCAGGGCACCAAGCAGCTCAACACCCGCCGCAGCCTGCTGTCCAAGATCTTCGACGTGGTCTGGTATCTCGTCGTGGCTGCCGGAACGATCGATATCGCCTGGCAGATCATCGACTTCGTTTCCGCCGAACTGGGCTGGAGCGATCTGTTCGAGGTGCTGACGCTCGGCTTCTACACCATGGTGCGCGTGATCATCATGATCGCCGTGGCGACGGTCGTCTGGGTGCCGATCGGCGTCATCGTGGGCTTGCGCCCGAAGCTGGCCGAGCGGGTCCAGCCGCTGGCGCAGTTCCTGGCGGCGTTCCCGTCGAACCTGCTGTTCCCGATCGCCGTCGTGTTGATCCTGAAATATCACCTGAACCCGGATATCTGGCTGTCGCCGCTGATTATCCTCGGCACGCAATGGTACATCCTGTTCAACGTCATCGCCGGTGCCACGACCTATCCGAACGAGCTCAAGGAAGCGGCCGCCAACTTCAAGATCCGAGGTTGGCAATGGTGGCGCAAGGCGATGCTGCCCGGCATCTTCCCCTACTATGTGACCGGCGCGATCACCGCGTCCGGTGGCGCCTGGAATGCGTCCATCGTGGCCGAGGTCGTGAAATGGGGCGATGACACCGTCACCGCCCATGGTCTGGGCGCCTACATCACCCAGACCACGACCGCCGCGGACTATCCCAAGATCGTGCTCGGCGTCGCCGTCATGTCGTTCTTCGTGATCGTGTTCAACCGTATCGTCTGGCGTCCGCTCTACGCGTATGCCGAGCGTCGGTTGCGGTTGGATTGAGGGGGCAGCAAGCCATGTTGAATTCAGTACAGACCCAAGCGGCGCCCGGCGCCGACGTGCTCACGGTCAAGGGCGTCCGCCAGGGCTTCCAAAAGGGCTCGGGCGAGCTGCTGGTGCTCGACGATGTCGACGTCTCGCTCAAGGACGGCGAGATCGTGGCCCTGCTGGGCCGCTCCGGCTCGGGCAAATCGACCCTGCTCCGGATCATCGCCGGCCTGATCAAGCCCAGCGCCGGCGACGTCACCTATCGCGGCGAACCGCTCAAGGGCCCGGCCGACGGCGTTGCGATGGTGTTCCAGACCTTCGCACTGTTCCCCTGGCTGACCGTGCTGCAGAACGTGGAAGCGGGGCTGGAGGCGCTCGGCGTCGAGCCCAAGGAATCCCGCAAGCGCGCGCTGGCGGCGATCGATCTCATCGGTCTCGACGGTTTCGAATCCGCCTATCCGCGCGAGCTGTCGGGCGGCATGCGCCAGCGCGTGGGCTTCGCCCGCGCCCTGGTGGTCGACCCGACCATCCTCTTGATGGACGAGCCGTTTTCGGCGCTCGACGTCCTGACTGCGGAGACGCTCAGGACCGACCTGCTGGATCTCTGGATTGGCAAGAAGCTGCCGACCAAGTCGGTGCTGCTGGTGACCCACAATATCGAAGAGGCCGTGTTCATGGCCGACCGCATCCTGGTGTTCTCGTCGAACCCGGGCCGGGTCGCGGCCGAGATCAAGGTGCCGTTCCCGCATCCGCGCAACCGCCTCGATCCGATCTTCCGCCAGATGGTCGACGAGATCTACGCCAAGATGACGGCGCGGCCGGCCCCCGACAGCAAGGGCAAGATCAAGGGCGTCGAAATCGGCACCTGGATCCCGCGGGTCTCGACCAACATCATGGCCGGTCTGATCGAGACGGTGGCCGCCGCCCCCTACAGCGGCCGGGCCGACCTGCCGGAAATCGCGCGCAGCCTGCAGCTCGAAGGCGACGACCTGTTCCCGGCGGCGGAAGCCTTGCAGAACCTGGGCTTTGCCGAGGTTCGCGAGGGCGACATCCACCTGACCATGCCGGGCCGGGTGTTCGCCGAGGCCGACACCCAACAGCGCAAGCGCATGTTCTCCGACCATCTGCTGCGCTCGTTCCCCTTGGCGGCCCATATCCGCCGGGTGCTGGACGAACGCCCGGGCCATCGCGCGCCGCGCGTCCGGTTCGAACAGGAGCTGGAGGATTACTTGAGCGACGACGCCGCCGAGGAGACGATCGACACGATCATCAACTGGGGCCGTTACGGCGAGATCTTCTCGTATGAAGACCAGGCCGAGATGTTCAGCCTGGAAAACCCCGAGGGCTGACAATCCGTAGCCGTCATTCCCGCGAAAGCGGGAATCCAGGGTGGCAGAGATCCGTCGCTTCCTCTGGATTCCCGCCTGCGCGGGAATGACGTATTTTTTGAGATATCCTTAAGCGTCCGCCACCTGTTGCTCGACCTGCCAGCGCGCGGCCGAGACATAGGGCTCCAGGCTGAGCCGCCCGATGATCTGTTCCAAAGCTGCGTGCTTGGGCGAGGGCGCAACCGCCTTGGCGGTCACGGCCACCTTTTGCGTGTCCACGATATCCTCGCTGTCGAGCCGGCGCAGGCCCAGGCCGGCGCCGGACAGCGCGTGCAGCAGCAGCGAGCGGATATGCGCCTCCTCGGCCGCGCGGCAGGTGACCGAGACCATGTAATGGGTCTCGACCTCGCTGGCGGCGCTCGGTACCTGGCGGTTGATCAGGCGCACCAGCGGCCGCAGCACCATGTTGGTCAGCACGACGAAGCCGGCGGCAAAGGTGCTCGCCGCCAGAAAGCCGCCGCCGGCGAAGGTGCCGACCATGGCCGAGCACCAGAGCGTTGCCGCCGTGTTCAGGCCCTGGACGTTGAAGCCGTCGCGCATGATGACGCCGGCACCGAGGAAGCCGATGCCGGAGACGACCTGCGCCGCCATCTGCGTCGGGCTGGCGTCACCCGGATAGAGGCCGGAAAACACCACGAAACCGGCAGCACCCAAGGCCACCAGGGCGTTGGTGCGCAAGCCCGCCATCTTCTGGTGCCATTGCCGCTCGAACCCGATCGCCGAGCCGAACAGCAGGGCCGCGCCCAGGCGCAACAGTATGTTCTGCCAATCCATTGCGTCCTCAGCGTTCGACGGCGCCGCACCAGCCGGGCAGATAATTGGCATCGGCGCTTTTGGCCAGGCCCAGCGCCTGCTCCAGCGCGCCGGAGAAGTCGGCCTCGACCTGTTTGCGCTTCATGCGCCGGCGCAAGAAATCCGCCCACAGGAACTCGCTGAACGGCGTCGTGTCCTTGGCGAAGCCGCCGATGCGCCGAAGCTCGCCGGCGAGCGAGCGGAACGGGTCATCGACCAGATCCTTCACCGTTTTCGGAATGTCCTCGCGGCCGCGCCGCTGCCCGTCGGCATCGAACGGATGCATCCAATTGCGCGCGTCGAGCACGAACCAGAACGCATCCACATCCAGCCGCGACAGCTTCGCCACGACGGTGACGAGCACGCTCCTCACGCCCTCTTCGTGCAGCGCGCGGGTCAGATGATGATGATCGATGACGAAGCAGCGATCCTTCGGTCCGAGGATGACCGGGATCATGTGCCGGCCCAGGAACTCGGCGCCCTTGTCGCCCTCCTTGGTGCGCCAGGCCTTGCGCTTGGCCTCGACCTCGCGCATGCCGACGGTGATCTGCGTCGGGCGCAAATCCAGGATATCGACCGGGTGGAGCAGCGGTTCGCGATTGGGGATCATCGATCAGCCTTTCGAGGGTCAGGTCAGGTAGGAATGCATGATTTCGATCAGCTCTTCCGCGGCTTCGGCCTGCGGGCTGTCCCGGCGCTCGGGGTCGACCACATGCTCGCGGATATGGTCCTCGACCACCTCGGCGATGAAGCCGTCGAGCGCGCCGCGGCAGGCGGTCGCCTGCTGCAGGATGGCGAGGCACGTGCCATCCTCTTCCAACACCCGCTGAATCGCGTCGATCTGGCCGCGGATGCGACGCATGCGATTCAGGAGCTTCTGCTTTTCCTTTTGCGTATGCGCCATGGCTCTTGATCCTATACCCTGGGAGGGTATATAGCACGCCCATCGCCAGGACGCATGCAGAGATGCGGGCGCCCCGGCGGCGCGGCATCGTTCAGGCGATGGCCGGCCCTGTCCACCCGTCCCAAGGGATCACATGAACCCGCGATCTAGCAGCCCCTCGATCGACGGCCACAGGTGGCGCTTCGCGTCCGCCGTGCCGGCATCGCTGGGCCGTATCATCGCCCGGGCACGCATGGTGACCGTTCTGGAGGTGTCGACGCCCGCGCGTTGACATCCCATCAGGCGGCCTCTGCCTCCCGGGCTCGAGCAACGGCTTTGAGCAACAGGAGGCGCCGATGGCCGCCTTTCTCTCCCTCGTCCCCACTCGGGACGTCGCATTCCCGCCCGCCGCCGCGTCAGCGCGGGCCGATCTCCGGCTCGTGCCGCGCCGTCCGCAACCGGCGGCGCGTCCGCACCTCGTTGCCGTGTGGCATCGGGCCGTCGACGGCCGCCTGACCTGCCGCTGGCAGCCGGCGGATCCGGACCCGGACCCGCTCCCCAGCGTCTCGGCGACCGCCATCGCGCTTCTTTGGTCACACCGTCTGGCCGATCGCGCGATCAGGGCCTGGCGTCGTGGGAATCGCCGAACTGTCACCCTCCGGTAACGTAATTCGGCCAGAGATACCTACGACGATATCGTTTAATGACGGGATCGCGCGTGCGACGCCCGGAAAATGGAAGTAGCGTCATGAAGAATGTTTTCATCGGGAAACACCGGCATTTGCGTACCGCCGGCTTCGCAATCGGGGCTGCGGCGGGCCTGCTCGCCGGCGGGTTGACCGCGGCCTGGGCCCAGGATGCGGCGCCCGAAGCTCCCGCCACCGATGCCCCCGCCGACGCGCCCGCCGCCGATGCCGCGGCGGCCGATGCGCCCAAGCCGACCGGCTTCTGGGAGCGCGACCGCCTGACCGGCGATTGGGGCGGCGTGCGCGACGAGCTGGAGGATGCCGGCCTCAAGCTGGGTGCGACCGAGATCAGCGACGGCCTGGCCAACCTGTCGGGCGGCAAGGCGACCGGTGCGACCTATCAGGGCGAGACCGAGCTCGATCTGGATCTGGACCTGGAAAAGCTCGCCGACTGGACCGGTGCCAAGGTGCATATCAGCGGCGTCACGGTGCACGGCCGCAGCGTCACCACGAACTATTCGAACGCGCTCTATACCGCCAGCAGCATCGATGCCGACCGGGGCAGCCGCCTGCTCGACCTTTATCTGGACCAGGATTTCGCCGACGGCCTTGCCTCGCTCAGGATCGGCCAGGCCGGGGCCGACGAGGAATTCATGATCAGCAAGGTCGCGACGCCGTTCCTGAACGGCGTGTTCGGCTATCCGGGCCTGCCGACGCTCGATCAGCCGTCGGGCGGTCCGGAATATCCGTTCGCGACGCCGATGGCCCGGCTCAAGCTGACGCCGAGCGACCAATGGACCGTGCTGATCGCCGCCTTCAACGGCGACCCGGTCGGCGGCGGCTTCAGCCCCAAGGACCCGGCGCCACTCGACCCGTCGGGCACCTCGTTCCGCACCGACGGCGGCGTGCTGGGCTTCGTCGAGGCGCAATATGCCGTCAATCAGGACAAGGATGCCGAAGGCCTGCCCGCGACCTACAAGCTGGGTATCTGGGCGCAATCCTCGCGCTTCCCGAACCAGCATGTCGATCCGACCGTGGAAAAGCTCAACGGCGATTTCAGCGTCTATGCCATCGCCGACCAGATGCTGTGGCGTCGGGCGGACAGCAAGGACGAGGGCATCTCGGTCTTTGCCCGGATCATGGGCGCGCCCGACGACCGCAACCTCGTCAGCCTCTATGCCGACACCGGCGTCGCGTTCAAGGGCCCGTTCGAGGACCGCGGCGACGACATCGCGGGCTTCGCCATCGGCTATAGCAAGATCTCCGACAGTACCCGCGTCTATGACCAGACGCTGCAACAGACGACGCCCGGCCGGCCGATCCGCGACTATGAGATCGATCTGGAAGCCACATACCAATACACGGTGACGCCCTGGTGGCAGCTGCAGCCGGACATGCAATATGTCGTCCATCCGGGCGGCAATATCGCGGCCTCCGAACGCTTCCCCCATGGCGCGGTCAATGACGCGGTCGTGGCGGGCCTGAGGACGACGATTACGTTTTAAATCTTTAGGTCCGTCATGGCCGGGCTTGACGAAAAAACGAGAACAAGCAGGGGCCGGCCAGTCGGGCAACCAGGCCGGCCCCGCCCGGTCAAGGCAGCTTACGCC
>Ga0302314_10005341_pt1 | contig 23437 bp, 20 predicted proteins | sample III_Palsa_N2_3_FD_200533 | JGI IMG/M metagenome (GOLD analysis project Ga0302314, IMG submission 200533) | Peat permafrost microbial communities from Stordalen Mire near Abisko, Sweden - III_Palsa_N2_3 | ecosystem: Environmental > Terrestrial > Soil > Palsa > Peat permafrost | place: Sweden... | reverse complement strand
GGCACCGCATGTCGGTCGGGTCAGACAGTCTTCACGGCATCCTGTTCACGCTGGCGTCGCTGGCGTCGATCGTGGTCGGCACCATCCTGTTCAAGGTGCTGGCGCCGAAGGGCAGCCTGTGGATCGGCAACGGCGTCCAGAATCTCGCCGCCGGTGTGGTGCTGCTGCCGTTTGCGTTCACGCTGGCCGATGTCGGCGACATCGTGCCGAGCGCGCGCCTGTTGGAAGCCTTCGCGTTTCTGACGCTGGGCGGATCGATCCTGGCTTATCTCCTGTGGTTTCACCTGCTCAAAGTGTGCGGAGCCACGGCAGCCAGCGCCTATCACTTCCTGATGCCGCCGCTCGGCATGCTGTTCGCCTGGATGGTGCTCGGCGAGCATGTCGAAACCAGGGATCTGATGGGGATCGTTCCGGTCGCGCTCGGTATTTATCTGGTGACACGTCCGGCCGCGGCCAGGTCGGCTGCAATCTCACGGTAGGAGAGTTCGATGTCTTCGCTCACCATCACGCTTGTCGGCGGCCCGACCGCGCTCATTGAAATCGACGGCTTTCGGCTGCTCACCGATCCGACCTTCGATGCGCCGGGGGCCTATCAATTGCCGCATGTGAAACTTGAGAAGCTGTCGGGTCCGGCGCTCAGCGCCGAGGCGATCGGCCAGGTCGATGCGGTGCTGCTCAGTCACGATCAGCATGCGGACAATCTCGATCATTCCGGCAAGGATTTCCTGACCAAGGCCAGGCGGGTGCTGACGACGCTTGCCGGCGCCAAGCGGCTCGGTCATCACGCCGAAGGCCTGGCGCCCTGGGCCAGCACCGAACTGACCGGCAGTGACGGGCGTTCGCTGACCATCACCGCGACGCCGGCGCGTCACGGTCCGGCCGGGATCGAACCTTTGTCCGGCGACGTCATCGGCTTCGTGCTGACTTCGAAGAAGGCCGATAGCCGTCCGGTCTATATCAGCGGCGATACGGTCTGGTACGACGGCGTGGCCGAGGTCGCAAAACGATTCAAGGCCGGCGTGGTGCTGCCGTTCGCGGGCGCGGCGCAGACCCGCGGGCCGTTCCATCTCACCATGGATACCAACGATACCATCGAGACCGCGCGGGCGTTTCCGGACGCGGTGATCGTGCCGCTGCACAGCGACGGGTGGGCGCATTTCCGCCAAAGCGGCGCCGATCTGCGTGCGTCGTTTGACACGCTCGGCTTCGGGGCGCGGTTGAAACTGCTGGAGCCCGGCGTCGCCACCGTGATCGAGGCGCCGCAACCGCGATGAGGGATTAATCCTTGCGAAACACGATCGACGCCATCCAGCCGGTCATCAGCGCCATAAAGGCGGTGACCAGCCCGTAGACCAGGCCGTTCTGGCGGGCGCTGGTGGCGACGAACTGCTCGAACCCGACCTTGACGATATCGAACGCGGTTTCGGTCCGCGTCACCAATTGGCCATCGGAGAACAGCTTGATCTCGACGTCATAGGTTCCGATCGGCACCTCGGCCGGAAGCGGAATGCCGGTACGAAACAGCGTCGGGGTCAGGAAGGTCACCGCGGAGGTTTCCTCGCGGTAAAGCCCGTGTTCGCTGCGCAGCCGCACGAAGGCGCTGCGGAACGCATCGTTCGGCACGACGTCGGCATAATCGGGCCCGACGCGCTGGGTCAGCAGCACATTGTTGAGCCCGAGCTGCTGGCGCCGTTCGACATCGGGGGATGCGATGGCGTTGAACGGCCGGTTGGAAAACAAGGCGAGATAGGTCGGCACCTGCAGGAACTGGCGATAGTCGGTGTTGATCCAGATGCCGAATTTGCGCTCCTTGCGCCGCGTCACCATGTCGGCGCGGGGGCCAGAGACGGTCACGACGAGGTCGTAGGCGGTGCGGCTGGCGGGCGTCGCGGCGTCCTTTTCGACCGAGCCGAACAGCACCAGTTCCTCGCCGGAGTAGTTCGGCGTCACCGTCACGCGATGATTCGAGACCGACACGATCAGCCGTTCGGCCTGCGCGGGCGCCGCGGCGAAAGCCGCGCCCAGCACCAGCATCAGGCCAATTGTTACTCGGCCACCGGTCATCCCGCACCTCCGGCTTCCCGGATGGTGAAGAGATCGTCGGGACGGAGCACCAGTTCGATCGCGAAGCGGATTCCGACCGCGAGAATCAAAAGCCCGAGCAGGAGCCGCAGATGTTCGCCGCGGATCTTCTGGCCGGCCCGCGCCCCGAATTGCGCGCCGGTGACCCCGCCGATCATCAGGATCAGCGCCAGCACGGCGTCGACCAGATGATTGGTGACCGCGTGCAGCATGGTCGCAAACACCATGGTGACCAGCGTCAGCACCATCGAGGTGCCGATCACGGTCGAGGTCGGCACCCGCAACAAATAGATCATGATCGGGATCAGGATGAAGCCGCCGCCGATGCCCATCACCGCGCCGATGAAGCCGATGATCAGGCCGACCGTGACCACCGGAATCACCGACAGATAGATCTTGGAGCGCTTGAAGCGCATCTTCAGCGGCAGCCCGTGGATCCACCCATGGCTGCCTGCGCGCGACGGAACCGCGACGCCGCGCCGTACCCGCAGGATCGCGCGCAGCCCCTCATAGAACATCAGGCCGCCCACGGTGGTGAGCAGCACGACATAGGACAGCGCGATCATCAGATCGAGCTGGCCGAGCGAGCGCAGCAGCGTGAAGGTCCAGACCCCGAGCGCAGTGCCGACGGTGCCGCCGCAGAGCAGCACCAGTGCCAGCGCCGGATCGATGGCGCGGCGGCGCCAATAGGAGATCGCGCCGGAAAACGACGAGGCCGCGATGTGGCTGGCGACCGAGGCGACCGCGACCGCGGGCGCGATGCCGATGAAGATCAACAGCGGCGTCATCAGAAATCCGCCGCCGATGCCGAACATGCCGGACACGAAACCGACCGCCGCGCCCATCGCAAGGATGAGGAAAATATTGACCGGAATATCGGCGATCGGAAGATAAAGCTGCACGCGCGTCGCTTCGGAGTTAGCCCTGAGGCTGGCCGAAACCGCTCATGGCGTGGTTTCCCTGGGGAATGCGGATCAAATGCCGGGCCCCTGCATAGCCGAAATCGTCCATGGGAGGGACTAAAGAATCCTCCGGCCCCCGCTTTTTTGACGGCTGCCGGCCTTACAAATTCGGATGTGGTGAATGATTCAGATTAACAGCGGCGATGCCTCAAGGCCGTGCGACGGAATCGGCGATGGGGTTGGTGATGAGATTCATGGCCGAAGCTTCCCTGGTGCCGAGCCAGCGGACATCGCTGGTCTCGGACATCGCCGCCACCACGGAGGAGGACACGCCCATCCTGGTCATGTAGCTCAGCACCACCCCCGCGGTGCGCTGGGTTTCGGCGACGGGGTCACGACCGGGCGCGGGCGTCACAAACCGGTGGACACCCAGCGCCGAGCCCTCGACGCCATAGCGGATCTTGCCGCCGGCATAGACCAGCACGCACGCGCTGGCGCAATAGGACGGTTTGATGTGGCCCACAGCGCCAGCGACGCCGACGGCGGTGACCAGCCCGCGCGACCGAATGGTCTCGCCCATGATGATGGCCTGATTCAAATCGCCGCCCGGAGAAGACAGCAAGATGACATCGCCCGCCACCAGATGGGTTTCGTCAATTCGGTCCCGGAACCAGCTCGCGGCGGCGGGGCCGATCTGGCCGCTGATGGCCAGTCCGGGCCGGCCGTGGCCCGAGCCATCGAGGTCGATGCTCGCGATCGGCGACGACGTCATGCTCGGGGAGAAATACTGGTCCTTCCAGTAGGCCCATGCCTCGGGCCGCGACAGGTCCCGGTAGGCGCGGATGCCGAAGCCGGAAATCAGCAGAATGAATATGAGAACCGACCCAAATCGCCGCCTGTTGCCGGTGACGCGACCAGGCGTTGCCCGAGGGTGGTCGGTTGGCGGCTGGTCGGTCGGCGCGCGCTGCGGCGCTACCGACGGTCCCGTCGGCGAACTTCGGAAACGACTTCCTTCATCCCGACGATCATCGACAGACAAAGCGATCCCCGTGGCAATGAGAGCCTTCCGCGCGCTTCCTTATACAGCCTTGTCGCTGGAAAATATGCCGGGAACGCCGAGCGGCGTTGCCAATGGCGTCAATGCGCGGCGGCGGTGCGTTTGGCCGCAATCGGTTTGGCGGCGGGTTTGGCGGCAGCGGCCTGCACCGGCGCGGAGTCCCATCCGCCGGCGGGGCTCGCCACATTGACGGCGTCGTCAGGCTGGGGCTCCGGCGTGAAGGTCTGGATCGCGAGTTTTGCCGCCGCCAGCGACTGGGCGTCGAGCCGCTTGGCGATGTCGTCGCGCTTGCGCCCTGAATCCGCGTCGCCCTGGGCCGCGGCGAGGCTGAACCATTTGAAGGACTCGGCGAGGTTCTGCTCGACGCCGATGCCGCGGGCATAGAGGATGCCGAGATTGTACTGGCTGTCGGCGACGCCGCGATCGGCGGCCTTGCGGAACCATTGTGCCGCGTTCTTGTAGTTGGCGCCCTTGCCGTCGCCATCGGCGTCGAGCACGGCCAGATTATGCATCGCCTTGGCGTTTCCACGCTCGGCGGCCTGCATGTAATAGCGTCGCGCGAGATCGACGTCCTTCTTCACGCTGAGACCCTTTTCGTAAAGGGTCCCTAGCCGGAAGATCGCCGGCACCACGCCGGCTTGCGCCGCGCGGTCATACCATTTCGCGGCCTCGTCGAAATTCGCCGCGACGCCTTTGCCTTCGGCATAGCGCAGGCCGATCTCATAGGCGGCCGTTGGATCGCCCTTGAGGGCGGCGGCGCGCAGGACCGGTCCGCCGATCGCATCGGGCAGCCGTTCGGTCGGCGGAATCGGCACCAGAGCGAGTTTGCCGGTGCCGAGCGTCGCCTGCTGCGACGGAATGGTGCCGGTGACTTCGCCGGTTTGCGGGATCGCTACCGACGCGGTGCTGTCGGTGGCGTCGGGGACCGAATTGTTCAGTGACTGCCGTCCAATCGGGGTCGGCGAGGTCATCGAAGGCGCCACGGGCGCCGGCATCGCCGGCTTGGCGGTGTCGCCGGCGGGCGATCGAACCGCAGGCGGCGGCTCGCTCGAATTCTCTGTCGCGGGCATCTGCGGCGCGCTGCCGCCGTCGAGCAGCGTCATGGCCATCTTGAAGGTGCCGAGCACGATCACGACCACGCTCGCGCCTACCAGCAGCGAGCGAATCTTGGAGGTAATCGTCGATGGTTCCTTGGCCTGGCCACCGGCGGATTGCTTGGGCGTGCCGCGGCCGGCCTTGTCGCCAACCGGCGCGGCCGCGGCGGCCTGGGCGGCGCGGCGTGCGGCGGCGATGAAACTCGAGGTGCTGGCCGGCGCGCTCGTGCCCGCGCTCGCCGGAATTCCGCTGATGGCGTCTTCGGAGGCCGCAATGCGCTCTGTCGGCGAAGCCGCTCGCCCAGTCGGGCGGGTGCCTGGTTCGAGCGGGTGATCGGGCGGCAGATCCGGTTCGATCGCGACGCGCGGTGCCGCCGCATGCGGCACCAGAATTTCACTGATGGCCCTTGGCGCCGCTGCGGCCGCAACGGTTGGCATCGGCGGCGCGGCCTGGAATTCCCGTGGCGCCGCGGCGAAATGTTCCGGTTCCGCGGCCGGATTCGGCAGTTCGGGTTTGGGTTGCGGTGCCATCGCGACGCGAGGCGCGGCCGCCTGTGGCGGAGCGAATGCAGGGGCTGGTGGCGCTTCTGGCTGCGGCGCGACGGGTTGGGGCTGGGTGCGCACCGCGCGCAGGTCGCCTTCGATCATCGCCAGCCGGTCGACGACATGGCCGAGCGTATTGTGGACGGTCTCGAGCGAATCCTGGGTCTGGCGGTCGTTTTCCGACTGGCTGAAACGGATGCCGGACAATTCGCGTTTGACGAGATCGACGATGCCGCTGTCGGACGGCGCAGCCCCGTTCCGGCTGTTCTCGGCGAGCGCCGCAAAGTTCGCATGCTGGGTTTCGAGATGGCGCAGAATGTCCTGCAGCCCATCCTCGACCCGTCCGAGGTTACCGCCGCGGCTGTCGGTAGACATCTCGAGACGCTCGAGCAGATAGGACACACGCTGTTCGAGATGGGCGAACGCGGAAGCATTGTCGTTGCCGACCGGCATGCGATCGAGGCGGTCGGACAGCGCCCGCAGCGCGCTCTCGACATGTTCCGAATTGTCGCCGGCCGCCGGGCGCGGCTCGCGGCTTTCCAGCGACGACGTCAGCGCGGCAATGCGCTGTTCGAGCATCGCAAAGGAATCCGCATGGCCGTCGGAGCGGGCCAGCTGATCGACCTTGGTTGCGAGGGCGCGCACGTCTTCGCTGAGCCGCACCAGCGCGTCATTGGAGGCTACATTGGAGACGATGGAGCGAAGCGCGGTGATGGCGCCTTCGAGCTGGTGGATGGTGGAGGGATCGTCGCTGGCGCGCAAAATCAGGTCGAGCTTGGCGCCGAGATTGCGGATCGCCTGGTCATAGCCCGCCAGTTGCTCGGCGGGGGTCAGCGAGCGCAACGCCTGGCGAATTTCGTTTAGAGCCCGTTCGATGCCGGCCAGGGCCTGGCCGTCGGTGCCGCTCTGGCGGGTGTCGTCGATGCGGCGCGACAACGAGCGGATCTCGTTCTCGATCGATTCGATCGCCCGGCGCGGCATCGCCTCGGTGATGACGCTGCGAATTTCCGCCAGTTCGCTCCGGAACGCGGCGACCGATTGCTCGATCTTGTCGGGTCGCTGCAGCGCTTCGATCTGGCTGGTGATCTTGAAGAGATGGCGTTCCAGCGTTGAAAAATCCGGGCCGGCCGGCATCGACGGCGCGGTCGGCGGGGCGTTGCGCGGGGGCAACTGGCGCGGCGGCGCGGTGTCAAGTTCGTGCTGGCGCGCGGAGATTTCCGCGATCGCGCCCTCGAATGAAGCCGGGCTGAGCGGCGGCGACGGACGATGGACCTGAGCCGCGGCGCGCTCGACCATATCGACCTGGCGCTGTCTGTCCTGGAACTGGGTTTGCTTGGCCGGCGCGGCGTTCGATATCTGCGACAGCCGCGCGTCCAGCCGCGAAATGGCGTCGTTCAACTGCCGGGCCACGCCCGAATCGCCGCGTGCCGCGTCGCTGCGGAGCGGATCATTCCGGAGCATGTCGCTGCGGGGCACATCGCTGGATGGAGCAGGACGCGAGATCCGTTCGATCTGACGGGTGATCGAATCCAGCCGCTGGTGAATGTCGGCGACGTCGTGGGTTTCCTGAGCGGGGAGCACCGGCCGCTGGTCTGCCAGATGATCTGCCATGTGATCTGCCATGTGATCTGCCATGGCGCGAAAGTTGGGAGGGGCGGGATCGCCGAGGGTGGAGTTGAGCCAGTCGCTCAGCGACATGCCGGCACGGCGAGCGGCGGCCTCGGCCCGCTCCCGGACGGATGGATCGATGCCCTCAACACTCCACGATACGCGCGAATTCATGCTCTCGTCCGGTTCCGAATCCGGCGCGCCACCCCGCGCCTTCAGCCTCCCCGCGCGTCCCTGAATGAGAGACAATCGAATTCCGCGCAGGTCGTCTGCCTCTGGCTTCGACTTTTTCGTGTTACGGTAAATAACCGGTTAAGGAATTGGTCTGCAGCGCCCGAAAGTTACGTCGCCGGGATGAATTCGGCGGGATCGGCCGCGGCGATCACGGGATCGTATCGATCAGTCTTGCCAGTCAAGTCTTGCCAGTCAGTCCTGCCGGAACCCGGCGCGCTATGCCTGGCGTTCGCGCCGGCTGCCGTCGATCGGCTTGACGTCAGCCCCGCCGGTCCCGCCGGCAGGGAGGGTATTGAGCGCTTCCTCGCACCACTCCACCACGGTGCGCTCGTGTCGAACCCCCAGGCGAAGCGCCAGCAACTTGCCGGTATCCGCCAGCGATGCGGTACCTTCGGGGAAACGTTTGTTGAGAATGCGTTCGTAGCGGGAACAGCGATCGCGGTGGTGCTCCAGCCGCGCCATAAGGTCGGCGCGCAAGGGATCCATGTCGACGCTGTCGAGCGCGTAAAGCCGCACCAGCAGATCGTCCTTGATCGAAGGCGGAACGCTCGGCCGCGCGCCCCAGTGCCGCAGCGCAGCCCTGCCCTCGGGGGTGAGCGTGTAGACCAATTTATTCGGCTTGCCGGTCTGGACGACTTCGCAACCCTGAATGTGGCCGCGGTCGCGCAGCCGGGTCAGTTCGCGGTAAATCTGCTGGTGGTTGGCTTTCCAGTAGAAGCCGATTGACGCATCGAAGGTCTTGGCGAGCTCATAGCCCGTCATTGGACGCTCCGTCAGGCAGGCAAGGATTGCGTCACCCAGCGCCAAGCACCAACCCTCCTCAGCCTGCTTGACTATATGCACCAAATTGCATATGCGTCAATAAGCATATGTTTGGATGCCCGCGCGCTTTTCACGCCCAGGAGAAGGCCGATGAGCATGACCGCCCTCGACAAGTGGTACGGCTACATGAAATCCCACGACCGCGGGGCGCTGTGGGACCTGCTCCATCCCGACGCGGTGTTCGAAAGCCCGGTCGTACATACGCTGCAGCGCGGGCGTGACATCACGTTCAAATATCTGTCGAGCGCGGAACAGGTGCTGGGCGGCCCCGGCTTTGTTTATACCGGCGAATGGCGCAGCGATCATGGCGCGGTGCTCGAGTTCGAAAAAGAGATCGATGGAATCAGGATCAATGGCGTCGACATTATCCGGTTCGATGACCATGGCCGGATCACGCATTTCAAGGTGATGGTGCGCCCGCTCAAGGCGATCAATCTGTTGCATCGGCTGATGGGCGAGCAACTCGCCGCCGCTGCGAGGTGATACGCCGCAAGGTCGCCGGCGCAAGACCAGCCCTGATAGTAGCTGCATCGGACCTCCAGAACCGGTTAAGGTCTATTTCTGGAACCCAAGTTCTTGAACCCAAGTAATGTTGCGCTGAAACGATTCGCCTCGACGTCTTCATCAACCCAAGATCAAACTCAAGCCTGCCTGTCCGCCTGCCGGGAGAACACCATGCCGATCTACAAAGCCCCCCTCGAAGACGTCAATTTCCTGCTCAACGACGTGTTTCAGATCGACCGCTACGACAATCTTCCCGGGTTCAGCGACGCCTCCGCCGATGTGCGGGAGGCGATCCTGAATGAGGCGGCGAAACTCAGCGAGGAAGTGCTGCAGCCGCTCAATCGCGTCGGCGACCTCGAGGGCTGTATCCACAAAGACGACGGCAGCGTGACGACCCCGAAAGGCTTCAAGGCGGCGTTCAAGCAGGTGGCCGAGGGCGGCTGGCTCGGCCTCTCCGCGCCGGTGGAATATGGCGGGCAAGGATTGCCGGTCACGCTGAGCCAGACCGTCACGGAGTTCCAGTGTTCGGCCAACATGGCGTTTTCGATGTATGGCGGCCTGACCATGGGCGCGACCGCGGCGCTGATCGTGCATGGCAAGCCCGAACAGAAGGCGATGTTCGTGCCGAAGATGGTGGCGGGAGAATGGACCGGCACCATGAATCTCACCGAGCCGCAATGCGGCACCGATCTCGGTCTGCTGCGCACCAAGGCGGTCAAACAGGCCGACGGCAGCTACAGGATAACGGGCACCAAGATTTTCATCTCCGCCGGCGAGCACGATCTGGCCGACAACATCATTCACCTGGTGCTGGCGCGGATCGAGGGCGCGCCGGCCGGCATCAAGGGCGTGTCGCTGTTCGTGGTGCCGAAGATCCTGGTCAATGCCGATGGATCGCTGGGCGCGCGCAACGGCGTGACCTGCGGCTCGATCGAACACAAGATGGGCATTCACGGCAATTCCACCTGCGTGATGAATTATGACGGTGCCACCGGCTGGCTGATCGGCGAGGAAAACAAGGGCATGCAAGGCATGTTCGTGATGATGAACGAGGCGCGGCTCGGCGTCGCGGTGCAGGGCCTGGCGCAATCCGAGGTCGCCTACCAGAACGCCGTCGCCTATGCCCGCGATCGTCTGCAGGGCCGTTCACTCTCCGGACCGCAGGCGCCCGACAAGCCGGCCGATCCGATCATCGTGCATCCCGATGTGCGCCGTACGTTGCTGACCATTCGCGCCTTCAACGAGGCCGCCCGCGCCATGGTGGTGTGGACCGCGCTGAAGAGCGATGTCGCCCATCGCTCCAGCGACCCCAAGGATCGTCAGGCGGCGGACGATCACATGGGGCTGATGACGCCGGTCATGAAGGGCGTTATGACCGATGTGGGATTTTCCAACGCCGTGCTGGCGCAGCAGATGTATGGCGGCCACGGTTATATCGCCGAGAACGGCATGGAGCAGTTCGTGCGCGATGCGCGCATCGCCATGATCTATGAGGGCGCCAACGGTATCCAGGCACTCGATCTCGTCGGCCGTAAACTGCCGCGCGACGGCGGCCGCGCCGTGATGTCGTTCTTCGGCGAGGTCGCGGCCTTCGCCAAGGAGCACGGCGCGGAGGAGGCCATGAAGCCTTATGTGACACCGCTGAGCACGGCGCTCGGCCATCTGCAGCAGGCCACCACCTGGCTGATGCAGAACGCGTTCGCGAAACCCGACAATGCCGGGGCGGCCGCCACCGACTACATGCAATTGTTCGGCCTCGTCACCTTTGCCTATATGTGGGCGATGATGGCGAAAGTCGCCCAGGACAAGATTGCGGGCGGCGGCGCGACGCCCTATTTGACCACCAAGCTGGTGACCGGCCGCTTCTTCATGGAGCGGATGCTGCCGGAAACATCGTTGCATCTTGCGCGCATCCAGACCGGAAGCGCGACCACCATGGAATTGGCAGCGGAAGCGTTCTGACCGGAGACTTTCTTCCGCGGCCGCGATACGATCCGCGACATCTTCCAATTCGCTTATATATTATGATCCTCATACCAGGAGGGCGTCATGCCTGAGGCATATATCTACGATCACGTTCGCACGCCGCGCGGCCGCGGCAAGGCCGATGGCGCGCTGCACGAGGTGACCGCGCTGGCGCTGGCGACTGCGCCGCTGAGAGCCCTGAAGGAGCGCAACCACCTGGCGGAGGACGTGATCGATGACGTCGTGCTCGGCGTGGTCGATCCGGTCGGCGAGGCCGGCTCCGATATCGCGCGCTTCGCGGCGCTGAACGCGGGTCTCGGCGAATCCGTTCCCGGCATTCAGATCAGCCGCTTCTGCGCCTCGGGTCTGGATGCGGTGAATTTCGCGGCCGCCCAGATCATGAGCGGTCAGCACGAACTCACCATCGGCGGCGGCGCCGAATCGATGAGCCGGGTCGGCATCGGCGCCTCCGGCGGCGCCTGGCCAATGGATCCCTCGATCGCGGTGCCGGCCTATTTCATGCCGCAGGGAGTATCGGCCGATCTGATCGCGACCAAATACGGTTTTTCGCGCGATGACGTCGATGCCTATGCGGTGCAAAGCCAGCAGCGCGCCGCCAAGGCCTGGGACGAGGGCCGCTTCAAGAATTCGGTGGTGCCGGTGAAGGACGTCAACGGGCTCACGATTTTGGCCAAGGACGAGCACATGCGGCCGACCACGACGATGCAGTCGCTCGGGCAATTGCAGCCGTCGTTTGTCACCATGGGCCAGATGGGCGGTTTCGACGCGGTGGCGATCCAGTCGCACCCGGAAATCGAGCGCATCAACTATGTGCATCATGCCGGCAATTCGTCAGGGATCGTCGACGGCGCCGGCGCGGTGCTGCTCGGCAGCAAGGAAGCCGGAGCGAAATACGGCTTGAAGCCGCGCGCCAGGATTCGCGCCTTCACCAATATCGGCTCGGAGCCGGCGATGATGCTGACCGGTCCGGTCGACGTGACGCAGAAACTGTTCGACCGTTCGGGCATGAAGAAATCGGATATCGACCTGTTCGAATTGAACGAGGCGTTCGCCTCGGTGGTGCTGCGCTTTATGCAGGCCTTCGACATCGACAACGCCAAGATCAACGTCAATGGCGGCGCGATCGCGCTGGGTCACCCGCTTGGCGCCACCGGAGCGATGATCCTCGGCACCGTGCTCGACGAGCTGGAACGTACCAACAAGTCCACGGCCCTGGTCACGCTGTGCATCGGTGGCGGCATGGGAACCGCGACCGTCATCGAGCGGGTGTGAGGACGGTAGAGCCGTAGGGTGGGCAAAGCGAAGCGTGCCCACCACGAGATGTGACAGGTTAAGATGGTGGACACGGCGCCAACCGCGCCTTTGCCCACCCTACGGTCTCTTCCGCGAGGGGGAGTGCAGCAGAGAAAAACACAAGCGACGAGAAGAGAGGTTGATGCCGAAAATTGACCTGAGCGCGTTGCCGGTGCGCAGCGGAACGACCTATCCGGAGCCGTTCGCGCAAATCGTCGACGGTCGGGAGTGGCAGTCGCTCGGCGATGCCGCGGGCTTGACGCAGTTCGGCGTCAACCTCTTTCGGTTGAGGCCCGGCGCAGCATCGTCGGCGCGTCATTGGCATGAGCAGGAAGACGAGTTTGTCTACGTCGTTGAGGGCGAATTGGTGCTGATCGAGGATGAAGGCGAGACGATCGTGAGACCGGGCGAGACCGCAGGGTTCAAGGCCGGTGTCCCGAACGGCCATCATCTGGTGAACCGCACCGGCCGCGACGCTGTTTTTCTGGTCGTTGGTACCCGCGCGCAACGCGAACGCTGTCACTACTCCGAGATTGACCTCGTCCACGACCAGGACGGCGATCTTTACCGATTAACGCATAAATCCGGCGTGCCTTATGGCGACTGGCAACGTGGCTAAGGGAGCAAACAACATGGCCTTCAAGAATTTCAAAGTCGAGACCGACGCCGACGGCATTGCGCTGGTGACATGGGACATTCCCGGCCGTTCGATGAACGTGCTCGACGAGACCACGATCACCGAGCTCGAGGAGATCGTGAAGCAGACCTCCGCCGACGCCGCCGTCAAGGGCGTAGTGGTCACCTCCGGCAAGGAGGCGTTCTCCGCCGGCGCCGATCTGTCGATGCTGGAGGGCATGAACCGCCGCTATACCGAATTGCTGCAGGCCAAGGGCGAGGTCGCGGCCAACCAGATGCTGTTCGACGAGAGCCGCAAATCCTCTCTGGTGTTTCGTGCCATCGAGACATCAGGCAAGCCGTGGGCGGCCGCGATCAACGGGCTCGCGCTCGGCGGTGCGTTCGAACTGACGCTGTCGTGCCATTACCGCGTCGCGGCGGCCAATCCGAAGACCCGTCTCGGGCTGCCCGAAGTCAAGGTCGGGCTGTTCCCCGGCGCCGGCGGCACCCAGCGCGTGCCGCGCATCGTGCCGCCGCAGGATGCGATGCAGTTGCTGCTCAAGGGCGAGGCCATCAATCTCGACAAGGCCAAGGCGCTGAAGCTGGTCGATGCGGTCGTCCCCGCCGCCGACCTCATCACATCGGCCAAGGACTGGATCAAGGGCGGCGGCAAGGCGGTCGCGCCCTGGGATGACAAGGCGTTCAAGCTGCCGGGCGGCCCGGTCTATTCCAAGGCCGGCATGATGATGTTCCCGGCCGGCAATGCGATCTTCCGCCGCGAAACCTATGACAATTATCCGGCGGCGCGCGCCATCATGCAGTGCGTCTATGAGGGACTGCAGCTGCCGATCGACGCGGCGCTGCGGGTGGAATCGCGCTACTTCACCCAGATCCTGCGCAGCAAGGAAGCCGCGGCGATGATCCGCAGCCTGTTCCTGTCGATGCAGGAGTTGAACAAGGGCGCGCGGCGCCCGCAAAATGTACCGGCCACCAAGGTCAAGAAGCTGGCCGTGATCGGCGCCGGCTTCATGGGCGCCAGCGTCGGTTACGTCTCGGCGCGCGCCGGTATCGACGTGGTGCTGATCGACCGCGATCAGGAAAGCGCCGACAAGGGCAAGGGCCACGCACAGGCCGTGATCGACGATCTGATCAAGAAAGGCCGCGCCAAGGAAAGCGATCGCGACGCCATCCTGTCGCGGATCAGCGCCACCGCCGACTACAGCGTCTTGAAAGATTGCGATCTCGTCATCGAAGCCGTGTTCGAGGATCGCAAGGTCAAGGCTGAAACCTATGCCAAGGCGCAGCCGCTGCTGAAGCCCGACGCGATCTTCGCCTCCAACACCTCGACGCTGCCGATCAATTCGCTGGCGGAAGAGTTCAAGGACCAGAGCAAGTTCATCGGCATTCACTTCTTCTCGCCGGTCGAGAAAATGATGCTGGTGGAAATCATCGTCGGCAAGAACACCGGCGACGTCGCGCTGGCCACCGCGCTGGACTACGTGCGGCTGATCGGCAAGACGCCGATCGTGGTCAATGACTCCAGAGGCTTCTTCGCCAACCGCTGCGTGCTGCGCTTCACCGCCGAGGGTCTGGAAATGCTGATGGAAGGCGTGCCGCCGGCGATGATCGAGAACACCGCCAAAATGGCGGGCATGCCGGTGGGACCGCTGTCGCTGTCCGACGAGGTGGCGCTCGATCTCGTGCTCAAGATCATGAAGGCGACCGAGGCCGATCTCGGCGCCAATGCCATCGACCAGACCCAGAAGAAGCTGCTGGTCGAGATGGTCGAAAAACAGGGCCGCTTCGGCCGCAAGAACGGCAAGGGGTTTTACGATTATCCCGAGAAGGGCAAGGGCCAGAAGAGCCTGTGGTCGGCCCTGAGCGGCCTGCAGCCGAAGCATCTCGATCCGGATACGCTCGACATTGAAGAGCTGAAGCAGCGCTTCCTGGTGGTGCAGGCGGTGGAAGCCGCGCGCACCGTGGAGGATCATGTCATCACCGACATGCGCGAGGCCGATGTCGGCTCGATCCTGGGCTTCGGCTTTGCGCCGTTCACCGGCGGCACGCTGTCCTATATCGACTTCATGGGCACGAAAAATTTCGTTGAATTGTGCCACAAGTTAGAGGCCAAATACGGCTCGCGTTTCACCCCGCCGAAGCTCCTGATCGAGATGGCCGCCAAGGGCGAGACGTTCTATGGCCGCTTCCCGCCGAAGAAGCTCGCGGCGGCTTAAGTCGCGAGCGCAAACAAAGATCGTCGTCCCGGCCTTGAGCCGGGACCTATACGCCGTGTCCTATGAAAAAGGCACGATGGTAGAGACCTTCTTCGAACTTTAACACCTGTGGTTACGGATCCCGGCGTTCGCCGGGATGACGCTTGGGATGATGATGACACCAACAAAAAAGGCCGGATCATCGATCCGGCCTTTGGCGTGATCGCTATCCGCGGAAGGTTTACGCCGCCTTCAGCAGGCCTTCCTTGGTGAGGGCTTCCTGGACCTTCGGGCGCGCGCCGACGCGGGCCTTGTAGGCCAACAGGTTCGGCAGCGCGGAGAGATCGAAGTTCATCCGGTCGGCCCAGCACAGCATCGTGAACAGATAGCCGTCGGCGACGGTGAATTGCTTGCCCATCAGGAAATCATGGCCAGCCAGCGCGCCGTCGAGATACTTGAACTTGCCCATCACCCGGTCCTTGAAGAACGCCTTGGCGTCGTCCGCGAGCACCGGTGAGAACAGCGGGCCAAAATTCTTGTGAACTTCGGAGGTGACGAAGTTGAGCCACTCCAAAAATTTGTAGCGCTCGGCGCTGTCGCGGGCGGGCGCGAGATTTTTGCCGGCGACCTTGTCGGCGATCATCTGCACGATGACCGGGCCCTCGGTCACGAGTTCACCATTGTCGAGGGCGAGCGCCGGGACTTGGCCCTTTGGATTCACCTTCAGAAAATCGTCACCATTTTCCAGCTTCTTGGCGCGGAGATCGACCTTGACGAGATCGTAGGGCAGACCTGCTTCCAACAGTGCGATATGTGGGGAGAGCGAACAGGCGCCGGGCGAATAATACAGTTTCATTGGAATTTCCTTCCCTCGGGTCATTGGTAACGTGCGGCGGCCTAACTAAATGCATCTGCATGAAATAGTCAAGATTGATGCAGCTGCATTAAGTGCGCTACACTCAGCCGTCATATCTATGGATCGTACCATGAAACGCAAACCATCGACCGAGGCGACCGCCGCCTGGATTCGCCTGATGCGAATCCAGAGCCGGGTGCTCGATGCGGTCGAGCAGGATTTGAAGAAGGCGGGTTTTCCGCCTTTGGCCTGGTATGACGCGTTGCTCGAACTGTCGCGGGCGCCGACCGGCGAAATGCGTCCGGTAGAACTGGAACGGCAGATGCTGATCCCGCAATATTCGACCTCGCGGCTGATCGACCGGCTGGTGGACGAAGGGCTGGCGGCGCGCCGCGAATGCAAGATCGACAAGCGCGGTCAGTTCGTCGAGATCACAGAGACCGGCCGTGAGCTGCAGAAGAAGATGTGGAACGCCTATTCCGCCGCGATCGAAAAGCATGTCGGCTCGAAATTGTCCGATGCGGATGCCGCGAAACTCTGCGGGCTACTCGACCGGCTGGGCTGCTCGTGCGATGAGGCGCAGGTACTCGCCGCAAGAGACGGCGCGCCTGCGCGATGATACTGCTTTTGACTTCCGTGGTTGCGGACAATGCTGTCCATAACCTTCCCCGACACCGTGTGCGTTCGGTCGAAACGCCCCACATCCGGAATTTGTATGGCGCGTGACCAGATCGATATGACGCCGCTGCAGTCGCGTGACGAACTGGTCGCGTGGCTGGCCGCGGGCGTAAAGCCACCGTCCGAGTTCCGGATCGGTACCGAACACGAAAAAACGCCTTTCAGGCTGCAGGGCCATCATCCCGTCGCCTACGAGGGCGCACGCGGCATCGGCGCGCTTTTGGAAGGCATGAAGCTCCTGCTCGGCTGGGAGCCGATCATGGAACGGGGCAATATCATTGGCCTGTATGACGTCACCGGCGGCGGGGCGATTTCGCTGGAGCCTGGCGGGCAATTCGAATTGTCGGGGGCGCCGGTCGAGACCGTGCATCAGACCCAGTCCGAATTGATGGCGCATCTGGCACAGGTGCGCGAGATCGCAGCCCCTCTCGGCATCGGCTTTCTCGGCCTGGGTATGACGCCGTCCTGGTCGCGGGCGCAGATTCCGATGATGCCCAAGGGCCGCTACAAGATCATGACCGGCTACATGCCGAAGGTCGGTCAATACGGCCTCGACATGATGTACCGGACCTGCACGGTACAGACCAATCTCGACTTTTCCTCCGAAGCCGACATGGTCAGGAAGCTTCGGGTCTCGGTGGCGCTGCAGCCGGTCGCGACCGCGCTGTTCGCCAATTCGCCGTTCACCGAAGGCAAGCCCAACGGCTTCCTGTCGTTCCGTTCCGAGATCTGGCGCGATACCGACAATGCGCGCTCCGGGATGATTCCATGGGCGTTCGAGGACGGCATGGGATTCGAGCGCTGGGTCGATTACGCGCTGGATGTGCCGATGTATTTCGTCAAGCGTGGCGATGCCTATATCGATGTCTCGGGTTCGTCGTTCCGCGATTTCTTCGACGGCAGAAATCCGGCGTTTCCCGGCGAGCGTCCGACGCTGTCGGACTGGGCCAACCATCTTTCGACGATTTTCCCCGAAGTGCGGTTGAAGCGTTATCTGGAAATGCGCGGCGCCGACGGCGTGCCGTGGGGACGGCTGCCGGCGCTGCCGGCGTTCTGGGTCGGATTGCTCTATGACGACACCAGCCTCGATGCCGCATGGGATCTCGCCAAGCACTGGAACGCGCATGAGCGCCAGGCGTTGCGCGATGACGTGCCGCGCCTCGGTTTCAAGGCCCGAATCCGGGATCGCTATCTGTTCGAAATCGCCAAGGAATGCCTGGCGCTGTCGCATGCGGGGCTGCGGCGGCGCGGTCACATCGATCACCTCGGCCGTGACGAGACCCGCTTTCTCGAGCCGCTGGACCGGATTATCGACGCCGGACATACCCCCGCCGAGGAGATGCTGGAGAAATTCCATGGCCCCTGGCGGGGCTCGGTCGAACCGGCCTACGACGAATACGCGTTCTAGGCTGAATCGACATTCAGCCTAGGGGCCCGATCGGTGCTGATTGGCCGCGGTTCACCTGGACCAAAGCCGCTCCGACTGACCGGCTTTCAAGCCGTTCATCCGCCGTACAGGTTCGTGGCGATCAAATGGCGGACCGCGAAACGCGGTTAAGTCCAATCAGTTGAAAGCAATCGCGAATGTGGGGAAGCCGCCTGCTCAGGGCGTGTTTGATGGTGCTCGCGTGTTCGGCGGCCGCCATCGCCACGCGACCGGCACAAGCCCAGGCCAATTTCGATCGTCCGGGTGGCGATTATCAGAGTTCGCCGGTGCCTTCAGGCGATCCGGCGGATTGTGCCCTGGTGTGCGAACGGGACCGGCGCTGCCGGGCCTGGAGCTTCAACTATCCGAGCGATACCGCCGGCAGTGCGCTGTGCTGGTTGAAGAGCAACGTACCGGCCCGCGTCGAGGATAATTGCTGCGTCTCGGGCGTGCGCGGCGCCGGCGTGGTCGAACCGCGCAACGGGGCGGTCGAAACCTCGATCGACCGGGCCGGCGGCGACTACCACAGTTTCGAACTCAAGAACGGCGAGGGCGACGAAGCCTGCAAGGCCGCTTGCGCCGGCGACAACAGATGCCGGGCCTGGACCTATGCGCGGCGGGGATATGTCGGAAAAGACGCGCACTGCTTTTTGAAAAAGGAAATCAAGCCGCCGCGGCGCAAGCCGGGATTTATCTCGGGCGTGGTGAGATAGCACTGTTTTCCCGCCGTCACGTGCCGTCGGCGGCCAGCACCGTGAGTTCCGGCCACAGCTTTTTCCAGCGCGTTGCCTTGGCCTCGTAATTTGCGGCAGAGAAATTCGGTCCGGGATTGGGCCGGACGATCATATCAGCGATATCGTCAAAGCCGTCCGGCGCGTAAACCTCGTCACTCGATGACGTGCGTCGGATTCCAACCTTCGTTGTTCGGGTCAGGAAGCGGTCGATGCCCGCAGTCGAACAATGCAGCGCCGGGTAAGGCAGGCCATGCTTCCGGGGATACCAGAGATGGACGCGGGCCTGGTTACGTATTTCGATCTCCACGCCAAGATGGGCCAGCCGGCCCTGCAATTGCCGGATCACGGCATCCTCGGCCTGCCATGAGGTGTCGGGATCGAAATAGAATATGTCGTAGTCGTTGATGCCGTAACCAGCCGCACGCCCGGTCTGCAGGTTCCACGCGGTCTGCACCAGGCATCCCGACACGATCCACGCATCGGGCAGCGCCAGTCGCAACAATTCCCCGGCGATGGCTTCATTGACCGGATTGCGGAGCGCGGCGGTAACAAATGTGTCTTTATCCATGGCAGCGCGCTGCGATCAGCAATTGCAGGATGGGCAAAGGCGCTGTTTTGCGCCGTGCCCACCATTTAAAAAATCGATTGGCGCTTCTTGAAGGGTGGGCACGCTTGCGCTTTGCCCACCCTTGTCACCTTCAATGGACCGCGGTGAAGAACCGCGCGACGCGAAAACCGGACAGCCAGGTCCATACCGGCTGGCCGCGGATTCCGAGATCCCACGACCCGACGACGGCGTCGGCGCGGCCGACCAGATTGTCCATCGGCAGCAATCCGACCCCGCCCTCGCGGAGCGGAACGCGGCTATCGGCGGAATTGTCGCGGTTGTCGCCCATCACGAACAGGCGGTCCGGCGGCACCGTCACTTCAGGCGTGTTGTCGAGCCTGCCATTGTCGTGAAGCTTGAAAATCGCGTGCGCAACGCCGTTCGGCAACGTCTCGATATAGCGATAGGCCGGTTCGGACCCGCCATTGTCGTCCTCGGCTTCGCCGATGCCATCGGGCTTCAGCGAGGCCGCACGATCGTTGATGAAGAGCTGGCCCTGCCGCATCTGGATACGATCGCCGGGCAGGCCGACGACGCGCTTGACCCAGGCCTGCGAGCGGTCGCCCGGCCAGCGGAACACCACGACATCGCCGCGCTGCGGCGCTGCGCCGAACACACGCCTGGTTTCGGGCAGGTTGATCTGGATCGGCAGCGAGGCGGTGCCGTAGCCGTAAGGATATTTCGAGGCCAGCAGCGCATCGCCGATCAGCAGCGTCGGCTCCATGGAGCCCGACGGTACATAGAACGGCTCGGCAATCGCGCCCTTGGCGAGGAAGACAATCAGCAAGGCCGCCGCGAACTGGAGGATTTGGGCGCCCCAGCCATGGGCCTTCGCTGCCACGGATTCCCGCTCGACGCTCATGAGCCGGTTCCTCCGACGGTAATGCGCTCCATCCGCAGCGTCGGCTGGCCGACGCCGACCGGCACGCCCTGGCCGTTTTTGCCGCAGGTGCCGATCCCGGTATCCAGTGCGAGGTCGTTGCCGACCATGGTGATGCGATGCAGGTCGGTCGGCCCGTTGCCGATCAGCATCGCGCCCTTGAGCGGCGCGCCGATCTTGCCGTTCTCGATCTTGTAGGCCTCGGTGCACTGGAACACGTATTTGCCCGAGGTGATGTCGACCTGACCGCCGCCGAAATTCGCGGCGTAGATGCCGTTTTTGACCGAGGCTAGGATTTCCGCGGGGTCGCGGCTGCCGGCCAGCATGTAGGTATTGGTCATGCGCGGCATCGGCACATGCGCGTAGCCCTGGCGGCGGCCATTGCCGGTCGGCTTCATGTTCATCAGCCGGGCATTCTGGCGGTCCTGCATGTAGCCGACCAGGATGCCGTCCTCGATCAGCACGGTGCGGTTGGTCGGGGTGCCCTCGTCGTCGATCGACAGCGAGCCGCGGCGCGACGCCATGGTGCCGTCATCGACCACGGTGACGCCCTTGGCGGCGACCTGCTGGCCCATCAGGCCCGCGAACGCCGAGGTCTGCTTGCGGTTGAAATCGCCCTCAAGGCCGTGGCCGACGGCTTCGTGCAGCATCACGCCGGGCCAGCCAGCGCCCAGCACCACATCCATTTCGCCTGCCGGAGCCGGAACCGATTCGAGGTTGACCAGTGCCTCGCGGATCGCGCCGTCGGCGGCTTCGCGCCAGGCCTTGGTCTCGATGAAGCGGGCATAGCCTTCGCGGCCGCCATAGCCCTTGCTGCCGCTTTCCTGACGGTCGCCCTGGCCGGCAACGACTGAAATATTGACGCGCACCAGCGGGCGGATATCGCGATAGGTCTCGCCGTCCGGGCGCAGAATCTCCACCACCTGCCAGGTTGCGCCCAGGCTGACCGTCACCTGCCGCACCCGCGGATCCTTGTCGCGGACATAGGCGTCGATCTCGGCGAGCAGTTTTACCTTTGATTCGAAGCCCGGTGCGTCGAGCGGATTGTCGTCGCCATAGAGCCGCACATTGGTATGCGCCGGCGCCGCCGCGAAGGTCCCGCTGTAGCCGCCGCGCACCGCATGCACCGCATCCGCGGCGCGAATCAGCGCCGGCAGGGAGACATCGGAGGAATGCGCATAACCGACGGCGTCGTCCTTGACCGCACGCAGGCCGAAGCCCTGCGAGGTGTCGTAAGTGGCCTGCTTCAGCCGGCCATTGTCGAACATCAGCGCTTCGGTCTGGCTGTATTCCAGGAACAACTCGCCGTCGTCGGCGCCCTCCAGGCCGCGCGCGATTTCGGTGCGGACCAAATCGCGGTCGAGGTTGGCGCGGTCGAGCAGGGAGGTGGTGGGGGTCATGGGGGGGTGATCCGTTGTGGGAGGCCGGGATTCAAGATAGTGGCTTCACGGTCGTTCCGCGAGGGCGGAATCGGGGGCCTCTGCGCGAGAATGACGGCAATGCCGGTTGATATTGTTCCTATTGAGGAAAATCACATCGACGGATTTCACCGGACCCTCGACATTGTCGCGCGGGAGCGGCGATATCTATCGTTTCTGGAGGCGCCGCCGATCGAGACGACGCGGGCGTTCGTTCGGGACAATATCAAGCGGGGCTACCCCCAATTGGTCGCGATCTCGGCTGGCGAGGTCATTGGATGGTGCGACGTGACCGCCAAGCCGAGACCGATCTATGGGCATGGTGGGGTCCTGGGAATGGGGCTGCTGCCGCAATTTCGGCGGCGGGGAATTGGCACGGACTTGATCCGGCGGTCGCTCGCCGCGGCAAAGGCATTCGGCTTTCACAGGGTCGAGTTGACGGTCCGGGAAAGAAACAGCAACGCGCTTGAGCTTTACAAGAAGGTCGGTTTCGAGATTGAGGGCGTGCAGCGCGACGGCGTTCAGGTCGATGGGGTCTACGAAGACCTGATCCTGATGGCCGTCCTGTTCTAGCGGACCGCATCACCGTCTTACGGCAACTTGTCGTACCCCTCGCCGAGTCCGTTCAAACTCAGCGGGAACCCGATGCCTTCTTCGGGGGTCTCGAAAATGATGAAAGTCGCGGTTTTGGCGGTGCGGAGCTGGCCCAGCAGCTTGTCGTCCATCACCACCTCCGCCACGCAGCCATTGGGCAGGCATCTGACAAAACCGGCACGGCCGACATCGACATTGTCGAGCTTGAGGCCCAGCCCCGAGGGCAGCAGCACGCCCAAGGGGGCTACCACCCGCATCAGCTTGCTCTTCTGGTCGGCGGTTTTTAGCACGATGACGGTGAGACCGGCATTGGAGCGGTCTTCGGCTACCACGCTCTGGATCAGGGCGCATTGCTCGCCTTGCGCGCCCGGCGGGGTGTCGCAGCGGATCTGCCAATCGCCATGGACCGACCGCACCGCGCCCTGGGCGCTGGCGGCAGCCGTCAGGCCGATCAGGAGCATGATGGCAAGGCCCGGCGCGGCAAGTGCATGGCCACGGCTTGCGGCGCTTCTCGCCTGGTGTTTCGAAGGCCCCATCAGGGTCGATCCCTCTAATATTTCCTCGGGCAATGTCAGTCCGATACGGCACTGATACGTAATGACGGCGCCTTGAAGGCGGTTCCGCGCCGGCATGGCCGCTCTGCAAGTCGCGAATCAGGTTCCTGTGGAGCACTCCATCTGTGCCTACATCGGGTAAACCGCCTGTCAAGCCACGTCGGACTGCAAAAGCGGTGCTTTTGCCTGATGTCACGGGAAAATGTGACATCTGCAGAATAGCCGGTGACGCAACGCTCCGCACCCCACTACTGCATTGCGAGAGGCGGCGAATTATGGTTTGAGAGGCTGGATTTCGACGCGTTCTAGCGATCTGGCCCCGGTACTTCTAAAGTACATCCCAAGGCCGTTTGTCAGGGGGCGGATCGTGCAGCATTTACCGCCATCCGGCGGAATGCTTTGGGGTTCTATCAAGGGAGCGCGAGCGGCATGAAGATGTCGATGGGCCAAACGGGCCGGCGGTTGCTGGGATTAGCGGTAGCCGGCGTTGCGCTGGTGAGCTGCGGAGCGGCTTTCGCCGAATTGGGGCAACCGGCGCCGTGGGAATACAAGCTGCAGGAAGCGGCCACGCCGGTGATGGAGAGGATCACCTCGTTTCATGACTTTCTGCTCTGGCTGATCACCGCCATCACGCTGTTCGTTCTGGCGCTGCTGGTGATCGTCGTGGTGAAGTTCAACGCCAAGGCCAACCCGGTCCCCTCCAAGACCACGCACAACACCCTGATCGAAGTAGCATG
>Ga0302314_10005337_pt1 | contig 23443 bp, 21 predicted proteins | sample III_Palsa_N2_3_FD_200533 | JGI IMG/M metagenome (GOLD analysis project Ga0302314, IMG submission 200533) | Peat permafrost microbial communities from Stordalen Mire near Abisko, Sweden - III_Palsa_N2_3 | ecosystem: Environmental > Terrestrial > Soil > Palsa > Peat permafrost | place: Sweden... | reverse complement strand
AGTTCGTCGAAGGCGCGATCCAGCTTGTCGCAGTCCGTCACCAGCGGCCAGGCCCGCTCCACCGCGAGCTTGCGCGCGAATTCCTCGTCGATCTGCCGTTCCACCCAGTCCGGCTCGATCTCGCCCGGCTGGAAGATTTCCTCCAGCACGATATCCCGCACCGCCGGCGCGTCGTAAAAACCCGACCACACCAGCCGGCGGATCTCCGTTGCCGCATATTCGCTCATCGCTGTTCCGTCCTGGCGCCCGACGCCAAGCGTCGTTTCACCCGCGCATAGTAGGACGCAAGGGCCATCGTTTGCGAATCCCGTCCCTTGATGGCGCGATGTCCGCGCGCATTCCGGGAGTGACGGACTCACCGGCCCGCGTTGCAGACCGGCGGGCATGCGCAGGCCACGCCGCACAGCGATCGGAACAGCGGGATGACAGGCTATGGGATGAAGCTAGGTATGAAATCCCGCGGGGAGTGCCTGCAAGCGATGCTGCGGCTCAAGGCCGGGGCACAAAGCCCTGGCGGCCGGCGGCATGCGCGCATCGTCCACCGTTTCCCACAGGCCGGCGGCGAAATCGCAGCGGTAGGCCGCGCCCGAAGGCAGGCCGACGTGCACCACGTCGTAGTCGCTGTCTCCCGCCGGCAGGTAGATCCACGCGGATTGTCCCAGCAAGGCCGGCTGCGGCGCAGCGAACGCCGCCGTCAGGATGACGCTGCCCAGCACCGCCACCTTGCGGCCTTGCAGCGCATGATCCAGCGGGCAGTTGAGCGCGTTGAGCAGGAGGAGAAAACATTGCGGCTCGATATCCGCGGCAAGGCGCAGATGGAATACGCCGTCAAACCGGGGCAGCACTTCGCAAAAAAAGCCGGCGCGCTTCTGGCCGCGGCACAAGCGGCTGCATTCCTCCACGATTGCGGATATCTCTTGCGCGCTCCAGCCGTGCACCGCGATGCACTGGCCAGTCGGTGCGCTGGCGCCGATGCCAAAGCCGGCGAGCACGGCGGAGCGGCCGTCGCGCAACATCCGGGACAGCCTGGGTTCGACAGCCTGCAACAGGGACGCAACCGCCTTCAAAACGAGCATCTGGCCTCACTCCATACCCCGGCAACCTTGCGCGCACTGCTTGATGGTGCGCTGCTGTCTATTTGTTATTGCCATCGCCGCGAAAACTTTCCCGTCCGCCGGCCGGCATGCGCAAGCCAGCCTCAAAAACGGAAACAACGTCCAGTGTACCCGACCGGGAGCCGGCATCAGGCACCCGTTTGGGGGGAGATACCCCCCGTTTGACGGTTTCCGCAGTCCGCCGGATACTGTCCTCCGATGAACCGCCTCGCCGCCATCAATACCTCAAGTTACCGCATTCGCGGTGCGGCGGCGCGCGCGCAGAGCAAAAAACACACGCTCACCTGACCGGGGCGTGTGTCCCGTCAGGCGAGCTGACGGGATCGCGCGCAACACCGGCTGCACCTCGCATTCTCCAGTCCGCAAGCCTGACCACTGAAGACGGTCGGACCCCGCAAATTTGGACTCGGCTTTGGAGAATGACATGACAAGCTTTTCAGGAATCTGGCTGCCGCTGGTAACCCCGTTCCGGCACGATGGCGCTATCGACCACAGCGCGCTGCACACACTGACCCGCCGACTGGCGCCGCAGGTTGCCGGCCTGGTGGTGTGCGGCTCCACCGGCGAAGCCCATGCACTGGACGAGGATGAGCAGCTCGCCGCGCTCGATACCGTGCTGCAAGCCGCGCCCGCCACCCCGGTGGCGATGGGCCTCGGCGGACCGCATCGTCCGCGCCTGCATGCCCAGCTCGCCGCCCTGCGCGGCCGGCCGCTGGCCGGTCTGCTGGTGCCGCCGCCTTATTACGTGCGCCCCTCGCAGCCCGCCATCGCCGACTACTTCCTCGATCTGGCCGACCGCGCCCACTGCCCGCTGATCGCCTACAACGTGCCCTACCGCACCGGTGTGGCGATGGACTTTGCCACCTTCGAGCGCATCGCCGCGCATCCCAATATCCAGGCGGTGAAGGATTGCGGCGGCAGCCCCGCGCTGACCCTCGACCTGATCACCCGCACCCGCTTGCAGATTCTCGCCGGTGAAGACGGCAATATCCTCACCACGCTCTGCGCCGGGGGCAGCGGCGCCATCGCTGCCGCTGCCCATATCTTTCCGCGGCGCTATACCGCGATGTACGAAGCGGTACGCGCCGAACGCCTGAACCAGGCGCGCGCGATCTTTCACCAGTTGTGGCCGCTGATCCAGCTCCTGTTTGCCGAGCCGAATCCGGCCGGCATCAAGGCCGCACTGGCCCATCAAGGACTGATCCGGAATCAGGTTCGCGCATCGATGAGCGTTGCGTCGCCCGAGCTGAATGCACGGCTTACAGCACTGCTGCAAGATATGGAAGCGGACTGCCTGCGGACCTGATGCAGGGTCGCGCCGCTGTGACAAGTGCAGCCGATGTAGGATGTACCACACGTCGCTCGAGCCGGATGTTCAGGGGGATCATGTTCGAAGAGCAATTGAAAGCCGTCCCGGCGGAACCGCCGCGCCCGTACAAGTTACTGCCGGGCTTGCGCTATGGCGCCGGCACTCCGCGCGCCTTGCTGATTTTTTTACTGATCTTCATGTGCGTCTTTGCATCGGTTCCCATAATGACCATACTCGGCAGTCCGGAATCGCGCCTGGCTCACGGGCATGGAATCACTGCGGAGGGACATGTCGTCTCTGTGTCCGATAGCAGCAGTTCATGCAAAAACGATGGGCGCCGACTTACCTTTGCTTTCACGCCGCCACAGGGCACCGAATACCGCGGCACAACCGTAGTCTGCGCCACTTCTCCCTATTTCGCGGCGAAAACTGGAGACGTCCTGCCGGTGCGGTATCTGCCGGCAGATCCAAGCGTCAATGCCATTGTGGCAGGTAAAGACCCGAATGCTCCGCCCATATTTCTTTTCTTTTTTTTCCCGCTGATATTCGGCGTTCTGTTCGGATCCGTCATTCTGCCGCCGCTGCGGGAAGTTCATCGGGCGCGTCAGGCCTACAGAAAGGGCCGGCTGACGCTCGGTACCGTGGTCTATATCAAGAAGCGCTCGGCCGCCATGTGGTCGAACATGCCAAGCATGGTGTCGCACGACGTCTTCGTCGCTTACCAGCATCTCGGCGGCGCCACGCGGGAGGGCCGCGCCTGGTGCAACAACGACTGGCTACTGCACCAGCTTGCGCCTGGCACCACCGTGCACATCGCTTATCTGCCGGACCGGTCGGAGCAGATCGTGCTGCTCGACGGCTTTCTGCGCTGAACCGGTGCCGGTCGCCGCCTCGCTGGTACCGGATCGATCCGCACTTCAGCGCCGCTCGCAATAGTGCACATCCGCATCGCTGCCGAGCGGCCGCGCCAGATCGCAGTCCAGGGGCAGCAGCGGTGGCGCGAAGCCTTCCTCGTTCCGGGTCAGGCCCGGGTAATCGCGGCCGTCGGCGCTCAACTCCAGCACGAAGCCGTAGGTGGAATCGTGCAGCAGCGAAGTGCTCAGTGCCAACCCGGACAGCGGCCCCAGCGCAAAGCGTCCGTCCGCGTCGGTGACCGTGGCGGCGGTCTGCCCGGTACCGCTGGCGCGCAGCCGCAGTTGCACGCCCGCCGCCGGCTCGCCGCCGCGGCTCACGGCACCGCTGATGTGCGGCGCGAAGTAGACGCGATGCGGTGCCGGCAGGCAGGCCGCCAGCGGCAGCGTCAAGCCAAGCGCAAGCAACAACGGCATCCGGACCCTGGGCATGTCCACTCCCGGCACGCTCTGCGGCGGCGGTTAAGCTCTAATACGCTCACATGGATGGCATGATAAGTGGAATCGCCGGATAAACCCGAACCGGCCGCCGCACATCCAACACGCAAGTCCCCCGGAACAATCCAGATAATGATCCCGACCATGCCGCACAAGCTGAGCACTTCCCTCTTCACCGTGCTGCTTGCCCTCGGGCTGGCCGCGCCAGCTCACGCGGGGTCGATGTTCGGCAGGCATTCCTCCATCACCATCGGCGACGGTCCCGTCATCACCGGATCGGGGCACATCGTCAGCCAGCCGCGCCAGACCGGCGGCTTCGACGCGGTGCAGACCAAGGGCGCGGTGGATCTGGACATCGTCATCGGCGCGCAAACCGCGGTGACGGTGGACATGGACGACAATCTGCAGCCGCTGATCCGCACGGAGGTGCATGGCCAGACCCTGGTCATCGACAGCACGGGCAGCTGGACCGCCGATCATGATCCGCGGGTGCATATCACCCTGCCCGCGCTGACCGCATTGGCCATGCAGGGCAGCGGCGATGCGGTTCTGAAGGGCCTCAACGGCGGCGATCTGGCGCTGCGCATCTCCGGCTCCGGCGACATCGACGCCAGCGGCCAGGTCGCCAGCCTCGAAGTGCTGCTCGATGGCTCCGGCGACGCCAGGCTGGACTCGCTGCGGACCGCCGACGCCAGGGTCAGGGTCAATGGCAGCGGCGACGTCAGCCTCAATGTCACGCAGACGCTGGAAGCGAGCGTCTATGGCAGCGGCGACATCCGCTACCGCGGCGACGCCAAGGTCATCAGCCACGTTCATGGCAGCGGTTCGGTGAAGATGAAATAAAGCGATCCGGGCCGGCAACGCTCAAGGAAGAACCTCATGCCTCAGCACTCCGAAGTCGTACGCAAGTCGCTGCTCACGGCCGTGATTGAGGGGCGCAAAGAGGTCGAGCGCGTCGAAATGCGCGAAATCGGACTCGCCGCCGGCCAGGTAGTCGGGCTGCACCTGCACCCCTGTCCCGTCATCGGCGTCGTCATCTCCGGCCGCATCCGCTTCCAGATCACCGGCCAGCCTGAAAAAATCCTCCACGCCGGCGATGCCTTCTTCGAGCCCGCCCACACCCGCATCGCCCATTTCGACGCCACGGCGGACAGCCCGGCTAAGTTTGTCGCCTGCTACCTGCTCGGACAGGACGAGAACGAGCTGATCGAAATGCTCTAGGATGTAATTACGCGTACTATCCAGACGCGGGTAAGCGCAGCCCTCCACAACTTCACCCGCTCAACGGCCCACGCCGGGGATAAAAAATAGCGGAGGCAACAACATGCCTCAGGCGCATCGGAGACATCCGGCAGGTGAACGGATGTTGCCAGTGGCTCTCTTGCACCCCCCAGCATCCTCGGCCAGTCCACATCGCGGCGCTGCAGAAAATACCTGCCTGGCAAGCGCCGCAGGTGGGCCAAATATACCATTGGCAGGTCACTCTACTTCAGCATTTCATAGACTTGCAGGAGCTTGTCAATCGCTGTTGTCACCATCGGCATGGATGCCTGGAATTCATACCGAAGGAACAATGACTAGAGGAATTCGCCGGTTTCGCACAGCCCCCTGGGCCGCCAGACGTCCACGCGCCCAATGCCTGCTGGCCGGCCTGTTGCTGTTGCTCCTGAGCCCCGCCACCTGGGCCATCGGCTTCGGCGAGCTGATGTCGCAATCGCCGCTCAACCGCCCGCTCGATGTGGTCTTTCCGGTTATCCTCGATTCGCCCGGCGGCGACATCTCGCAACTGCCCACGGTCAGCATTGCCAACGATGCGGTGTACACCGAGCTTGGCGCGAGGCGCCCCGACCTGCTCGACTCTGTCCTGATCACCCTTGAACCCGCCGGCGCACGGGTGCTGGTGCATATCCGCACCGAGCAGAGAATATTGGAGCCCTATCTGCCTCTGATTGTGCAGGTTGCGCTGCCCACAGGCGTGCTGCGCCACCGCTATGACCTGTTGCTCGACCCGGTCCCGTCGAATGGAGGAAACGCCGCCACCGAGCCGGAAGTGGCGATTGTGACGACGAGCCCCAACCCAATCGCGGCCGCCCCGGCAGGTGTTGCAAGCCCTGGCGCCAATCTCAAGCCGCTTCCGACAACCGACGGCCCGGCACATCCGGCTGGATTGCAGCAGCACGCCAGCCGCAAGCAAGCACACGCCGAATCGGCGCCGGCCGCGATGGTGCCAGCCTGTATCGCACCAGGCGCGATGTCTCCGGCTCCGGCGCAATCGCCAAGGTTATTCCGTCTCGACTCGGGACTGCATACGGAAATTACACCGGTACCGGCGCAGATCGCCCAGATTCCATCCGCAACGAAGCCGGCGCCGGACGTTGCCATCCCGCCACCCGCCGCCAGCGGCACTGCCACACCTGTTGTCGCGGCAAGCTCCGATGCAGCGGCGCAGTCCCCGCCAGAAGCTACGACCGCCATACCGCCCACGGCAGCAACAGCGGCGATGGTGCCGGACGCAAATGAGAAGCCCTCGCGCTTGTCCTGGCTGGATATTTTCGTCATCGCGTTGCTGCTGGGCAGTGCCTGGTACATCTGGCGTTCGGGCGCGCTGGACAGCCTGCGGGTTTCGCGCCTGCGCGCCGCGGCGGACGCCGATGAACATGGCCTGACCAAACAGTATGTATCGATGACCGACGTTCACGCCGGCGTGGACGGCAGGAAAAGCGGCCCGATTCCGACCGCCACAGCAAGGGACGGGAACGGAGTCGGGCATTCAGGGCCTGCGGCGGCGACTTCCGGCCATCCCGGCACCGACTACATTCCATACGTTGCGCCAAGCTCGGAGGAGATGAAACCCGTCGCGCGGCCGCCGCAACGGTATGAAGGCATTGAAGTGATCGATGCCTCCGGCTTCTATGACGACATCGCCCTGCTGCTGGAACACACCCTGGAACGAGAACCCAGGCGCATGGATCTCTACCAGAAGCTGATTGAAGTCTACATCTCCGCCGGCAAGCCAGAGCAGGCACTGCGGATCAAGCAGCAACTCCAGGGGTTGCGCAATGGTCCGGCTGCCGCCGGCATCAACAACGAGGAGTGGCAGCGCGTGCTGCAACAGGCGGATGAACTCCTGTCGCGGGAAAGCGCCGGTCTCAACACCGATGCGGCGGACGAAGTCGCCGTTGCGAGCTCAGGCGGCCCGCACTGGAACCGTTACTACGAAGGCCCAGAATTTGAATCCCTCCCCGACCATCTGGCCCCGGTGCGCGAGGCTTACGCCGCGTTCCGCCGCGATGCGGTGTTGCAACAAACTCTCACCGAACTGATCAACGAGGAGGTGGGGCGCCCCACACCGTTGCAGCAAGCGCTACAGTTCAGCAACAACATCGGCGGCGCACAGATTTACTTCAAGCGCGAGGATCTGCGCCTGGCGGAATCGGAGCGCATCATCAATCTCATCGGGCAGATGCTGCTGATGCGCTCGATGGGCAAGCTGGGCGTCGTCACCGCCGCAGCCGACAACAAAGGGTTCAGCGCCGTGGTGTCGGCAGCCAAAGCTCTGGACATGCCCAGCACGGTATTCATGCCGCACGGCTGCATCGAGGCACTGCCGCCCGATTTGGTCAAGCTGGCGCAGAAGCACCATGTCGACTATCTGTCCGGCGCGGATCCCAGGGATGTGCGGCGCGACGCACTTGCCTGCTGGCTGGCGCATCCGGACCGCCTCGGTTACATCACTGGCCTTCGCGCGGGACCCGATCCCTTTCCCACCATCGTCATGGACTTCATCGCCGTGGTCGGCCACGAAACGCGGCGGCAGCTGCTGCGCTACACCAAGCAGGACCCTGCCGTGATCGTCAGCAGCGCGCTCGGCGGCTTCACTTCCATCGGCTTCGTCAAACCCTACCTGGACAAATCCGGGGTCAGAATCATCATGACCGATCCCCCGCCTGGCTTCGTCCCGGGCGCAAGCGCCGCTGCCGCCACGCCGGCGGCGGCCGGTTACGAACTGGCACTGCGCGAGCAACGCTGGCTGCACGCCTCCGGCCGTGTCGAATATCTCGAGGTGGACCGGGAGCGGGCACGGCAGGCACGCCTGGATTGCGACCGCGTCGAGGAGTTCATGCCGAAGCCAGGCGACGCCGCGGCCATCGGCATGGGCCTGGAAATCGCCCGGACCCTGCCGGCCACCGAGTCCGTGATCATCCTGCTCAGCGCCTTTGGCCCGCCCTGATCCAGGCGACAGTGACGGGAGCCTCGCCACCCTGTCCCGCGGGCCGGGCGCCCCTGCACGGGCCTGAACTTCACATCCGCGGTGTGGCATTCTAACAACCGGTGACGCGATTCCATCCGTCACCGGCTCTTGATAAAACCGGGAAACCCGGAACAGATTCCAATTGTATAAGGGGGAGTGGACATGCGGCTCAGGACATACAGGGATGCGCTGACCCTGGCGGCATTGACTCTGGCGGGGCTGGGCCTGTCCGCCTGTAGCGGCAGCAGCAGCCCCAGCAGCAGTGCCAGCGCCGCCTCGCCGACGCAGGCGGCGGCGAATTCCACCGGCCCCGGCGCCACCGATACCAAGAGCTGCGATGCGCCTTATGGCGATCCGCCCGCGGCCCTGTCCACCCTGACCTCCGGGGACGGCGCCGGCGCCCTGGCCGACCTGCTCAGCGTGCTCAACCAGTGCGATCTGGTCGGCGGCGAAACGCTGAGCTGGACCGATGCCAGCAACGAATCGCGCAAGGCCTGCCTGTTCACGCCGCCGAACGCCAGCAAGACCACGCAACTGCCCCTGCTGGTGTTCCTGCAGGGCTCGCTGTTCCCGGCTCCGCCCCAGCTGATCCTCAACGACTGGATTCCGCTGACCAAGACCGCCGACCTCACCGGCGACACGCAGCGCCCCGGCTTCATCCTGCTGCTGCCGATCGGCCGCAACACCCACCATTTCTACCCCTTCCCGGACAACTACGCCCTGGGCTGGGACAACTGGTACCGCAATCTGGACCGCAGCAGCCCCGATCTCAATCTCGATGTCGCCGCCATCGACCAGTTCATCGCCCAGGTGCAGGCGCTCGGCATCGTCGACAGCAACCGCGTCTACGCCACCGGCTGGTCCAACGGCGCGGCCCTGGCCGAACTGTACGCGCTCAATACGCCCTCCGTCGCCGCCGCCGCCGTGTACTCGGCGCCGGCCCCCTTCAGCGATGTGCAGGACCCCTGCTACCAGACGCCGTTCGCCACCACCATGACGCCGATCATGGACATCCACAATTCCTGCGACATCATCGGCACCTGCCAGACCTCCAGCGTCTTCCACCAGACCCTGGCGAAGATCTATCCGCAGTTGCCGCAGAACGTGGTGATCGTCGACTCCAACAAGAACGTGGTGCAGTCCTGCAACGCCGCCTGCGCCAGCCAGAGCATCGAGCTCGACCCCCTGGGCAACGTCAACCATCTGATCTGGCCGCAATCGCAGAACGACGCCATGTTCACCTGGCTGCGCGAGCATCCCTTGAGCGCCAAGCAATAACGGCAACACGACGCGGATGGAATCCGTCGCGGCAATCCGGCAGGCCATAGGGTTCGCAAGATCGAACCGGCCGTTCCGCGCGCTCGCCGTGCTTGCCCTGCCGCTCTGCGCCCTGACGCCGGCCGCGCGGGCTTCAGACTTCAGCCTGTATACCGGCATCTGGGACTACGGCGTGGGCGGCAACATCGCCTCGCAGGGCAGCAGCGTCAGCCTGGATTCGGACGATGGCATCAAGGCCAATCCGCAGGTGCAGGCCCTGCTGCACTATGGCGGCCGCGGCGGCTGGCTGCCGGATCTCAGCGCCGGCTATGTCCATCTGGGCGCGGCCGGACAATACCTCGCCAACACCAGCTTCCAGTTCGCCGGCATCGACATCATCTCCGGCAAGACCACGGTGCAGGCCGGCATCAACCTCAACGACTTCGACGGCAGCCTGGATTGGCGCCTGCTCTACCAGCCTCGCTACCAGCTCGAAGCCGGCGTGGAGGGCAAGTATCTCGCCGGCCATGCCACCGTCATCGGCAATACCGCGGCCAACGTCATCATCCTGCCGATCAGCATTCCGACCATCCAGCAGCGCTACTTCTCCATCGACAAGCTGGTGCCGCTGGCGCACCTGCGCGCGCAGGGCAGCCCATGGCCATGGCTGCGGCTGGAGCTTTCCGGCGGCTACATCGTCTATGAGGGCCAGCACGTCGGCGAAGTGCGCGCCGTCGCCGACGTGCACGTATGGAAGCCCGTATTCATCACCGCCGGCTACCAGGAACAGGCCTACAAGGTAAAGGAGAGCCCCTACCTCATCCATGCCCGCGTCGATGGCCCGACCATCGGCATCACCGTGGCGACGCCGTAAGCACGGCAGCGGAACCGGGCACTAATTGCGCCCGCCGTGGTCTGAGGTAATGTCCAGGATGGACAAGGAGACATAACATGAAAGGATTCAGCCTGTTCGCTGCGGTAGCCCTGTGCACTCCTGTTATTGGGGCGCAGGCGCAGTCGCCCACGCCGATGGATCAAGATGCGTCATCGGCGCCGGCAAGAAGCTATACCTTCACCTTCAAGCAGACCAGCAAGGATGCCTGCGTGCTGCAGAGCGGCAACATCGTTTTCGACGCCGCCGGCAATGCCACCCTGCATCTCGCCACCATGACCACCGACAACAACGACATCTGGAAGTCGCGCGTGCTGCTGCGCAACGTCGCCGGTGTTTCGGTCTTCACCTCGCCGGAACTGAACTCGCCGAAGATGGAAAACAAGAACGGACATCCCCAGACCTACAACTGGGCCTACAACTTCAAGATCGATCCGTCCCTGCTGCCTTCCATCACCACCGCCGAGATGTTCGACATCACCTGCTGAAGCCGGTGGCCAGCGCGGCCCGGGTGATCGGAATGACACCCGGGCTGTTTCCTCCCGCAAAAATCCGCGTCGCGCGGGTGCTGCCCAAGGCCTTCGCGAAGAGATGGAAAAAGTCCGATGGAGATAGCAGCCGTTCCCTCATCGCGCTCGCTGCGCGGCCTGGACTGGCTCAACTTCTTCCTCGCCGATGTGCAGACCGGTGTCGGGCCGTTCCTGGCCATCTACCTGGCAGCCTATAACTGGAACGAGCAAAGCATCGGCCTGGTGCTCATCCTGGGCGGCATCGCCGGCATCATCACGCAAACCCCGCTGGGCGGGCTGATCGACCGGCACCACGCCAAGCGTACCTTGATCAGCATAGGCACCCTTGCCCTGGTAATCGGCGCCTTGGTCACCGCTTTCTTTCCGGGATTCTGGCCGGTGACGATCGCCCAGATACTGATCGGCGGTACCTCGAGCATTTTTCTCCCTGCGATAGCGGCCATTTCTCTGGGCCTGGTCGGACACAAATGGTTCGACCGGCGCCAGGGGCGCAACCAGACTTTCAACGCGGCCGGCAATGTGGCGGCCGCGATCGCCATGGGGCTTATCGGCTATTTCTTTTCCAATCGCGGTATCTTCTTTTTTGTCGCAGCATTTGCGGCGCCCACGATCGCTTCCCTGCTTCTGATCCGGCCCGGGGAAATCAACCATGAGCTGGCTCGCGGATACAAACCCGGAAGCAAACAGGAGAAACCCATCCGGGCCTGGGAACTGCTCAAGGACAAGCCGCTGGTCATTTTCCTGATCTGCGCCGTGATGTTTCATTTCGCCAACGCCGCCATCCTGCCGCTGCTGGGGGAAATGCTGGCCAAGGGCCAGGGCCGCAGTTCGATGATGTTCATGGCCGCCTGTGTGGTGACGACACAGTTCACCATCACGCTCATCGCCGGCCAGACCGGCAGCCTCGCCGGGTCATGGGGCCGCAAGCCACTGCTGCTGATTGGCTTCGCCGTACTACCAATACGCGCCGTGCTCTATACGCTGACGGACAATCCCATTCTGCTCATCGCCATCCAGATACTGGACGGCGTAGCGGCAGGAATATTCGGCGTCGTATCGGTGCTGGTCATCGCCGATCTGACCCGCGGCACCGGCCGCTTCAACCTGACCCAGGGAGCCATCGCCACCGCGGTGGGAATCGGCGCATCCCTGAGTCAGGTTGCCGCCGGAACAATCGTGCATCACGTCGGGTACCGCGCAGGATTCCTGTTTTGCGCCGCCATCGCCGCGGCGGCCTTTGTCATTCTCCTGTTGTTCCTCCCGGAAACCAATTCCATCGGTGATGATCCAGGCGCGGCAACCGTCAAACCAGACGGGGTGCTCCCTCAACCAGCCAGATGAATCAAACCGTGCCTGTCCTGCCCATGCCTCAAAGGATATACAGCAAGCCTGCGGCAATGGTCACTTCGAGCAGAAACGGGATGGCAATGCGGTGAAATTCGCCAAACGCCCCGGGGGCTTGCGCCAGGCGCAGCGCGATGATGTTCGCCAGCGATCCGACAAAAAATCCGAACCCGCCGACGCTGACACCGGCTGCGAGTGCCGGCAGATCGTGAACATGGCGCTCCAGCAAAATGGCTGCGGGCACGTTGCTGATCACCTGCGACGTCGCGATACCGGCCAGATAAGTGCCTAAACCATGGTCGATTGGCAAGGATTTCAACGTGGCGTTTACCAGAGGCAGATCGGCCAACTGCCGCAGATCGACGAACATCAAGCCGATGATGACCAGCAGCGCCCAATCGGTCTGCACCAATGCTTGACGATTGCACAACAGGTAGACGGCCACCACCAAGAACAGCGCAATCACCAGCTGGTGAAGCGCCAGCGCAGCCAGGAAGGCCAGCAGCAGGCCGCCGGAAATGGCGAACCAGCGCAGGGAAAGCGCTTCCAGTTCGGCCGGCGGCTTCAGTTCAATGTGCTTTCGCGGCACCAGCCAGAGCACCGCGCCGTAAAGCAGAACCAGCATGATCGCCACCACCGGCGCCATCATCGCCACGAAGGCGGCAAAGCTCATGCCGGAGCTTTGCCACAGGAACAGGTTTTGCGGATTGCCGATGGGCGTCAGCGCCGAGCCGGCATTGACCGCCAGCGCCTCCAGCACCACCAGCCGGGCCAGCGGCAGCTTCGCCTGCTGCGCCAGGCTGCGCGTCAGCGGCACCAGCAGGAACAGGCTCACATCGTTGGTCACCACGGCGGAAAGGCTCGCGGAAAAAGCCGCCAGCAACAGCGCCAGCCGGCGCATATCGGTCATCCGGGCCAGCAGGCGGCTGGCGGTCCTCTGCAGGATGCCGCTGCGCTCGAGGCCCTTGGTGATGATCAGCAGGCCGGCCAGGGCGCCCAGCGTTTGCCAGTCGACCAGCGCCGCGTAGGCCGGGAACGGCAGCGGACGGAGCAGTACGAACAGCAGCGCAACCGCTCCCAGCAGCCACAGCAGCCAGTTGTCGGGGTTCGGGAGCAGGCGCGCGCTTATGGTGCGCCGCACCGGGTACATTTCTGATCTTGTCATTATCCGCAATAGCCACCGGCTTATGGAATAAGACCATCTCCCGGCTTTAAGTTCCACCCGGGGCCGTGAGAAAATCCACCGCCCGCTCACGGCTTCCGCCGCAGCCGCACGTCTTCTATCACACGCAGGGCCCGACAGGGCATGTTACCGTGCCAACCCAATGAATACCGATCACGCTTCAGCCGCCGCAGCAAATTCAGGCCCGGTTTTACCTGTCAAGGGCGATTGGACCCTGAAGGCCATTGCCGCCCTGAAACTGCTTGAGGCCCTGGTGCTGTGCGCCACCGGCGTCGCCGCGCTGGAATTGCTGCGCCCGGATATCGCGCAGGCCGTCGACGATTGGGCCTCGCTGCTGCCCCTGGCTTCCGAGCAGCACATCGTGCAGCACCTCCTCAACTCCCTCACCGGGTTGGGGCCGCATCGCATCAAGGCCTTGGGCGTCGGCGTCTTCGCCTATGCCGCCCTGTTCGTGGTCGAGGGCGTCGGCCTGCTGCGCCGCAAGCGCTGGGCCGAGTGGATCACCGTGCTGACCACGGCGATGCTGGTGCCATTCGAACTATGGGAGCTGACCGTGCATACCACCCTGCCCAAGGTCGGCGCGCTGGTCATCAACTTGCTGGTGGTGTGGTATCTGATTCACCGCATCCGCAGCACACCGCACGCCCAGGCCGGCGGCACCGGGGGCAGGAACCAGGCCAGCCGCTATGCGACGGCACAGCATCCCGGCCGGTAACCGGACTCACAACGCCAGGTAGTCCCTGCTCGAGAAGGTTTTCATCTGCCGCCTGAACTGGGTAGCGAAGCCCGGATACATGGTGGCGTTGAAGCCGTCCCCGGTCAGGTACCAGCTCTTGCAGCCCGAGTTCCAATTGGTTCTGGACAGGCGTTTCTGGATACCCTTGTTGTAGCCGAGCTGGGCATCGGCGCGCACATCCAGCATCTTCAGATCCTGTTGCAGGATGGTGCGGACGCCGCGCACGATGTAGTCGATCTGCGACTCCATGTAGACCAGCGCCGAGTTGTGGCCCGGCCCGGAGTTGGGGCCGAAGGTCATGAACAGGTTCGGATAGCCTGCGATGTTGACGCTCTTGTAGGCCTGCGCACCGCGCGCCCATTCCTGGTTGAGCTTGCGCCCGTCCAGGCCGGTGATGGGAAACGGCGTGCCGGTCCTGGACACATCGAAGCCGGTGGCGAAGACGATGCAGTCGACCTGGTGCTCCAGGCCTTCCGAAGTTCGGATGCCCTGTTCCGACAGCGTGGCGATCGGCCAGGTGATCAGCTCGCAGTTGTCGCGCTGCAGGGCGCGGTAATAGTCGCTGGACATCAGCACGCGCTTGCAGCCGATGCGGAAGTCCGGGGTGAGTTGCCGCCGCATCCAGGCATCCTTCACCTGCCGGCGCAGGAAGCCGCTGGAGATGCGCTGCAGCAGCGCCGTCATCGGCGTATTCCAGATCATGCCGAGGGCCATCGACTCATGCGCCCAGAACATCGCCCCGCGCACCAGGCTCTGCGTCGCCGGCACGCGACTGAATACCGCCTTGCTCCAGTCCGGCGCCGTATAGTCCATGCGCGGCAGCACCCAGGCCGGCGTGCGCTGGAACACCTTCAGCTGGCCGGCCTGCTTGACCAGTTCGGGAATGATCTGCACCGCGCTGGCGCCAGTGCCGATCACCGCCACCCGCTTGCCGCTGAAATCGTAGCCGTGATCCCAGCGCGCACTGTGGATCTTGTGGCCCTTGAAGCGCTCGATGCCGGCGAGGTCCGGAAAGCTGGCATTGGACAGCGGGCCTTGCGCCATCACCGCCGCGCGCGCACTGACCGGCTTGCCGCCGGCGATGCTGGCGCTCCACAAACCCTTGCCGGCATCGAACGCCAGGCCGGTGACGGTGTGGCCGAAACGGATCAGGCGGCGCAAGCCGTAGTGATCGACCAGATGGTGGATGTAGCCGAGAATCTCCCCGCTTCCGGAATAGCCGCGCGACCACTGCGGATTCTGCGCGAAGGAAAACGAATAGAGGTTGGAGGGGATATCGCAAGCGGCGCCGGGATAGGAATTGTCGCGCCAGGTGCCGCCCACCTCGTCGCCGCGCTCGAGGATGACGATATTGTCGACGCCCGCCGCCAGCAGGCGGATCGCCGTACCCAGCCCGGCGAAGCCGGCGCCGACAATCAGCACATCGGCGGGAGCGGCATTGCTTTTGACGGCGCCGCTACGGCGTGAAGCTGCTTTCTTTACCACGGTGTTCTGGCTCATCGTTGCGGTATTCAGGCAGTAGTCTTATAGGTGAGCTGCTTGACCCAGGTCGGCACCGGCCGCAGCAGGCGGCGCGGATAGTGGTCGGTGAGGCGCACCAGCGCGTCGACCGGCCGGTGGTAGAAATGCTTGCGGTTGACCACCAGGCGCCCGTGGCGGCTGATGATCTGGAACCAGGGATTGCGCCGCCCGGCGGCGGTGCGGCCGCCGATGCGCTCGTATTTCTGCATCGCCGAGTACAGGCTCTCTTCCTTCAGGCCCATGGTAACGATGTTGTCGCGCATGCGGTTGAGCAGCGGCAGATAGGCCAGGATGCCCAGCATCAGCTTGGGATTCAGCGTGGTGGCGACGGCCTTCAGGGCCATCCGGTAGAGTTTGCCATGGCCCTGCATCTCCAGCACGTGGAAGCCGACGCCAAGATGACGCGATTCGTCGTCGTTGATGCGGGCGAAGGCCTGGTGGCAGACCGGGTCGTTGACGGTATCCAGCAGAAACTTGCACAGCGCGCCGTCCAGGGCGATCTCCAGCATCGGGATCACCGAGCCCAGCACTTCCAGCGGCATGTCGTCGCTGTACTGGTCGAGCCACTGGATCACCAGGCGCAGGTTGATATTCGGCTCGGGAATCTCCTCGCCGTCGAGCATGCCCCAGCGCCGCATCAGCGCCATTTCGGTATTGGCGTGGCGCTGCTCCTCGGCATGGAAGTAGATGTAGAGCTGCTTCAGCGTTTCGTTCGGCGCCTTCTTGGCCATGGCGGCGAAGCCGCGCGCGCCGACATGCTCGATCCACATCAGGTCGGACATGAAGGCCTTGAGCTTGGGCCACTGCTCGGGCGTGATCAGCTCCGCGCCGGGCGCGTCCCAGTCGATATCCGCCAGCGCCCATTGGCTGCTGCGGACCTTGGCCAGCATCTTGTCGAGATCGATATTCATGTCAGGCTCTTTTGCATTGGGAATGGGAGGGAGTCGCGCCGCTCAGACGCTGGCCAGGCGGTTGATCAGGCCCAGGCCGCGGGCGTAGCCGGCCGGCGCATAGCGCTTCAGGCGCCAGATCAGGCGGGCATCGAGCTGCGGCAGGACGTAGAGCTGGCCGCGGTCCAGGGCGTCGAGCGTGGTACGCGCCACGCGGGCGGCGGAGATGCCGGTCCAGCGCATCAGGCTTTCCGCCAGCTGCGTCGATTTGCCGCTGATGCGGCCGTCGCGGGTGATATTGGTCTGCACGAAGGTCGGGCACAGCGCCGAGATCGCCACGCCGCTGCCGGACAGCTCCGCCGCCAAGGTCTCCGACAAGGCCAGCACCGCGGCCTTGCTGACGTTGTACGGCCCCATCATCGGCGCCGCGGCGAAGCTGGCGGTGGAGGCGACGTTGACGATGCCGCCACGCTTGAGGGCGCGCAGCTTCGGCGCGAACACATGGCAGCCATGAACCACGCCCCACAGGTTGGCGCCGAGGACCCACCGCCAGTCCTCCATCGGAATCTCGCCGACCGGCTTGCCGCCGGCGCCGACGCCGGCGTTGTTGACCACCAGGTCGACCGGACCGCCCAGCCACTGTTCGGCTTCGTGGGCGAGCGTCTCGACGCTTTTCAGCTCGGATACGTCGCAATGCACCGCCAGCGCCTCGCCACCGGCCGCGACGATGCTGTCGACGGTTTCCCGCGCCGTCTCCAGGCGGATGTCGGAACAGATGACGCGGCCGCCGCGCGCGGCTATTTCGAGCGCGAAGGCCCGGCCGATGCCGCTGCCGGCGCCGGTGACGACTGCGGAAGCCTGTCTGGAAACTTTTCTTCTGGGCATGGATGGTTCTGCTGGATGTCCGAAGGGAGGTCAGGCATAACGCCATTGACCGTTACATTGATTGATGTCAATGTAATCCGAACTATTGTTCGGATTCAATTCGGATAGACCATGCCCCGCAAACCGCAACAAGCCCGCTCCCGCGCGACCGTCGAATCGATCATGGAGGCGGGCTTCATCTCGCTGTCCCGCCATGGCCTGGAGGGCACAACCACGCGCCATATCGCCGACATCGCCGGCATCAGTGTCGGATCGCTCTACGAATATTTCGACAATAAGGAGGCGATCTACCGGGCCATGAACCAGCACATGGTCGACGAGATCGTGGCCATGATCCGGCAGTCGACGCCGGTGCTGGTGCGCAGTAATATCCGCGACCTGGTGGTGGAGCTGCTGTCGCGCTTCCGCGACCTGCTGCACCGCGATGAGGAGCGCTACCTCAAGTACGCCAGCTACACCATGCACTCCGACCATCGCCGGCAACTGGCGCCGATCCAGAAGCTGCTGACCGAGCTGGCTTTGCAATATGTGATGCACCACCCGGAGCTGATGCGGCTGCGCAATATGGCGACGATGAGCTACATCATCATCAACGGCGGCATCTTCACCGTGGTGCGCTACCTCGCCGAACCCAGCCCCAGCATCCGCTTCGAGGACCTGGTGCAGGGGCTGGCCGATATGGCCGCGAGCTACGTCGAAGTCGAACTGGCGAAACTGCCGAAGCCTCGCGGACGCTGAAGCGGAGCAACGCCACCCTGCCCTGCAAGGCGTCCGGGGCAATCATAGTCATGGGCCGGGATTGTCTACAAAAGCCGGGGCAGTTCACTCCGACCCCTTTTCCTCTCGTTATTTCCTGCTCGCCTTTTCCTGCTCGATTATTCCATTAAGTTCCGCGCATCCCACTGAGATAGACGACTAACAACAACACACCAAAAGTTGCACCGATACCCATCCGCACCTATATTCTTTGTCACCCAGTCAGAAAACACGCTGCCCGGTGCACACGTTCCCATCGCGACGCATTCCCCAAAGGGAAGATCGCTATCGGTACTGTTTGCTGCGGTACAGTCATACCCCAAATCACAGGCAGCAAGCGACAGGGCAAATCCCTCAACACGGTCGATATAATGCCCATTCGTAATCATCATTCCTGCGTCGAAGAGCGCCTCTGGGTCTCCAGAAGCAATCGCATTATTAATATCCGTCTGCGCCACTTGGATCTGGTCTGAATTAGGTGACGTAGAGCTCACCGCCAATGCTGCATGCACCGTCTGCGCAATCGGATCGTTATTCTGATAAGCAAGATCCATCCAGAACTTAGGAGACCTATAACCTCCTTCCCGATTCGGTAGATCTGCGAACACATCGTTACCGTGAGGGTCGCCGAGTTTGTAAAAACCCGAGCACGCATGAAACCGCCTCCTCTGCTTCTCTATCAATTCAGGCGGTGCATACGCTAATTGACTCATTGCCTCATTGAACTTCTCCTCGGGATGCTCAGCGCTACCGTATTGGTGAGCATCCGCCGCGCACTCCAACCACTTCCGCGACACGTAGTAGGCTGCTCGCCCATCCCCTTCCAATCCCGCTTTAGCTGCCTTAGCAAGGAGCGGGAAATAGTCGGAAGAGGTTTGGAACTCCTTGTTCCAGTCAACCGCCGGACGATCCGTCGGCAATACTTTCTTCGTCGGTCGAGTTGTCGAATAGTCTCGCATGACTGCTTGTGCCACCGGTTTGGGTGGTGGAGGTACCTCCTTCTTTAGAGGGACTGGAGCATATTCGAATGCGAATATCGCCAAAACGGCCATCGCACAGAAACCCCCAAGCATGATGCGCTTGTCTAATTTCATTATCACCACCCTAATTTAGCTCCGTGATAATAACGGCTTGATTTAAGGGGCCACGCTCGAGTATTTGCTGAGCCCAACCCGAGTATCCGCTTCGAGGACCTAGTGCAGGGGCTGGCCGATATGGCCACGAGCCACGTCGAAGTCGAACTGGCGAAACTGCCGGCCTCTAGCGGCCGCTGAAGCGGAGCAAAATCACACCGTCCTGCAAAGCCTCCGAGGCAATCCAATCATAGGCTAGGAATGTCTAATGAACCGGAGGCAGTCCAGTCTCCGTTATGAGGTGGCCGTTAAAGCCGGGTCAGTTCAGCCTGGCCCCTTTAATTCACTGTTGCAGCACTCACCGAACTGATATTGGGCGGCATAATCTTTCTCGTGCTGAGTCTTTGACTCGCATGGATTGGCAGGTGGCTTTTAAGCGCCGTCTTGAATCAAAAAGACTGATGAAAAGAATCAATGAGTCTTCAACCGAGCATCACTGGGATTAGTCATATGTAGCCAGGTGCCTCGAATGATGGCGACGCCCCATAGTGCAAGTCCCACGGGAATATTTCCACGTTTAATTTCCAACACAGCCCAATTCTTCAAACCATAAATATGCCCTTTCTTGGCAGCACGCTGATACAAATTTCGAGCACGTGCTACATCTTGTAAAGTGCCCTTCCCCTTTTCAGACATAATACCAAGGCGGTACAGCGCCACCGGGTGCTGATCACCTTCCAGCTTCGAGTAGTAGAGATAGGCTTTGCGAAAATCGACGCATACACCCAGCCCGAAATAATAATATCGTCCCAAAGCCAAAGCTGCCTCGACCGAATTGGCTTCAACAAGGGCACGTTCGAACCAGTGTCTTGCGGCCACAAAATCTCGATTAACTCCCTGTCCTCCACGCTCGTAGATGTATCCCAATGCCAAGAGGGCGGGCCTTGAGCCTAATCCCGCCAAAGTCTGGAATAGTTTTTCCGCTTGAACGAAGTCCCCGCGTCTTAGAGCATTCTTTGCTTCCGCAAGACGTGTCTCAGTCGCTTCGGACATTTGTCTGTCTTATCGCATAATGACATGCAGGCGCGCCAGAAGACCCTGGGACCGGAGGCATTGGTGGGGACGTTGGAGCATTTGTTGGGAAGAGAAATATTCGAGCCAGGTCCCTTTAATTGTCGCATTTGATGCAAGCCCTGTCGCTTCAGGTCATGATTGCTAGTGGAACCACGACAATTGCCGCCAGTAGAGCACTGATCAATAAGATTGCGCGCAGAGTCAAAATCGTCTTCGCACTACGCCCTTGTCGCCGACACAGATCCAGGTATTGCAGCTCGAGATATCCCGGAACGCCCGTTAGTCCAAAAATAAGCTTTGCGCCACGCCGACGCAGCCAGAATACGAAGAAAACGGTAGTGAAGACTTGTAAAACAATAGATGCTATAAACCATGCCATCCCAAGGGCTTGCAAAAGACTAATTGGTTTCACTGAGATTCCCTCTGCAAGGTTCCGTAAAGTGGTAAGAGCTTGCAGTGGATTAAATGGGCCAAGCTCGATTATTTGCCGAGCCCAGCCCCAGCATCCGCTTCGAGGATCTGGTGCAGGGATTGGCCGATATGGCCGCAAGCCACGTCGAACTCGAGCTGGCGAAACTGCCGGAGTCTCGTTGCCGCTGAAGCGCGGTGAAGAGCAAGCACTCTTCCCACTTCAGAATATACCGGGTCGGGGGACTTGCGGGAAGACCCAGGGTGTGATGCAGGATCGCCGGCCTATACCGCAGTGGAGCAGGCGCAATGGGCATCTTGTTATCGACGCATGGTACGCAGGAGTACATCGAACCGATGGCGGCACTTGCCCGCTTCGACGCCATCGCAGCGGCGGTCGCGGAATGTGATGCACCGCTCGCGAGGGTGATGCCTAATGGGATCCGGCAATGACCCGACATGCTGTGGTGATCGCCGGAGCAGGTCCGACAGGCTTGATGCTGGCGGGCGAGTTGGCCCTGGCGAAGATCGACGTCGCGATTGTCGAGCGGCGCCCCAGCCAGGACCTCGCGGGCTCGCGGGCGGGCGGCCTGCACTCGCGCACGATCGAGGTGCTCGATCAGCGTGGCATCGCCGATCGGTTCCTGTCGGAGGGAAAGGTGGCGCAGAGCGCGGGATTCGCCGGAGTCTCATTGCACATCAGCGACTTTCCCACCCGGCACAACTACACGCTCGGTCTGTGGCAGAACCACATCGAGCGCATCCTGGCCGGCTGGGTTGGCGAGCTGGCGGTGACGATCTATCGCGGACGTGAGGTGACCGGTTTCGAGCAGGACGACAGCGGCGTCGACGTGGCGCTGTCCGATGGCCGGTCGCTGCGGGCGGAATACCTTGTCGGCTGCGATGGAGGACGCAGCCTGATCCGCAAGGCAGCCGGCATCGAGTTCCCCGGCTGGGATCCGACGACGAGCAACCTGATCGCCGAGGTCGAGATGACCGCGGAACCGGAACTGGGTATCCACCGCACTGCCCTTGGCATCCATTCCTTCGGCAAGGTGAACTATGAAATCCGCGACGGCAAAGTGGTCTATCTCGATGGGGGCCCGATGCGGGTCATGGTGACTGAAGCGCGGGTCGGACACACCGCCGAACCCAGCCTGCGCGATCTGAGCCAAGCGCTCATCGCCGCATGTGGGACCGACTACGGCGTCCACAGTCCCACCTGGATCTCCCGCTTCACCGACATGACCCGGCAGGCCGCGAGCTACCGCGACAGACGGGTGCTGCTCGCCGGCGACGCCGCGCACGTGCACGCTCCGGACGGTGGACAGGGTCTGCAGACCGGTGTGCAGGATGCGGTGAATCTTGGATGGAAGCTGGCCCAGGTGGTCAAGGGGATATCTGCGGAAAGCCTGCTGGAGTCCTACCATGCCGAGCGTCACCCGGTTGCTGCGCGCGTGCTGCGCCACACGATGGCTTCAGTCGCGCTGCGCCGCCCGGACGAACGCACCAAGGCGCTGCGCGACACAATGTCCGAACTCCTCGGCATGGACGAACCGCGCAAACGATTCGCCGCGATGATGTCCGGCCTGGACATCCACTACGACCTCGGCGAGGGACATCCGCTGCTCGGACGCCGCATACCCGATCTCGACCTCGTCACCGCCAGCGGCCCGCTGCGGCTCTTCACCCTGCTGCACCATGCCCGGCCGCTGCTCCTCAACCTGGGCGAGCCCGGCGGCTTCGACATCATTCCATGGGCGGATCGCGTTCAGCTGATCGACGCCAAGTACGCTGGATCATGGGAGCTTCCGGCACTTGGGGCAGTCCCCGCTCCCACCGCAGTATTGATTCGGCCCGACGGCTATGTGGCCTGGGCGGGAGACCCAAGCCAAGCGGGGCTCGCCGGCGCGCTAAGCACCTGGTTTGGACCACCTGCCGCGGTGTAGCGCACCCGCTTTCAGGATCATTCCGAGAGGAACTCCCAAGAAACAAGTCCTAGGCGCGGCGCCTCCGGCGGCGGCGCCAGGCCGCCGCGCTCAGCGGCAACAGCGAGAACAGGCCGAACGCGCCACCGCCGCCCGAACCGGAGCCGCCGGAAGAGCCGCTGCTGGACGAGGACCCGCTGGAGGAACTGCCGCCAGTGGGCGCCCCACCCGACGAGCTGCTGCTCGACGAACTGCTGCTGGAACTGGAAGAGCCGCCACTGGACGAGGTGACACCCGAGCTGCCACCGCTGCTCGAAGAAGAAGAGGAAGACGAACTTCCGCTGGACGAGCCGCTGCTGGAGGAACCGCTGCCCGACGAGGAGCTGCCCGAAGAGCTGCCAGACGAACTACTGGATGAACTGCCTGAAGAACTGCTGGACGAGCTACCGGACGAGCTGCTGCCTCCACCCGAAGACGAGCCGCTGCCCGACGAACTGCTGGACGAGCCGCTCCCCGAGGAACTGCCGCTGCCCGACGAAGAACTGCTGCCCCCGCCCGAGCTGGAACTGCCCGCTGTGCCGCAGGCAGCGTTGCCGATCAGGGTGTAGCCGAAGCGGGTGCTGCCGGCATCCACCGTCTCGCCCACCGCGATCTCGGTGCTGGCGCCGGTGAGGCTGGGCGGCAGGTCGATACGGATGCCGGTGAGCGCCACGATGGCTTGCAGGGTTTCGCCGGTAGTCAGGTTGAATACGGACTTGTCCAGCACCAGGGTGATGGTGCCGTCGGCGGTGTAGTTGCTGGCCGCATCCAGCGGGCCGAGATCGTCGAACAGGGTGAGCAGGCCCAGGACGCTGATATCGAGCCCGTTGACGGTGCCGCGCTCGCCGTAGAAGAAGGTCGGCGTGCCGGAGTCGGTGCTCATCGACACGTAGCGCGGCGTG
>Ga0302314_10005336_pt1 | contig 23444 bp, 18 predicted proteins | sample III_Palsa_N2_3_FD_200533 | JGI IMG/M metagenome (GOLD analysis project Ga0302314, IMG submission 200533) | Peat permafrost microbial communities from Stordalen Mire near Abisko, Sweden - III_Palsa_N2_3 | ecosystem: Environmental > Terrestrial > Soil > Palsa > Peat permafrost | place: Sweden... | reverse complement strand
CGGGCTCGCCGGGGGATTCGCCGGCGGCGGCCGCGGCGGCACGGTCAGCAAGGAGCTGATCGACTACCTGGAGGCGCACCGGGACGGGGCGACGTGGCTGGTCGCCGTGGCCGGGTCCTCGGCGGCGGCCGAGATCATCCTCGAGACCGGCGGGACGCCAGTCATGGCGATGGGCGGCTTCACCGGCGCTGACCCGGCACCGACCCTCAGCCAGCTTGAGCAGTACGTCAGCAAGGGCGAACTCCACTACGTCCTGGTCAGCGGAACCGGCGGTCGCGGCGGTGGCGGCTTCGGCGGCGGCGCTTTCGGCGGAGCCGGCGGCACCGGGACCGCGGGCGGTACCTCCGTCGCCGACCCCTGGGTGGAGAAGAACTGCACCCTGGTCAGCCCGTCCGCCTACGGGGCATCGGCCACGGCGGCCACCGGCGCGACGGGTGCCGCGGCGGGCGCGGCCGACGGCGAGGACCTCTACCGCTGCGGCTAGCGCGCCCGCCATGACCACGGCCGCCGGTTACGCGGCGGCCGTGGTCCGTGTCGGCAACTTGGATTCGCAGGCCTTGAGCGCCGCGGCCACCTTGGCGTTAGCCGGGTTGAGCCCGTGCAGGAAACGGTCGGTTCCGGTCGGCTTGGCCGATGGGGTGGCCATCGGCTTGGCGGTCGGCTTCGTGGTCGTCGGGATCGTCTCGCCCTGGGCGGTCATGCAGGCGTCGAATGCCTTGACCGCCGCCGCGTCCCGGGTGCCCCCCCGCGTCCCGCCGGCCGGCCGCAGCGACGCGCACGCAGTCCTGGCCGCGGCCGGGAGCTTGCTGTCGGTGCCCACATGACCGGCGGCCTTGGCGGTCGGGCGCGCGGTCGGCATGACCGTTGGGCGCGCGGTCGGCCTGGCCGTCGGCACCGCCGCCCCGTGCTGTCGCAGGCAGGTCAGGTAGGCCGCCATGCTGGTGGCCGAGGGGGACGCGGCGGCTGCGACCGCGGCCGGCGTGCCCGCCGCGGACGCGGCCTGCGAGCCGCAGGCCGCGGTCATCAGGAGCACGCCGCAGCTGGCTCCGGCGATAACCGCATTGCGAGTGATCTTTGCGGGGATTGCAGCCGAACGAAAAGTACGGGAAAAATCAACGTACATTACTAGGCCTCGATTCTCGCGATTGTGCTTCCGTTTTATGGGAAAGCGGAAGGAAGCGACGTCCTGAGGCGAAGGGTATGGTCGTAACCTAAGGTTTATCTAAGAAAAAAATGACGTGAATATTACGTGCTGTGCGCCTCGGAAAACCCGTCGCGCGCCAGCGGGCCCGCAGAACAACTCGCGAATTCTTTTATTCTCGTCAAGCCGCGATGGCGGTACCGGGTCGCCTCGACGATTGAACGCGCGCCCAGTCAGTCGCCGGTCGCGCCGTCGATTTGCTCCCGGAGGATGTCGGCGTGCCCGATGTGCCGGGCGTGCTCCCTGATGATGTGCACGTAGATCCAGCGCAGTGACACCTGGCCCAGCTGGTCGCGCGGCACCGTCTGGTCCAGCGTGAAGCCCGCCGCTATCTGCCGGGACGCCGCGCAGGCGCGGTCGAACTCGGCGATGACCCCGTCGATGGTCCGGCCAGCCCCGGTGTCCCAGCTCGCGGCGTCGCCGCGGGCGTTCCCGGCGATCTCCTCGCGCGGCTCGCTCCCCAGGTAGTGCTGAAACCAGTTCCGCTCCACGGCCGCGGCGTGGCTGACCAGCCCGAGCATGGTGGTCAGCGAGGGCACCAGGCGCCGCCGGGCGTCCTGTTCGGACAGGCCGCGCAGCTTGCCGGGGAGCACCCGGCGGTGGTACTCCAGGAACCCTTCCAAGGTTTCCCGTTCTCCGGCGACAGCGACGAGGTCCTCTTCGTCTACCGGGGGCGTCGTATCCGTCACCGGAAAAGGCTACCGGCGCGAACGACGTCGCCGTGTCCCCGCTGATCCGCGCGACTACCCCGGGGCGCTGAATTCCCGCTGCTCATAGGCGCCCTCGGTCGGCGTCTTATTCCGCCGGCGCGGACGCGCGCCCGCTCATCATGTTCACGGCGTCGCGGCGGCTCAGCGCGGCCAGGGGCGAGCTGCCGCCCGGGTTGGCGCTGCCGTAGGTCCAGGTCGGCCCGTCGGCGAGGTGGCTGAGCGCCTCCTCGGCGACGTCGGCCGGGTCGGCGGCCGGGCCGTAGGGCTCGCCTTTGGCGTCCATCACCCGGCGCAGGGACGGGGTGTCGGTCCGGCCGAGCACGAGGGCCAGGACGTCCACCCCGAGCGGCTGCCATTCCGCCCACAGGCCCTCCGCCAGGATCAGGTCGAAGGCCTTGGTGGCGCCGTAGGCGGCGAGCGTCGCCCCGCCGGCCCAGGCCGCGCCCGAGGTCACGAGGACCATGGCCCCGCGTCCCCTGGCCACCATCGGGCCGCCGAACCGGTAGGCCGCCTCGAGCACGCTGGCGCAGTTGCGGTTGACCAGGTCCAGGTGGGTGGCGAGGTCCTTGTCGAGGAAGGCGGTACTGAAGTCGTCGCCGCCCGCGTTGTACACGAACAGCCCGGCCTCCAGGCCGGAGGTCGCCGCCGCGAGCGTGGCCATCGCGTCCGGGGCGGCGAGGTCGAGCCCGACCGTGCGGACCTCGACGCCGTGCCGTTCCCGGATCTCGTCCGCGAACTTCTCGAGCACGGGAACCCGCCGGGCCACCAGCACGATGTTCAGGCCGCGCGCGGCCATCCCGTGGGCGAACGCGGCGCCGACTCCGTCCGATCCGCCGGCGACGATGCCCCACGGTCCGTACGTGCTGGTCAGGTCGGTGGCCATGCGGCGATTCCTCTCACGCTGGCGGGGCCGGCAGCTCTCGGTGCCGGGACGTAATTCGATCATGTTATAGGACGATGTCTCCTAGAAAAAGCGGACCGGCGGGCTGACGGCGCGGCCCCGGCGGCGACTACGATCGTTGCTATGGCAGAGTCCGGCCGCGGGCGTCCGCGTGACGCCGGCCTCAGTGAGCGCGCCCTCGAGGCGGCGCGCGAACTGCTCGTGGAGCGCGGCTTCGACGCGACGACGATCCAGTCGGTCGCGGCCCGCTCCGGCGTGCACGCCTCCGCCATCTACCGTCGCTGGCCGTCACGGATCGAGATGATCGAGGAGGCCACGTTCCCCGGGTTCAGCCCCCTAGCGGTCCAGCCGACCGGAGACCTCCGGCGTGACCTGCGCCGGTTCATCCGCGCCTACGTGGCCGCCTTCGGCGCGCCCGCCGCCCGCGCCGCCGCGGCCGGCCTGCTGGCGCATCACCAGGCGGCGGGCGTCCCGAGCCCGCCCGGCCTGTACCTGCGGGTGTCGGCCCGGCCCCAGTTCCAGGACATCCTGCGGGCCGCGCCGCCGGCCAGCGTCGACCCCGACGTGGACCCCGACGACGTCTTCGACATGCTGCTCGGCGCCGTGCTGACCCGTACCGTGGTCTACCCGGTCACGGCCCGGCACCGCCCCATCGAGCGCACCGTCGACATGATCCTGAGGCTGCTGCGGCCACCGGGCGGCGGCGAGGCCCCGGCGCGGAGCCTGGAGAGCACCGAAACCGCCGGCTAGCGCCGGGCGCTCGGGAGACAGGAAAAGCGCCCGCACCCCTCCACTTTCAATCTATAGCGCACCCCGGGGCTTGCGGCAAGCCCCCGGTCGTGGGGGAGAATCGGCCGCCGAGCCCAGAACACGCGACCCATGATCGGAGCTGCTGACGTGAGCCCGCTGACTACCAGCGCGTTTGACCTTCCTGACCGCCTCGCCGCCAAGGCCGACCCGGCGCTGATCGCCGGCGACGAGCGGCACTTCGCGGCCATCGCCGAGTGCCTCGACCAGTCGATCGCCGACCTGTCGGCCCGCCTCGACGCCGAGCTCAGGTCGCCCGGCGGGATCGGCCAGAAGGCGCTGGACCGGGACACGGAGGTCCACCGGCTGTCGGCCCGGCTGCGCACCCTGCGCCGCTTCGGCCTGGACCTGTGCCTCGGGCGCATGGTCAGCGCGGGCAGTGCCGCCGAGGACACCGCCGCCGAGGACACCGCCGCCGAGGTCACCGCCGCCGAGGTCACCGCCGCCGAGTACACCGACAGCGCGGAGAGCGGCAGCCAGGAAGAGACCCAGGAAGAGACCGTGTACGTCGGCCGCCTCGGCCTGGCCGACCAGGCTGGCCGCCGGCTGCTGCTCGACTGGCGCTCCCCGGCGGCCGAACCGTTCTTCGGCGCGACCCACGCCCGCCCGATGGGCCTGGCCAGCCGCCGCCGCTACCGCTGGACCCTCGGCCGGGTCCGCGACTACTGGGACGAGGTGTTCACCGCCGACGGCCTGGAAGGGCACGCCGCCCTCGATGACCAGTCCGCCTTCATCGCCAGCCTGGGCGGCAACCGCTCGGCCCGGATGCGCGACGTGCTCGGCACCATCGCGGCCGACCAGGACGCCATCATCCGCGCGAGCTCCCGCGGCGCCCTGGTCGTCGACGGCGGGCCTGGCACCGGGAAGACCGTCGTCGCCCTGCACCGCTGCGCCTACCTCCTGTACTCCGACCCGCGTCTTGGCCACCGCCACGGCGGCGTGCTGTTCATCGGCCCGCACCAGCCCTACCTGGCCTACGTCTCCGACGTGCTCCCCAGCCTGGGCGAGGAGGGCGTGCAGACCTGCACCCTGCGCGACCTGGTCCCCGAGGGAGCCGTGGCGGCGGTCGAGGCCGACCCCGAGGTGGCCCGGCTGAAGTCGTCCGCCGACCTGGTGAAGGCGATCGAGCCGGCCGTCCGGTTCTACGAGAACCCGCCCGACACGGCGATGACGGTCAAGACCCACTGGTCCGACATCCGGCTCACCGCCGACGACTGGGCCGAGGCGTTCGACGCCCCCGATCCCGGCACCCCGCACAACGAGGCCCGCGGCCAGATCTGGGACGAGCTGCTGACCATGCTGATCGACAAGCACGACGGCGACGCCCCGGCCGACCTGCTGCGCCGGTCGCTGGTGCAGAACCGCGAGCTGCGCACGGCCTTCAGCCGGGCCTGGCCGCTGCTCGAGCCGGCCGACGTCGTCTCGGACCTGTGGTCGGTGCCCGCCTACCTGCGCAAGTGCGCCCCGTGGCTCAGCGTCGACGAGGTCCGCCGGCTGCAGCGGCCGGACGCCCAGGCCTGGACGGTGTCCGACCTGCCGCTCCTTGACGCGGCCCGGCAGCGGCTCGGCGACCCCGAGTCCTCGCGGCGCAAGCGCCAGCAGGACGCCGAGGTCGCCGCCGCCCGCGAGCAGATGGACCGGGTCGTCGAGAACTTCATCGAGGCGGCCGACGACGAGTACGGCATGGGCCTGGTGACGATGCTGCGGGGCGAGGACTTCCAGGACGCCCTGATCGACGAGGCCGCGCTGACCCGCACCGACCCGGACCTGCTGGCCGGGCCGTTCGCGCACATCGTCGTGGACGAGGCCCAGGAGCTGACCGACGCGGAGTGGCAGATGCTGCTGCTCCGCTGCCCGTCCCGGAGCTTCACCATCGTCGGGGACCGCGCCCAGGCCCGGCACGGGTTCACCGAGTCGTGGCGTGAACGGCTGGAGCGGGTCGGGCTCGACCGGATCACGCTAGCCTCGCTGAGCATCAACTACCGGACGCCGGAAGAGGTCATGGCCGAGGCCGAGCCGGTCATCCGGGCCGTCCTTCCCGACGCCAACGTGCCCGCCGCCATCCGCAGCAGCGGCCTCCCCGTCGTCCACGGGCCCACCGCCGAACTCGCCGGCATCCTCGACGCGTGGCTCGCCGCGCACGCCGAGGGGGTCGCCTGCGTCATCGGCGACCCCGCGTTCCGTACGACGCCCCGCGTCCAGTCACTGACCCCGGAGCTGGCCAAGGGACTCGAGTTCGACCTGGTCATCCTCGTCGACCCGGAGACGTTCGGCACCGGGATCGAGGGAGCGGTCGACCGCTACGTCGCGATGACCCGGGCGACCCAGCAGCTCGTCATCCTCACGAGCGCCTAACGCACCGGCATCCACACCCGCATCGCGCCGTCGCCGCGGTTGTCCCACTGGAAGTAGGGGAGGGCGACAGCGGTGTCGGCCCCGTCGCCCGCTTCGACGGGGCCGGCACCGCTTGAGGTGTCCCCGGGCCGAAGGCGCAGCACGGGGACGTGCAGCAGGATCGTCTCGCCGATCCCGGGAAGCGTGGCCGGCGATTCCGTGACCGGGCCGCCGGCCTCGACCGCGAGGTCATCCACGGACGTCCCTTCCGGCTGGTCGGCCTGCTCGAAGCAGTACACGAGCGGTCCGCGCTCGAGCGCCGCGGACCCGCGGACCGCGTCCACCCGGCGGTCGGGGTAGGTCCACCGCGGCGTCAGGTCGAGGACCAGGCGGAGCCGGTCGCCGGGCCGCCACCGGCGGCGCAGCCGCAGGTAGCCGGCCGACGGCTCGGCCGGCCGCTCCGGCTCGTCGCCCAGCTGGAACCGGGCGCCCGGGCTCCAGGCGGGAACCCGGACGGCCAGCTCGCGTTCCTGCTCGGGGGAGCCGAGCACGGTGATGTCGACCTGCCCGGACCACGGGTACCCGGTGGTCACCTCGATCTCCAGGCCGGCGCCGGACAGCCGCGAGCCGGTGAACTGATGGAGGTACAGGGCGTCGTCCGCCGTGGTGGCCAGGTAATGGCCCAGCGAGGCGAGCAGGCGCATGATGTTCGGCGGGCAGCAAGCACACTTGAACCACTCGTGCCGCCGTCCCGGGTCGTCCTTCTCGAAGTGATCAGCGCGCCGCTGCAGCGGGTTCACGTAGAAGAACCGCCCGCCGTCGGCCGCGACCGAAGAACCGAAGCCGTTGTAGAGCACGCGCTCCATGTGGTCGGCGTAGCGGGCGTCGCCCGTCGCCAGCAGCAGCCGCCAGCTCCACTGGAAGCTGGCGATCGCCGCGCAGGTCTCGTTGTAGGCCCGGTCGGGGGGCAGCTCGAACCGGTCGCCGAAGCCCTCGTCGGAGTGCCGGGACCCGTTGCCGCCGGTGAGGTAGGTCTTCGCCGCGACCATGTCGGCCCAGCGGCGGACCGAGGACTCGAGCAGCTCGCGGTCGCCGGTTTCGGCGGCCACGTCGGCCACCCCGGCCTCCAGGTACAGCGCGCGCACCACGTGCCCGACCTCGGTCTCGGACGACCGGGCCGGCTGGTGGTCTTGCAGGTAGCGCCGTCCCATGCCGGAGTCCCCGGCCAGGCCGCGGCCGCGCTGGTCGACGAACTGGGCGGCCAGCGCGAGGTAGTCGCCGTCGCCGGTCTCCCGGTACAGCTCGGCCAGCGCGGTCTCGATGATCGGGTGCCCGTCGAGGGCCCGGGCCTGGCCGAGGAACTCGCGCACCAGGTGGTCGGCGAGCCGCGTCGCCACGGCCAGCAGCCGCTCGTCACCGGCCCCCCGCCGGAGCGCGATCGCGGCCTGGATCAGGTGCCCGGCGCAGTACATCTCGTGGCTGGACGACAGCCGCGAGTAGCGCGGCTCGCCGGTCACCTGGAAGTATGAGTCCAGGTAGCCGTCCGGCCGCTGCGCCCGCTCGAGCAGGCCGGTGACCTCGGCGGCGAACGCGCTGAACGCGCCGAGGTCGGGCTCGATGCCCTGGCCGAGCTGCCAGCCGATGGCTTCGAGGGTCTTGTAGATGTCGGAGTCCATGAAGACCGGCCCGCGGTAGCCGGCGATGCCGTCACCGATGGCGCTGCCGTCACCAGCGGCGCTGCCGTCACCCGTGGCAGTGCCGTCACCGGCGGCGATGCTGAGCCGCACGTTGTCCAGGTTCCCGGCGACCTCCAGCTGCCGCAGCGCGATCGGCATGCTCGCGGCCAGGTTGCGCCGCTGCCAGTCGTGCAGCAGCCCGTGGGTCAGCCGCGCGCCGCCGGCGGGCAGCTGCGCCAGGTCCGGGGAGCCGGACACGCCGACCGGCCCGGCCGAGACGGCGTCTTCCAGGCCGGCATCCCCCACGCCAGCATCATCGGTCAGTGAGCTCATGAGAGCGGCCCCCGGCGGATCACGCGGATCACGATGTACCTCCGGCACAAGAAGGAAAAGGGTTTCCTGCCCGGAAGGTTAACACCGCGCGCCGCCGTCCACCAGAAGCGATCCGGCCCGCTATCCGGCGCCGCCGGACGGGACGGCGGACGGGACGGCGGACGGGACGGCGGGCGGCCCGGCGACCCGGGCGCGGCTCGACTCGCGGACCACCAGGCTGCACGGCAGCTTTTCCACCCCCGGCGTGAACTGCCCGTTGATCGCGGCCAGCAGCCGCTCGGCGGCGGTCCGGCCGAGCTCCCGCAGGTTCATGTCCACCGTGGTCAGCGGCGGCCGGCAGGCGGTGGCCATGATTTCCCAGTTGTCGAAGCCGACGATGGCCACGTCGTCCGGCAGCCTGCGGCCCGCCTCGCGCAGCGTGTCGGCCGCGCCCCGGGCGATCTGGTCGTTCCCGCAGAAGACGGCGTCGGTATCGGGCACCGCGCGCAGCAGCGCGTCGACCGCCTGGCGGCCCCACTCCTCGCTCCACTCGCCGTAGAGCACGCTGCCGCCCGCCGGGGCCAGCCCGGCCTGGGCGAGCGCGGCCTCGGCCCCCTCGGCCCGCATACGGGACGCGGCGAACCGGGTCGGCCCGGTGACGTGCCCGATCCGCGTCCGGCCGGTGCTGAGCAGGTGGCTGACGGCGAGCATGCCGCCTTGTACGTCGTCGGGGATCAGCGACAGGTCGGCCTCGCTGGCGGACTGGGTCATCGCGTACACCACCGGCACCGGCAGCGCCTGGCCGATGGGGTCGCGCGGGTCCTGCCGGCGGCCGGTCACGATGATGCCGTCCACCCGGCGCTCCAGCAGGATGCGGATGTAGTGCTGCTCGCGGATCCGGTCGTCCCGGCTGTCGCACAGCAGCACCGAGACGCTGCCCGGGCCGAGCGCGTCCTCCGCGCCCTGCATGACCGGGATGCTGAACCGGCCGAAGCTGTCGGTCGTGATCAGCCCGACCGTGGCCGTGCGGCCGGTGAGCAGCCCCCGGGCCAGGGCGTTCGGCTGGTAGCCGAGCCGCTCGGCCGCCTCCCGGACCCGGCGGACGGTCTCCGGTGACAGGCTGCCCCGGCCGTTCATCGCCTTGGAGGCCGTGCCGGGCGACACCCCGGCCAGCCTGGCCACCTCGGTGATCGTCACCGGTCGCGGGCTGTCAGTGTTCGTGATGCTCCCCCAAAGACTCAGCGCTCGGATCCTCGGGGCTCACCTGGCCAGTTGGGAAACGTTTGCGTAACTTTGTTTCGCTGAGCTGGGGGAAGTGCCTCGATCATCGGAGCGTATCACCAGCTCCGTTGACTTAGCGACGGCGAGATGGTTAAGGTCCGGGGAGTTAGGAAAAGCTTTGCGTACTCGCCGAGGAGTTCCGCATGGGTGTCTTCAGCCAGCAGGGCACGGCACTCGAATGGCGCGGTGGGCACGAGACGGTCCGCATCGAGCCGTGGGGTGCCGACAGCCTCCGGGTCCGCGGCACCCTCTGGGCGCAGATCCGCGACGACCTGCCCGGCGCCCTCCTGCCGCCGGAAACGAAAGCGGCGCCAAGCACCGAGATCACCCCAGACCAGGCGCGCATAAGCAACGGCGGGCTGACCGCGGACATCACCGCCGGCGGCCGGATCCGGTTCACCCGCACCGGCGACGGCGCCGAGCTGCTGTCCGAGGTCGTGCCGCACTTCACCGGCCCGGCCCAGCGCCGGTACGCGCCCACCGGCAACGGCAGCGGGCTGCACCACATCGAGGTGCTGTTCAACGCGAAGGACGGCGAGCGCTGCTACGGCCTGGGCCAGCACCAGCACGGCAAGCTTGACCAGAAGGGCGCCGTGGTCGAGCTGATCCAGCGCAACACCGAGGTGTCCATTCCCTTCCTGCTGTCCAGCGCCGGCTACGGCTTCCTCTGGAACAACCCGGGCATCGGCCGGGTCGAGCTCGGCACCACCGCCACCCGCTGGGTGGCCGAGGCGTCCCGGCAGTGGGACTACTGGGTGACCGCGGCCGACGAGCCCGCCGGCATCGTCCGCCGGTACACCGAGGTGACCGGGCGCGCGCCGATGCTCCCGGAGTGGGCCTCGGGATTCTGGCAGTGCAAGCTCCGCTACCGGACTCAGGACGAGCTCCTGGACGTGGCCCGGGAGTTCCGGCGGCGCGGGCTGCCGCTGTCGGTCATCGTGGTCGACTACTTCCACTGGACCAGGCAGGGGGAGTGGCGGTTCGACCCGGACGAGTGGCCCGACCCCGGCGCGATGATCGCCGAGCTCGACCAGCTCGGGGTGAAGCTGATGGTGTCGATCTGGCCCACCGTCAACCCGGCCAGCGAGAACTACGCCGAGATGGACGACCTCGGCCTGCTCGTGGCGAGCGAGCGCGGCCCGGCCGTGCACCTCCCGATCTGGGACAAGGGCTCGGGCGGCCACCGGGCGATGATGAGCTTCTACGACCCGACCAACCCCCGGGCGCGGGAGTACGTCTGGTCCAAGGCCAGGGACGGCTACTACAAGTACGGAGCCCGGGTCTGGTGGCTGGACGCCTGCGAGCCCGAGCTGCGGCCGGAGAGCCCCGATAACCTGCGCTATCACCTCGGCGCGGGCCTCGAGGTCGGCAACCTCTACCCGCTGCTGAACGCGAGGGCGTTCTACGACGGCATGACCGCCGAAGGCGAAGACGAGGTGGTCTCGCTCTGCCGGTCCGCCTGGGCGGGCAGCCAGCGCTACGGCGCGGCGGTCTGGTCGGGGGACGTCGACTCGACCTTCGCCGACCTGCGGCGGCAGATCCCGGCCGGCCTCAACATCGGCCTGTCCGGGATCCCCTGGTGGACCACCGACATCGGCGGCTTCAAGGACGGCGACGTCCGTGACCCGGGGTTCCGCGAGCTGCTCGTCCGCTGGTTCCAGTTCGGGGTGTTCTGCCCGCTCACCCGGCTGCACGGCTTCCGGCTGCCCGGCACCATGTCCGGCGCCGGCCAGTCCGGGGCGCCGAACGAGCCGTGGTCCTTCGGCGACGAGGCCTACGAGATCCTCCGCCGCTGGCTGGCCCTCAGGGAACGGCTGCGGCCCTACGTCATGAGCACCATGCGCGCGGCGCACGCCGAGGGCCTGCCCCCGATGCGGCCGCTGTTCCTCAACGTCCCCGCCGACCCGGCCTGCTGGGAGATCGATGACCAGTTCTTCCTCGGCGACGACCTGCTGGTCGCCCCGGTGGTAACCGAAGGCGCGACCGAGCGCCGGGTATACCTGCCCGAGGGCGTGGCCTGGCGGGACGCCTGGACCGGGGAGCCGCTGCCAGGCGGCCAGTGGCTGACCGCCGCCGCCCCGCTTGACCGGATCCCGGTGTACGTCCGGGCCGGCGGCGCCCTCGAGCCCTTCGGCGGTGAGGGGTGAGCCAGACCTCCGCGCCGGCTCAGCAGGCAACGCCGTCCGGCACCAAGACGGCCCTGCCGCGGGCCGCCCGCCCCCGCCTGTACCGGGCGCTGCGCTGGGCGTTCCTGCTGCCCGCCCTCGCCTACCTGATCTTCGCCTTCGCGATCCCGATCATCTACAACCTGGTGCTGTCGTTCGAGCAGACCTCGCCCGCGACGATCTCCCACCTGACCGCGCCGTGGGCGGGCCTGTCCAACTACACGACCACGCTGAAGGACCCGACCGCGGACAGCGCGATCATCAGGACGTTCAGCTTCACCGTGCTGTCGCTGCTGTTCCAGTTCATCATCGGCTTCGCCCTGGCGCTGCTGTTCAACCTGCGGTTCCCGCTGCGCCGGTTCGCCCGCTCGCTGATCCTCGTCCCCTGGCTGCTGCCGCTGCTGGTCACCGGGACGATCTTCAAGTTCCTGTTCCAGCTCGAGGCGGGCGCGGTCAACCAGATCCTCAGCGACCTGCACCTGATCACCCAGCCGATCGGCTTCGAGCTCTCGCCCAGCTGGGCCTACGTGACCGTGCTGATCACCAATATCTGGATCGGGGTCCCGTTCTTCACCGTGCTGCTCTACAGCGCGCTTCAGGACGTGCCGCCCGACCTGCTCGACGCCGCCCGGATCGACGGGGCCGGCGCCTGGCGGCGGCTCACCAAGGTCACCCTGCCGATCATCCGCCCGGTGATCGAGGTGGTCTTCGTCCTCGGCTTCGTGTTCACGATCAAGGTCTTCGACGTGGTGATCGGGCTGACCAACGGCGGGCCGGCGAACTCCACCCAGCTGATCGCGACCTGGGCCTACAACCTGTCGTTCCAGGAGTTCGAGTACGGCGCGGGTGCGGCGATGAACACCGTGCTGCTGCTGATCGCCCTGGTCGCCGCGCCGCTCTACATCTGGCTGAACCGGCAGACTCTGCGAGGGGACTCACTATGACCGCCGTCACCCGCCGGCGGCTCATCGCCGGAGCCGCCAGCGTCGCCGCCCTGGCCGCGCTCGTCATCCTGCTGTTCCCGCTGTACGCGGTGGTCGTCGCCTCCTTCGAGACGAATTCCCAGCTGTTCGGCGCCTCCCACTACAGTTTCTGGCCCGCCACCTGGACGCTCAGCAACTACAGCGTGGTGCTGTCCCAGCAGGGCTCGCACGTGCTGAGCTCCCTGATCGTCGGGGCGGGCACCACGCTGCTGACGCTGGCGATCGCGGTGCCCGCGGCCCACGCGCTGGCCCGCTACCGGTTCCGGGTGACCGCGATCCTGGTCGGGTCGCTGCTGGTCGCGCAGATCCTGCCGTCGATCGTGATCGCGAACTCGCTGTTCCTCGTCTACCACCGGCTCCACCTGCTCAACAGCTACCCCGGGCTGATCCTCGCCGACGCCAGCTACGCGGTGCCGTTCGGCACCCTGGTGCTGCGGGCGTTCATGCTCGGCCTGCCCCGCGACGTCCTGGCCGCGGCCCGGGTGGACGGGGCGAGCGAGTGGCTGACCTTCACTCGCGTGGTGCTGCCGATGGCCCGGTCCGCGGTCATCACCGTCGCGCTGTTCGCGTTCCTCAACGGCTGGGGCGACTTCATCTTCGCCCTCACCCTGCTCAACGGAAACACCTTCGAGCCGGTCACCCTCTCCATCTACACCTACATCGGCGAGTTCTCGCAGAACTGGGGCGAGGCGATGGCGCTCGCGGTATTCGCCGTGCTGCCCGCGGCCATGCTGCTCATCGCCGCGCAACGGTACATAGCGGCCGGTCTCACCGTGGGCTCGGTCAAGGGATAAATCGGGTCCTTCCGACAGGAGAATAGTCATGCTCGCGACACGAAGACTGAGACTGAGATGGCGCACCCTGGCCGTGGCCGGCGCCGCCTCCCTGCTGGCGGTCACCGCCGCGGCCTGCTCGTCGGGCTCCGGCTCGCCCAGCGCCGCCGCCGGCGGCACCAGCACCGGGAGCGGCAGCAGCACCGCCAAGGTCACCATCACCGAGTTCGACTACTTCACCGGCGGCGCCAACGCCGCCATCAACTGGTACAACGCGCAGTTCGAGAAAGCCCACCCGAACGTCACCGTCAAGCGGACCTCGGTCCCGTACGCGGACCTGGTCACCAAGATCCTGCAGGACGCCAGCGCGGGCGACATGCCCAACCTGATGATGATCGACAACCCCAACGTGCCCGAGGTCGCCGCCACCGGCCAGCTGGTCCCGTTCGACAGCCTGCCCGGCTTCACCACCACCGGCTACACCCCGGGCGCGACCGCCGAGTGCACCTACCAGGGTAAGCACTACTGCTACCCGATCGGCACCAACACCATCGGGATCTTCTACAACAAGGCGATGTTCGCCGCCGCCCACCTGACCCCGCCCACCACCTGGGCCGAGCTCCAGGCCGACGCCGAGACGCTTACCACCTCGGCCCATAACGGGATCGCGTTCGACGCCACCAACGACGAGCAGTCCACCTGGCAGCTCGAGCCGTTCTTCTGGTCCAACGGCGCGTCGCTGTCCGACGTGAGCAGCCCCGCGTTCCAGCAGGCGCTGCAGCTCTGGGTCAACATGGTCAAGGACGGCTCGGCCTCCAAGTCGGTGCTCCAGTGGGGCCAGGACCCCGACCTCACCGAGCAGTTCCTGCACTCCAAGACGGCCATGATCGAGGACGGCCCGTGGATCTTCCCCGAGCTGAACGCGGCCGGCTGGAAGTACAACCAGACCTACGGCATCGTCCCGATCCCGACCCGGGTAGCCGGCGAGAAGCTCGTCGCCCCCCTCGGCGGCGAGACCATGGACATCGGCGCCGGCGGCTCGTCCGCGCAGCAGCAGGCGGCCTGGGAGTGGGTCGAGGGTATGCAGGTGCCCGCCACGATGGAGCACGTCACGTCGATGATGTACTACCTGCCGACCAAGCCGGCGGTCGTCGCCCAGTACCTCAAGGGCGGCCCCGAGTACACGGTGTTCGCCGACGAGATCGAGACCGCCCGGCCGCGCACCACCGAGTACGGCGCCAACTACCCGAAGGTGTCGGAGGCGATCTGGACCGCGATCCAGTCGGCCATCACCGGCACCGCCTCGACCAGCTCGGCCCTGCAGGCCGCGCAGGGCACCGTCGCCGGAGTCCAGCAGGTGAGCGGCAGCTAGTCGCGGTGACGCTCCGTGATGATTAATCGGCTTCGATGACGGTAGATGACTGGTTCACTCACGTCACAAGCATCGGGGAAGGCGGTTGTCACGATGGCGTTCACCGTACCGGGCATGAAGACCGACCACGCGGAGCAGGTCACCGGGCTGCTCCAGGACCGGCTCAACTCACTCAATGATCTCGCCCTGACACTCAAGCACGTCCACTGGAACGTGATCGGGCCGCACTTCATCGCGGTCCACACGATGCTGGATCCGCAGGTGGACGCGGTCCGGGCGATGGCCGACGAGACCGCCGAGCGCATCACGACGCTCGGCGGCTCGCCCAACGGAACCCCGGGTGCGCTGGTCGCGCAGCGGGACTGGACCGACTACTCACTCGGCCGGGCCGACGCCCTCGAGCACCTCGGTGCCCTGGACGTCGTCTACACCGGGATCATCGAGGCCCACCGCGCGGCGATCGACGCCACCGAGGAACTCGACCCGGTCACCCAGGACCTGCTCATCGGCCAGTCCGGCCAGCTCGAGCAGTTCCACTGGTTCGTCCGCGCCCACCTGGAGGCCTCCGACGGCTCGCTGAGCACCGGGAGCGCGCGGACCGAGAAGACCGCGGCCAAGCGGGCCAGCAAGCGGTAGGACGGAACCGGGCCCGTTACCGTCCCCGGCTGGCCTACTCGCCGGGCGGGCCTGACTGGCCGGGGACGGTGACCATGGGATCGCCGGTCACCGGCCAGCCGTCCAGCCAGATCAGCGGGCGGATCTGCAGCCAGGCGTCGCCCGCGTCGTAGGCGTCGTAGTAGTGGTAGACCAGCCAGGCCTGGCCGCTACCGGGGCTGAAGATGAACGGTGAGCCCGGGCCGATCATCCCGGCGTCGGTGCCCTGGACCTCCATGCCGCCGCCGTCGAGCATCGCGGTCCCGTAGGCGTCCTCGTAGGGGCCGGTGATGCTCGTGGAGCGGCCGACCTGGATGTGGTAGGTGCTGCTGATGCCCCGGCAGCAGGTGTCGACCGCCACGAACAGGTAGTAGTAGCCGTCGTGGTAGGTGATGCCCGCGCCCTCCTCCGGGTCGGGGGTCGCTTTTTCGGCCAGGGAGTAGATCTCCGGCGCGGCCGTGGCCGGCTTCCCGGTCGCCGCGTCCAGGCTGATCAGCTTGATGCCGCTCCAGTAGGAGCCGAAGACGAGCCACTTCGACCCGTTCGCGTCGGTGACCAGGGACGGGTCGATCGCGTTGTAGTCGTCGGTCGAGGTCGACTCGAAGACCAGGCCGTCATCGGTCCAGTGGTAGCTGGGGCTGGCGGGGTTGAGGGTCGGCGTGGTGGCCAGGCCGATCACCGAGTCGTTGGAGCCGAAGCTGGACCCGGCGTAGTACAGGTGCCACAGGCCGCCGAAGAAGGAGATGTCCGGTGCCCAGAGGTTGGGGATGGCCCCGACCGCGGTGGTGACCCAGGCCGGGATGGCGGGGAACACCGTGCCCGTGTAGGTCCAGCTCTTCAGGTCGCGTGACGTGCGGATCTGGATGTTGCCCTTGCCGATGACGCCGGCCGGGTCGCCGGTGGAGAACACGTAGTAGGTGCCGTCCTCCTTGGCCATCGTCGGGTCGTGGATGAAGGTGTACTGGCTGGCCGTGTCGGCCTTCGTGGCCGTCGCGGCGTGGGCGGCGGCCGGGCCGCCGGTGGTGGTGGCCGCGACCGCGGCGGCCGTGCCGCCGGCCACGAGCACGGCCGCGGCCAGCACCGCGAGGGCGAGGCGGGGACGGGACAGGCGCGGGTGCGGGATGCGGCGGCGAAGCGGGGGAAGCCGCATGGGATCCTCCTAACGTTGGTCAGCGGATAGCGATGCCGGTATCGGGGTCGAAGAAGTGCAGTCGCTCGGTATCGACGCGGAACGTGACCCGCCCCCCGGGGCGGACCCCGGCCCGGGGGTCGAGCCGGGCGGCGCCGTTGTGCGCGTACCCGGCCAGCAGGCCGGCCTCGGCCTCGCCCACGGTCGCGGCCAGGGTGCTCGCCCCGGCCGCGGGCGCGTCGATGGAGAAGAACACGTGCAGCTCGTCGCCGAGCACCTCGACGACCCGGACGTCGGCGGTCAGCGTCGCGCCGGCCTCGCCGAGCTCGAGGTCCTCGGGCCGTATCCCGGCCAGGACCTTCCGCCCGCGGTAGGGCGCGAGCACGGTCCCGGCCGTGCCCAGAGGCAGTCGCTGGGAGCCGAGAACCAGGTCATCGTCCGACACCGAGGCCTCGTAGACGTTCATTTCCGGTGAGCCGATGAACTCGGCGACGAACAGGTTGGCCGGGCGGCGGTACAGCTCGCGCGGCGGGGCGTACTGCTGGACCACGCCGTTGTGCAGCACCGCGACCCGGTCGCCCATCGTCATGGCCTCGACCTGGTCGTGGGTGACGTACAGGGTCGCGGTGCCGATCGACTGGTGGACCCGGAGGATCTCCGAGCGCATCTGCACCCGGAGCTTGGCGTCCAGGTTGGACAGCGGCTCGTCCATCAGGAACACCGACGGCTCGCGGACGATCGCCCGCCCCATCGCCACCCGCTGCCGCTGCCCGCCGCTGAGCTGGGCGGGCCTGCGGTTGAGCAGCCCGGCGATGCCGAGCGTGGCCGCCGTCGCCCGGACCCGGCGGTCGCGCTCGCCCTTGGGGATCTTCTTGTTGGTGAGGGCGAAGCCGATGTTCTCGGCCACGGTCAGGTGCGGGTAGAGGGCGTAATTCTGGAAGACCATGGCGATGTCGCGCTGCCGCGGCGAGACGCCGTTGATGACCTGGTCGCCGAACCTGATCGTGCCCGAGGTGATCGTCTCGAGGCCGGCGACCATGCGCAGGGCGGTGGTCTTGCCGCAGCCGGACGGGCCGACGAGCACGGCGAACTCGCCGTCGTTGACGTCGAGGCTGAGCCCGGCCAGGGCGGTGACCCCGGTAGAGAACACCTTGGTGAGGTTCTCGAGTGAGATAGCGGACATGTCGGCGGCCCCCGTCAGTTCGCCACGCTGCCGAGCAGCAGGCCACTGCGCCAGTACCGCGACAGGAGCGCGAACAGCGCGATCATCGGGATGATGGTCACCAGGCCGCCGAGCACGAGCAGCGGGTAGAGGTTGGCGTCGCCCGAGGTCGTGGCGTGCTGCGACCACAGGCCGAGCCCGACCGTCGCCGGGTACAGGTTGTTGTTGCTGAAGATGATCAGCGGCAGGATGTAGTTGTTCCAGGTGGCCACGACCGACAGCAGCAGCACGGTCATCAGCCCGGGGACCATGAGCGGCAGCGCGATCTTGAAGAAGATCCGCAGCTCGCCCGCGCCGTCGATGCGGGCGGCGTCGGTGAGCTCGCGCGGAATCGACAGCGTGACGTAGGTCCGCATCAGGTACAGCCCGATGGGGGAGACCATGGACGGCAGGATCATGCCCCAGATCGAGTTGATCAGGTGCACCTTCGCGTACACCAGGTAGAGCGGCACGGCCACCAGCGTGACCGGGACGAGCAGCCCGGCGATGACCGCGCCGAACAGCAGCTGCGAGCCGGTGAACCGGTACCGGGCGAAGCCGTAGCCGCCGAGGGCCGACAGCACCGTCGCCCCGCCGCCGCCGACGGCCGCGTAGAGGACCGTGTTGAGGAACCAGTTCGAGTAGGTGCCGTCACCGTCCACGTCGCGGAAGAGGTTCGCGAACGTGTGAAAGAACTCGAACGGCGAGGCGAACCAGAAGCCGAACGACTGGAAGATGTTCGCCTGGGTCTTGGTGGAGTTGATGATGACCCAGGCCAGCGGGATCAGGGTGAAGACGGCGAACAGCACGCAGCACGCGGTGAGCACGGTCACGGTCCCGCGCTTGAGCCCGTAGAGCTCCACCGGGATGACCGCGTCCCGTTCCGCCAGCCGCTCGAGGCGCCTGCTCTCGTTCACCCGAGCTCCCTTCGTCGGTTGCGGAACGCCAGCGAGGCGACCGAGATCGCGACGATGATGATGGCCAGGACCACCGCCATCGCCGCGCCGAGCTGGTATTCGCCGTTGGAGATGGACGTGCTGTAGATGTCGATGACCGGGGTCCAGGTGTCGGTGATCACGCCCGGCTGGTAGGTGTTCAGGATCGTCGGCTCCACGAACAGCTGCATGGCGCCGATCATGTTGATGAACACCAGCATGATCAGGGCGGGCCTGACCATCGGGAGCTTGATCCGGAGCACGATCTTCCACAGCGGGGTGTCGTCGAGGATGGCGGCCTCGACGACGTCGCGCGGCACCGACTTCAGCGCCGTGTACAAGATGATGCAGTTGTAGCCGGTCCACTCCCAGATCGCGATGATGATGATGGTCGGGAGCATGAGGGCCGACGACAGCCAGTTGAAGTTGTGGAAGCCGAGCGCGGTCATGAAGCGGTTGAACGGCCCGTACATCGGGTCGAACAGGAACCCCCACATGAGCGACGAGACCACGATCGGCACCGCGAACGGCACGAAGTAGATCGCCCGGAAGAACCGGCCCCCCTTGGCCACGCCCAGGTCGAAGATCGTGGCGAAGAAGGTGGCGATCGCGAGCATCACCGGGATCTGGATGGCGCCGAAGATGACGACCCGGATGACGCCGCCCCAGAAGGGCCCGGACTGCAGCACGCTCGCGTAGTTGGCGAAGCCGCTGAAGCTCGTCCCGCCGATGAGCTTGGTGGAGTAGAGGCTCTGGTCGATGGCGTAGGCGAGCGGCACGATCATGAACAGGGTGAAGATGATCATGAAGGGCGTCACGAAGACGAGCCCGCTGCGGCCGCGGCGCCGGGCGTAGGCCGACCGCCGCGGTGCGGACTTGCGCACCGCGGCGTTGGCCTGCCCGGTCTCGGCGACCGTCGTGTTACTGAGTGACATTGAAGCCCTGGGCCTTGGCGTAACTGACCTCCTGCTGCTGGAAGGCAGCGAACGCCTGGCTCAGCGTTTCCTTGCCGGTGATCACCGGGCCGAAGGTGGACGCGCCCTGGTTCAGCACCTGGGTCATGAACGGCGGCCAGGTGGTCAGCGGGATGCTCAGCGCGCCCGCCGAGAACACCTGGTTGGGGTGCGAGGATCCGGAGATCGGGTAGGTGAGCGAAGTGAACGACGAGGACTGCAGGGTCGGGAGGTAGGTCGGGAACAGCGACGACGGCGGGGTCTTGACGATGGCCCACGACTGGGCGTTGGCGGTGAGCCACTCGGAGAACTCGGCCGCCTGGGCCGGGTGCTTGGACTGGGAGAAGACCGGGTAGGTAGAGCCGCCCCAGTCGGCCCCGACGGTCGCGCCCGCGGTCCACTGCGGCAGCGGTGCCGCCCGCCACTGGCCCAGCGAGTGCTTCACGTTGGGGGCGAAGTAAGACGGCGCCCAGGCCGAGAAGAGCGCGGACCCGAGGACGCCGTTGTCCAGGTCGGTGTCCATCTCGGTGCTCGAGTCGCCGATCGCGTCGATCGCGTGCTCGCTGATCAGCGTCTGCCAGAACGCGGCGAACTTCTCCTGGGCCGCGCCGGTCCAGTCGATCGTGATGTTGGCGCCGCCGGTGTACTTGAACGGCCACGCGCCGTCCTGCGACATCAGGTCCATGAGCCACTGCGGGTCGTTGGCCGGGAAGTTGGCCAGGTAGGCCTTGGGGTTCTCGCTGTGCAGCTTGACCGCGTCGGTCGCGAACTGGGCCCACGTGGTCGGCGGGGTGATGTGGTACTTGGCCAGGGTCTGCTGGTCGTAGTAGAACCCCATCGGGCCGAAGTCGCTGGGCATCGCGTAGACCGCGCTGCCCTGGCTGACCTGGGACCAGGCCCAGGTCGCGAAGTCGCTCTTGTACTTGTTCGCCCCGTAGGGCACGAGGTTGACCAGGTAGTGCTGGAGCTCGTAGCCCGGCAGCACGTCGAACTCGAGCTCGGCGACGTCGGGCGCGCCGGTGCCGGCCTTGAGCGCGTTGTTCAGCGGCGTGTACTCGTCCTCGCCCGCGCCCGGGTCTTCCAGCGTGACGCAGATGCTCGGGTGGGTGGCGTTGAACTCCGTGACGGCCCGGCTCATGCCGGGCACCCAGGCCCAGAAGGTGAGGTGGGTGGCGCTCGACGAGCAGTTGGCGCCCGCGAGCACGGTCGGGCTGGCGCTCGCGCTGGCGCTCGCGCTGCCGCTGGCCGCGGCGCTCGCGCTGGTGCTCGCGGCCGCGGTCGCGCTGCTCGACGAGCTGCTTGAGCCGCCGCTGCTGCAGGCGGCGAGCAGGGTGATCGCCGCGACGCCGGCGATGCCGACGGCGGCCAGCCGGGCGGTGCCTGGCCGGTTCGTTCTTCTTATGGACGACATAACGGGGGGACTCCTTCGTTATCTTGTGTCGCTGTCTTCTTGCGGTGCATGGCCGACCCCCCGGCTTGCTCGCGGCCATTGGTGTCAGCGGCTGATGGCCGCCTCGATGAGAGTGAAGGACTGGGGCGGCAGGTGCAGGACGACGGTGCCGTCCTTAGGAGTCTCGGTTCCGTGTTCCATGTGAACGGTCTCAACGTCGCTCATGACGACGGGATCGCCGGGGCCGCCGGCGGTGATGGTCTTGATCTCGACGGTCCCCGCGAACGCGTGATCGCGAAGCACGATCTCGGCGGTATCGCCGTGGTCCGGGTCGCGGTTGACCAGCGTCAGCGCGACCCGGTCCTGGCTAGCGGACACGCTCGCGGCCGCGTCGACCGCGGTGAAGGGGCCGAGGTCGGCCACCTTGTACGGCCAGCGGCCGGGGGAGTCCGGCCATACCGGGTCGAGGTGCGAGCCGTAGACGTGCACGTCCACGGCCTCGTCCAGCGCGGCCTGGGCGTGCATCAGCACCGGGTAGTAGATGGGCTGCACGGCCGCGCCCTGCGGGGTGGCGACGATCGGGGCGATCGCGTTAACCATCTGGGCCAGGTTGGCCATCGTCACCCAGCCCGCGTTCCTGATGAAGACGTTCAGGTAGGTGCCGACGGCCAGGGCGTCGGTGAACGTGTACCGCTCGGCCAGGTCCACGGTCATCTTGCGGTACCAGACGTTCCACTCGTCGTAGGCGACCTTCGGCGGGTTGGCGATCTTGCGGCGGTAGGCGGTGTGCCGGATCTGGGCGATCGCCGACCTGATCGCCCGCTCGGCCTGATGCGGCTGCAGGACGTTGGTCCAGTAGTCCTCGCTGCCGGTGTAGAGGTGGATGGAGTGGTAGTCCACCAGGTCGGCCAGGCCCTCGATGACGATGCGGTCCCACTCGTTCCAGCCGGTCTTGCCGCAGCTGACGAGCTGGATGTCGTGGTCGAGGAACATCAGGCCGCGCGCCCACCGGGTGGCCTCGCGCACGTACTCGTCGGCCGACATGGCGCCGATCTGCCACTCGCCGTACATCTCGTTGCCCAGGCCCCAGAGCTTTACCCGGTAGGGCTCGGCCCGGCCGTACTCGCGCCGCTTGTTGGCCCAGTAGGTGTCGCGCTCGCCGTTGCAGTACTCGACCCAGCCGAGTGCCTCTTCTAGGGTGCCGGTGCCCATGTTCAGGCAGATGTAAGGCTCGGTGCCGAGTTCGGCGCAGTAGGCGAGGAACTCGTCGGTACCGAACCGGTTGGATTCGGTCCCGCCCCAGGCCAGCTCGGGGCGCGGCGGGCGCTGGTCTTTCGGGCCGATCCCGTCCTGCCAGTGGTAGTTGCTGACGAAGTTGCCGCCCGGCCAGCGCAGCACCCCCATCCGCAGGTCGCGCAGCAGGCTCAGCACGTCCTTGCGGAAGCCGCGGTCGTCGCTCAGCGGCGACCCCTCCTCGTAGAGGCCGCCGTAGATGCAGTGGCCGAGGTGCTCGACAAAGCCGCCGAAGACGTTGCGGTCGATCTGGCCGAGAACGCGGCCGGGATCGATGGCGATTCGGGTCACTCACCTGTCCTTTCCGGTGGGCGCCGTGCAGCGGGCGCGGTTCTGGGTTGCGCGGTTCTCGATGGCGCGGTTCTGGATGGCGCGGTCCGGGGGAGAGCGGTTCGCGGGGGCGCGGTGGAGGCGCGGATGATCAGCTCGAACGGGAGCAGCGGCGGCCGCTCGGGTACCGGCTCGCCGGCGATCGAGCGCAGCAGCAGCGCGACCGCCTCGCGGCCGGTCTCGGCCAGCGGCAGCCGGATCGTGGTCAGCGGCGGCGTCATGTACTCGGCGAACGGGATGTCATCGCAGCTGACCACGGACACGTCCCAGGGCACCCGGCGGCCCGCCAGGAACAGGGCCGACAGCACGCCGAGCGCCATGGTGTCGCTGTGCACGAAGATCGCGGTGAGGTTAGGCGAACGTTCGAGCAGCAGCCGGGTCGCGGCCGCGCCGCCCTTCGGCGTCCAGTCGCCCTCGGCGACGAGATCTTCCGGGGTCTCCAGGCCCGCCTCGCGGAGCGCGTCCTCGTACCCGTGCAGCCGGCTGCGGGTGACCCGCCGCCGGAACGGCCCGGTGACGGTGCCGATCGCGGTGTGGCCGAGTTCGAGCAGGTGACCGGTGGCCAGGCGGCCGGTATCGCGGTGGTTGGACCCCACGAGCGGCACCCCGCCGCCCGGCACCGCCTGCAGCGACACCGAGGGCACGTACTTGCGCAGCAGCTCGGCGACCTTGGTGTCCTCCTCGATCTCCGGCGCGGCGGCGATGATGCCGTCCACCCGCCGCTCGATCAGGGTCCGCACGATGTCGGCGCCGTCGGCCCCGCCGACCGCCAGGTGCCCGACCAGCACCGAGTGGCCGTGCCTGCGGGCCTCCTGCTCGGCGGCCACGCTGGCCTGGGCGATCGCGATGTCGGTGGCGTCGCTGGCCACCAGGCCGATCGTCGCGGTCGTGCGCTGGACGAGCGAGCGGGCGATCGTGTTCGGCCGGTAGCCCAGGCTCTCGGCGGCGGCGAGGATGCGCTCCGCCGTTTCCGCGGAAACGCGCACGTCACTGCCGTTGAGTACCTTGCTGGCCGTCTGGAAGCTGACGCCGGCCCGCGCCGCC
>Ga0302314_10005335_pt1 | contig 23446 bp, 8 predicted proteins | sample III_Palsa_N2_3_FD_200533 | JGI IMG/M metagenome (GOLD analysis project Ga0302314, IMG submission 200533) | Peat permafrost microbial communities from Stordalen Mire near Abisko, Sweden - III_Palsa_N2_3 | ecosystem: Environmental > Terrestrial > Soil > Palsa > Peat permafrost | place: Sweden... | reverse complement strand
TCCAGCCCAGCTGCTCCGCGATGAAAGTTCATTACTTTTCAATCAACACATCATCAATACGTCAAATGATGATCGTAAGTGCGATGCTGCAGCTGGCGAAAAACCGGATCGTTGACCTGACTCAGGTCGTATTCCAGCAAATGGCCCGGATGGCGCACCATCGCAAGTTGTGATTGGAAGAAGAAACTCTGCCCCATCAGCTGCTTCCGGGTCTCCCAGGGTGTTTCGCCAAACGCATCGTTATACATTTGCAACGTCTGTGTAATTTTTTCCATCCCCTGCTGCATGAGGGCTGGGGTTTCATCGCTCCACGTTTTGGCGAGAACCAGTTCGGCCCCCTTTTCACAATGCTCGTGAATTAATTGCGAGGTACGCAAAAAGAGATCGGGTGCCACGCCGATGGATCGCTTGTACTGCAGGTACCGTTCGGTCGCCTCGGCAAAAAGTACTTCCCCGCGGTCATCGACAATGGCGATCGCCGAGTCGTGGAATGAATTGGCTAGCCCGATATAGTTACGCTTCACGTTTTTTATACCCTGTTGTGCTTATTACCCACCGGCAAACGGGATGGCGGGTCACCGACATAGCGAAACGTGCGCGAAATCGTGGCGCGCACTTAAAACAATGCAACGATTTACCCGGCAACGACGGGCCATAACCTTACGCAAAGCCTTTGAGGCGACGATATATGTTTCACGTGACAGGCTTCACAGAATGCACGCGCATATATATAAAAGATGCACTCGCTTTAGCATGCCCGCTGGACATCCCCACAATCGATGAAACCACCCTCTTCTCCTTGAGGCGTCGGCCTTGATCCACTTCGCATTTTCGCCATCTGCTTCGTGCAGCAAGAGATTAAACGGATAAGTTTGATAGTAACGAGATATATGTAAAGATGATCCGCGTGTCAAGGAGTCGGCTGGCCGACAGCCGTTTACGTCGCACTGCTTGTTATCCCGTATCGCTTACGACTGAGGCTTGCGCATGGCTTCGCCAATGCGTTGCAGCGTAGCAGAATATTCTTTCATCCTATTGTTTCCGCTCGATCAACAAGAGGTGTCACTATGCGATTGATCGCAGTTGCCGCAACGCTTGCCCTCCTCACCTGTGCGACGCCAGTGATGTCCTCTGGCTGGTTCAATTATCAAAAGAACACCAAGGATTTGCTCGACTGGCACGAGTCGAACCACAAGTTGTCATTGCGTTCCGGCAAGAGCGACGGCATCCAGGTCACGCAGACCACACCCACGTCCCTCTGGGGTTTGCGTGAGGGCGACACGATTCTGGCCATCGACAATCAGCGCGTCGACCATGTCGATGACATGCTTAAACTCCTGCTCGCCAAGAAACCTGCCATCGTGACGATGCACGTGCGCAATCAGCAGAGCGAACGCTCGATTCAGGTCGCCTCGACGGATTACATGCAGATCGTGTTGCCGTCGTCCCCGCAGTAAGGGCGCACTCGAAAGCCCGGCCAGAAAGGATATCTGCGCCCAACCAGGCGCCAGGGGAGTATTCGGTGAATTCGTGGATCAACGTGGATGATTATCGGACCGCCGCGAAGCGACGCCTTCCGCGCAGGGTTTTCGACTATCTGGAAGGTGGCGCGGAGGACGAACGTGGTCTACGCCACAATCGCGAGGCCTTCGCCAACCTGCGTTTCAGGCCCAAGCGACTGCGTGACGTTAGCACTCGCGATATGTCGCGGGTGCTGTTCCACCGGAAATGGCCACTGCCGCTGGTCATCGCACCCACAGGGCTAAACGATCTTTTCTGGCCACAGGGTGATCTCGCACTCGCTCGATCCGCTGCACGGCACGGCTTGCCTTTTGTACTTTCGACCGCCGCAAGCGCGAGTATCGAAGACATTGCCCGCCAAGTGGACGGCGAGCTCTGGTTTCAGCTCTATGTAGTTCATCGGCGTCTGGCCGAGCAACTGGTGCACCGCGCCCTTGCCGCTGGTTACACCACGCTCGTGCTAACCGTCGATGTGGTGCGAAACGGCATTCGCGAACGCGATCTGCGTAATCGTTTCGCCCTGCCATTGCGCGTTACACCCGGCATGCTTTGGGAGGGACTGACCCATCCTCGCTGGAGCGCATCGCTGCTGCGCCAGGGTTTGCCGCGACTGGCAAACTTCGCCGATATCGATTCGCATGATGTCGAAATGCAAGCGGCGCTGTTGAGCCGCAGTATGGATGCAACGTTTGATTGGGACGGACTGGCCTGGCTTCGTGACCTTTGGCCGCACCGTCTGCTGGTGAAAGGCATACTCACTGCCGAAGACGCGACGCGTTGCGTCTTGTTTGGTGCCGATGGGGTTGTGCTGTCCAATCACGGAGGTCGTCAGCTGGCTGATTGCATCGCCCCGATCGAGGCGCTTGCTGACGTGCGCGCCGCGACGCGTGCACCGATTTTGATCGATAGCGGGTTTCGCCGCGGCTCGGATATTGCCAAAGCCATCGCGCTTGGCGCCGATCTTGTGATGCTTGGCCGGGCGACTTTATACGGCCTGGCGGCTCATGGAGAGCGCGGTGTCGATGAAGTTATTGATGTATTGCGCACCCAACTGGATGCGACGCTGGTGCAACTGGGCTGTTCATCGCTTGATCAACTAAGCAGCGATTACCTGCATATTCCGGCCGCTCGCGCACGCCACACCACGGAAACCGCGGCATGACGAATTCCCCGCCAGCACGGTTGTCAGCCGACCGCAACTTCACACTGCTGCTTAGTGGCAGCACTGCCTCGATGTTCGGCGATCAGTTCACCTTGATGGCGTTGCCTTTGCTGGTGCTGAGACTGACTGCAAATGCCGGTGCGCTGGGCATGGTGCTAGCGACAATGGCCTTGCCACGCGCACTATTAATCCTCCTCGGGGGCGCCGTTGTTGACCGCTGGTCGCCGCGACGTGTTCTGCTTTGTTCGCGTGCCATCAATGCGTTGTGCGTGGTGGTGCTGGCAGTGCTCACGCTCGGTGGCGGCATCACGCTCCCGCACATCTATGCCATTGCATTGGGTATCGGTATTTCCACCGCTTTTGCCTATCCGGCCGGGTCGGCCATCCTGCCTCAGCTTATCAGCGCCGTGCATTTGCCAAAAGCAAACTCGCTGGCGATGACGGCAAGACAGTTGAGTCTGTTTGTCGGCCCCATGCTGGCCGCGCTGGTGGTTGGCGGTACCGTGCCAGCGAGTACGCACTCTGCCGGTTCGAATGTACACGGACTCGGAGTGGCCTTTGCCATTGATGCGGCCAGTTTCCTTCTATCCCTCGTCTCGCTCGTGCTTATTCGGGTACCGGCATATGCGCCGACGATCGCGCCCGCCCGCTCCATGCTTGCAAGTGTTGCAGAAGGCATTCGCGCCCTCTGGCATGACACGCCGCTACGTAGCTTTACCATCTATAGCACGCTTGTCATGCTTCTGGTCGCAGGGCCGGTGCAGGTGGGACTGCCGTTGCTCGCTACCACGTGCCTTGATCTCGGTGACGCGTCGCTCGGCATACTCATGGCAGCGAATGGTGCCGGCATGCTGGCGGGAGGCTTGTGCACCTCGATGATCTTGCGCCGTGCGAATGATCGCCTTGGCGCCATCATCATTGCCCTCGATATCATGCTTGGTCTAGCCGTCGTGCTGCTGGCGTTCGTACGCAGCACAGCGTGGGCGTCTGCTCTGCTCGCCATCGCGGGCGCACTGGGTGGTATCGGACAAATTGGTGTTGTAACGTGGATTCAACGCCGCGTAGTCCCAGAGATGATGGGGCGCGCCATGAGCGTCATCATGGTGCTTGGCATGAGCGTCGCGCCCGTATCGGCGATGTGTGCCGGCTTACTGCTGAGCGTCATGGATCTTCATACCCTCTTCGTGGCCACAGGCGTAGTTCTTTCCCTGTCTGCCGCGCTTGGTCTTGCGTATCCCCCATTACGCAATATTGGAGCGGATGCACGCGAATCGCTGCAAGCCGCCTGAGTCGATCAACCTGGATCGTGACAGTGGTACGGATTGATGCGCCGCGCCTCTATTCGCGCCTCGAACTTCAACGACGACGATCACGTTATTGGCTATTGCGTGTGCAGATGACACGCGTCGTCGCTCTCTTCGTCGTTACCACTCTCTACACGTAAGCGCCCATATTTCCGAAAATTCGTTGCACAAAACGGAAAACCCAATGCGCAACACGCATCACTATTTCTCTCGAAACAAATCTTGCTATAGACAATTCACTTTGCTAACCTCGATCGATAAATGAGTCTTCACAAGACATCACATTGCAATGTTATTCATTCATTGTTGATACGACTCTTTTGCCAAGATCGGCAATCAATAAGAGGTAGTCATGGATCAAGACGTAGTCGTTTCCGGCGAATCTCCGCTTTCAAACAAGCCCTCTGAATCCACTGGCTTTCCTTCTGAAGCACCCTTCAGGCGTATCGATCACATTGCTCTCGCGGTGCGCGATCTCGAAGAGGCGGTGCATCTTTTCGGCAATGTTCTTGGCTTTGAATTAAAGGGACGCCGACAAATCCGCGGTGCACGCACTGGCATGATCTCTGCCGAGATGGAAGTCAACGGCATGCGATTCGTGCTTTGCCAAGGTACAGAGCCTCAATCGCAGGTGTCCCAGCTGATCGAAAATTTTGGTGTAGGCGTGGCGCACGTAGCACTTGAAGTCGAAGACGTGGAGCAGACGGTCGAGATGCTGCGCGATCGCGGCATGGGTTTCGATACCAATGTCATACGTGGCTCTGGTCTTACGCAGTCGTTTACGACGCGTTGCCACAACACCGGCATGAGTTTCGAACTCATTCATCGCGAAGGCGAAGAAGGCTTTCTCGACAGCAACGTGCAAGCGTTGTTTGACCAGCTGGAACAAGGCAACAAGTACTGACGTCTGAAATAAATGCCGCTGGGCCACTGGGGAGTTGCACCGAGCTGCCGTGATTGTGTAATGGAGAATTTTGGGGCTGGAGGGAGGAGAAATGGCAGTTCGAGGGAATAACTCTGTCATGAATTTTTTGAATGAAGTTGCGGAGGATTATCCGGCTGCGATTTCATTGGCGGCAGGCCGTCCGGGGAACACGTTATTCGACGAGATCGATGCGGAATCCCTGAGTCGTTGGCTCGCCACATTTTGCGGCGCCGCGCCTCTATCGAGCCTGTTGCAATATGGCCGTACTGCTGGTCTTATTCATGAGCTCATCGCATGCCAGATCGCCAATGACGATGGCGTACCTGCTCGTGCCGATCGCATAGTCGTTACGGCGGGATGTCAGGAAGCGCTTGCATTGTGTCTGCCGGAGTTATGTCCCGAAGCCAGTGACGTATTGCTGGTACGTAACCCTTGCTACATCGGTATCACCGGCGCTGCCGCGGGTGCTTCTGTCGCACTGCAGCCGCTGGATGGCAACATCCCTGGCCTCGATGCACAGATTGAATCGGCTATTGCGCAATTGGCCGCAAGTGAACGCCGCGCGCGCGCTATCTATCTTGTACCGGACTTCGACAACCCCACCGGCGAGGTTATATCGCTGGAGCAACGTCACGCGATTCTTGCGGTGTGCGCCCGCCACCACATCGTTGTGCTTGAGGACAACCCTTATGGGATGTTCCGCTATGAAGGCACGCCGATTCCACCGATGGCGGCGCTCGACGACACCGGTTGCGTCATCTACTTCTCTACCTATTCGAAGACGATTGCTCCCACAGTGCGCGTCGGTGCCGCAACGCTGCCGGAACACCTGTTCGGCGACCGTGGTGCCTCCGTCGCACTGTACAAAGCAATAGTAGAGCGAAAGAGTTTTGTCACCGTCAATACCAGTCAACTATGCCAGGCCATGGTGGGCGGGTTGTTGATCGAGCGCCATAGCAGTTTGCGCAGCTGGTTGAGTCCAACCCTGGAGATATATCGACGCAACCGTGACGTCATGCTAATGCAACTCGCCGAGAGTTTTCCTGTTGGCGGGATGCCAGTTCACTGGAACCAGCCTGAAGGTGGATTTTTTCTTTGCGTCGATGTGCCGATGCGCTTTGACGGCGATGCCGTCACCGAATGCGCTACCCGTGATGGCGTGATCGTATTGCCGATGTCTTTCTTCGCCTTCGACGCGTCGCAGGATCATCGCATCCGTCTCGCGTTCAGCGCGGTTGAACCTGATCGCATCCGTGCCGGTGTTCATGGATTGTCCCGGTTCGTGGCACGCCATGTCGGAGCAAACGCTCGCCGCGAACGCTCTTTGGCGTTCTGATAACAGGGCGATGCGGTGAATGCTTCCGTGTCGCTCCTTTGCAAACTATCGATCGCGCAGACCCGGCATGGGCATGCAGGCAAAGCGCGACGTACCTGACCAAGCGAGGGATGGCATGAAGCAGAGTCACATCGAACGTTATTTGACGCAAGGCATCCAGACATTGCGCCGCGACGATCCAGAACTGTTCGAGATTCTCGAACACGAGCATCAGCGGCAATCGGAATCGCTGTCTCTTATCGCTTCCAGTGGCGGGACCGATTCGTCGGTGTTGGCAACGGTCGGTAGCACCATTGTCAACGTTACCGCCGAAGGTTATCCGGGCAAGCGCTATCACGCAGGGTGCCGTTTTGTCGACATGGCCGAACAGCTGGCCATTGATCGCGCGAAGAAAGTATTCGGCGCGCGCTATGTTAACGTGCAACCGCATTGTGCAAGTTTCGCCAATCACACGGTGATGCAGTCCCTTCTCTCCCCAGGCGATACGATTCTTGGTATGTCACTGGATCAGGGAGGCCATCTGACGCATGGTTCCCCGGCTAATCTCAGCGGCAAACTCTATAAAGCCATCGGTTACGGTCTGGATTCGAAAGGATTCATCGATTACGGCCAATTGCGTGAACTGGCCATCGAACATCGCCCACGCGTGATCATTTGTGGCACCACCTCCTACACCCGCGTCATCGACTTCGATCGCATCCGGGCCGCGGCAGACGAAGTGGGTGCCTACGTACTCGCGGACATCACGCATATTGCGGGTCTGGTTGCAGCGGGTGTCCACCCGACTCCTATTGATGCAGCCCACTTCACAACTACCTGTACGTTCAAGCAGCTCTATGGCCCGCGTGGTGCGCTGATAATGATGGGCCGCGATGCCAATACCATCGGGCCAGATGGAACACGCACCTTGTCTCAAGGCATCCAGAGCGCAGTCTTTCCGCTCATGCAGGGATCTCCGGAGGTGCACACCATTGCGGCGAAAGCGCGTGCGATGGGGCGTCTGCTGGAACCGGGTTTTCGCGACCTGGCGCACCGCATTCACGCCAATGCTGCAACGCTTGCCGATGCGTTACAAACGCGCGGCTACGAAGTCATTAGCGGTGGTACCGACAACCACATCGTTCTGTTCCGTGTACCGCTGAGCCTGAATGGCGACTTGGCGACACGCGCACTGGAGCACTGCGGAATTTTGGTGAACAAGAACAAAGTTCCTGGTGACTATCGCGGCGCGACCACCGCAAGCGGGCTTCGCCTGGGCAGCAACACCGTGTCTTTGCGAGGAATGGGCAAAAAGCAGATGCACGAGGCCATCGAACTGATCGATATCGTATTGCGCAACATGCATGCCACCGGCGACAGCTTTGAGCTCGACGAAAACCTGCGCGCCCAAGTGAGCGGCGACGTACGCGGGCTGTGCCGCGCGTACCCGATGCCATATGACGCGGCGACGCCGATACCTATCGAGCCGATCGCGGCAAACGAGGAGCCCGCGGTCGCGCTCGCGCCCTGACCGTCTATCTGTGTAAGCCCGCCGCGCCGAACGTCAATCAGAAGGACAGCACCTTGCACGAATCCGTCCCATCCCCCAAGCAACCCACCATTCCATGGGTGGCGGAAGAAGACTTCTGGCGCGATTACCTCGCGGGCATCGTTGCTGCAACTCGGGTTGGTATGGATCGCGAGGGCTCATACTTGCTGGACGAGCGTGCCGAGGTGCGCATGCGGCTGAATGTTGGCGGTCTGGATGGCGAAGTGTCGCTGGTTACTTATGCCTGCGCCGCGTGGGCACGCCTACTGGCGACGTACAGCGGCGAGAGCGATGTCGTCTTCGGCATCGTCGGCGCTCGTCCGTTGCGCGTTCGCGTCGATCCCGCGTTGCAGGTCAAGACATTACTGAAAGCGGTAGCGACGGATATCGCCAGCCTGTCGGCGCGGCGAGCCACACCGCTCGCACGCCTTTGTGAACTGGCCAACCTTGCACCCGGCGCTGCATTGTTCGATACGGCGCTTTACATAGGTGCGGAACGCGATGAGCCGCGGGATGAACGGCAGCCATCGATGGTCGTATCGATCGTTGGCGAAACCATTGCCGAACTCGTGCTGCACTACCCGGCCAACGCCATGGGCGCGACTGCGGCAGCGGAAATGCTCGACCAGTTCCACATGCTTCTCGAGGCGCTGCCACGCCACGCCGAAAGCACGCTGCATGCGGTGCCAACGGTAGCTGGCCGTTACGCCACACGTGCCCTGCATGAGTGGAACGCCACCTTTGAACCTTACGACGACCAGCAGACCTTGCACGGGATAGTGGAGCGGCAAGCGGCGACGCATCCAGATCGGTTGGCGGTCGCTGCCGACGATGGCGAATGGAGCTACGGCGAGCTAGATCGCCGCGCCAATCAGCTTGCGCACCATCTCGTCACGCTTGGCGTGAATCCGGGAGACCAGGTCGGACTGTGCACAGAAAAATCCGCCGCCACGGTGGCTGGCATATTGGGCATCATGAAAGCAGGCGCTGCCTATGTGCCCATCGATCCAGGCTACCCATCGAGCCGTATCGAATATATGGCCAACGATGCGCAGCTGCGCGTGTTGCTAACCTGGGGCCAGGGCGCGCAAGCCACCGCCAAATTGACGCTTCCCCGTGTAGCACTCGATGATGACTGGGCCATCATCGACAAGCATCCCGCCGAAGCGCTGACCATAAAGGTACCGGCAGATGTTTTCGCTTATGCGATCTATACGTCCGGCTCCACCGGCCAGCCGAAATGCGTCCTGCTCAATCACCGTGGCCGCGTCAATAATATCGAGGACTACTGTCGTCGCCTCGAGCTCAGCGCGATCGATCGCGTACTATGCGTCTCGTCGCTGAGTTTCGACATCTCCGTCTGCAATATCTTTTGCATGTTCCGTGCGGGTGGATGTGTAGTTTTTCCATCGCGCGATCGCCAGAAGGATCCGGACCACTGGCTCGATCTGATGCAGGATCGATCGGTGACTTTCTGGCACTCGGCACCGGCGCTCATGGATGCCCTGCTGGAGGCGGCGAGTGAGCGCCACTACGATCGCAATAGTTTGCGTGTTGCGCTACTGGGCGGCGACTGGATTCCGCTGTCGCAACCGGACCGTGCGCGCGCGGCTTTTCCGCGGTTGCGCTTCGTCACAGCGGGCGGCGCTACTGAATTGTCCATTGATTCGACGTTCTATCCGGTCGACACCGTCGATCCGGCGTGGCGCAGCATTCCTTACGGTCGCCCACTGGCGAACCAAAGTGCCTTGATCCTCGACAAAAATATAGCCCTCGTGCCGCCTGGCGTGCCGGGCGAACTGCATCTGGGTGGAGCCGGGATGGGGGCAGGCTACATGAACCGCCCCAGCCTGACCGCGGAAAAATTCATACCGCATCCATGGCCTGTCACGCCGGGCGAGCGCTTGTATCGCACCGGCGATCTCGCACGCTACACGCCGGACGGCACTATCGAACTGCTTGGGCGCATGGACTTCCAGGTCAAGATCCGTGGTGTGAGGATCGAATTGGGTGAACTGGAATGCGTGCTGGCAGAGCATCCGTCGGTGGCGGCATGTCTTGCCAACGCGCCACACGATGCAGCTGGCGACCGGCGACTGACTGCGTATGTGGTTCCCACGCCCGACGCCGATGATGGTTTGCATGCGGCCTTGCGAGCATGGCTTGGCAGCCGACTTCCCGCGCATCTGATACCTGAAGCGTTTGTAACGCTAGAACGTCTTCCGCTCACACCGAATGGCAAGGTAGACCGTCGCAACCTGCCCGTGCCCGACCAAGATGCCTACGCCGCGAGGGCCTACGAGCCGCCGCGAGGCGATGGCGAACAGACATTGGCCGTGCTTTGGCAGCAACTGCTCGGCGTCGAACGCGTGGGACGGCACGATCAATTTCTTGATCGCGGCGGTCATTCGTTGCAGCTTGTCCGCCTACGCACACGCATCCGCCGCGTGTTTGGCGTCGAAGTCACACAGGGCGCACTCGCCAGCGCGCACTCACTTGCCGACATGGCTGCGCTCATCGTCAGCGCGGAGTCGCTGCTGGCCGGCAGCGCACCTAAGCCGAGACCCGCGGGCGTGCCCGCACCGCTATCGTTTGCGCAGAAGCGTCTATGGTTCATCGCAAAGATGGACGACCTCGGCGCGGCTTATCACATGCCCGCCGCATGGAGTTTGCATGGCACGCTCGACGAAACCGCGCTGCGCGGAGCACTGAATGGCGTTCTCGACCGACACGAGGGTCTGCGTAGCCGTTTCATAACCGTCGATGGCGAACCGGTGCTGCGCATCGATCCGATCGGAACACCGATGCCGCTATCGTTCCACGATCTGCAAGGCCGGTCCAGCGCGGCGCAGATGCTTGACCGCATTCTGGCGAACGAGGTCCAGACCCCATTCGACCTCGCTACAGATACGCTCGTGCGTGCCAGCCTGATCCGCATGGATGCACAAGAGCACGTGCTTTTACTCGTCCAGCACCACATCGTGTCTGACGGCTGGTCGTACGCGCCGCTGCTGCGCGATATCGGCGAGCTTTACGACGCATTGGTGAAAGGCGGTACCGCTTCCCTGCCGCCCTTGCCGTTGCAATACGCCGACTATGCCGCATGGCACGGCACATGGCTTGGCGGCGAGCGCGAACGTGTACAGTCGGACTACTGGCGGCGTGCACTTGCCGATGCACCGGCGGGCATCGCGCTGCCGACCGATCGCGAACCGGCCGCACAGCAATCGCCGCATGGTCGCGCACATCCCGTGCATATCGATGCCGAGCTCACGCGCCGCCTTCGCCGCGTGGCCCAGCGCCACGGCGCCACGCTTTTCGCTGTTGTCCTCGCGGGTTGGTCTGTGGTGCTGTCGCGTCTGTCGGGACAACACGACCTGGTGATCGGCGGTGTCACCGCCAACCGCGGGCAGGTTGAAACCGAATCGCTCATCGGCTTCTTCGTCAATGCGCTGGCGTTACGTGTCGATCTTTCGGGCGATCCGAGCGTGACCGAACTGCTCGAGCGCGTTCGCCGCACCGTGCTTGACGCACAGGATCATGAGGACCTTCCGTTTGAGCGGGTTGTCGAGCTGTCTCAGGTCGAGCGCCTGCCGGGACGCACGCCACTGTTCCAGACCATGCTCGCGTGGCAAAGCCACGACGAGGGGAATCTCCGACTGGCCGACCTCGCCACGGCGCCGCGGCCCGTCGCGCACGAGGCGGTACGCTTTGAATTCGAACTCACTTTGGGCGAGCAGGATGAGGCGATCGTCGGGGAACTCAACTACGCCACAGCGCTGTACGACCATACAACGGTGGCGCGCTATCGCGACTACTTCGTTCGCGTGCTTGTCGCCATGGCGGCCGATCCGGCTCAAGCCGTCGGACACATCCCGCTATTGGGTGACGACGAATGCAGGCAGTTGTTCGAGACCTTCAACGACACCGTCGCCCCGTATCCGCACAATGTCGGCGTGCATGTGTTGTTCGAGGAACAGGTAGGCCAACGCCCTGACGCCGTGGCGCTCATCGACGGCGATGCTTCGCTCACTTACACCGAACTCAACACGCGCGCCAATCGCATCGCGCATCGGCTGATCGCCGCCGGTGCCGGTCCGGGTGACTTCGTGGCGATCCTCCTTGAGCGCAGCGCCGAGCTGGTCATCGCGCAGTTGGCTATTCTCAAGACGGGTGCCGCTTATGTGCCGGTCGATCCGCAACTTCCCGAAGCGCGTCAGGCTTGGTTGGTCCAGGATGCTGGCGCGCGCTGGGTGATTGCCGTTTCGGCACATGCCGCGCCGGCCATCGGTGCGCCGGTGGTGGGCATCGACGAGCTACTGTATGGCGAGAGTCGCGTCGACAACCCGCATCGCGAAGTCGATGCCGGTTCGGTCGCTTACGTGATGTACACCTCCGGCTCCACCGGCCTGCCCAAAGGTGTGTTGGCACCGCATCGCGCCATCAATCGTTTGGTGCGCAACAACGGTTATGCCGCTTTTGGTCCGGACAGCCGTGTGGCCTTCGTCTCCAATCCCGCGTTTGACGCCGCCACCATGGATGTGTGGGGTCCGTTGCTCAATGGCGGCGTCGCGGTGGTGATCGATCACGCCACCGTGCTCTCGGTGCCGGCCTTTGTCGAGGCGTTGCGTCGCACGGCGGTCGATACCATCTTCCTGACCATTGCTCTGTTCAACCAGATCGCCGACGCGCTGGCGGCGGTGATGCCGCAGTTGAAAACCCTGATCACCGGTGGCGAAGCCTTCGATCCCACGGTGATTGCCCGCGTGCTCAAGGGGCCGCATCCGCAGCGTCTGCTCGCCGCCTACGGGCCCACCGAAGCGACCACCTTCACCACCACGTATCTCATCGAGGGTCATGCGCGCGAAGCCAAGAGTATTCCGATCGGCCGCCCCATCGGCAATGCGCGTCTGTATGTGCTCGATGCGCATCGCCAACCGGTGCCGTTGGGTGCGGTGGGCGAGTTGTATGTCGGTGGCGATGGTGTAGCGCTCGGCTACCTCAAGCGTCCGGAATTGACCGCCGAACGTTTCCTGCTCGATCCGTTCGACGCGCGTTCCGATGCCCGCATGTACCGAACCGGCGATCTGGCCCGCTATCTGCCCGATGGCAACTTGGTTTTCATGGGGCGTGTCGATGATCAGGTGAAGATCCGCGGCTATCGCATCGAACCGGGCGAGATCGAAGCGCGATTGGCCGAGCATCCGGCCGTACGCGAAGTCGCCGTGTTGGTGCGTCAGGATCCGACCGGCGACAAGCGCCTGGTGGCTTATGTGGTGGTCGGCGCGGATGCGCCGGCCGATCTGGCGGCGGCGTTGCGCGCGCATCTGGCCCCACGCCTGCCCGACTACATGATTCCGGCGGCCTACATCGGCATGGATGTGTTTCCGCTTACACCCAACGGCAAGATCGATCGCAAGGCGTTGCCAGTTCCGGACGATGGAGCCTTTGCCCGCCAGGGGTATGAAGCGCCGCACGGCGATGTCGAAACCATCCTCGCCGGTATCTGGCAGGAACTGCTCGGCATCGAGCGCGTCGGTCGTCACGATCATTTCTTCGAGCTAGGCGGTCATTCGCTGCTCGCCGTGCGATTGCTTAGCCGGATCGCGCAGGCATTCGGTGTCACGCTGCCCTTGTCGGCGCTGTTCACAACGCCGCAGATCGATCGCCTGGCGTTGGCGATCGATGCCGCGCGCACAAATAACGATACAAAGGTGTTGCCGCCGATAGTGCCCATCCCGCACGAAGGCCCGCTACCGCTTTCCTTCTCGCAACGGCGTCTCTGGTTTCTCGCTCAGTTCGAGCGGATCAATCCGACCTACAACATTCCATTGCGGTTTCGCCTGCGTGGCACGTTGGACGTAGCGGCGCTAAGCCGTGCACTGAGCTTGCTGTTCTTGCGGCATGCCAGCCTGCGTACCGTATTCAGCATGCGCGATGGCTTACCCGAGGCCTACCTGCTTACACCCGATGCGCTCCCGGTGTTACGCGCAGAAGACATGCGCGGCGATACATCCTCGCTAGAGGCAGTCCTCATCGCCGAAGCGACAGCATCGTTCGACCTAGCTACAAATCCGCTCATTCGTGCGCGCACACTGCGCGTCGCGCAAGATGAGTATCTGTTGCTGTTGACACTTCACCATATCGTTGCCGACGAATGGTCCATCGGCCTGCTGACGCAGGAACTCGGCACGCTCTACCGCTCTTGCCGCGATGGAGTCGACGATACCCTGGCGCCGCTAGACATACAGTATCCGGACTTCGCCGCCTGGCAGCAGCGCTGGTTGACGGCGGCCGCGCTCGATCGCCAAGCGACCTATTGGCGCGAGCAACTTACCGGTGCGCCGCCCTTACTGTCGCTTCCGCTCGATCGTCCGCGACCGCCCGAACAAAGCTACGCCGGCGACGTTGTGCCGGTGGCATTGGATGCTGCGTTGAGCGAAGACATCCGGCGGCTGGGGCGCGCGCACGGTGCAAGTCCTTTCATGACGGTATTGGCCGCGTGGTCGGTGGTGCTTTCCCGTATCTCGGGGCAATCCGAGGTAGTGATCGGTGTACCCACAGCGAATCGTAGCCAGCACGCGCTGGAGCCGTTGATCGGCTTCTTTTTGAACACGCTCGCCCTGCGTATAGAGCTCAGAGACGAACCGGATGTCGCCGGACTGCTTTCCCGCGTTGCACGAACCACCCTCGATGCGCAGGCGAACCAGGACCTGCAAATCGAACAAGTGGTCGAGATCGTCAATCCGCCGCGGCGGCTCGACCATGCGCCGTTGTTTCAGGTGATCCTCGCCTGGCGCACCCATGAGGCGCAGGAGCTGTCGCTTGCGGACTTAAGCGTTGAAACGCTCCCGCTTGTCACGCACAGCGTCAATTTCGACCTTGAGCTGAGTCTTGGCGAACGTGACGGCGCGATCGTCGGCGGACTCGCCTATGCCACCGCCCTTTTCGATCGGGCCACCATCGAACGGCACATGGGCTATCTTGAGGCAACGTTACGCGCCATGGTAGCGGACGCGGGCAAACCTGTATCGCGCATAGCGATACTTTCGCAAGCCGAACGGAATCTACTGCTGGAGACTCGCAACGACACGTATGTGCAGTGGCCGCGCGAGCTGCGCATCCATGCGGCATTCGAACAACATGCCGCACATTCGCCCTCGACGATTGCCGTGGTCGCCGGCAGCGATTCGCTCACCTATGAGGCATTGAACGCGCAAGCCAATCGCCTTGCTCATCATTGCATCGCGCTGGGTGTTCGCCCAAATACCCATGTCGCGCTATGTGTCGAGCGCGGTGTCGCGATGGTCGTGGCGATGCTCGCCATACACAAGGCCGGTGGCGCTTACGTACCGCTTGATTCCTCCTATCCGGCGGCACGGCTGCGCACCGTGCTCGACGACGCGGATGTCGTGCTGGTTCTTGCCGACAGCGCTGGACACGACGCATTGGGCCAGGAGGCACTCACCACGCGGACCGTCGTCGATCTCAACCATCCGCATGCGTGGTCGGCGCAGCCGGATAGTAATCCGGATTTGCATACGCTCGACGCACGCGAGAGCGATGCGGCCTATGTCATCTATACCTCGGGGACCACCGGCATGCCGAAAGGCGTGGTCGTCGAGCATCGGCAGGTGCTTAACTTCTTGCACGCGATGGCGCATGAACCCGGTCTTACCGCGCATGATCGCCTGCTCGCCGTGACCAGCATTTCGTTCGATATCGCCGGCCTGGAGATCCATCTCCCCCTATCGCGTGGCGCGCGTCTCGTGCTTACTGGGCGGGATGATGTGGCGGATCCGGCGTGCTTGCGCCGCTTGCTGCGCGAGCACGACATCACGGTCATGCAAGCCACACCGGCCGGATGGCGCGCGCTGCTGGATGGTGCGGGCGAGGCACTGCCGGCTGGTATGCGCGTGCTGTGCGGGGGCGAAGCGCTGAGTCCTGCGCTCGCTGTACGGTTGTGCGAACGCTTCGACGAGGTCTGGAATCTTTATGGTCCGACTGAGACGACGATCTGGTCGACGATTGCACGCGTGGACATGCGCGCGCCGCAGATGGCGGCGAATCTTTCCATCGGCCAGCCGATTGCCAATACCCGCATCTATCTGCTCGATGCCCATGGCGAGCCGGTGCCGCTGGGTGCTGTCGGCGAGTTATATATCGGTGGTGATGGGGTTGCGCGGGGCTATCACGCGCGGCCGGAACTCGACGCTGCGCGTTTCGTGCCGGATCCGTTCAGTCCGTTCGCCGCTGCACGCATGTATCGCACCGGTGACCAGGCGCGCTACCTTGCCAACGGCGAACTGGAGTTCCTCGGGCGCAACGATCATCAAGTGAAGGTGCGTGGCTATCGCATCGAGCCGGGCGATATTGAAGCGCGTTTGCGCGAACATCCGGCTGTGCGCGATGCGGTAGTGGTCGCCCGCGATCATGCCGACGAACAACGCCTGGTGGCTTACGTCATCCGCCAGGACGAGCGTGTACGCGACGATCTTGCGGCATCGCTCAAGTTGCATCTGACTCACACGCTGCCCGCCTACATGCTGCCCACGGCATTCGTGACGCTGCCTGCGTGGCCACTGACGCCGAACGGCAAGCTGGACCGGGCAGCGCTTCCCGTGCCGGGCGATGATGCGGTGTCTCGGCAAACGTACGTGGCCCCGCAAGGTGAGACCGAAACCATGCTTGCCGGACTTTGGTGCGCGCTGCTGGAGGTCGAGCGGGTCGGTCGCGACGACAACTTCTTCGACCTCGGCGGCCACTCGCTGATCGCCATACGTCTGATCAGTCGTATCGACGCGGAAACGGGACTCCGGCTCGAACCGTCGGTGCTATTCCGTTTTCCCACGCTCGCCGAGCTTTCCCGGCAGGTACTGCTTGCGCAGCTCGCGCAGGAATTCGATCCCGATCAACTCAATCAGCTCGCGCTTGCGGATGAGAACACGCCATGACTGATCTGACTTCTCCTTTCGACGGCCTAGATACCCTGGCGATCGAAAAGCTTCGCCGATTAGCGAAGGCACGTGGGGTAGCCACGCGGAAAACCTCAGACGGGCGCATCGAAGCCGCTCCCCGCGAAGGCGATCTGCTACTGTCCTTCTCGCAGCAGCGGCTCTGGTTTCTCGCGCAGATGGACGGTGTCAGCGTCACTTACAACGTACCGCTGGTGTTGCGCTTCACCGGTTCGCTTGACGCCACTGCGTTACGCCACGCGTTGAACCGCATGCTCGCGCGGCATGATGGCTTGCGCACCGTGTTCTTTACGCGCGAAGGCGAGCCGCGCTGCCGGGTCATGTCTGCCGATACCGCGATGCCCTGGCATGAGCAGGACCTGTCGAGCACAGCCGCGCCGCACGATGCCGCCATGGCTATCGCGCAGCGCGAGGCGCGTACACCGTTCGATCTCGCCGAGGGACCGCTTATCCGCGCGTGCCTGCTGCGCGTCGCCACGCATGAACACATCCTTCTTCTTATCCATCACCACATCGTTTCGGATGGCTGGTCGATCGGGCTCATCACGCACGAACTCAACACGCTTTATACGGCTTTCCGCGAGGGACGCGATGACCCGCTGGCACCGCTCGAAGTGCAATACCCCGACTATGCGATCTGGCAGCGGCGCGCACTGGACGGCGATCGCATGGCCGCGCAGGCCTCGTTCTGGCAGCGCACATTGGCCGATGCACCGACGCTGTTGGCCATTCCAACGGATCGTCCGCGACCGCCGCAGGCCACGTTTGAAGGCGATAGCGTACCCGTGCATTTCGATGCAGCGATAACCGAACAGCTCAAGCGTCTGAGCCGCGAACACGGAACGACCCTGTACATGACACTGCTAGCCGCCTGGGCGGCCGTGCTTGCACGCGTCAGTGGCCAGGACGACATCGTGATCGGCAGTCCGGTTGCCAATCGCGGCCGTCGCGAGATCGAACCGTTGATAGGCTTCTTCGTCAATACCCTCGCGATGCGCATCGACCTCTCGGGTGAGCCAAGCATTGCACAAGCATTGGCCCGCGTACGCAAAGCCACCCTTGAAGCACAGGATCATCAGGATCTGCCGTTCGAGCAGGTCGTGGAGCTGGTCAAACCGGAGCGGCGGCTCGACCAGACGCCGTTATTCCAGGCCATGTTCCTCTGGCAGGCGAACCAGAGCGAACTCGCCGACATGAGTGGACTGCATGTTAACTATGTCGAACTGCCGAGCTCCTATGCCCGCTTCATGCTGGAGCTGGACTTGTTCGAACACGGCGATGTCATCGAAGGTTCTCTGCGATACGCCAGCGCGCTGTTCGATCGCGAGACCATCAAGCGTCAAGTGGGTTACCTGCGACTGATGCTGCAAGCGATGATAGACGGCACAGCCGATCCGCTGGCGCGCGTCGACATGATCAGCGCGGACGAGCGTCGCCTGTTGTTGCAGACGTTCAACGATACGGTGGTCGATTATCCGCGCGACCAGTGCCTGCATCAGTTATTTGAAATCCAGGTCCGCTGCCGCCCGGACGTCATCGCCATCGATACGGGCGAGAGCACGCTTACTTACGCCGAATTAAACACGCAGGCCAACCGGCTTGCACACCATTTGATAGCACGCGGCGTGTGCCCGGATCGTGGTGTGGCGATCTGCACTCGCCGCGGCGCGCCGGCGATCGTCGGCATCCTCGCGACCCTAAAGGCCGGGGGCTATTACATACCGCTCGATACCGCCTATCCGGCGGAGCGGCTTGTGCACATTCTGGACGATGCACAGCCTGCGGTCGTAATCGCCGACTCGGCCGGTTACGAAGCGATCGGTTCGGCCGCGCTGACCGCACGCGATGTCGTCCAACTCGCCGAGCCGGACCGATGGTCTGGGGAATCGATGACAAATCCGGACCATCCGGCACGCGCAACGCACGCGGGACAGCTTGCCTATGCCCTGTATACATCCGGCTCCACCGGTGTGCCCAAAGGCGTGGAGATGTCGCATCGCGCACTGGTCAACTTGCTGACCTGGCATCACCGACAGATTCCAGGTCGCGAAGGTGGTCGTATCGTCCAATTCACGGCACTTGGCTTCGATGTTTCGGCACAGGAAATCTTTGCCGCCTTGCTGCACGGAAAAACACTGGTTATCCCGGACGAAGACACTCGCCGCAATCCTGCCCACTTCGTAACGTGGTTGGCTGCGATGGCGGTGGATGAGCTTTATGCGCCCAACCTGGTCATCGACGCCATCCGGGAAGCAGCCGTCGAGGCCGGTACTGATTTGCCGTCACTGGTGATGATCGCGCAGGCTGGCGAAGCACTGCAATGCGGACAGGGTTTGCGCAGCTGGATCGGCAAAGTGCCGTCGCGGCGCTTGCACAACCATTACGGACCGACCGAAACCCATGTCGCGACCGCCTACACTCTGCCGGCCGATCCACGCGACTGGAGCAACGAGGCACCGCCGATCGGACGCCCGATCGCCAATGTCCGCACTTACGTATTGGACGCCCATCGTCAACCGGTTCCGCGCGGCACCATCGGCGAACTCTATATCGGTGGCGACGGCGTCGCGCGTGGTTACCTCAACAACCCGTCATTGACCAAAGAACGTTTCGTCCCCGATCCGTTTGATGGAAGACCCGATGCACGCATGTACCGCACCGGCGATCTGGTTCGTTTCCTTGTCGACGGAAATCTTGCGTTCGCAGGCCGCAACGACGACCAGATCAAGCTGCGCGGCTTCCGCATCGAACTGAGCGAGATTCAGAGTCACCTGCTGGAACATTCGGCACTTGGTGAGGCGGCAGTGCTTGTCCGCGAGGATGTTCCTGGCGAACGGCGGCTGGTTGCCTATGTCGTACTCGCTGGTAGTGATGCATACGCCGATGCTGCCGCCATCGCCGCGACGCTGCGTGCCCACCTTGCCACACGACTGCCTGATTACATGCTACCCGCGGCATTCGTGGTGCTTGATCATCTGCCACGGACCGGCAATGGAAAACTCGATCGCCGTGCGCTACCCGCACCGGATCACAGCGCCCTCGCTCGCCAATCGTACGAGGCGCCAGTGAGTGATGGCGAAGCAATGATCGCCGGCCTTTGGCAGGAACTGCTCGGCGTGGAACGGGTCAGCCGTCACGATCACTTCTTTGAGCTGGGCGGTCATTCGCTGTTGGCAGCGCGCGTAACCAGCCGGCTTGCGAAGGCCTACGGCACTACCCTTCCCTTGTATCTGTTATTTAAACGCCCGATCTTGCGCGACTTTGCCGAAGGTGTCGCGGCCTGTCAGGGTGACGCGGACGAGTTGCCGCCGATTCCGGTCGTCACGCGCGACGGTTGGCTCGAGCTATCGTTTGCCCAGCAGCGCCTATGGTTTCTGGCGCAGATGGACGGCGTAAGCACGACTTACCACATTCCGCTGGCGTTGCGACTGCGCGGTGCGATACGGGTTTCCGCGCTGCGCGCTGCGCTGAATCGTTTGTTCGCTCGCCACGAAGGACTGCGTACAGTTTTCGGCGCGCATCGAGGCGTGCCACAGGCAAGACTGCTCGACGTCCATCGCGGTCTGCCGATGACCGAGTGCGATTTCAGCGAGCATGCCGATGTCGGGGCAGCGTTGGAAGCGTTGCTTGACGAAGAGGTTCATGCCGATTTCGATCTCGCTACCGGCCCGCTGATCCGGACACGCCTGATTCGCGTCGCCGAGGACGAGCACGTCTTCGTTCTCAACCAGCACCATATCGTCTCCGATGGCTGGTCCATTGGCATTCTCATTCGCGAGCTGACCGCGCTTTACAACGCGTTTGCCGACGGTCGCCCCGATCCATTGCCTGCGTTGCGCATTCAATACCCGGATTACGCGGTGTGGCAGCGTCGCAGGCTTTCGGGCGAACGCCTGCGTGCGCAGGCTGATTATTGGCGCCGCATGCTCGCCGATGCGCCAACACTGCTGGCGTTGCCTACCGACCGTCCGCGACCCGCCGAACAATCGTATGCAGCGGCATGGGTGCCGCTGTCTTTGAGCGCGCTACTGGTGCAACGCCTGAAACGTTTGGGCCAGCAGCATGAGTCGACACTCTATATGACGGTGCTCACCGGCTGGGTGGCGGTTCTCGCGCGCCTCAGCGGACAGGATAACCTCGTCATCGGCACGCCGACGGCGAACCGCAATCATCGCGAAATCGAATCGCTGATTGGTTTCTTTGTCAACACGCTCGCGTTGCGTATCGATCTGTCAGGCGCCCCCAGCGTCGCCGATATCCTCACCCGTGTCCGCGACGTCGCACTCGGAGCGCAGGCACACCAGGACCTTCCATTCGAACAGGTCGTGGACATCGCGCAGCCGCCGAGACGGCTCGACCACACGCCGCTCTTCCAAGTCATGTTTGTCTGGCAGAACAACGACGAGGGCACGCTCGATTTCAACGGTCTGCGTGCAAGCCAGGAACCGCTGCCCGCCGATCTGGTGAAGTTCGACCTTGAGCTGACATTGAGCGAAGTCGATGGTCGCATCGAAGGTGGTTTCAGTTACGCCACGGCATTGTTCGACGAAGCGACGATCATGCGGCAGAGAGATTATCTCGCCACCATGCTTGAGGCGATGACTGACGATGTTACGCGCACCGTCGCGACGATTGACCTGCTTGCAGATGCCGAGCGCACGCAATTGCTGGAGACCTTCAACGGCGGTATCGCACTGGTGTATGCCACGCAATGCCTGCACCGGGATTTCGAGCAGCAGGCACGCCAGCGTCCCGAGGCGATCGCCTTGGTCTGCGGCGATCGCCAGCTGAGCTATGCGCAACTCAATGCTCAAGCCAATCGTCTGGCCCATCACCTGATTGCGCTGGGCGTACGGCCGGACGATCGCGTTGCGCTGTGCGTCGAACGCAGTATCGAGATGGTCGTGGGGTTGCTCGCTATTCTTAAAGCCGGTGGCGGCTATGTGCCGCTGGATCCGGCCTATTCCTCCGATCGTTTGGCGCTGATCCTCGAGGATGCCGCACCGGTGCTGTTGCTAGTCGATGCACACGGCCGCACCGCCCTCGGCGACGCACACCTGCCCGCTTGCGTGCGCGATCTACATGCCGACCGCGTTCATTGGGACACCCTGCCCGACATCGATCCGCAGGTACCCGATCTCACTGACGCACATCTGGCGTATGTGATCTACACCTCCGGCTCTACCGGCAAGCCCAAAGGTGTGATGGTCGAGCACGCGCAGGTAGCACGTCTGTTCGAGAGCACGCGCGATTGGTACGGCTTCGACGAACACGATGTCTGGTGTCTGTTCCACTCCTTTGCCTTCGACTTCTCCGTATGGGAGTTGTGGGGGGCGCTGCGCTATGGCGGCCGCCTGGTGGTGGTCACGCACGATCTGGTGCGCTCGATGCCGGAGTTCCATCGCCTGGTCTGCGATCAGGGCATCACCGTGCTCAACCAGACACCCAGTGCCTTCAAGGCCTTTATCGAGGCGCAGGCACAGGATTCGCGCGCTGATCGCTTGCGTTACGTCATCTTTGGTGGCGAGGCGCTGGAACCGGCGATGCTGGAACCCTGGTATGCGCGCCGTGGCGATGCCTCGCCACGCCTGATCAATATGTATGGAATCACTGAGACCACTGTGCATGTGACTTATCGGCCGATGTCGCAGGCCGACCTTACACGTACCGGCAGTCCGATCGGCGAACGCTTGCCGGACTTGCGCTTGTACCTGCTGGACGCGTATCGCCAACCGGTGCCGTTGGGCACGGTGGGCGAGTTGTATGTCGGCGGTGCCGGGGTGGCGCGTGGTTATATGAATCGTCCGGAGCTCAGTGCGGAGCGCTTCCTGCCCGATCCGTTCGATCCGCGCCCGCAGGCGCGGCTGTATCGCACCGGCGATCTCGGGCGTTACCTGCCGGATGGTCAGTTGCTGTATCTGGGTCGTAACGATCATCAGGTGAAGATCCGCGGCTTCCGCATCGAGCTGGGCGAAATCGAGGCGCGTTTGCTGGAGCATCCGGCGGTGCGCGAAGTCGTCGTGCTGGCGCGCCAGGATGGCGGCGGGGACAAACGGCTGGTCGCTTATGTGGTAGCGACCGATACGCCGGACGATCTGGCGCAGGTGCTTCGCGGGCATCTGTCGACGCGTCTGCCCGATTACATGTTGCCGGCGGCTTACGTGCGCATGGAGGCGTTTCCGCTCACGCCCAATGGCAAGCTTGATCGCAAGGCGTTGCCGGCGCCGGACGGGACCGCCTTCGCGCGCCAGGGTTACGAAGCGCCGCATAGCGATGTCGAAACCATCCTCGCCGGTATCTGGCAGGAACTGCTCGGTATCGAGCGCGTCGGTCGTTACGATCACTTCTTCGAACTAGGCGGTCATTCGCTGCTTGCTGTGCAGTTGATGGAACGGCTACGTTGCCTCGGCCTGGGCACCAGCATTCGCGCACTGTTTGCCACACCGGTGCTCGCCGATCTGGCCACGACGCTGGGCAGTCATCGCGAGGTGGTAGTTCCAGTCAATCTCATCACGACCGACACCGCCGCACTCACGCCAGAGCTGTTGCCGCTGATCGATCTGACCCAAGTCGACATCGACACCCTTCTTGCGCGCGTGCCGGGTGGCTTGGCCAATGTGCAGGACATCTATGCCCTCGCGCCTTTACAGGAAGGCATCCTGTTCCATCACTTGCTTGCCAGCGAAGGCGATCCG